>JADMIO011814587.1_pt1 | contig 80061 bp, 75 predicted proteins | sample 8958161 | NCBI WGS metagenome assembly JADMIO01 (sample SAMN16585339, study PRJNA669376) | soil metagenome | isolation source: Crop rotation soil | place: USA: Cullars Rotation, Alabama | collected 2011 | reverse complement strand
GCCGCGACTTCAAGTCACGTGAATTCCAAGCTTCGGATCCCACTGTGCTGGAAAGATGATGAAGTGCTACGCTATTGCTAGAACGCTAAACGGTGCGCGCGTCAGCAGCTCGCGGGCGACCGACCCGATGCTCCCCTGCGGCGTCTCATCGTGACCTCGCTTGCCGATGACGATCACCGGATCCTCGAACTGACTCGCGACGGCGACGATCTCTCGTGACGGATCTCCCGACGCGACAGCCATTCGCTGGGAGACCGCATGGTGGCGCCCTTCCAACAGCTCCGCCAACCACCGCTCGGCGTGCTCCGTGGCCGACGAGATCTCGTCATGAACCAGCGACAGCGCTCGTGTCTCGCGTGTGCGGGTCGACTGAATGACGCGACTGTAGACACCGGTCGTGGGCGGCACGACGTGAAGGACGATGAGAGGACACGAATGCAACAACGCTTGTGAGTGCGCAGCCGACAAGACACGATGTGCGATGTCGCTCTGGTCGATCGCGGCAATGACGTGGCGTGGACGCGCGCTCGTTCCCTCGGGCACGACCAGCACCGATGCCTGCGTGCGGCGCGCCGATCGCTCGAGCACATTCGGCTCGCCAATGCCGCGTCGATTCGAATCGACGCGACGTCCGAGCACGAGCAGCGACGCGCCGCTCTCGGCGACGAGTGTGCTCAGCCAGTGCGATGCTCGGCCGATGCGGACGACACTGCGCACGCTCGCGACGTTCAACGTCGCCGCGAAGCCGCCGAGGCCACCGTAGACAGCCGGTGTCGTTTGGCGAAGCGTGCGAAGCTCGGTTCGATCCAATCGGTCGTCCTCCCAAAATCCGCCCGGCGGTGGCGCAACGTACGAGATGATTGCGTCGCTATGACGCGCAATGTGTGAGGTTGCCCAGCGGATCGCGGCAAGCGAGGCCGGACTAAAATCGATGCCGGCGACGACTCGCGCGAATACGGGCACTGATTCATCCGCTGTCGACAACGACAGCGGTACACTTTGATAGCCAATCATTTGAGCTCCAGACGAAGGTTGACCGTAACGGCAGTTGTTACGTCAGGAGCGTGCAGGGCGGGGCAGTGGCGTCGTAGGAGTGAAGGGCGCGTTTCTGGCGCGGCGCGGCTATGCAGAAATCGCGTTTCTGTTGGGCAAAGCGCGCCGATGCGGGAGCGTGGGTCGTTGCCGCGGCAAGCGGTAGCTCGGAGCGGGCGAGGATGTGCCGCCGCTCGATCGACGAGATCGTGCGCGTGCCAACGACGCCGAGAAGTGGCGCGTCGGGAACGTCATCGGCGTCGTCGACGACGTACGATGCCTGTGAGGGCATCGCCGTGACGACTGTCGATTCGGCACCGACGGCAAAGACCGTCAGGAGTACCGCCAACCAACGCGCGATCGAGAGCATTCCGCTACGCTAGAGGAGACTGGGTCGGTCCCGTCAACTCCCGCCTGCTACCCGTCGACGCGTTTCGTGTTCCGGCCGGTCCCTTCTCCCCTACGGAGTCGAGGCCCCTATGCGACCTGAAGCGGATGGAATGAGACCGTCTCGATGGCGCGGATGACGCGTTCGACCAGCGCCTCCGTCGACACGCGGCTCTTCGTCGCGAGCTCGGCACCCATTCCGCGAATGCGTTCGCGGTCGGCCGACTCGAGATCGGATGCAGTGTAGATGATCGTCCGCGTACCGGAAGCTCCCAGCCCACCGCGAAGCCGTTCGACCAGATCGAGCCCCTTCGTATCGGGCAGGTTGAGATCGACGATCAACATGTCGGCCCGCGACAAGCGCTGCCGCTCCACCGCGGCCGCCCCTGAATGGGCGACATCCACCTCGAAGCCGCGCGCCTCGAGCGCCATCGCGATCACCTGGGACAGCTCGATGTCATCCTCGATGACGAGTACGCGGCCGTTCTTCTTACCCCCGGATTCGGGCGCCGGGCTCGCCGCATTGTCGCTGCGATCCGTGTGCAGCGCGCGCGGCAGCGTGAACCTGAACACGCTTCCACCGCCGGGGTTGTTCTCCGCCCAGATGCGTCCGCCATGTTCGCGGACGATGCCGCGGCAGATCGCGAGGCCGAGTCCGGTCCCGCCCTTTGCGCGAGAGTCGGAGGCATCCACCTGCTGGAAGCGCTCGAAGATCGTCTCGAGCTTCTCGGCCGGAATTCCGCGCCCTTGGTCGCGCACCTCGAACTGCGCGCCGTCCAGCCCGGGCGTCAGAACGATTTCGACGGTGGAACCGCTCGGCGAGAACTTGATGGCATTCCCGACGAGATTCGTGAGCGTTTGCGTAATGCGATCGGTGTCGATCCACAGACGAACGCCACCGCCGCGCACGGCGAGGAGAACGCCGCTGCGGTCGGCCATCGGGCGCATTGCTTCGATGACGCTGTTCGCGATCTCCAATCCGTCGCACCACGCCGGCTCCATGGTGGCGGCGCCGGAGTCGATGCGTTCGACGTCGAGAATGTCGTTGATCAACCGAATGAGGCGATCGGTGTTCGCCACTGCCACCGACAGCATGCGCTGGCCCTTTTCGGGCGTGCTCGCGAGCTGACCGGACGCGAGGAGTCCGAGCGATCCGCGGATCGACGTGAGCGGCGTTCGCAGCTCGTGACTGACGACCGAGACGAATTCGTCCTTGAGCCGCTCCAGCTCTTTGCGCCCGCTGATGTCGCGCGCGATGATCTGCACACGGCCGTCCGAGAGGGCGGCAGCGCTGACTTCGACGGGAACGCGGGAGCCGTCGTTGCGGAGAAACAGATACTCGGCGGAGACGATCGGCGCGTCGGACGAGCCCTCTCCTTCGGCCTCGGCGGCTACCATAAAGGAAGCGACCGCGCGGCCAACCAGATCGGCTGGCGCCACGCCGGCCAGCTGGCCTGCCCGCGTGTTCGCGGCGGCGCACCGGCCATCGACTTCCACGAGCAGGATAGCGTCAGCCGCCTGTTCGACGAGCTGGCGATACTTGGCCTCGCTCTCGCGCAGCGCGAGCTCGTCGAGCTTCATCTTCGTGATGTCGCGCGTGGCGCAGACAAACGTGACCACACGGTTGGTGCCTGGATGGCGCACGGCGCGTGTCCGCGTCTCGAGCCAACCATAGGACCCATCGGCGCGACGACAGCGCCAGATGGTCGTGATCGGCTCGAACGACTTGAATGCGGCCTTGTAGTTCGTCATGAGCAGCGGAACGTCGTCCGGGTGGCTCGCCATCGCGGGCGCCTGATTCGCCGGTTCAGTTCCGAGATATTCAATCCAGCTCGGCGTCGCGTAATCGAATGTGCCGTCGGTTCGATGCGTCGACACCATGTCCGTCGCGTTTTCGGCGAGCAGCTGGTACAGCGCGGTCGCGCGTTCGGCCTCGGCTTCGCGCTCGACAATCGCGTGCTCGAGCGTGACCTGCTGGGCGCGCAGGAAATTCTCGGCGTGCTTTTGCTCGTGAATGTCGGTGCACGTGCCGAACCATTTGATGACCAGGCCGTTGGCATCGCGAAGGGGCTCGGCTCGAGACAGATGCCAGCGGTATTCACCGTCGGAGGCGCGCCGCAGGCGGTACTCGATGACGAGGGGCTCGCTGGTCTGGACGGCCGTGCCCCAGCTTGCCAGGGTGTTGGCGAGGTCGTCCGGGTGGACAACCTCACCCCAGTGGGCAACGGTTTTTTCGACCGTCAGCAGGCCGGTGTACTCGGCGAATCGTCGATTCAAGTAGTCGAGCCTTCCATCGCCACGTGCGGTCCAGACGATCTGCGGCATCGCCTCGGCGATCTCGCGATAGTGCGCGTTAGTCAACGCCGTGTCGCGCGCGGCTCGTCGCGACCGTCGCTCGAGCAGCACGAACGCAATGGCGCCGAGGACGATCAGCTGACCCAGCAACGTGACCAAGCGCACTTCGGCCATGCCCAGCGCCGTCGCGATGCCGCATCCGATGAACCATGCGAGCTTTGCGCGGCGCGAGCTCACGCCGACGAGCGCTGCGAGTGACCGCGCATCATACGACGCGACGATCGCGATGACGATCGCGGTCGCCACCTTCATCGGGTTGAGAACCGGATCAATCATCGCGTGGAAGACGAACGGGAGGCGGGCGCTGTCACCTTTCGCCGAGACGTTCGTGGCTTCGCGAGAGCAAGCTCAGCGAGCCGGTGCGTACGATCTAAAAGGTCTCACGTCTCGTCGAGCCACCCATGTCGTGTGGCGTAGCGCACGATGTCCGCCCTCGTTTTGAGCCCCAGTTTTTCGACGCCCCGAGCTTTGTACGTCTCGACGGTCTTCACGCTCAAGCCGAGCGCCGCGGCAATTTCCTTGTTGCTGAAGCCACGGGACAGGCGGTTCAAGACCTCTCGCTCGCGCTCGCTCAGCGGCTCGTGCTGCACCTGATCTGCATTGGCCGCGGTCCCGAGATACCCGTCGATCACGGTCCCGGCAACCGAGGGGTCGATATACATCTCACCGGCCGCGACCGCCCGAACCGCCCGCACGAGATCCGCTGGTGCCGAGCGCTTCAGTACGTAGCCGGAAGCGCCGGCGCGGAGCAGTTGTGTGAGATACAATTTCTCCTCGTGCACGGTCAAAGCCACGATACGCAGCTCGGGTCGCTCGCGACGCAGGCGTTCAGTTGCTTGCGCGCCGTTGAGCACCGGCATTGAGAGATCTATGACGATCACATCAGGGTCCAGCTCATCGGCCAATCGACAGGCGCTTTCACCGTCGGCCGCTTCGCCGACAACTCGCATGTCCGGCTGGGCGTTGAGCAGCAGCTTGAGACCTTCTCGTACGATCGGATGGTCGTCGGCCAAAAGGACGCGAACGACTCCGGCGTCCGATCGCTCGTCAGCAGGCGTGTCACGCACCGGTTTGCTCCTCGCGAGCCTGCGGCTCCGGTGCATTAGAGTTATCTAGTGGGATGTGAACGAACAGCGTGGTGCCGCGGCCGGCGGCCGACTCGATCTCGACGGTACCGCCGAGCAGCGCGACGCGCTCGCGAATCCCCAGGAGCCCGAGACCGGCGCCGACGCCGGCAACTCTTGCAATCGCGTTCGCATCGAATCCGCCGCCGTTGTCCTCGATGATCACGTGGAGTTGGTTGTCACGACGTTCCACCACGACGCTGGCGTGGCTTGCTCCGCTGTGCTTGGCAACGTTTGTCAGCGCCTCCTGAGCGATGCGATAGGCGGCGTTTTCAACGGATGGCGGGAGCCGTTCGCCATCAGCGGGCGCGTGCACGTCGACGGTGATCCCGGATTGTCTCGACCACTCGTCCGCGTAGCTGGCCAATGCCGGTTCGAGGCCGAAATCGTCGAGGACCTTCGGTCGAAGTCGCAGCGCAATCCCGTGCAGCTCCCGGCCGAGAGTGCCGGCGAGCATTCGCAGGTCCTCGGCGCGGCGGTCGAGCTCGGAGTCGGCCGGAGCGACATCAGACAGGGCCTGCAGACCCAGTCCCAACGCTGTCAGATGTTGTCCGACCTCGTCGTGTAGCTCGCGCGATAGCCGCCGTCGCTCCTCCTCCTGTGCAGAGTCCAGCTTGCGCAGCAGCTCATTGCGATCGCGCTCGGCGCGCTCGCGCTCCGCGAGGCCTGCGGCGAGGGCGTCGTGGGCGCGGCCGAGCGCGACAACGCGCGCTTCTTCAGCCGCAACCAGTGCGCGACGCCGCGACTCCGATGTTTGCTCGGCCTTCTCCTCGGATCGCTTCGTCGCGTCGACATCAGAGAAGACCATCACGGCGCCCTCCACGCGGCGATCCACGGTCTGATACGGACGAATCGTCAGCGACCACCATGCATTTTCGTCATCCTGCACGAGATGGTCGCTCGCGGTCAACGTCTCGAAGGCGCTGGCGACCAGCCGCTCGATGTGAGGAAGCGTGAAGCGGAGCTTCACGTCGCTCAGCGGGCGTCCAACGTCAGTAGAGATGACACGCATGATTCGCGATGTTGCCGGCGTGAACCGGCGGAGCCTCAGATCGCGGCCAACGATGACGATGGGTACGGACGTTGTCGCGAGCACATTGGCGAGGTCGCTCGCCAGCTCACTGAGCTCCAGGTTGCGGTGCCGCAACTCCTCGTTGAGCGTCGTCAACTCCTCGTTCGACGACTGCACCTCTTCCTTCGTGGTCTCCAGTTCTTCGTTCGTGCTCTGTAGTTCTTCGTTGCTCGATTGGATTTCCTCGCCGGCCGCGCGAAGCTCCTCCACGGTCGCGCTGTGCTGCTCGACGATGTCGCTGAGATACCGGTTGGTGGCGGCGAGCTCGTCGCGCAACCTGCGCACCTCATCCGACTCGTCGAGGGTCCTTCGTCCGCTCTGCTCATGCGACGCCTGGGATTCCATCAGGGCCGGCGGAGGTTCGTCGGTGAACAGCACTGCGAAGGCCAGGATATTCACCGATGGCGAGATCAGCGGCAGCACGTCGATGGTCACATATCGAACCGATTCGCCAATGCGCAGCTTGATGTGCTTCTCCCGCTGGGGCGAGCGGCTCGAAGCCGCCTCGTTCAGGGCCGATCGGAGCGGGACTCTCAACTCGGAACGCGCCAGTTGCAGAAGGTCGAGACTCGCGGCACCTGGCGCGTGACCGAGAAGGTCGGCAGTGTCGCCTCGAAAGTGGATGATCTCGAGCTGGTCGTTGACGACGACTCCTTGACCACCGTAGCGTGCCAGAATCAAAGCGTCGAGCTGTCTCCCTAAGTCCGACCATTTTTCGATAACGGTCGGCTGCCGCGCCGGTGCCGTCGCGACCGGTACCGCGAAAGAGCGGGCCGGTGGTCGCGTTACGAGCTCCAGGTCGAGCGGACGCCTGGAGACTGGGCGACGGCGGTACACCTTGTGTCGCTTCGAGACCGGCTCGAAGGACTCCGAGGCTAGACCGGGAGATTCGGCGCTTCCGAGCAGCAGCATCGCGCCCGGTTTCAACGCGTAATGGAAGATGGGAAATACGCGCCGCTGCGCGCCCGGCTCGAGATAAATGAGCACGTTGCGGCAGCTGATCAGATCGAGACGCGAAAACGGCGGATCGCGCAGGATGTTCTGACGCGAAAATACGCAGAGATCACGGACGGACTTGGCGATACGATACTTGCCCTGCTCGAACACGAAGAACCGCCGCAGGCGCTCGGCGGACACCTGCTTGGCAATGCTCTCCGGATAGAGCCCGGCTCGGGCGCGCGCGACGGCGACCTCGCTCAGGTCAGTCCCGAAGATTTGAATTGGCGGGGTCGATCCGGCCGCGTCGAGAAACTCGATCAGTGCAATGGCCAGCGAATACGTTTCCTCGCCACCCGAACAGCCGGCGACCCAGATGCGAAACGGCTCGCCGGGTGACCGAGACCGCATCAGCTCCGGAAAGACCGTTTGTCGCAGCTCATCGAACACCTCCGTGTCGCGAAAGAAACTCGTCACCCCGATCAGAAGATCCTCATAGAGCAGCTCGAGCTCGCCGGCGTCGTTCCGCAGCCGCTCCAGATACTCGCTCTCGCCGCTGACGCGGTGAACGAGTATGCGGCGAAGAATCCGTCGTTGCACGGTACCGAGCCGGTATTCCGAGAAGTCGACGCCGGTGTGGCGCTGGAGAAGCTTGAGGATGGCACGGACGTCATCTTTCGTCGTGGTATCGACGGTCTCGGGCGGGGAGGGCTGTGTCGTGGCCTCGAGATGATGGCCGATCCGGCCAAGCTGTTCGCCAATTTCCTCGGGCGGTAGCACGAAATCGACGCATCCCGTCGCGACTGCCGCGTCAGGCATGCTGGGGTAGCGGGCGGATTTGCTATCTTGGGCGAAGACGATCCCGCCGAGCTCCTTGATCGCCTCGACGCCGCGTGCGCCGTCCGAGCCCGCCCCGGAAAGGATCACCGCCACCGCGCCCGCCGCGTGCACCTCAGCCAGGGAACACAGGAACGTATCGATCGGAAGGTGCGGGCCTCGACCCTTCCCGCGCCTCACCAGTTTCAGGTGCCCATCGGTAAGGCTCATGATGGTATCGGGCGGGATCACGTAGGCGTGGTCTGCCTCGACGCGAGCGCCGTCTTGCGCCTGCACGATGGGAATTGCCGTTCTGCGAGCGAGGAGGTCGGGTAGAAGACTCTCGTGGTCGGGCGAAAGATGCTGAACGAGGACATACGCAAGCCCCGCGTCGGGCGGCAGCCCGTGCAGAAGGCGTGTAAACGCCTCGAGGCCACCGGCGGATGCTCCGACGCCAACGATGATAGGGCTGGAAGTCGATGGGGCTGTCATTGCGGACGGCGAAGGTCACACTCGGCCGGCGAATTCGCCGAGGTGCCCATCGTACTGCACCGCGCGCGCGGCTGCAACTGACGGAACAACGACCTCTTCAGCTATCGGAGAAACGAAGTGAAACCGTTTTGTGGCGACGCAGCGGCCGAAGCTATCGCGCGCGCTGACGGCGTCGTCAGCGCGCGTGTCGTCCTTGCTTCCCCAGAATCAGGGTCGCGGGGGGAGGACGATAAGCGTGTTCTGAACGGCAGGGAGACGCACACTGAGCTCGTCGCAGCCGTGAATCGCGATCGGACCAGACGAGGCGACCGAGGACCGCGCGAGCGGACGCGCGACCAGATAGATCGTTCCGTTCGATAAGAGGGTCGGCGAGATGTTCAACGTATCGGTCCGGCCGGCCATGACAGTGCCAATGCGCACCTGCTGCGACCCGGAGGACGCGTAGACCGCCGCTTCGTCGAGCGACTCGTTAGTGAAATACACGCTTGCCGACGAGCAAACGTTACCTGCAGCCTCACCGGTGTGCAGTCGTCCGCAGCCGGCCAAGAGCGCAATTCCGACTGCAGCGGCGGTGAAGCGAACCGTGTTACGGAGTGAGAACGACATAAAGACCAACCTCAGGAGTGTTCAATTGCATTTACGCATGTGAGGTGCCAGGGGACAAACCGCCGCTGCCTGGGTTAGCAATATTTGTGGGTCGGTCCGGACGCCCGGTGCGGGGCGCCAGCACGACCGCCGTTTCGCCCTGGATACGCCAGTTCTCCCATGGCCGAGGAACGTCGTGGCGATTCGGAATTCGGCGGTCGCTCTCCGGTGCGTCGGGCGGCAACGTGCCGATCCCGTCGTATCTAGGGTCTTGGCTCGACCACACGGCCGCCCACAGCGCATCGTCCGGCGGCGCGAGCAATGGCTGTGGCGCCGGATCCAGATGGAGTGTGGTGCCGAGGTTGACGATGAGCAATCTGTCATCGCCGTCGTCACCAAAGAATCGTAAAACGAACGCGCTCCGCGATAACACGGCGCCCTCCGGGCGTCGCTGCTCGGAGAAACACGAATCGGTGCGGCGCAGGCGCAAGAGATCGCGATGCAGCAGCCAGACGGCGTGTCCCCTCGCTGTTTCGCGCTCTGCGTGATCGAGCTTGCAGCGCTCGAACGTGTCCAGCTCATGCGGCGACGCGAGTGTGGATTGCATTTCCGGCCGCGCCAAATTCGCGAACTGCGCCACGAACGCACGGCGGCCCGTCGCGACCAATCGCGCCAGATCGGGATTGTGATCGGCGAAGAACAAGAACGGGGCTGACGCGGCCCACTCCTGGCCCTGAAAGAGCATCGGCGTTTGCGGCCCGAGGAGCAGGAGAGCCGTGAGCGCGCGCCACCGCGCCGGGCTCGTCTGCGTGTGCAACCGCGCGCCGCGCGGCGCGTTCGCCGCCTGGTCGTGATTCTCGAGAAAATGTACGAAGCGCGCGGGCTCGAGATCGAGCGCCGACGTGCCGCGGCGCTTGTGCTGCCAGCGATACCACTGGCCCTGATACAGAAAGCCGTGTCTGGCGCACGAGACGAATTCCTGCGCCGAGCCGCGATAGTCAGTGAAGTAGGCTTCGTCGTTCCCGGTCAGGGCGACTCTGGCAGCGTGATGCCAATCGTCGTTCCATATCATGTCGAGGCCGTAGCCGTCGCGGTTCGGCGGGCGAACGAGCCGGGCCTGTTGGGGCTCGTTCTCATTCACGATCAATGTGCCGCGGCCGTTCGCGGCCTGGCGCACTCGATCGCCGAGCTCCATGAGGAAATGCGGCGTCGACTCGTCGAAGATGTCTTGTGTCGCGTCGAGGCGAAGGCCGTCGAAGTGAAACTCCTCGATCCAGGACGCCGCATTGGCGAGAAACAATTCGCGAACAGGTCCACACCGCGGCCCGTCGAAGTTTGGCGTCGGACCCCATTCGCTCTTGTGAGTCTTACTGAAATACTCATCAGCGAACTCGCGAAGATAACAGCCGTCAGGACCGAAGTGGTTGTAGACGACATCGAGCAACACGCCGAGTCCGAGCGAGTGAGCGCGATCGACGAAGCGACGCAAGTCGTCCGGACCACCATAGAGGTGAGTGGGAGCGAAGAGTGACACGCCGTCGTATCCCCAACCGAAGCGCCCGGGGAAGTCGGCGACGGGCATCATCTCGATGGCTGTGACTCCAAGCTCGACGAGCGCAGGCAGCTCGCGCTCTGCTGCGGCCCACGTGCCGCCCTGCGTGAAAGTGCCGACATGCATCTCGTACAGCACCTGGCCCGCTCGTGACAAGCCCTGCCACGCGTGATCCGTCCAGCGAAAGGCTGTGGGATCGACGACCGCCGACGAGCCGTGCGGTCCATCCGGTTGCCAACGCGAGGCGGGATCCGGATACAGTCGTCCACCATCGAGCCGAAAGCGATAACGCGTTCCTACGCCCGCGTCGAGCACGCGTCCCGAATAGTAGCCGTCGTGCTCGGCAGTGAGCTCGATCTCGCTCGGCGAGCCGGCGCCGGCTTCGAGCACGACCGCCACACGGCGGCGCCTCGGCGCCCAGACGCGGAAATGCACACCGCCGTCCTTCACGAGCGTTGCTCCAACGCCGAGTCGAGCAGTCGACGGTTGGTTCTCGCGGAGCGTTGCGGATCGAGTCATGGTCGGCCCCCGAGCGCACGATCGGTGCCGCCTGGCCACGTGGTTGATCGTGTCGAGCGAATGATGCTCAAGGACGAGGCTGACAACCATCCGACGCCTGCATACGTTGCGTGAGTTCCCCTGTGGTCACCCCCCGGTCAACGGACTCATGTACGATCTCGCCCACTTCACGCTGAGCGACATGACTCGCTGTGGCGTCGAGCTGCGAAAGCTCGGCGCGAGCGGGTCCTCGATGGAGGAAGTCGCTGGTCGCGTCGTGAACCACCTCTACAATGAGCTGGAAACCGCGCCGGCCGGCACCAAAGCGTGCGCGCTAGTGCGGACCTTCGTCACGCTGCCGTTTTCACAGCTTGACGCTGACCAGCAGGCATTCGCCGCACGAGTGCATCCGAGCGTGGTGACGGAACCCACGATGAAATGTTTGACGCTGCTCGCGACGGCCGGCGAGGAGCCGGCGTGGAATGACCGGCGGGCGTCGGTGGGTCACCAGGCGCTGCCACTGGCCAGTGCGGCGAGCATCGCACGATCGCCGATGATCAGTCAGCTCATTCGCCAGCTCGGCGTCGAGGTCGCAACGCTCCTGAGCCCGCAGGACGCGGTGATGATCGATGACCGTCAACATACGTTCAACGTCTTTCATGTGTCCGACGCCGCCGGAAGTCCGCACATCCCCGCACAGCAGCAGTTCGTGATCCCGTATCGCATTCGGTCCGTGCTCGGCTTCGGCGGCCTTCTGCCGCCTGGAGAGTTGTTCGCCACGATCCTCTTCGCCCGCGCTCGCGTGCCGCGGGAAGTGGCGGAGCTGTTCAAGTCGCTCGCCTTGAACGTGAAAGTCGCACTTCTTCCGTTTGCCGGGGGAAAGGTGTTCTCGTGACCGCCGTCGTCGACCGAACAGCGACGCCGTCCGAGCTCGCCGCGGAACTCGCGAGGGCGCGTTCGCATATCGCGGCGCTGGAACAGTTGCTGGAAGTGCACGAGCAAACGTCGATCGAGCAGGCCACGCGGCTCGAGCGGTCGAATCGCGAGTTGGACCAGTTCGCGTACGTCGCATCACACGACTTGAAAGCGCCGTTGCGCGGCATCAGCAATCTTACCGAGTGGATCGAGGAGGATCTCGGGGACGCGCTGACCGCGGAATCGCGCGACCATATGAGACTTCTCAAGGTTCGCGTGCGACGCATGGAGGCGCTGATCGACGGCATCCTGTCGTACTCACGGGCCGGCCGGACGCGCGAGAACGCCGAGACCGTCGACGTCGCGAGCCTGATCGCCGATGTGGTCGAGATGCTCGCCGTTCGTCCAGGTGTCGCCGTCACGACCGCCCCCCCGATGCCCGTGCTCGAGACCGAGCGCGTTCCCCTGCAGCAGATCTTCATGAACCTGATCGGAAACGCAATCAAGTATGGAGGGCGCGACGATGTTCGCGTGGTGGTCCGGGCGGAGCACGAGGGCGATTTCGTGCGCTTCTCGGTCCAGGACAATGGTCCAGGAATCGCACCACAGTTTCACGAGAGGATCTGGCAGATCTTTCAAACGCTCGCGCCGCGCGATGAGGTCGAAGGAACCGGCATTGGACTGTCGGTCGTGCGCAAGCTCGTCGAATCGCGCGGAGGAACAGCCTGGGTCGAGTCGGAAGTAGGGCAGGGCAGCACCTTCTTTTTCACATGGCCTCGCACAGGGACGACATGACTGCTCCGCCAACGGACCGCCTCTTGAACATTCTCCTCGTCGAGGATGACGAGGTCGACGTCATGAACGTTCGCCGGGCGTTCAAGAAAAACAACATCGCGAACCCGTTGTTCCTCGCCGGCAATGGTCTGGAGGCTTTGGAACAGCTGCGCAACGGCTCGATACCGCGTGACCGCCGCATCATTCTGCTCGATCTCAACATGCCAAAGATGAACGGCATCGAGTTTCTCAAAGAGCTGCGCGCCGATCCCGCTCTGGGCCTCACGCCGGTCATCGTGTTGACCACCTCGAACGACGAGCGAGATCGAATCGAGGCGTACAACCTCAATGTCGCGGGATACATCCTCAAGCCGGTCACGTTCGGGAATTTTTGCGAGGTGATGGCCGCGTTGAACAAATACTGGGCTCTGGTCGAGCTGCCGTGAGCCTGCGATGAGCGCGGGCTCTTCGTGACGACGGTGTCTCCGCGGGAATCCGCATCGGTCGAACCACTTCGATTACTCGTCGTGGACGACGACGCGGTGGACCGTATGGCCGTGCGGCGACTCCTGCGTCGCGGCGGTCTTACCGACGCACTGGTGTCCGAGGCCACCGACGCCCGCTCTGCCCTGTCGCACTTGCAGAGTGATGACGACCATCCCGTTTCATGCGTGATCCTCGATTACCATCTGTCCGGCGAAACCGGATTGGACGTCTTGCGTGAAATCCGCGCTCGGCACGCAAACGTGGCCGTCATCGTGCTCACGGGCCGAAGGGATCCGGAGACGGCTGCGGCACTCGTCAAGGCAGGCGCTCTTGAATTCCTGAGCAAGGATGGACTGACCGCAGAGCGCCTGGAGCACGCCGTGCATGCGGCCATTCGCGTGGCCCGCGCCGAGCGAGAGGCGCAGCAGAGCCGCGAACGGTTGATGGCCACTCTGCGGAGCATCGCCGACGCGGTCATTACCGTCGACAGCTCCGGTCGCGTCGTTTATCTCAACGCTGCCGCCGAACAATTGGTCGGATGGTCCGCCGCCGACGCGCTCGGTCATGCCGTCGGCGAGATCGCGTGTGCGCAGGACATTGACGGAGCTCACGAATCGCTCGCGAGCCGTATTGTCAACGTCATACGCGGGACGGATCAGCAGCGGATCGACATGGTGCTCCAAACGCGCGACGCCCGTCGGTTGTTCGTCGACGTGACCGCGGCGCCGCTGTGGGACGGCAGCGGAGCCGTTAACGGCGCAGTCATCGCTATTCGTGACATCACCGATCGCCGAGAGGCCGAGGCGGCGTTGGCGTTGGCGCACCAGCGCGTGCAGGAGCAGGCGTCGAAGCTCGAGGAGGCAAACGAGCAGCTCACGAAATCGACTCGTGAGGCTCAGGCGGCACGACAGGATGCGGACCGCGCCCGTGGTGAGGTCGAAGCGCTGAATCAGGTGGGCAACTCACTGACCGCGGAGCTGGACCTCGAGAAGATCGTTCAGACCGTCACCGATGCCGCGACCGATCTGACCGGGGCGCAATTTGGCGCGTTCTTTTACAATGTGGTCGACCAGCAAGGCGAAAAGCTGACGCTCTATACGTTGGCCGGCGCGCCGCGCTCGGCGTTCGAGAATTTCGGCCACCCGCGGCCGACGCCAGTGTTTGCGCCGACGTTCTACGGAACCTCGATCGTTCGCAGTGACGACATCACGCAGGACGAACGATACGGGACCATGCCGCCGTATCATGGCATGCCGCCCGGCCACTTGCCGGTTCGAAGCTATTTAGCCGTCCCGGTCTTCGCTCGCTCCGGCGAAGTGCTCGGGGGGTTGTTCTTCGGCCACGCCACCCCCGGCGTGTTCACCGATCGGTCTGAGCGGCTCGCTGTCGGCACCGCAACGTGGGCGAGTATTGCGATGGAGAACGCGCGCCTGTACGAGGCCGAGAAGGTCGCTCGCAATGCCGCTGAGACGGCCAATCGCGCGAAATCGGAGTTCCTCGCAAACATGTCGCACGAGCTGCGCACGCCGCTGAACGCGATTGGCGGGTATGCGGATTTGCTCATGGGCGGGATTCGTGGGCCAGTGAGCGCGGCGCAGATGGCCGACCTGGTGCGAATCAAAAAAAGCCAACACCATCTGTTGTCGCTCATCAACGACATTCTGAATTTCGCGAAGATCGAAGCGGGACGCGTGAAGGTAAATCCGCGCAACACGATGATGAACGACGTCCTGAGCCAGCTCGAGACTCTGGTTGGGCCACAGCTGCTCGAGAAGCAGTTGCGCTACGACTATCAGTCATGCGATCCGACGTACACGGCCTTCGTCGATCCCGACCGGCTGCAGCAAATCCTTCTGAATCTCCTCTCGAACGCGGTGAAGTTCACGCCGGAAGGTGGATCGGTCAAAGTCGAGTGCTCGGCGAAAGACGACGCAATGCTGATCCGCGTATCCGATACGGGCGTCGGGATTCCTCCAGACAAGCTGGAGAGTGTGTTCGAACCGTTCGTGCAACTCGATCGCACGAGGGCGCCGGGACTGGCCGGGACGGGACTCGGCCTCGCGATCAGCCGAGACCTCGCGCGGGCCATGGGTGGCGACCTTACGGCAACCAGCACACTTGACGTCGGCTCGACGTTCACGCTGCGAATCCCGCGCGGTCGCGCCTGAGGCCGGCGTTCGTTGCATTGTCATCGCTTGGTGATGCGGCGTGAGTCGCGTCTCCGCCAACGAACACAAGTGAGCTCGCTTCTGGCCGCCATCGCGAATACAAGATGTTGAATGACGCGAATTCGCCGCCGTTGGTCATCGTCGCCCGCGCACACAGACCAGCTAGATCGCGCGCGCGGCACCGTAAATGCGACGGCCACAGGCGGCCGCGTCGTCACGTCGACGGTCGCGGGAGTTCTCGACTTCTCACGGAGGGAATCATGGCCGACCAGGGCAATAACCCCGGTTCATCTTCAAAAGGCGGCAGCCCCGGTGCGGGCGACCGCGACCGCAGCAGCGGACAGGGCTCGTCGCAGCAGGGCAGTCAGAGCGCTGCGGGACCCGGATCCGCCGGAAAAACAGGTGGTCAGAGCGGTCAGGGCAGCAGTGGTCAGACCAGCGGCGGCCAGGGCAAGAGCGGCCAGAGCGGAACAGGAATGGGTGGCAGCGGTTCCAGCGGATCCGGCATGGGTGGCGCCGGACAGAGCGGAAGTGGCCAGAAGACAAGCAAGGGCGGCACAGGCCAGGGCGGCACCGGTCAGGGCCAGGATCGCGGCATGACCGATCCGAACTCGCAGTCAGGACGCGGAACGGGTGGCCAGGGTGGTGGTACCGGCCGCGGCAACACCTGACGATCGCACGACCGCGTCGTGGGCCGTTTTGCTCGGCCCACGATGTTGGCCGTGGCGCGTTAGGAACGACGGTCGTGCTTGTGGTCCACATTGCGACTCGTCATTTGAACTCCTTAAAGAACGTTGAACGGTTCTACTTTGCTCGCGCCGAGCGTCGCGCTGTTTTCACTGCGACGTGTGCCTTCGGCACGGGCGTCGCGCGCGGCCCGTCGACGATGGTTCGCGTCTCCTTCCATCTGTCGTTGTTGGCGAGCCAGTCCTCGGAGTGATTTGGGGACCACGTCACTGACACCTGGCGTGCCAGTTGCACCATATCCGCGACCGAGAACCGAAGTAGCGAACTGAACTCGCAACGGAGATGCGTATGGCGCAGGACAACTCTCGCTCGAATGATCGTGGCGGCAGCGGCCGTGACCCGTATCGCGACAACGACGATGCTCGGCGTTCGCTCGAGGGCGCTCAGCGGTTCGGCACCGATGCCGATACGAAGTCCGAGGCGCGTGGCGACGCGCGCGAGAACATCGAAAACACCGCTCGCGGCACGGACGCGGCACCGACCGGCCCGGACGGCAACGACAAGACCAAGCATCCGCCGCGCCCTGATTCCTTCGACGCCGACTTGAATAGCGTCGGTGGTTGATTTTCGGCCACCAGACGGCAAGACCCGCCATGGCGACGAGTACACCTTCGTTGTCGTTCCACTCGTTCTTGGGAAAGGAACGACGATGTTCGACGGCGTGGCGCCGCTCAGCTTGAAGCGAACGTCGATGCGTGGTTTCTCGAATGGAAAGGTCGTCATCTCCTACGAATCGATTGCCTGAGCCGGAGTCCAAGAGCCTCGTCAGCGTCTTGAAGGCGAGCGCCAAAGGATTCTCGCGAGACCAGTGCGGTCTTCGAGCGGCGGCGCTGTGTTACTACACGGCGTTTGCGCTGCCGCCGCTTCTCATCGTCTTGATCAAGATCGCGGGACTCGTGTGGGACCCGGCCTCGGTCCAACGCGCGCTCGAGGCCCAATTCGGGGGGCTCGTCGGCTCCGGCGGCGCGACTCAGGTGAGCCAGATGGTCAGGAGTGGCGAGGGCGCAAGCCAGAGCGGCATCGGCGCAATCGTCGGACTCGGTGGCTTGTTGCTCGGTGCGACCGGCGCGTTCCTCTCGCTGCAGGAAGCGCTGAACGCCGTCTGGCGGGTCAAGCCCGATCCGAAGCAGGGCGGCGTGAAGCGGTTCATCACGAAACGCATCCTGTCGCTCGGCATGGTGATGGGGCTCGCCTTTCTCCTTGTCGTTTCTCTGGCCATATCGGCGTTGCTCGGCGCGCTCGGCGGTGCAATCGGCGGCGCCGGCGTCGTCATGCAAATCGTGAACATCGTCGTGTCGGTGGCGCTTCTGGCGCTCCTCTTCGCGGCGATGTTCAAGTTCCTTCCCGATGCGCTGATTGCCTGGCGGTCGGTGTGGATTGGTGGCCTCGCCACCGCAATTCTGTTCGAGGTTGGCAAGTTCGCGATCGGGTTGTACCTCGGGCACAGCAACCCAGGCAATGCATTTGGCGCGGCGAGCGCATTCGCGGTGATTCTGGTGTGGATCTACTACGCCGGCATGTTGGTCTTATTCGGCGCGGAGTTCACCAGGAACTGGGCGGATGCCCACGGTCACGTCGTTCGCCCGAAGCATGGCGCGGTTCGGGTCGAACGCGAAGAACGCATCATCCGCGACGGATCGGGAGGCAGTGACACCCCACGGAAAGGCGGCGCAGTGGATCAACGTCCAAAGGACGACGGCGCCGGCGGTCGCGGCGGAGGAGGACAGCGCGGAGCCTCGACGCTCGTCGGTGTCGCCTTGTTCGCTCTCTCGCGATTGCTCGGCAAGAGATCGAATCGATGAACGAGATAGTCTCAGTATGACGCCGCCGGGCTCTCGTCGCCGACTTTCTGTCCGTTGCGATACGTATTCGCGCAGATGGGATGCGAGTAAATCGAAGCACCGTCCGTTTTAGAATACTGAATATCATCGGCCCCCTGTCCTTTCGCCGGATCGAGACCGGCGAAGTGACGCACGCGCTTGGCGATTTCGTGATCCGCGCATGGCGTGTCGCCGCTGATTCCAAGGCCACCGACGATGCGGCCGTTCTTGTACAGCGGGACGCCGCCACCAAACGCGATGCCGCCGCCGCACACTTTGATGTCCGCGTCGGGATCCAAGCATAGCGGATTGAATGGTTCGGGCTGCGCCACGCCCCACAGTGAGTGGCCGGGTTGCGTGAGCGTGTACAAGCGAGCGGTGGAGAGCGCGAGCGTGTCCGTACTGAAGCCATTTGCCGTGAACGCCTTGGCCATCGAAATGGACCGGCTTCCCGGCCAGTAGCCACCACTGGAATCGCTCGGCGGAACGACGACGCAGATTTGACCGTGACGGTTGACGATTGCGCCCCACTCGGCGCGGCCGTGAAACAGTCCGCCAGCCTCGCCGGAGTCCGGTGCGGCCTTCAGATACTTCGCTAAATCGGCTGCGCTCGGAAGCGACGAGCAACCGGCGACCGCCACTGCTCTCGGCGACTTTGCGTTCGCCGTATCCAGCGTGCTGTTCTCACGATTCGACCGCGAACAACCGGGAATCACCAGCACGCCAAGCGCCAGAACAATCCATGCACGGTTCATTCGAATCTCCTCCGCTATTGATTCAGCGAGCTAGGCGCCGCCACGCTCATGACGGACCTGGCCATAGCTTGTCGATCGACTTCGGTTGATCCCGCAGGGTTTCGGTTCGCGGCACATTGTCGCGGTGCTCGGTGCCGCCGGGCGGTCTCTGCGACTTCATGAAAGGATCGCCGCGCGTTCAGCGTTCGTGACCCGCCATTCGGAATCGCGCAGCCAACGGCGCAGGATGATGAGCGCGGCGATCAGGTAAGCGAAGCTCGCGGGGATCCACATCACGAGCCCTGCAAGTTGCTGATCCTCGATGAGGCTCAGGCCCCAGGTCGCTCCGGCGGAACCGTAGCGCGGGTACCAGGGAACTCGAGCGAACGTCATGAGCGCGCCGAGTGCCGCGGTGTGGATCGCTGTGGTAAAGAGGTACAGAATCGACAGGCCCAGCGACGCGCGACGCCGGGGGTGAATCACCGCCCACCAGAAGAGCAAAGCGCTTCCCAGAAACGAACCGTGTTGCAGTGCGTGCACCGTGTCGCTGCCAAGCGTTGCTTGAAACAACATGGGAAGGTGCCAGCACCAGATCACGATCGCGTGAATCAGCCAGGCGTCGGCGGGACGCGACAGGATGGACCACGTGATGTGCCACCATGACCCGCGAGAGATTCTTGCCAGCGTGCGCCGAGCCGATGGCGGCATGGCCCAGAGGAGCACGACCATCGGTTTGCCGATGAGCAGCAGCGGAGCAGCGACCACCATCAGCAGCTCGTGCTGTACCATGTGAGCGGAAAACAACCGCTCGGATAACGCATGCAGCGGCGACATCAGCGCGACCACAAGCGTGGCCCAGCCGATGGCGAACGACGCGATCTCCAGCGCTCGAACGCCGCGGTGCTGCTCGTGCGACCACAGCACCGCCACTCCTCGCGCGTACACCGCCGCGACGACGACCAGCGGCACGGCAACCCATGGCTCCCATGACCACGCGTCGCCGGCGGCCGCGTGAAGAAGAGCGACTACGCCCGTTGGCATGGCGCAAACACGAAGATCGCCAGCCACTGGGCGAGGATGACGATGGCTGAGAAAACGCTGATCGACATTCCGAGGAGCGCGAGAAAGCGAGTGCGTGTGAGTGCGCCGCCGTCCTCATCCTCGACGCCTCGGCCGACAGCGACCCAATTGCGGTGCGATGAAACGGCGGCGCCGCCGACAACGATCAAACAGAGCACAGGAATGATGTGCAGTATCGCATGCACATTTCGACCGCACGCCCACATGTTCGCCGCGTACACGAGCTGCTGGTGCGTCAGTGCGACGACCGGGCCCAGGGTGATCCCAAGCGAGAGGCTGAGCAGCCCCGGCCAACGGACGAATCGTTCCGAATCCTCCGCGACCGGCGACCGACTAGAAGATGCGGGGACCGACATACAAGATCAGGTAGAGAGGAATCCAGAGGCCGGCGGTGAAGTACCAGTAAAAGCTGTTGTCCGCAGCATCGCTGAATGCCTTCACCGGCATCTCGCGGATGAAGAACAGCAGTGTGAGGCCGAGGGTGTCGATGATGTCGAGGAGAAGCAGGGACGTATGAAATCCGACGATGGTCCACGCGGCGCTGCCATATGCGGTGGTATCCCATCGCGTATTGAGCGCCCACAAGTCCCACCAGCGGAGCACGAGCGTCGGGAGCACCGCAACGCACATCACGAGGAGCCAGCGTTTCACGGCGGGCTCGTCGAGCCGCTTTGAAGCGTTCGCGACCATGGCCGCGGGTACGAGACTGATCAGGAACACCGCGAGGTTGATCGTCGGAATGAGCAGCGACGGATGCGGCGTTCGAAGCGGCGGCCACGAGACGTAATTCTGCCGAAGATAGAAGTACGCTCCGACAAGGAGTGCCGTCGTCCAGCCTTCGATGGTCATGAACCCGACGGTGCCCCACCACATCAGGCTCCTCGGTCCGAACGTGACCGTCGGCAATGCCGCGACATCACCGACCGGACGAAACGGCTTCATGCGCGCTCCACCATCCCGCCGTCCGGCAGGGCGACGAGCTCGGGTTCCGCGGGCTCCGTGCTCTGCCATCCCCAGCCGAACAGGCCGACGAGCGAGATCGCCAACCCGCCGAGCACGAAGTACGGAGAGAAGATCGAGCCGATGAACACGATACCCATGCACAACGCCGTGTAGAGCGGCCAGATCGAGCCTTTCGGGCCCGCATGCTTCGAATCCGGCCGCGCGTCGAACGCGGTGGTGAGGAGCACTTCGCGACGATCGCTGCGCAACCCGCGCATGACCGGTAACTCCACCGTCGTCTCCCACAACGGGTGGCGGCTCTGCACGACGGGCGTGTGAACGAAGTTGTAGCTGGGCGGCGGAGATGCCGTGGCCCACTCCAGTCCGGACGATTGCCACGGGTTGGGACCGGCCACTTCGCCTCCCGACCAACTCGTGACGGCATTGATGAGGAAGATCAAGACCGACAATGCGATCGTCACCGCTCCCATAGTCGCGAGGAGATTGAGCGGACCCCAGCCCGTCGGTGCGAGATATGTATAGATGCGGCGCGGCATTCCCTCGAGCCCGAGAATGTGCATCGGGAAGAACGCGACGTTCGTCCCGATGACGAAAAGCCAGAAATGCACCTTGCCGAGCGATTCTTTGAGCAGGCGGCCGGTGACTTTAGGAAACCAGTAATAGATTGCTCCAAACAACGGCATCACACCGCCGCCGATGAGCACGTAGTGCAGATGCGCGACCACGAAGAATGTGTCGTGCGCTTGCTTGTCGAAGGCGACCGACGCGAGCATCACACCTGTGATGCCGCCGTTGATGAACGTGAAAAAGAAACCGAGCATGAACAGCATCGGCACCGTGAGGCGCGGCCGCCCGGCCCATATCGTGGCGATCCAGCAGAAGATCTGAATGCCGGTCGGCACCGCGATCACCATGCTCGCCGCGGTGAACAAGCTCTGGCCGAGCTCGGGAATCGGCGTCGCGAACATGTGATGCACCCACAGGCCGAACGAAAAGAACGCGGTCGTGATGTTCGCCATCACGAGCGCCGTGTATCCGAACACCTGACGCCTGCAGAACGTCTCGATGATCGGAGTCACCATGCCGAGCGCCGGCAGAAAGATGATGTAGACCTCGGGATGTCCGAAAAACCAGAAGATGTGCTGCCAGAGCAGCGCATCGCCGCCCTCGGCCACGTTGAACCAGTGCATGTTCACCGCGCGATCGGTGGCGAGCATCAACGTACTGCCCGTTGCCACCGCAGGCATCGCAAACACGATCATGAACGACACGACGAGCTGCGCCCAGACGAACAGCGGAATCCGATTCAGCGACATGCCCGGCGCTCGCATCTTGAACACCGTGACGATGATGTTCACGGCGCCGCAGAGGGCCGAGATCTCCGTGAAGGTCACGACCTGCGCCCAGACGTCGACGCGATGTCCGGGCGAATACGCGGGACCGGACAGCGGAACGTATGCGAACCAGCCGGTGTCGGGGCCGGTGTTCACGAACAGCGAGACGTAGAGAAACACAACGGCCACGAGGTAGTTCCAGTAACCGAACGCGTTCAGGCGCGGAAAGGCGATGCTGCGCGCGCCGATCATGAGCGGCAGGAAGTACACGCCGATCGCCTGCATGATTGGCACGGCGAACAGGAACATCATCGTCGTCCCGTGCGTCGTGAACAGCTGGTTGTAGCGGTCGGGCCCAATGAGATGGTTCTCAGGCCGCGACAACTGCATGCGCATGAGCGCCGCCTCGATCCCTCCCGCGATGAACATGAAGAACGCCGTGATGATGACGCGCATCGCGATCGTCTTGGAGTCGACCGCGGTCAGCCATCCCCAGAGACCCGGTCCGTCACGCCACGTGGCGTCGAGCACCGCTGCCTCTCGCCGCACATCTTCGTCGTCGAGGGTGACATCCAGGGGTAGGTTCGCGTGATTCAACGGCGCCGTCATTTCAACGTCTCCAAATACGACACGAGCGCATCCAGCTCGGCGGCGGTGAAGGGCAGTGCCGGCATCTTGACGCCGGGCTTGATCGCCGCCGGATTCTGAATCCAGCGAGTGAGATTCGCGCGATTGTTGGCGAGCGTGCCCGCCGCGATCGTCATTCGACTTTTGAAATGCGTCAAATCGGGACCCACCGTCGACCGGGCGTCCGTGCCGCCAATCGTGTGGCAGACGGCGCAGCCGCGCTTCATGAACACGTTCTGCCCGAGGATCAGCTTGGCATCGGTTGGCGGGTCGGGCGGCGTCGCCGCGGCGGCGAGCCACGCGTTGAACTTGACCTTCGGCTCGGCGACGATCCAAAACGCCATCTGGGCGTGTTGCATGCCGCAGAACTCGGCGCACTGCCCGCGATACACGCCGGCCGTGTCCGCCCTGAACCAGTGCGTCGTCGTATAGCCCGGGATGAGATCGCGCTTGCCGTTCAGGTTCGGCGCCCAGAAGCTGTGAATGACATCCGCCGCGCGCAGCTTGAACTGAATCGGCTCGCCGACGGGGACGTGAATCTCGTTCGCCGTTCCAACGCGCTTGCTTGGCTGCGGATCCTCGTACAGAACTTCCCACCACCACTGATGGCCCGTGACGTCGATCGTGAGCGCGAGCTGGGGATGTTGCGCGAGCATCCGTCCCACGACGAAATCGTAAACGAGAAAACCGGCGAGAATGAGAATTGTCGCAAACACCCCGGCAGCAACGGCCCGCTCGGCGCGACTTCGGGCTCCGGGCGGCAGGTGCATGAGGTCATCGGCCGCACGCTCGCCCCGCTTGGCGCGGACGGCATAGACGGCAAACGCAAATACGCCGAGCCACACGACCATGCCGACGCCGAACATCCACCACCACAGGCCGGCGATTGCTCGTGCTTGCGGAGAGCTCGGATCCCAGATCGAGTGCATGACCTACGGGCGCGAGCCGGGCGGCGCCGTGTTCTTCGGCTTCGCGTTCGGCGTTTGCATCGGATTCGGCTTCACCATCATGTGATCGTCGCGTCCAGGTCGCGCGCCCTTCGGCGTGAGACCACTCAACGAGCGAACGTAGGCCACGAGTTGCCAGATCTGCTGATTGTTCAGTCGGTACTTCCACGTTGGCATGCCGTTGGGCCGGCCCTCGGCAATCGTCGCGAAGATCTGGTTCGGCGTGCTCCCGTAGATCCACTCGTCGTCCATCAACGGCGGCCCCATACCGCCGCCACCGTTCGAGTGGCAGCCGCTGCAATTCATCTGCGCGTACAGCTGCTGTCCCTCGGTCGTGCCGGGTGCGTTGTCGTCGTAGGGTCCCTCTGTCGTATCGTTGACGAATGTCGGGCCGGGCTGCAGTGGCACCTGAGAGACGAACTGCGTCGGAGCAGCAGGCTGCTGCGAGTTCAGGCGCCGGTCTTCGCGTTCGCATGCGGACAGGCTGCAGACCACGAGGACGGCAAATCCGAGGGTAGAACGGTAGAACGGTGGAACGGTGGAACGCTTGCGACGAAGAGCGATCATAGGCCCCCCCGCGATGATGCCTTTTGGCTTTCCACCGTTCCACCTTTCCACCCTTCCACCTTGTTCGGCCGGACAAGGGGCACACCGTACGCCGTGAGAATGCTGTCGATCGACGGCTTTCGTCGTTCGATGATCTCATCGAGCTGACGTCGGAATGTCGAGTCGGCGCGGCGAACGCCCATGGCGATGTCGAACACGAAGGGCAGGTACGGCAGATCGAGCTGTGGACTGACGGGAACGATCTCGAGCGGCGTGCCGCTGCGTTTCGCGAAGTATCCAGCCAATGGCCCCCACGCGACGGCGACGTCAACATCGCCGCGCGAGACGGCGTCGATGATTCGCGCCGCTGGATTCGGCTGCCGGTAGTCGCCGTAGACGGTGAAGCCGACGATGTTTTGCGTGATGCCGCGATTCGCGAGCGCGTGCGCGGGAGGCGTGTTCGCCAAGTCATCGCCCACGAGTTGCACGCCGATCTTCATCGTGCGCAGCGCCGCGTCGTCGAACGAGCGAATGCCGGCGTGACGATCCTTGCGGGAGACGAACACGTACGTCGACTTGTAGTACGGACGCGTCGTTGCGAGCATCTCCACTCCCGATGCCGTCCCCATCACGACATCACAGCTTCCCGCATTCAACGTGTTGCGCACGAAGCCGCGGCGCTGCGCCCACCATACGTATTCGACACGCCGCTTCAGCTCGCGACCGAGGAGCTCGGCGATTCGATTCTCGAACCCCTCTTGTCGTTCGTTCGAGAACGGAAGGTTGTTGGGGTCGGAGCAGACGCGAAGCGCCGCGGTTTGGACGGTGGCTGCCATCGCGCGATGGTCGCCGCGCGCCGTCATGAGAACGAACACGACGAGGGGGAGAGCCAAAGCGCACAGCTCAGTTGGGGTCAGATTCCTTACTCTGACCCCGACGTTGGGGTCAGATTCCTTACTCTGACCCCAGCGAGCCCGGCTGTTCACGCTTCCGCTCGACGTCATAGCCCGAACACGTACAGCATGCCGCCTCTCGTCGTCTTCGACGGCAGATCGCGCATCGCGTTGACCATGCCGAGAGCGGCCGACGAATCACGCGGGTCGAGTCCTCCGGCGACGATGGCTCCGGACCATCCGCCAATTCCGGACAGCACGGCGACGTACTGATGGCCGTCCGGTCCTTTGTAGGTGATCGGTTGGCCGATGATGCCCGACCCGGTCTTGAACTGCCACAGCGGCGCGCCCGTGCGTGCGTCCACGGCCTTGAGCCAACCATCCATCGTGCCATAGAAGGCGACGTCGCCGGCCGTGACGAGCGCACCGCTCCACACCGGCAAGTCTTCCTTGATCGACCACACCACTTTGCCCGTCTGTGGATTCCACGCCTTGAACTCGCCACGATGGCCGCCGGGCCCGGGATACATCTTCACATTCATGCCGACGTACGGTGTGCCCGCGATGTAGTTCGCCGAGACGCCTTCCTCGTCCATACACAAGTTCTGATGCGGGATGTAGAGCAGCCCGGTCTTCGGCGAGTACGCTGACGGTTGCCAATCCTTCATCCCCGGAGCCGCTGGACAGATCTCCCGCACGACCTTCCCAACCACGGTCTCTTTCTCCGGATTGTATTGCAGCGCTCCGGTCTTGAGATCGACACCCGTCGTCGCGTTGATGAAGCCGTAGGGTTGCGCCGACAGGACCTCGCCCGTCGACCGATCCATGACGTAGACGTAGCCGTTGCGCTCGGGGCGGATCAGGACTTTCCGCGTGACGCCATTGAAGGGCAGGTCAACGAGAATCTGCTCATTGACGCCGTCGTAATCGTGGAGATCGTGCGGCGTCAATTGATACGCCCACACGGCCTCGCCGGTCAGCGGTCGCCGAGCAAAGAGCGTCGATGTCCACTTGTTGTCGCCAGGGCGAACCTCGGGATTCCACGGTCCAGGGTTGGCCGAGCCGTAGAAGATGAGATCGAGCTCCGGATCGTAGGAGATCCATCCCCACATCGTGCCGCCGCCGATCTTCCACATGTCGGGCGGCCACGACGAGACGCCGAGGTCTTTCCCCTGATCCTTCGCGTAGAACGCTTTGAAGCCAGGGCCGATGAGTACATCCTTGTCCGGCCCCGTATGATACGCGGTCCAGACGACCTTTCCAGTTTGCTCATCGAGGCCTTTGAGCCACCCCCGAACGCCCATCTCACCGCCGGAGTCGCCGACGAGCACGCGGCCTTTGACGACGAGGGGCGCCATCGTGATCGTCTCGCCGAGGTTGATGTCGCCGACCTTCGTGTCCCAGACGACCTTGCCCGTTTCGGCGTTCAGGGCGATGGTGTGATTGTCGAGTGTATTGAAGAACAGTTTCCCGTCGTCGTACACGCCGCCGCGATTCACGACGTCGCAGCACGCCACGCCTTGGGATGCAAGCTCGGGCTTCGGGTTGTACGACCACTTGATGGGCAGTCCCGGCTTTGCGAGGTCGAGGGCGTAGACGTAGTTGGGAAACGGCGTCACGACGTACATCGTACTGCCGACGACGATCGGCGCGGCTTCGTGACCGCGCACGACGCCGGTGGAGAACGTCGCGATGGGGCGCAGCGATTTCACCGTCGCCGTCGTGATCTCGGTGAGAGCACTGTAGCGAGTCGACGCAAAATCTTTCGCGGGGCGCACCCATTGACCGTCGTCGGCGGCCGAGGGCGTCCCGGCGGTCGGCGCGGTTCCGCTCTGAGCGTTTGTGCTGCCCGTCGACCGTGACGGTTCCGGCTTACACGACGTGTTGAAAACGGTGATGCCGAGAAGAACGACGAACTCGAAGTGGCGCGCTAACAGTCGCCTCCTGCCGCGCATGCTTGCCATCCATTTTCAAGTCTGTTTGGGCCGCCATGCAACGAGTGTTCCACTGCGTTCGCGTGCACGTGCGGGGGTCCCGCGAACGACCGCGGCGTGAACGCAAAGCATGTGCTCAACCGATTCCGAGTATGTCGTGCATCGTATTACACTGCCCACCGTCCGACCTCGACGCGCGCGCACCGGTTCGTGAAGAAATATTTGCGAGGGAATCGCAACCCGGGACGCCGCGACACGAAGACTGCGTCACCGAATCTTCGGGATCAGCTTACGTCATTCTTCACACGGCACCTTCGCCACTCACAGGAGGCGACAGACATGGAGATCCAACGAGCCGGCACGCAACCGTCGGGGAAGGGCCCGAGCGAGTGGTTCACCGGCACGGTGCGCATCGATCCGCTCTTTCAGCCCAAGTCGCCGGCGCGCGCCGCTGGAGCGGTCGTGACTTTCGAGCCGGGCGCTCGCACGGCGTGGCACACGCATCCCTTCGGGCAAACGCTGATCGTTGTTTCGGGATTCGGCCTCGTGCAGCGCGACGGCGGCGAGATTGAAGAGATTCGTCCCGGCGACGTAGTCCGGTTCGCGCCTGGTGAGAAGCACTGGCACGGCGCGTCGCCGAAAACGGCGATGACACATATCGCGATTCAGGAGGCGCTCGACGGCAAGGCGGTCGACTGGCTCGAGCACGTCAGCGACGAGCAATATGGACAGTACCGTGGCGATTCAGGTGCGCGCTGACGATCGAGCTCATTTAACGCTTACTATAAACATAGTACAATGGATTCTAATAAAAGACCGCTAGTGATCTGTCACATGGCGGCATCCATCGATGGGCGCATCGTGTGGATGGCTGGCCCGCGGCCGTGGCGAAAGAGCGGCTACCGTTGGGGCTAAATCAGGCGGGCAGCCGCCTTAGGGGGCAGGCCTTCGCATCGCTCGCGTGAGGACGCGATCGAGCGCGCTGGCGAATGCTTGCTTGTCGCGGGGGCCGTACGGCTTCGGTCCGCTCGTCTCGACGCCCGCACCGCGCAGTCCTTCCATGAAATCGCGAACCGTCAAACGCTCGCCGATGTTCTCGTCCGTGTATTGCACGCCGCGCGGGTCGATCACGAAGACGCCATTGGGCACCAGCTTGGCCGCGAGTGGAATGTCGGCGGTGACGGCCACGTCGCCCGTCTCCGCGTGCGCCGCAATGTACTGGTCGGCGACGTCGGGACCGCCGTCAACCCGAACCGTGCTCAGAAACGAATATCCGCGCGGAATCTCCACACGCTGATTCGCCACGAGCACAGTGGCGAGCGACAAACGCTCGGAGGCACGGAAGACGATCTCCTTTACGTCGCGCGGCGCCGCATCAGCGTCGATCCACAGCTTCAATTGGCCACCTAGAATGAGATCATCATGCCGCCGCCCCCATCCCGACCGAAGCGCGGATTGACAACGTTGTTGAGCACCGACCCGAAGGTGTAATTGATCCCGAAGAACACGAAATACGAATAGTTCGTCGCCAGTTGGCGCTGTTGAAGCAGAATCTCCTGCTCCGACGCGTCCCGCTTAGGCAAGAAAATCTGATTGCGGATCGCCGAATAGTTGCCGCCCAGGTTCAAGTTGAAGCCCTTGAACAACCGCACGTTGGTTCCAACGAAGAGCGACGCGTAGTTCTTGTCGGTCATATCGAGATACTGGCCACCATCCGCACCGATGTTGACCGAGCCCCAGGGCTGATTCTGCGAGAGATTGAGCGCGAGCGTGTGAAGGGGATGCACGTCCTGGAGCTTTCCGTAGATGGTCTCGCTCTGATATCTGAAACCCTCGACGCCCACGGCGTATTGCAGCGTCAACATGCGTCGAGTCGACTCGGAGTAGGGAAAGATGTCGTACTCCACGGCCGGGGTGACCCGGAAAGAGAATTTCTTGTTCTCGAAGGTCGACGACCCTGTGGAGCTCGTGAGCCCGGCCGACAACCGAGGCCCCAGGCTTCGCACGGCAAGCTGATTGAAGTTGTACGATCGCCGAATGAAGACGAGCGTCGTATCTTCGAGATGAAAAGTGCTCTGATTGTAATTCTCGTTCAGCGAAAACGTCGTCTTCCAGAGCTCAGTGGTGCGTCGGGCACTGATGCTGCCATTCAGAAAGCTGAAATGGTTGTTGCGGTCGCCGTTGAGATTGCCGTTGAGCCCCGTGGTGAACACCCAGAAGTTCCACGGATCTCGCTTCGTCTGCGAGGAGGGTTGAGCGGCGCCCGAAGGCGCCTCCGTCATCGACACGACGAGACGTTCGGCCAGAGTCGTTCGGGCGATGAAGGGCACTAAGCCGGTCTTGATGACGCGAGTCATCGCGCGACGCGTCTCGTCGTCCGTCGCCGTCGCCTGGGTCGAAAAGGTCAACGTATCGCCAACGCCGGCGTAGCGCTGCAGTCCAAGAAACGCCAGCGTAAACTCCGTTCCGCCGCCGCCGGTCGTCTGGGTCGTGACGAGGACGTGGACGTCAGCCACAGCGCGGTCGCGGACCCAGTTCACGAAGTTGATCTCCGTGCGGATGAAGTCCTCATCGCAGCGGAACCCACAATCGAGAAAGACACTGAGCGTCGTCGCGGGCGCGGCTCTCGGAGTCTGCGAGAGTGCAGGGTTCGCGACCGCCAGGCAGGCGAGCAAGGCAAGCTGTCTAACGACGAGGTGGGGCCTCTTCATCTAGACTCCGGCACGGGTGATTGGTGGTACCACCGCTCGGACGCAGGTGCGTCGCGTAAGACCCCATACGGCGGCGTTCGTTCGAACGATTCCAACCAGGCCCCTTCGTTCGCTTCTTTTACGACCGCCAAGCCATCTGTAGTGGCGAAAGAACGCCGCCGGAGGTCCCCCCTGCGGTCTCATCCTCTTCGGACTCGTCGTCCCCAGCTGCGGCTTCGAGGTTCACGGCAGCGAGCGCGAGCTCGGTGAGCAACCGGTCGGCATTCTTCTCTTCGTTGAAAGTTTGCTCGAGCAATGTCGCATGCTCGTCTTCGCCGAGTGTCATGGCATAGGCGTGCACGGTGCCGCACCCAGCGATCTCGTAATGCTCGACGTGTTGCGCCTTGGCAATGAGGCCGGCGTCCAGCACGTCCTCCTGTGGGTCTTCATCGAGCAGCTCGCTGGCTTCCTCGATCAGCGCCTCCATTCCGACATCGACGCCATCGCCGGAAGCCAAGACCTCAATTCCGCTAGCGCCAGCCCGCGCGCGGGGGCTCCGAGGCATGCGTCTCGGTGTCACGCGCCCGATAGGCTGCGGTGGCCGCCACTTGCCCCCGCAGCCGGTACGCGAGCCGAGAGAGGGCCGGCACCGTCGCGATCACGAAGGCCGCCAGTCTGAGCTGACGATCGAGCGGCATCTCACGCTCGCCGGCCAAGTATTCGCCAATCTCCGCTTCCGTCGCCACGAGCTCTCGTGCGACGCGATCGGCCGTCATCGCCTCGGTGGCCATGACCTTGGCGAGCAACAGGATCGCGGTCGACCGCCGAGCGCGGTGGTCGTGCGCGCTCATGGATTGTGACCGTAAAATGCGGCGATCGCGAACGTGACAATGTCGCGCCGCACTTGTTCCTGGTGATCAGCGTGGAGCACATCGAGTGCACGCGTGGTGCTCATCGCATCCTTCAGCTCGATCAGAAGTCGCTCCGGCGACATGCGATCCTCACGCGCAAGAGCGCAGAGGACACGCAACGAGGAACGCACCTTCTCGTCGCTGGCCGCACCAGCGGCGGCATCGCGGATAAAACGGGTCGTCGCCTCGAGGGCGCGGGGAAAACTCGGCTGGGCGGCCATGCCGGGGTCGAGCCGAAGGGCGGCCGCGTCATTTGTACGAATCACGACAATTTCGAAATCAAGGGCTGAGCGCGCGCAGGCAGCGGCGCCGCGGCGAGAAGGACCGTCAACCTATAACGACGCACACGCCGTGTAAATACTTCGCGCGCCAGCGCTTGCGCATAGTTAAGAGAGTACGAATTCGTACACTCTCAACGTGCATCGATCACCGCGACATTGTACGAAATCGTTCGATGTCGGCGGGGAGCAACCCCGGCCGTGCGCTATGCCGATGCTGGTGAATCGGCGGTGGAGGTCGGGGCTTGCAGCGCCGTGTCGCCCGTTTCAGCAGTCGTGACGCCGGCGAACAGGCTGGGTACCTGTTTGCCGTCGATGAGCCGCTCGTACTCGCACCGGATGATGCGATAACAGTCGCACGCCTCACTCTCGAGTCCCGCGCGATCGCGGACGGTGATCTGGCGGTAGCTGTAGTCGATCAATCCGTCGCGTTGGAGCGCGGACGCCACTTCACTCACCGTGGCTCGCCGAACGCCCATCATCTGAGCCAGGAATTCATGCGTGAGGTTGAAAGTCTCCCCGGCGACTCGATCGTGGGTCTCGAGCAGCCAGCGGACGCAGCGCTGCCGCATCGTATGAAGGCGATTGCATGCCGACGTCTGCGCCGTCTGCGTCAGAAACGCCAGCGCATAGCGCGCGACGGCTGGTCGCAATTCGCTGCCGGAATCCAGCTGCGCGCAAAAATCAGCCGCGGCGATGCGGTACGCGCGTCCGGCCACCTGACAAAAGGCTTGAGCAGACATCTGCGTCGCGCCGAGGAGCAAGGGAACGCCCGTCATTCCCTCGCTGCCGACGGTTGCCGTCTCGATTGCTTCACCGGCCAACGTCGTCGACACGATCGACACGACACCGTGCACCGGAAAGTACACGTACTCGATCGGCTGATCGATGTCGAACATCACCTGGCGCAGCTTGAGCGGAACGAGCTCCGCGACGCCAAGCAATCTTGTTCGAGTGTCGGCGCTCAACGCGTCGAGAATGCGGTTGCGCCCGACGGTCGGGGAAACGAGGTGCTCTGCGGGCATGCACAATACAAACAGCCTGCGCGCCAATGAAGCAAGCTTACCGAGCTGAGGGGAATTCGCGGGGCGTCGCGTCATCCAACCCGAGCTCGCGAAACCGACGAATGTCCTTCGTGCGCGGGACGTTGTTGAAAAGCACATACGTCTCGGCGTCGCCGGCGTCGTCCACCCACTGTCGGATCTGCCGAAGCTCGTCGTCGGTATAGCGGGCGTAGTGACTCTCATTGCCATGCAGCCGCCAATACAAGAGGTGGGGCGTCACCGAAGGTCGCACGAACGGGTCGACGGCGTGAATGAGCCCCAGGTCGACGCACAGCTCGCGAACGATGTCGTCGGGCCAAGGTCCGCGCGGTTCCCACATGAAGCGCATATCCGCCGGGGTGCCGACGGTCGCGAAGAACTCGCGTAGCGCGGCGATGTTCTCGTCGGTGGCACGGAAGCTGGCCGGACACTGAAACAGAATCGCGGTCGCCCGGAGGAGCCGAGCACACTCGAGCGTTCTCTTCCAGCCAAACATCACCGTATCGTTGACGCGAAACCCGCCGACCTCGGCGCGCTGGGCGTCGGAGAGCGGCGAGCGAAGGCGGCGGTAGGTGCGACTCGTTGAGAGATGTGTGATGACCTGCCAGGCTTTCATCGTGAACTCGAACTCCGGCGGCGCCTCGGCACGCCACCGGGCGAGCACGGCATCGGACGGCGGATCGTAGAAGGTCTGTTGGACTTCAACGACAGGAAACTGCCGGAAATAGGCCGCCCGGCCGATGGTGAAGCCACACATTCCAAGCTTCATGCGCAGCAATCGCCGCGTTGTCGCCGTGCGTCTCCTTGCAGCGATTGGACCGGCTGCCGAGGGTGTGCGGAAGTGAGAACCATGCCTACACTCGCCGGCGCCGCGCAGCGAGCCAGTCGCAGAGACGGTCGACGGGCCAGCAGTTGATGACGCGGTCCGTTGGAACACCAGCCAGCCGAGCGTGCGCGATTGCGGTTTCCGAGTAGGCCAATTCGGGCGGGGAGTGCGCGTCGCTGTCGAGCGAGAAAAGACATCCGGCGTCGACCGCGCGACGCGCGAGCTCGTAGTCGAGGTCTTGTCTCGCGGGATCCCCGTCGATCTCGACCGCGACGCCTGCCTCCGTCGCCGCGGCGAAGACATCGTCCCACCGCGCGTGCACGCCGGGTCGCGAGCCGTAGATGCGCCCGCGCGGATGGCCGAGGATGTGAACACCCGGCGTGCGAACTGCCGCAATCATGCGAGCTGTCTGATCGTTCGGCGAGCGAAGAACCGAGTGCGGTGCGGCAACGACGAGCTCGAGTTGCGCCAGCTCATCGCTCGTCATGTCGACCGAGCCGTCGGCTCGTATGTTCGCCTCGATGCCTTGGATCAAGCGAAACCGGCCGCGATACCTCCTGTTGAGACCATCGATCTCCTTGCGCTGCTGCGCCAACTCTTCCATCGAGACGCCCCCGGCGATCGGCAGGCCGTAGGAGTGGTCGGTGACACCACAGAACTCGTAACCGCGCGCCAAGCCGGCTTCGATGATCTCCTCGAGTGTCTGGCTTCCGTCGCTCCACGTCGAATGCATCTGCAGGTCGCCTCGGTAGTCGTCGCGCGTCGGACCGACCAATGAGGAATCGGCAAACGCCGCAAGCACGCGACTGCGCGTGAGGTAGTTGCTGCGCAAGCCACGGCGCTTTTGAACGTCTGACGACTTGCCGCTGCGCTCGATGGCTTGCTCGACGATTGGTGAGGTGCCCGTACGCAGCGCCTCGAGAATCACCTGCTCGGATTTCGGTCCGACATTCGGGATTTTGGCGAGAGTCCCGTCGGGCTTGACGAGCGATTCGATCGGCTGCTCCAGCGCAAGAATCGCTTTCGCCGCGCGCTTGTATCCCCAGCCGCTCTGCTTCGATCGCTGAACATCCGCGAGATCGCGAAGAAGCGCCCCGATGAGCGCGTTGGAATCGCTCTGGCTCACGGTACGATCGCGATTCCCCAGGGGCGCTCACCGACTCTGATGGTCGCGACGACCTTCTTTGCGCTCACATCGACGACTGAGATGTCGTTGGAGAGTCCGTTCGCCGTGTAGACGTAGCGCCCGTCTCGCGATACAGCGACGCCCCACGGGCGACGGCCGACCGCGATGGTTTGCGCGCTTTGAAGCCGTTTCACGTCGATGATCGAAAGCGTACCAGTGCGGCCACTCGCCACGTAGGCCCACGCGCCATCCGACGAGATCGCGACGCCGACAGGTTTGCCCTCGCCGTGCTCGATAGACATGGTCTCGACGATCGCCCGAGTCTTCATGTCGATCACCGTCAGCGTTCCGCCGACTTCCGCGGTCACGAGCAAACGAGCACCGTCGGGCGTGAACGCCGCTGCGCGGGGCCGCAAGTCGACGAGCAGATTGTCGACCACCTTGTTCGTATGTGTGTCGATGATCGAGACGCTGTTGCTGGTTTCGCTCGTCACAGCCACCCAGCGTCCGTCGCGACTGACGGCGACCCCCTCCGGCTCGATACCGACGACGAGCGTCGCGAGGTGTTTCCCCGTTCGCACATCGATTGCCGTCGCCGTGCCGCCGTCCTCATTCGATGCGTAGATGCGCGTTCCGTCCGGCGTCACCGCAAATTGCTCGGGGTCGGATCCAATCCTGTACGTCGCGACGATCTTTCGAGATTTTACATCGATGGCGACGATCGCATCGGCGCTCCCCTCGCGTTGCGGCGTGTCGTCGCTTGTCGCGACGTAGATGCGCCGACCGTCCGGCGCCGCCTGGATGCCGCGTGCGCGCCCATCGAGCCTGATCGTGCCGACGACGGCATTGCGCGAGAGGTCGATGACACTGACACTGCGCGAGAGCTCGTTGCTCACGAAGGCAAAGGCGCCGGTGGTCTGCGCCTTCGCGTTGACTGCATACGGCGCACTGGCGAGCAACGCCACGACAATACCGCGCATCATCGGTGACAGGCGGATGCCGACGCACCGACGCCAAGCCGATCGAGAAGAACACTCGATGGCTCGTCGGAATTGCCGGCCGGAACGTCGATCATTCCGGTTGGTCCGGGGACGTAGAGCGGTTGTCGGAGCTGACGGTCCCACGATCGAAAGCTGAGCGGTTGTCCCTTGTGGCCGTCGAATTTCGTCTCCGGCCGGCGGAGATACTCGATGAGCTTCGCCGCCTCGACAGAACGAGTGCGCAGGTACGATTCCCAGAGAATCTTCGTCGCGAGCCACGCGGTCCATGCGTTCACCGTCATTGGGCGACCAAAGCGTGTTTGAAACCGACGGTTGAGCGTATCTGCACCGAACCGCTGAAGGGACGGATCCCATGCCGTCGCTTGTGCGCTGTTGTGCACGGCCGACGCCGCGTCGCGGTACATCGCGTCGCTCGGCGCGATATGAAACATCGTGCTCTGGCAATCTGCGCCGCGCAGGGAGTCGGCAGGACAGGCGACGTTGAAGAACGGCACACCGGCGCGCGCCGCTGCAGCGGCGACGTCTATGCAACGTTGACAGTCCTCGTCCCCGATTACGCCGGAGAGGTTTGTCAGGTCGAATGGCGCAGTTGCGATCGACGAGATCTCGACCGCGCCGCCGAACATTTCGGCGGCGTGCGTTGCCTCTTCAACGCCGAGCGTGAGACCAAGTCGCCGGTCGTCGTCCCGAGTGGCATTGACGACGCCAATGCGAAGGGTCGGCGAGGTCCGGTAGCCGAGGACAAAAGCTCGCTGCGAGCCGAGCAAGCCGGCAGCGGAGAGCTCGAGAAACCTGCGTCGTGAAATCAGCATCGACGAAGATTACTGAACGACGATGACCCCCTTCATGCCGACGGCGAGGTGCGGTACACAGTAGTACTTGTACGATCCCGCCGGGACACCACCGAACGAAATGGTGTAAGTCTGATTCGCGTTCAACAAGATCGGCCCCGTGAGGGTCGACATCGGCTCGGGCATGTTGCCCTCCAACGTGCTGGCTGAGCCGGGCGGAATGCTGTCGGGCCAAAACGCGACGTTGTGGGGCGCACCGTTGATCAAGGTGAACCGCACCGCGTCTCCGGCCTTGATCGTGAGCGATGCTGGGTCATAGCGCGAGCCGGTTTGGTCGCCGTACATCTTGACGTCCCACGTCTTTCCGGTGACGGCCTGCGGCCCCTTTGCCGGCGTTGGACCGGGCGGCGGAACGACTGCCGTGCTTTCGGCGGGTTTCGGCTTCCCCTCGCCGCCGCAGCCGACAAGAACGAGAGCGGCGAATCCGATGATCACAGAGCGCATCAAGAACCTCTGAAGAGATATGACTGGAGACGAATCGAGGACCGCGACTTGGACATCCACGCCGTTCGGGTTGCCCAGCAAAGGCGATTCCATCGTCAAGCGACCTGGGCCATGACCGAGTGTGCGTCTGACGGACGATACTTGCTCAATCGGGTGCTATACTCCTACGTATGACCCACCTGGATCCACAGTCCCAAACCGGCGACTTTCAGGTCCCGCTTCCGTTGGGGTCCACCCCGCCGAGCATGCCGGGGCACGACGTTCAGTTCTATCGCACCGAGGCATTTCTCGTCCGCACGGTGGTCGATTTTTTGGCGGATGGGCTGCGTGCGGGCCAACCGCTCATTGTGATCGCAACGGAACCGCATCGGCGAGCGTTTGCTGCGGGGTTGCGCGAAGCTGGGCTCGACACGGAAGAAGTGCTCAGTGGCCGCGAGGTGGCCTGGCTCGACGCGCGCAACACACTCGCGGCGTTCATGGAAGGTCGCGTTCCCAATCCGGACCTCTTCAAGGCAACCGTCGGGCGCGTCTTTGAGCGAATGCTCAAAAAGCGCTATTACCTCATCGTCCGCGGCTACGGAGAGATGGTCGATCTGCTCTGGAAAGACGGCAACACCGACGGAGCGATTCGTCTCGAGGAGCTCTGGAACGAGCTGGCCGACCAGTACGCGTTCGCGCTGCTCTGCGCGTACTCGATGGACAACTTCCTGAACGACGCCGGTAACGGAGTCCAGCGCGTGTGCCACCAGCACAAGCACGCGCTGCCGCTCGAGGAGCGGTTGGCGAGTTAGGAGCAGCGAACAGCCGTCGCCGAGGCACCGGGCACCGCTCTAACGCCAAGGAAGGGAGGAAGGGCGGACCGGTTGTAGGATTGCCAACACGTATATATAATTTCCATCGTCATTAACTTCTGACGAGACAATACATGGCGCGGAAAGTGGCGAGACGCAAACGGGCTGATGCGATCATTCCGAAGGCGCCCCTCGCACAACAAGTGGCGCGGATTCTGGCCGAAGAGGGCATGACGCAAACCGAGGCGGCGTGGCGAATGCGTGACGCGCCGTCTCAGGTCTCACTCGTTGCGACGGGCAAGACCGAGGGATTTTCTGCCGAGCGGTTACTGCGGATGCTGACACGCCTCGGGCGGGATGTCGATGTGATCCTGCGTCCGACGCCCGGCAAGAGGGCAGGGCGGGTTCGGATAACAATCAAGTAGTTCCGTCGCAGTACCTCAGCCGAGGGTCAGCGCCTCTGGCCGGCCCTCGTCACCGTTCCAGCGGTACGACCTGCAGTCGCTGTGCGGCACCGACGTTCGTCAGCGTCCCGCCCGTGCGACGCGCGAGTTGGACAGTGTAAGGTCCGGGCGCAACGAGCGCACCTGGGCGAGGGGCGCCTCCGCGGCCGCCCCCGCGCTGTGGTGCGTCGCCTTCTCCGCGCGCCGAATCAGGTTGCGCCGCACCGCGACCGCCGGCCACCGCCGTCGTTCGCGTGGTGTCGGGTGCGCGCCGAAGATTCCACACCGCGCGATTCAGTCCCGCGCTCCCTGGGCCCGGCACTTCGGCGATCGTTTTTCCAGCCGCATCCTTGATGAGCAGCAGCATCTGCGACCCGGCCGGTGCGGTTTCGCGAAGCGTGTAGCTCACCAGCGCGCCGAACGGCGGGTTGTCTCCGGTGAAGAGCCCGTTGCCGAAGCCGGCGCGCTGAAACGGCGTTTCGACATAGACACGCGCTTGCCGCGGCGGGAGGAGCGTCGCGTCTGCCGACGTCTGACGCGCCGCCAGGGCGCGCAGCGGCGAGTAGTCGTCGATGATGTAGATGCCGCGGCCGAAGGTCGCGAGGACGAGATCGTTTTCGCGGCGCTGGATCTGAATGTCGCGCACCGCGACCGCTGGCAGGCCGGCGCGAAGCGGTTGCCATTTCTCGCCGCCATCGAGTGTGACGAACGCGCCGTGCTCCGTTCCGACGAACAGGATATTCCGGTTCACGTGATCCTCGGCGACCGTCCAGATCTGATCCCGGTCCGGGAGGTTGCCGCGGATCGGCGTCCATGTTCGCCCGCGATCGGTGCTCTTCAACAAATACGGCGCGAAGTCGCCGCGAAGCATGTTGTTGAACGCCGCATACACCGTGTTGGTGTCGTGGCGCGACGCGAGCAGCCCTGAGACGAAGGTGAAATCGGGGACGCCGGGGAACGTCCCGAGCGACCGCCATGCCTTGCCGCCGTTCTCCGTGACTTGAACCAAGCCGTCGTCGGTTCCCGTGTAGAGCAGTCCTTCGCGCAATGGCGACTCGTCGAGCGCGGTGCCGACGCTGAGGTCATTCGTGTACAGATGCTTGTTGACCGCATCCGGCCCCCACTTTCGTCCCATCACCGTGAACGTGTCGCGGTCGAGCGCGCGCGTGAGGTCTCCGCTCGCCGGCACGTATGTGTCGCCGCGATTGTCGCTGCGAAACAACACATTCGCGAACACATATAAACGATTGTGATTGTGAGGACTGATGATGTACGGCATCTCGAAGGCCGTGCGAACACGCTGGCTGCCATTCCAGGTCCGCGGGACGGCGACCGGTTTCGCCTCGCCCGTCCGCTTGTCGAGCCGCTGAATCGAGCCGTTTTGCGACGAGACGTAGAGGACGTTGTTGTCCACCGGATCGGCGCGCGCCTGGAACCCGTCGCCGCCGCCGACCGTCAGATGCTCGGCCGCACGAATGCCGCTCGAGTGTGCCGAGCGCGATGGAGTGCCGATAGATCCGTTGTCCTGGGTGCCGCCGTAGATGTTGTAGAAGGGAAGGGCGTTGTCGAGCGTGATGCGGTAGAACTGCGTCGCCGGAATCTCGAAGTGGCGCCACGTGACGCCCGCATCAAAGGACTCGTATAAGCCCCCGTCATTGCCCGACCAGATGTGCAGAGAATCGGCGGGATCGAAACCGATGTGATGGTTGTCCACGTGGATTGCCCATTGCACGGGCGTGAACGTCTTGCCGCCGTCGATCGTGCACACGTTCGTCACTGCGAGCGCGCAGACTCTGTCGAACCGGTGTGGATCTGGAAACAACTCGCCATAGTACTGAGGGTCGTTCGTGTTCCAGTTGCTCTGTTTTACCCACGTCTCGCCGCGGTCGGCCGATCGAAAGAAGCCCGACTGGTTCCCCTGCGCGGTGATCGACGCGTACACGATATCCGGATTCTGCGGCGACAACGCAAGGGCGATTCGCCCGAGGTCTACGGTGGGCAGGCCGTTCGTGAGCTTCTTGAACGTCGCGGCGCCGTCGGTCGACTTGTAAATCGCGCCCTCGGGACCGCCGCCGATGAGTATTCCTGCGTGGCGGCGTCGCTGGTAGCTCGCTGCGTAGACGACGTCGGGGTTACGTGGGTCGAGCACGACCTCGGTGACGCCGGTATTCTCGCTGATGTCGAGCACTCGGCGCCAGGTCTGACCGCCATCAGTAGTCTTGTATAGTCCGCGATCGCCGCCTGCCGACCAGAGCGGTCCTTGCGCGGCGACCCACACGACGTCGCTGTTGCGCGGATCGATCGCGATGCGGCCGATCTTCTCGGAGCGCTCCAAGCCAACGCGTCGCCACGTCGCTCCGGCATCGGTGCTCTTGAAGACGCCGTCGCCGGACATCGCGCTACGCAGATTCGTGTTCTCGCCCGTCGCTAGCCAAACGATGTTCGAGTTTTTCGGATCGACGAGCACGCAGCACATCGAATAGGAGCCGTAGTTGTCGAAGATCGGCGCGAACGACAATCCGCCGTTCGTGGTTTTCCAGAGCCCGCCACCCGCCATTGCGACGTACCAGACGTGCGGATTGCGCGGATCGACGGCCATGTCGGCGTGACGACCCGACGTGAACCCCGGCCCGACCGACCGAGCGCGCAGGGCGGCCAGCGGATCACTCGACGTCGCCGCGAGCACCGGACCGCTCGGAGCGGCACCGCGTCCACCTCGCTGAGCGAGCAATCCCAGCGGCCTCGCGAGCAAGGCGGCGAGCATGAGAACAATCCGGATTCGCTGCGTGATCATGTCGATGCGTGGGCTTTGGTGTTCCATTGGGTTGGCAGGGCTCGTCACTGGCGGCAAGACAACATATTGTATCCAGTATTCACGTATCTGCCAGATCCGGAGACTCGGATGGATATCGTTGACATGGTGCGGCGCGAAGGACGACAAAGCGTACGCGCACTCGTACGCACTCCTGCGTTCTCCCTCGTGGCGCTCGCCACGCTCGTCCTCGGTCTCGCGGCCACTGCATCGATCTTCACCGTGCTCGACGCGGTTGTACTGCGGCCGTTGCCCTATCCAGCGCCTGAGCGGCTTGTGGTCGTCACGCACCCCGTCTCGGGGACTGCGGTCACCGCGAGGAAATGGGGCGTGTCACCCGCCGGTTACTTCTTCTTCCGGCGCGAAGCGCGCACGCTCGCCGCGAGCGGCGTCTACACAACAGGCACACTGTCGGTGCGCTCGTCCGACGGAGCAGCACGGGTGCAGTCGGCACAGATCACGAGCTCCCTGCTTGGCGTACTCGGTGCGCGTCCCGTCGAGGGGCGGCTATTCACACTCGAGGACGACGCGCCGAACGGGCCTTCCGTCGCGGTACTTGGCTACGATTTCTGGCGACGCGGCTTCGGTGGCGACCGGACGATCGTCGGCCGGACGATCGACATCGAAGGTAGGTCAATCCTCGTTGTTGGTGTTGCCGCAGCCAACGTCAGTCTGCCGATGCCGAGCGCATTTTCGTCTCAGGCGGATCTCGCCGGATTTGCCGTCGACATCTGGATACCGCTGCAACTCGATCCGAACGCGCGGCCGATCAACACACATCCTTACTCGATGCTCGCGAGGCTCGCACCAGGTATCGTCATCGACGATGCGCAGCGTGAGCTCGCGACGCTGACCGCTCGGCTTCCGGAGATCGCGCCGTCGGCGTACTCGCCCGCGTTCATGAAGCAGTACCATTTCAGCATGGCCGTCACGCCGCTCCATGCGGAAGTCGTTGGAGCGACGGGCCGCGTGCTGTGGATTGTGTTCGGTGCGGTGGCGCTGGTGCTGCTCATGGCGGGTGCGAACGTCGCAAATCTCTTTCTCGTCCGGTTGGAAGCACACGGGCGCGAAGCGGCCGTGCGAGCGGCGCTCGGAGCGGGGCGTGCACACCTCGCGGTGCACTATCTCACGGAAAGCCTACTGCTCACCGTCACCGCGGGACTGCTCGCGATCAGTGTCGCGTGGGGCGCATTGCAGTTCTTCGTCGCGGCGGCGCCGGGTAGCATCCCGCGTCTCGCGTCGGTCGCGCTCGGGTGGCACACGGTCGGCTTTACCGCCGGATTGTCAGTCGCACTCGGCGTCGCATTTGGTCTCGTGCCGCTCGTGGCTCGACGCGGCGTCGACGCAACGACGCTGCGCGAAGGCGGGCGCGGACTTACTGCCTCGCGAACCACGCGGCTTGTGCGCGACGCGCTGATCGTCGGCCAGATGACCATTGCGCTCGTGCTGCTCGCCGGCGCCGGCCTCATGCTGCGCACGGTGGGAGAGCTCCGACAGGTGAAGCCCGGATTCGATCCGCAGCACGCCGTTGTGATGCACGTGCACATTCCGTGGTCGCGCTACTCCGGTTGGTCGCCAGTCGCTGCGTTTCATCGCCGGTTGCAGCAGGAGATCGGCGCATTGCCCGGTGTGCGCGCGGTGGGCGGCGCCACGGATGTGCCGCTCGTCAGCTTCGGCTTTTGCAGTCTCGTGTTTGTGGAAGACCGACCACTCGCGCCCGGCGAAGAGCCGCCCTGCGTGAAGGTCACCGAGACGTCGCCAGGATTCTTTGTCGCGCTCGGCCTTCCAGTTCGCGGGCGCCTTCCAGACTGGCATGACGCCGAAGCTGGGACTGGCGCCGTCGTCGTCACGCGAGCTCTCGCCAACCGCTTCTGGCCCGGTGAAGATGCGATTGGTCGAGGCATCAAAGGAAACGGCTCGAGGCCGCCGTTTTATCGTATAGTCGGCGTCACCGACGATGTTCGTGGCGAAGGACTGGAGAAGCCGCCTGTCGAGGCGGTTTTCTTCCCAATCCTGCCGATGCCGCAAGCTGGTCTCTGGAACCCGCCCAATGACCTGGAACTGGTAGTTCGAACGTCGCTCGACGATCCGACGACGCTGGTTCCGACGATTCGACGCACGATCGCCGCGCTCGATCCAGTCGTGTCGGTCGATAGAGTGCAAACCTTGACGTCGGTGGTCCAGCACTCGTTTGCCCGTGTGTCCTTCATCTTGTTTCTGCTCGGGATCGCGGCGATGATGGCATTGGTCCTCAGCGCCGTCGGAACCTATGGAGTGATTGCGTATCTCGTAACGCAACGCCGGCCGGAGATCGGACTTCGAATGGCGCTTGGCGCGCGCACATCGGAGGTGACGCGTCTTGTCGTGGGGCACTCGCTGCGGCTGGCTTTGCTGGGAGCCGCAATCGGCACCGTCGTCGCGTTTGCGACCACGCACCTGTTGACGTCACTTCTCTATGGCGTTCAAGCGACGGATCCAGCGACGTTCATCACAGCCGCCGGCTTTCTCCTTGTCACGGCCGTTTTTGCCAGTGTGGCGCCGGCACGCCGAGCGGCGCGCGTCGATCCGGTGGAGGCGTTGCGAGGCAACTGAAGCGTCATCATGAGACAGGTGCTGTTCGTTCAGGGCGGTGGACAGGACGTCCACGAGCACTGGGATGATAAGCTCGTCGACAGTCTTCGACGCACATTGGGACCCGGCTACGAGGTTCGTTATCCAATGATGCCGAACGAGGCCGATCCACGATTTGCAACGTGGCAGCGCGCACTCGAGACAGAGTTCGCCGCGCTCGAGAACGGCGCCGTCGTCGTTGGCCACTCGGTCGGCGGAACGATATTGATCAACGCCCTTGCCGACCGCGCTCCCAAGGTCGCTCTCGGAGCGATCGTTTTGATTGCGGCGCCGTTCATCGGCGAGGGCGGATGGACAAGCGACGACATCAAGCCGCGATCGGACCTTGCCGCGCGGCTACCGCGGGGCGTTCCGATTTTCGTCTATCACGGAGACGAGGACGAAATCGCGCCGCCTGTCCACGCCGAGTTGTACGCTACAGCCATTCCGACAGCTTATGTGCGCCGGTTAGCAGGCCGAGATCATCAGCTGAACGACGACCTGTCGGAAGTCGGGAGCGACATTCGCGAGCTCGAGGCGTGAGCCAAGAGAAACAGCTCGCCGCTTTCGTAGTCCCGCGGTGACGGCAACCAAAGCCGAGCGCGTCTGTCAACGCTGCTGACGGGTTCATGTAGAATTCACGTGTGAGCAAAAGCCGCGAAGAGACCCTAGACGCGCAGACCGGTTTGACGCCGGCAGAGACCGCGGCCCTCGTCGCGGCGAGCTTCGACCGTGTGATCGTCTACGATCGCGAGGGACGATATCTGAAAGTCCCGTCAGGTCGCGACCGGCTCTATCAGCCCGTGGAGGAGTCAATCGGGAAGAAGATAACTGAGGTAATTCCCGAGCCCCAGGGTTCGCAGTTTCTCGAAGTCATTCGCCGCGCGGTCGATACGGGCGAGACGCAACGTCTCGAGTATGAGCTCGACATACGAGGCGAGACGATCTCGTTCGACACGATTGTCGCGCCGACGTCGCAAGGCACCGTCGTCTGGGTGGCGCGCGACGTGTCGTCACAAAAGCGCGCCGAGCTTGCGCTCCGCGCGAGCGAGGAAGCTCACCGCGACTTACTCGCTGCACTGCCGGTGATCGTGTACCTCGTCTCGCCCGAACCTCCGTTCGCGCCCTCGTATGTCAGCCCAGGCGTCGAGGCGCTCGGCTACACGCTCGAAGAGTGGCTGGCGAAACCGGATACCTGGCTCCGGATCATTCACGCCGACGATCGCGAGCGTATCGTTACCGAGACAGATGCCGCCCTACGGTCGGGGGCGCGGGTTGAATACGAGTATCGCGTCACCGCGAAGGACGGTTCCATTCACTGGATGCACGATCGTGGCGAGTTCGTTCGCGACGCGAATGGCAAGGCGCTCGCGTGGCGCGGCGTGATGATCGACGTGACCGAGCGGCGAGCTTTGCAGGAACGGCTCGAGCTGCTCTCCGAGCAGGATGACCTCACGGGTCTGTACAACCGCCGTGGCTTCCGCCGAATGGTCGAGCAGGAACTCAAGAGCGCACGACGCACTCACCGTCACGGGGCGTTGCTGTACATCGATCTCGATGCATTCAAGTTGATCAACGACGTGCACGGCCATGCCGCGGGCGACGCGGCATTGCACGCGACGGGTCAATTGTTGCGCCGAGGTCTGCGTGACGCCGATCTTGTCGGTCGTCTCGGTGGCGACGAATTCGGGATCTTCGCGATCGGCATTTCGACCCTCGCCGAAGCCAACCTGCTCCTCGAGCGAATGTATCGCCACGTCGCGGACCACAACGCCGAAGCTGCGCAACGCGGCCGCCAGTTCTCGATCGCGTTCAGTGCCGGCATCGCGCTCGTTGCCGCCGATGACGAGTTGACGGCCGTGCTGGCGAGAGCCGACGCGGCGTTGCGGCTGCAAAAGTCCGCACGCCGGAGGGTGACGGGCTCGGGCCGATGATCCCGATTCGAGGGCGCAAAGGTATCTGAACGACAATGCATCGACGAACGCCAATGCCGAGGCCGGAGTTGCTCGCGCCGCGTTACGAAAACTGAGTGCGAGTCGGATCGGCGAACACGTCTCGAAGGCGCGAAATTGGCGCATCTCTCCTCGTGTATCAAACCATGAGGAGATGTGAAAAATGAACAATCAACCGAGGAGAACCGCTCGAGGCGTTACTGTTGGATTCGCGTTTGTCATCGCGGCCGCGTCGAGCGCACGCGCGCAACAACGGGAACTGTATTCGCGATCCGCAGGGCGGTGCAGGTGATTACCGACTCAACGTGAGCTGGCAGCCCACGGCAGGTGGCGAAGTCGGCCCACCGTTTGGTCGTGGCTCCGGACGCGGACGTGACCGCGATCGCGATCGCGACAGCCGAGTCGCGTTGCAGTGGAGTGGTGACGTCGATGGGAATCTGTTGATCACGCTTCGCTCCGGTGGCATCAGCTACAAGACGGTGCGGGGCAGTGATCCGCGCGGGATTCAATCGTCCTTCAATGGCCTTCCAGCAGGCTCGGGGAACATTGACGTGACGCAGCGCGAGGGACGTGGCCAGGTCACCGTGATCCAACAGCCGACGCGCGAGAATGGCTACACTGCGGTGCTTCGCGTTCTCGATCCGCAGCCTGGCTACGGGCATTACAGCTTCGACGTCACCTGGAGATAGCGCCGAGATCGGCCAGCCGGCGAAAAAGCAGATCCCTCGGGCGCTTCGCGCCTGTCGGGATGACGTGAGAAGGCACGCGTCGCTTCGCTCGTACTGACACGTTGAACGCACTGGGCCACGACGACGTCGTGGCCCAGCTTGCGTCTCGATCAATCGTCGACGAGGTGCTGACTGCCCCGTCTTCTCGGCAACACGAGCGTGAAGGTGGATCCAACGCCGACGGCGCTTTCGACCATGATCTCTCCACCCATCGCCCGCGCAAGCCTCCGGCTGATCGAAAGCCCGAGGCCCGTGCCTTCAGCGGTTCGCGTCAGCGAGCGATCTCCCTGCACAAATGGCTCGAAGATCGACTCGAGCAGCTCCGGGCGTATTCCAACACCCGTGTCGTGCACCTGGATGCGTATCTCGTGATCCTCGGCGCAACAGCTGATCTCGATGTGGCCGCGCTCCGTGAACTTGAGGGCGTTCGACAGCAGGTTGAGCGCGATCTGTTCGACCTTGGCGCGGTCGATGGACACGACGACGTCGGGCCCGCACGGGGCGGTTCGATATTCCAATCTTTTCTGCGACAGACGCGGAGTGAGAAACTCCTCCAAGGAACCGAGAAAATCGTCGAGGCGAACGTCCTCGTATTGAAACTCGAGCCGGCCGGATTCGAACTTCGCAATACTGAGGACGTCATCGATCAATCGCAGCAACGTTTCTTCACTGTGTTTGATGCGGCGAAGGTCATGACGCTGCTCCTCAGAGAGCGGGCCTCTCAGTTCCATCTCCATGAGATCCACATACCCCGCGATCGCGTTCAGCGGCGTCCGAAGCTCGTGGCTCATCGTCGCCAGGAACTGGCTCTTCGCCGCGCTCGCTTCCTCGGCCGTCTTTCGAGCGGCCTCGGCTTGTTCGCGAGCCAGCTGCGCTTGCCGCTGCGACTCCTCGACGTCGGACAGCATTTGAACGAGTTGCTCATTGGCCTGCTCGAGCTCCTCTTGGAGCGACTGGGCCTCTTCTACCTGCTGCTCGAGCTCAGACGCCAATTCCTGTAGTTGCTCGGCGCTCTCCTGCTCTGCCCGCTGCAGACGCTTCGCCTCAGTGATATCGCGGGCAATCTTTGCGGCGCCAACGACCGTCCCTCCCCCATCTCGGATGGGCGAAACGCTGAGCGATATCTCGATCCGGGAACCGTCCTTTCGGAGTCGGATAGTCTCGTAATGATCGATGCGTTCGCCCCGAGAGAGACGCGACACGATCTGTGGTTCCTCGTACTGCAGCTCAGGGGGGATGAGGGTCAGAACCGACCGACCAACGATCTCGCTTGCGTCATAGCCAAACATCCGCGCCGCTGCCGGGTTCCAGCTTCGGATAATGCTGTCGAGCGTCTTGCCGATGATAGCATCGTCAGACGATTCGACGATTGCGGCAAGCCATTGCTGCGCGTTGGCTTCGATCGGGTTCATTGATGCGTCCGAGTCTCGCGGATCCCTCCAAATTGAGGTTCGCGCCTGCCGCTTGCCTGAACGTGACAAGCGGATGGTTCGGCCTCATCCGGTCCTTTGCAAACGGCCTGCCGCGAATCCGGCGAGTGGCCAGTCCGCGTCATCACCGTTACTTGGCGAGCGACCGCCGGACTAACCAACGACGATGTCGGGCTTTCTCAACCCATGCCGCGTGGCTCGTTCGAATGCGTGAGCGAGTTGTAACACGCTCCACTCGGCGCGGTGACGTCCGACGATCTGGAGGCCGACGGGCAATCCGCCCGGCGTGAAGCCCGCCGGAACCGAGATGGCCGGATTCGCCATGAACGAGACATACCAGCACGAGCGCATCCAGTCGATGTAGTTCTGCATTGCCGTGCCGGCGATCTCCGTCGGATATGGAACCTCGACATCGAACGGAGCGACCTGAGTCGTGGGCAGCACAAAATACTCATAGCGCTCGAAGAACTGCCGGCTTTGCTCGAACATCTGCGCTTGACGGGCCATGGCCGCACCGACGTCGGCGGCGGTCAAGCGCTCGGCCTCGGCGATCTCCCACTTGATCGTGTCCTTCACCCACTCGGGACGTTGGCGCGCGAGCGCCGAGTACAGCGCGTGATTGGCCGCGTGTCTCAACGTTCGGAACGATCGATCAACACCTGAAAAATCAGGCTCTGCTTCGTCAACGATACACCCGAGCGACGCGAACACGTCTCGAGTCCCGTTGACGATTGCTCTGAGGTCGGACTCGAACGGAATCCCGCCGAGCCCATTCCACCACGCAACGCGGACGCCCTTGAAGCTTCGGTCGAGCCCACCGGCAAATCGCGCGGGATCCTCGGCGATGGAATTCGGATCCGCCGGATGTGGACCGGCGATCGCACTGAGAAACAAGGCGACATCGGCCACCGTGCGACCCATCGGCCCAGAGACAGACAGCGGCGACCACGCACCATCTTCGCGCGGGACACGACCCGGCGCCGGACGTATGCCGACCACACTGCAGAACGCGGCCGGATTCCGAAGTGATCCACCGGTGTCGCTGCCATCGGCGATCGGCACCATTCCGCAGCGAAGGGCGGCCGCGGCGCCGCCGCTACTTCCGCCGACGGTCTTCGCGAGGTTGAATGGGTTTCGCGTTGGTCCGAAGACTGGATTGAACGTCTGCGAGCCGGCGCCGAATTCTGGCGTATTCGTTTTCCCGAGTGTGATCGCGCCCGCTTGGCGAATGCGCGTGACGATCAACGCATCGCGGGTCGGCACGTTATCGCGATAAAACGGCGAGCCGCGCGTCGTACGAATACCCGCGGTGTCGACGAGATCTTTGTGCGCGACAGGCAAGCCATGCAGGCGACCCAGCGGACGGCCCTTGGCCAGCGCAGCGTCGGCCGCAGCTGCATCGGCCAACGCGCGTTCTGGGACCAGCGTGACGATCGCATTGACGCGCGGATTCACGCGCTCGATGCGCGCGAGATGTGCTGCCATGACCTCGCGTGCCGACAGCTCCTTGCGGCGAATCCGAGCGGCCATCTCGACGGCCGTGAGGTCACAGATCTCATCAGGCGCGGCCACTGATGCTGTCGCAGTCTCGCTGGCGTCGCTCACGTTGGGTTCGTCGAGTGTTCGATCGGATTGAAAAACATTTCCGAGCGCCGCGGCCATGACCGTCTCGCTGAACGCGCGTCGGCTCATGACGAGGTCGAAGAATGCGCCGTGTGAACCCGAGCGTCGCTCGTCCGAATCGTAGCGCATTCGTGAGCTCAGAAGATTGAAGTACCGTGTCTTATACGTTCAACTGTGCGCTCTGCGCAAGCCGCAATGCTAGCGCGCCAGGGTCAGGGGCCACAGCACAGTGTCCTGCTGCTGCGAGTAGTGGAGGAGCGGTGGCGTTTCGGCGAGCTCGATGCCGTGCGCGGCCGGGATCGTGTTACGCTCGATCGTAGCAGCAGCCGGGTGAAGTCGCCACGGATGGTGATGTATGTCTCCGCGGAGGACGCGGTCGTTGTGTACGACATAGAGTGCGTAGCGCTCGATCAGGAAATGCTCGAGCGTCCCGCGAGTCGCGATGAATGCCTCGCCCGTCGGCCGATAGCGCACGACGAGCTCCGCGGGGTTGCGCGTTCGCTTCGTGAGGTAGCGGATCCATTCGCCTTCTGTCTGGAGCTGCATGTCAGCATAGAAATACGGCAAATGGAACGACAGCCGCGCTCCAGTCACGGCCAAACGGCTCGCGGCATCGAGGCTGAAGAAGAGAACGCCTGGCCTGCCGCCCACGCTGACGTACGTCCGAAGATTCGTCTCGAGAAACTTCGACACGCCCGGCAGAGCCGGGAGCATTCTCACGCGCAAGCCCGAGAGCAGAAACGGCGTTACGCCGACGTATGCGGTGCCGTGATGGGTGTCCAGCTCGAGCGGCTCGGGGACCAGCTCTCGGAGCATCTCTCGGCGGACCGGCCAGTGCATGAACAATTGCTGTTGCCAACTCTGAAACATGATCCACGGCTCTCGTGGTAGCGGCCACGGTCGGTGGGCGGTGTCCTGCAGAATCGAATCGATGTCGTTCATGAAATCAGAAACGTTGGCTCAGCGCTTGGATATAGCACGAAAGGCCGCTCCCGAGGGAGCGGCCTTTCAGCAAGAACAATACTGGGCTTAGTGGCGGCCGGTCGAGATCATGTAGCCCGAGAAGTGCCAGATCGGGAAGGAGAGCTCGTCCTTCGTCCACGTGAGGTCGGCGGGAAGAAACTCCGTGACCACCGCAAGGCCGGTTTCCGAGTCCATCCAGTTCGGATTCGGGAAGTACGCGCCACTGAGCTCGGCCTGGAAACCAGGCGGCAACTTTACTCCCTTCAGATTCGTGTGACCGAGCTTCTGAGTGAAGCGGAGGGGCTGGTTGAAAACGATGCCGTGTGGCTCGAATTCGTACGCAACCACGTTGCCGGGGCGGGCGCGGACAGTGATCTCCAACTTCGGACCGTCGAACGCCTTCTTCGGGATCTCGAGCTCGAAGTCGGCCTCGGAGATTTCGATCTTTCCGCCGCCGGGGTGAATCACCTTCGTGACGACGATCTCCCGCGCGAGCGGCTTCTCACGGAGCAAACCCTGCGCGACAGCCGCGTTGGGCAGTGTTGCGGCGGAACGCGAGTAGCTCGCGATCGCGTCACTGATGTCAGGCGAAACGGCACGGACGGGAGGCGCCGCCGTATCGGAACAAGCAGCGGCAAGGACGGCGATCGTTACGCCGGCAAACCACGACAGTGGGTGAAGGGTTGAAAACGGACGTCGGTCGTTCGGCATCGAGTGACCTCTAGTCAATAAATAGGCGGGCCGGCGCTAGCCGGGGGACTCACACGTTGTTATCGCCACCAGGTAAACGATTGAACAGCACCTGGCGCGAACTGTCACGAATCTTTCTATCGTCGGCAGGGACCCCCTGTAGAGAGGGTCTCGGCAACGGCCGGGCTCGGCTCGGTTGGGTTCGGTTCACTTCGCTCGCGTGACGCGCGTCACAGGCGTTGAACAAGCTGAGCTCGAACGACGAGCTCGTCCTGGTGAAATCGCTGCTCGAGCGTGCGCCGATAGTCGGCCCACCACTCGCGATCGAGCGTCTCGACCATCACCTCGTATACGACAATGTCGTCGCGCTTCGCCGGCTCGCCGTCGTCGGCAGACCATGTGCCTTGGGCTGGCGCGCGAGTATATGCCGTCATGCCGCCGAACTGCCGCGTCAACTCGTCGCGGAGTTCGGCGAACCGCGACGACGGGAACGGCTGGCCGTCGTTGTCATAGATCGGAATCAGCAACTGAACGAGGTGAATGACTCCTCCAAATGCCGGGCCCTAAGTTGCGCCCCTATCATCGTCGCGCGGTGTTTCGCCAGTCACGGCGCGCTGTCGTACCGCGGCAAACTGTTGCTGCAGGCGCGTCAATTCCTCATCCGACAGGTCCTCGAGGTCCACCAACTCGTTCCGCGCGCGTTCCACAGCGCGAATCAGCTCATCCAACTTCGAGTGAACAGCCTGGGTATCGCGATTCTGCGTGTGCTGAATGATGAACACCATGAGAAAAGTGATAATCGTCGTTCCGGTATTGATCGTCAGCTGCCACGCCTCCGAATAGTGAAATGCCGGTCCGCTGACGAGCCAGGCGACGACGAGGAACACCGCAATCCCGAACGCACCCGGAGTGCCGAGCAGGTGCGACGCGTGATTCGCAAAATGGCGAAACGTTTCGCGTGGCGACGATTCAGGCATTGATCCCTCGCTGTTTAGTCTCGCTCTCATAGAATCCGATTCGTCACGCCGCCGGTCCGCCAAAGCGTTTCGGCAGCCCGATCCACGCCGCGGCAAAGAAGCCGAGCGCGAGCAGCGCGAGCAGGAGCGCGATCCGACCATCGCCGAGTATCAGCCGCGACACGATGTAAACGTCGAGAGCGGTTCCCAGCGCGAGGGGAGCGAGGCACGCCGATATCAGCTTCGACGACACCCTGACAAACCGGTCCGAGACAGAGCGCGGCGTCTCCCGGTGAATTGCCGCTGGGGCCATCACGAGGCCGATCGCGACGACGACGCAAAGGATCGCCGCCAGATGCAGGCGCTGTTCGCCGGCCGTGAGGCGATCGTGGAAGGTTGTGTTGAAGACCGCGATCAACTGAAAGCCGAACAATGCCTGGATGCCGGGAAGAACCATCCGGCACTCCTCGAGCACGTGCGTAGCGGCCTTGTCGAGCGACAGCGACTCGCTCGGCTGAGATGGGGCATCAGCCGGCATGAGGATTGGCGCTGGCGGCCATGCTTACAACGATGGGCGATCTCGAAAGTACGCCTGGATGCAGATCAGCAGTGCCCGCTCATACACGGCGGCGGCGCGGTCGATGTTGGTGAGCCGCGCCGATGGAAACTTATGCGCCGGGATGATGCTTTCGTCGCGAAGAATCTGTTTGAGAACGATGATGCACTTCTCGGGCGTCCACGCCAGGTCGCGCATCCGCTCGACGAGCGCACACACAGAATCGTAGAGCTGGGCATTGTCGGCGCTCGGGTTCTTGATCGAGGTCGAGAGCGCAGTGCGGAGCTCGTCGACGACCGCCGGCCCGATCGCGGCAAGCTCCGTCGGTTCCGGCGGGTCGTGATACCCTGCGGTCAGTTCCATAACGGGTGAGCCCGGTCAGGAGCAAATGGCGACACTCCGTGGATGGCCACGGAGTGGAATCAGCCGGTGACAGAGTCAATGACCGGCATCAGGGCACGCAAGCAAAAAGTGGGCGCATGCGGGCGATTTCCCCGTGAACTCGCCTCCGCTAAGGACGGACTGACGGGATCCGCCCCGGCTCGGGTTCATCGGCGTCACCACGGTGGCTCTATCGGAGCTCGACGAGGAGTTCATGGCTCAGCGCGGCGAGGCTGGCGACAGTCTTCTTTTGCCAGGGCACCCCTTGGCTGGCGACCAATCGTAACGGCGCGCCGTGGCTCTTTGCGCTCAACACCAGCGTCGCGAGAGCGCGAATACCCGAGCTGTTCATGAAAGTCACGTCGGTCAGGTCGACGGACAGCGGCCCGCGGGTGGCCACTCGCGCGGCGAGTGGCGCGAAGATCTTGTCGTACGCCGCCGGCGTCGGAAGGCGCATGACGCCGCGCATCACCGCGGTCTCGTCGCCCGCCGCGAGCGTCACCGAATAGTCGTCGCGATCGAACATCACAGTGGCTGCACCTCGCGGTTGTCGAGCGTCACCTCGATTTCGACGCGGACGAGATCGGAACGATCGACGTGGGGCGAGGTCCGAACATCCATCCGAACGTCGTAATCCTTGCGCAGCATGATCAGCCCGATGCCCGCGCCGCCAACGTCCGGCGGATTGGCCACACGTTCGGCGAACAAGGCCTCAGGGTCGCCCGCGGCGATGCGGTCCACCGCGGCGATGAGCACATCCGCGTCCCCGCGGTGTGCCACGTTCGACGTGGTGATCGTGAGGCGGTCTCCGTACTGGCGGACGAGGATCTCACCGGGAATACGCTTGTCGCCGGAGAACTTGACAGTGTTCTCGACCAGCTCATTGATGACAGTGGACAGCACGTTCGCGGCAGTCTCGCGATCGTCGAAGTCGTGCGCGAAGTACCGCGCGAGATAATCCGCGGTCTCGCCGCAGCGGCGCCACTCGGCAACGACCTCGAGCGGCACGAGCGTCACCGCGAGCTCACTCAGCGGAGTGGTCATCGGCGCACGCGCTCCACCTCGTACTCGCCCGGCAGCGCGAGGTCATACCATTGCTCCGGAATGTCCAGCCGCGGGATGATCAAACGACTCTCCATCGGATCCTCGGCCGACCGATACAGCTCGTGCACTTTATAGAATGGGAATTCCTTGATCGTCCGCGTTCGCAGGCCGGCGCGATGAAAGATGTGGTCGATGATCGAGAGCTTCGCGCAGAACACCATGACGGCGCGGTCGCTGTCGACGTCGGTAAAATACCGCGAGTGCCCCGCGCCCGTGAGCCACGGCGCGATGCCGCGGCCTCGCCAGTCGTGGCGCACGGACATCTTCGTAAACTCACGCCGGTGCCGCGGCTCGTATTGCCCGCCGACTCCGGCGCCGGCGAGCATACAATCGAGATCACCCTCCGTGACCTGGCCGAATCGTTCGACGTAGGTGTTGTGCATGTACAGCCCACAGGCCGCGACCAAATCGTCGCCGTGCAGCGCCATGAGAAAGCGGTGCGGCCACGGCTCGATCTTGGCCTCGAGGTCGTAGTGGTCCTCGGAGAACACCACCTCATAGTCCCGATTGTACACCTCGGCGATGAGGCGCCGGCAGCGCAGGATGTCGCTGCGCGATTCGGCGCGCCGTAAGAGGAGTCTCACAGACCACGCACGATGACAAAGGAGACGTCGTCGTGGTAGACGCCGCCGGTATACTCCTCGAGGCGTGCCACGAGCGCGCGCTTGATGTCGCGGAGCGGACGCGTCGCTTGCTCCCGCAGCAGCGCCGCGAGCGCGGCTTCGCCGAACATCCCTTTCGTCGGATCTCCGTCGCGCGCCGCTTCGGTGATCCCGTCTGAGCCGAGGAACAAGACGTCGCCGTCGCGCAGCGCGAGGGGACGCTCCGCGAAGGCGGCGGCCTCGAGATCCCGCAGCATGCCGAGGCCAAACGGGAAGTGATCGAGAGGAAATGGCTCGACGACCTCCGTGCCGGCTCGGTAGATGAACGCCGTATCGTGGCTCCCGCTGACGGCGAACGAATGTGCTTCGACCAGGCGGAGCGCGACGAACGTGATGTGTCGCTGTTCTCCGAGCCGGGCGAGGTTCGCCGCCAGGATGCGATTGGCCAGGTAGTTGAGATGCGCGGGACGAATGTCCGGTCGCACCGCGAGGATCGACGACACCGTACTCTGAGCCATGAGGGTCACGAGACCGGCACCGAGTCCATGCCCGGTGACGTCGCCAAGGAAGAACCAGGATCCGTCGGGCGATGAGTGAATGTCGAAATAGTCACCGCCCACCGACTCCGCGGGCCGCATGTGCGTCACGACCTCGAACCCGGGCACAGTGATGTCGCCGGGAATGAGCTTTGTCTGAATCTCTCGAGCCGCCTCGAGCTCGGCATCGATTCGCGCCTGCCGCTCGGTGACTCGCTCGAGCACAACGGCTGGTGCGGTGATCGACAGCGCGAAGATGATCAGTGTCGCGATGGTGAATCCGAGAGGCGCCAGGTTCGGTTTGTCGCGGAGAAAAGCAAAGTCGATGTTGTGGAGGCTGAAGAGCACGCAGCTGACGACGAGGCCGCGCGTCACCACGGACATCGATGCCCAGAATCGCACCACGCGGAACGCGATGACGAGGCAGGGGAGCGAGACCGCGACGGCGACGGGCAGGGCAACCACGAGGAACGATTGATCGAGCGCCGCGAACACGCCGCTGACGACCATCGCCCCGATGACGGCGGCGATGAACGGCCTCCAGTCGACTCGCATGTCCAGCGACCGGGCCACGAGCGCCGCGAGTGCGCCGTTCACCGGAAACACCGACACGAAGGCGTACGTGATGATGAGCGGCGTCTGCGTGAGCGCGCCCTGCAGGACGTACGACAGCAGCGTCGTGCCCCAGACGAGCACGAGTGCGCGATGAAGGCTGTCGCGGCTGCGCCACCACAGCGCCGCCGATAGTACTGTGTTGATCAGCACCAAGCCGGCGTACAGCAGCAGGAGATTGGCGACGATTGTCATGGTTCGGCGAACGTCAGCACGCGGTCGAGAGGGCGGCGCAGCGAGATCGCTGAGGGCTCGCCGGCAACGCTGAGGCGAAATAGCAGAACCTCGGCGTCGTCCTGTTCGATGTCGAAGAGCTCGAGATATCTCTCGCGCAGCGTCCGGAGCTCGGCGATCTCTTTGTCCGACAGTCCTCGGCCTCCGCCACGCTCCACGCGCGCGAACAAATACGGCAGTCCGGTCCAAGGCTGGATCGCGACACCCAATCGAGTGGCGGTCAGCCACACGCGCTGCAGCGCTCGTCCACCGCGGACGTAGTCGAGCGGCGAGACGCCGTTCGTCGTGATCAACGCGATCGCCGACGTCGATGCGACGCACTTCTTTGCGAGGTCCTCGAGAGCGACGCCGCCGCCGATCTCAGTCAGACACTCGACGATGTCCCACTTGCTCAACAGCCACATGCCGGCGCGCTCGGTTGCCGTGAGCTCCATCGTGGCGACATCGAGTCCATCGCGATGCCGTTCAACCTCCTCCGGCGTCCAGCGGAATCCTTCCATGACCTCATGATGGATCGCCCGATTCATATTGCTGATGCGATCACATGCGCCCATCAGCGCGCCCAGCTCATCGAGTCCTGCTTTGTCGGAGATGATCTGCATGTGCGCGCCGGCGGAGGTGGCCGCAGCCTGCAGCGCACGAAGGGAATCGTCGCTGATCGACTGTCGGCCGTCGCGCCGGCGGTTCGTCACACGCCGCGGAACTGCGTCAAGGAGGTCGTCGCGGTGGACCCCGGTCGGTGCGAAGCGCGTCGCGCAGACGAGCTGCTCGTCGTCGTCGCGCGGAAAGAAGCTGAAAGTCGGCTCGAGGCCAATCGCGCGCGAAGCCAGCTCGATATTCTCGACGACCGCGCCGAATGTTGCCCATGTCGCACAGCGGTCGAAGTCGAGGCTTGGCAAATCGTGCGTCGGGTCGTGGCGAACCTCCAGCTGTTCGTCGCGCCAGACGAAGCTCCACGGCTGCCCGTTGTGCGCCGACGGCGCCAGGATCGCGTGCGAGACGATCCATCGGACAACATCGCGATCCACAGCTCCGTTGACCGTGGGCGCCGGGCCAAGCGTTCGCGGCCTCTGCGCCAGCGGCGAGATCTCGAACGGTCGCGGCGGATCCGCACCCGCAGTGAGCTCGCCGGTTCCATCGCGGACGATGGACTCGATGTCGACATACCACCGGCCCGAGGTCGTCAGCTCGCCAAGCAAGAGGCGTCGGGCCGCATCCGCGGTGATTGCGCCGCCGAGCGCGACGGCGGACGCCAGCTGTGGCCACGAGCCGATCGTCTGATCGATCTCGGGCAGCGACGCAGCCATCCGCGTTGACATCCGGTGGCCGCCGACGATCGCGAGGAATATCGGAACCTTGTCCTTTGTCGGCAGCCCTTTGAGCGACTCGGCCGACACGTCCCCGATCAGCCCGTGCATAACCCGCCGGTTCGGCTCCCGATCGAAGCGCTCGATGTCGAGCAAGCCGCGGTCGCTCGTATCCATGATCACAGGAATGCCGAGCGCTTTGCACCGTTCTCGAATCACGATTTTCACATAGAGATCGTCGCACTCTTCGACGAGCAGGTCGAGCTTGCCGCCGCCGAGCAGAAAATCGTCCATGTTGTCGTGGTTTACGCCCCGTGCGTAGCGCATGATGTCGAGATAGGGATCGATCTCGTACATCTCGCGCGCGGCGAGGACGGTCTTGTTCACCCCGATGTCCGGCGCACCGCTTCGCAGGCGGTTCATGTTCGAGAGGCTCAACGCATCGAAGTCGGCGACCTTGAAGGCGCCGCCGATCCCCTCCAGCGCAAACGTCACGGCCGCTGAGTTGCCGACCGACAGCCCGACAACGCCGATGCGTTTCGCGTACAGCGTGTCCTGCTCCGCTCGAGTAATCTTGTATCGGTTGCGTGCCGTGCGGACGACACGGTATTCATCACGCGGCAGGACGTGAACGAGTCGCGACGACCACGGATAGAACACCCAGCAGCCGTAGGCTGCGGGAGAACGGTCGCCGAGGTACGCCGCGATCCGCTCGGTCTTGGCGGCACCCTTGGGTTTGTACGTCGGGTCGCGCGCCTCGAGCAGCTCGGCGAGTTGGTCGAGGATCTCGTCGTGCACGAAGCGCGGCGGAGACGCCGACAGCAGGCCCTCGAGACCGCGACGTCCGTCATCGGTCTCGAGGTCGAAGAGTCGCGGTATCGCGGGATCATCCGCGGTCTGCGCGACAAGACGGTTGAGTCGATCGATCAAGTCGGTCACAGAGGATCTGTCACGGCGTTCGTCGCCACCGCCTGCCAATCACGAGCGAGATCACCCCAATGGCGAGCAGGCTCACTGTCGCCGGTTCGGGCGTGGCCGTGACATTCTCTGTCGTCCGAAGCTCGAATGCCAGATCCCCGCCCCAGTTTCCCGTCCATTCACCCGTAGGGACGAAGTCGACGGCGAACTGAGATGCCGACTGGGCGTTGCTCATCTCCCAGAGCAGCGTCGAATCCGTCGCGTCGCCGAGCGCCCCGTCGTGAAGCGCGAGCCAGAAGATGCCCGGGCCGAGCAGCTGTGGGCCGACGGCGAGATCGAACTGCCAGGAATCGAATCCGAATCCGACTGACGTACGCAGCGTCGACTGCACGGTCGCGGCGCCGCCGGCGGCGACCGTTGCGCCCGGCGCTCCTCCCGCGTCGGCAAGAATCTGCCAGAAGATTGTCGGTGCGTATGTCGAGCCGGCGGGCAGCAGGCCCCAGAATCGAATGAGATCGAACCCGAGCGATCCGCTGACCGTAAAATCGTCCGCCGAGCGATAGTCATTGAAGATGTCGAAGCCAGCTTGTCCGCTCGGGGCGCCGTTGCTCAGGACAGTCTGCGCGACGACGCTCGACCCTGTCGTCGCCATGATAGCCAGCGCGATCGCAAGAATGCGTATGCGAAGTCTCATTGGCGTATCCGATTACTTGTTTCGAATCGCCGAAGCACGGCCTCGAGGCGGTCGAGACGGGCGCGGAGCTCGTCATTCTGCCGCTGGAGCGCCTGCGTGCGTTGTACCAGCGCCTGGACGCCGAGCATGTTGATGCCGTCGATGTCGACGAGTGAGATTGCGTCGTCGCTATTCCCGAGACCGAACGCCGCGCGGAAATCTTGGGCGGTAGGTCCGACGTGTCGCACACCACCTGGCTCGGTGCGGTAGCTCCAGCTCTGGATCGGCATCCGGGCGATCTTGGCGAGTACGTCATCGCCATTCAGGTTCTCGAATCGCTCCTTCGCCAGCCGGCTCGAGGTGCACACCCACGTTCCGCTGCCGGCCGGAAGGTTGCAGCCAGTGCCGAGGCTGGGTGAAGTCCGAAGGCGAACGCCGCCAGACGCGCGCACGGCGAATTCATTGTTGGCGCCCGCAGAGAGATACGAGCCGCCGCTTTCCGCGTCGCCATACAGGAATGATCCGCGATAGCCGTCTGTCGATACGAAAGAGCCCATCGCGGTGGTTTGATCGCCGGCGGCCCGCGTCTGGAAGCCGAGTGCTACGGCCCGTGCCCCGCTCGCCAAGGCCGCTTCTCCGAGCGCCACCGACGAGTTTCCGATTGCCGTCGACGAACTGCCGGCTGCGAGGGAAGCCGTACCGACGCTGCGACTTCCTTGACCCATCGCCACTGATGCGGATCCTTCTGCCTGGGTCGAAAGTCCCATCGCGACCGAATAGGTTGCGTTAGCCACAGTCGATGCCCCCAGCGCTGTCGACGCGTACGCGCTGGCTTCGGTTCGCTGTCCCAGGGCCGTCGACGCCAAGCCCGAGGCTATCGTCAGCTCACCGAACGCCGTCGAGCTCTCACCGCTTGCCGTCGTCCCGATCCCGAGAGCGACTGACCGCCGGCCCACGTTTGCTTCGTCCCATTCAGTAGCCAATGCGATTCCGGCGCGCAGAGCTGCCTTGCCTGGAATCCAGACAAATCGACTACCGGGCCCCGCGACTTGCATTGTCCCGACGCCGTAGGTGCCCGTTACTGCGAACCCATTGACGCTCGCGCGCACTCCGTCAGTAAGCAGATACTGTGGATGGTCATCGTCGTTCAGCCCGGTGAGCGCTCCGTGATCCGTCGCGCCGCCGGGCGGCACCGGCAGCGTCGCTGGCGACCAGGCCGTTCCGTCCCACGTGAGCACCTGTCCGGGTGAAGGTGGATTGGACGACAATGCTCGGCCTAGCAGTCGCACGACGGTTGGGTTGGTGAAGAACCCATTGAGGTCTCCCGCGACGCGATCGGTGGTTCGAATCGCATTCGCACCGTCCGTCCAGTTGAACTCGATGTGCCCCGTCGTACACGTTGGCTTCAGGCCACTCTCCTTGATTCGATAGACCGTTCCGGTGAGCGGCACGTAGCAGGCGGAATACACGGCCGGCGGCGTCGGCACCGTTTGCGCATCGACGGCGTGGGCATGCAAGACCACGATGGCCGACGTCCCAACAACAAGGCGTGTAAAGTGAGATTGAACAGCAGACATCGTCGTCTCTCCAAGGGGCGGGGAAAAGGGGCTGTGTCGTCAGCGAGGGTTCGTTGGTGCGTCCTGGTTCGTCAGCGATCGGACTTGCTCGAGAACGAGGCGAACGGCATCCACTTCGTTGCCGATCGAGTCCGAGTCGCCGCCGAGGCTCGTCAGGACGTCGTCGGCGTTGGCGATCGCGCGACGGAGCAGTGCTCGGTCGCGCGTACGAATCGCGGCGGCCAGCTCGACGAGTGAGGGAGCGAGGGTCTCACGCGCGCCGCCGAGCGTGGGGACGATGCGTTCGCGAGCGTCGTTGATCGCTTCGCGAACTGCGTTTGCAGTCTCGTCGCTGAGCGTGAACGATGCAGATCGGACGTCGATGGCGGGCTGCGTCGGCAACGCGTCGGTGCACGCAACGCCGGCGAGAAACAGAACAGCGGCGGATCTCGAGGAGGATGGCCTCATTGCAAATCTCTCTGGGTAGGATTCGTCTGGACGAAGCGTGGCAGGCGCGGTATAGATCGGGCTCCTCGGGCGCGCACGTCTGTCGGTCGAAAGCCCGGCAACGAAAAAGCGCGTCGGCTCGCATCTCATCGTCATCGCGACGCATGCCTTTTACTGACCGTCGGTTATGACTCCACGGCTCACGCTGCGCACGCTCGGTGACCTGCAGTTGTCCGCTGCGGCCGGCGACGAACTGTTGGGTCGGCGCTACACCGATCTCGCCCTCCTGATGGTTCTCGTCGACCGAGCGCCCGCGCCCGTGCGACGCGAGGAGTTGCAGACGCTGTTCTGGGGAGAGCGAACCGAGGAGAAGGCTCGACACTCTCTGCGGCAAGTCATCGCGCGACTCCGACAGGCATGTGGCGACGCGCTTCAAATCGATCCGACATTCCTTCGCGTTGCCGAAGACGGCATCGGGTGCGACGCGATCCGCTTCGCCTCCGCCGCGAGCGCGGGAAATTGCCCCGGCGCGATCGAGCTCTGGACCGGCGAGTTTCTGCCTGGATGCGAAAGCGTCGGCGCCGAGGGGTTCCGCGCCTGGCTGGACGTCGAGCGCGAGCGGCTGCGACGCCTGCTGCTCCACTGCTACGAGCGAAGGACGGTGGAGCTCGAGGCGCGGGGCGATTGGGCTGCTCTCGGCGAATGCGCGTCTGGCTGGATCGATCGCTTTCCGCTCGACGAGCGGCCGCAACTCTCGCGGATCGAAGCCCTTTGCAAGACTGGACGAGTCGCCGACGCGGCGGCTGCGCAGGCGTCGTTCGTCCGTCGCCTGAGCCTCGAGATGGACGTCGCACCAGAGGATGAGTGGCTCGCCGCAACGGATCAGCTCATTCGCGAAGCTCGCGAGCAGCATGCGTCCGAGCTGCGAGATCTGCCGTTGGCGAGCGAGCCGGAGAAAGCCGCATCGATCACGGCCACGGCGTTGACGGCCCAGCCTCCCCGCGAGCGACGAACGATCTATCGCGTGGCGAGCGGCCTGGCGGCAACGGCACTCATTGCCATCCTCGGCGCACGCATCGCGACCGCTCGGCCGGGGAAGCCGCCGTCGCTGGCCATTGGAGAAATCACATCATCGTCCGAGGATTCGGCTCGCGACTTCGGCCGCCTGCTGACGATCGACCTCGCGCGGATTCCGGATCTCGACGTCATCAGCGATCGGCGCTTGAGCGAGATTGCCGCGGGACGGCCGGGTGAAAAACTCGATGTCGTCGCGCGCGCGGCCGGAGCTCGCGAGGTCCTCGAGGGAATGCTGACTCGCCTCCCGAATCGCGCGCTGCGAGTGGATCTGCGCCGTGTGGATCTCTCGAGTGGGAAGACGCGGGCCGCCTACTCGCTGGAAGGGACGGACTTCCCCCAGCTCGCCGATCTGATCTCCGAGGAAGTCGCCCGCGATCTCGGCGTCCAGCGTCCCGTGGCGCGTCGCGAAGCCGCCACTAACTCGATTGTCGCGTACCGAATGTACGAGCAGGGCCTTCGCGCATTCTATGAAAGCAAGATCGATGCGGCGCTGCATTTCTTCACCGCGGCGCTTGCCGAAGACTCGACGTTTGCAATGGCCGCGTTTTATAAGGGTCTCAGCATCGGCCACGATAGCGGCAACATCTACCTCGGCCGCGCGCTGCGTCACGCGCAACGGACGTCCGAGCGCGAGCGACTGCTGATCACGGTGAACTGGGGTTGGCGGATGGCCGATCCGCGGACGCTTGCTTGGGCGGACACACTCGTCACGCGGTATCCGGGCGAGGCCGACGCGCAACTCATCTATGCGGCAGAGATGACATCGCGGTGGAATCTGGGCGAGGGACTGGACCACTATCGCCGCGTGTTCGAGGCCGACTCAGCGAACGTTCGCGCGGCGGTGCGATGCCGAGCGTGTGATGCCGCGGCCGGAATGATCCATACTTACATGCGGATGGATTCGCTTGCCGCTGCCGAACGAATTGCGCGCATCTGGCTTCGGTGGCAGCCGGCCTCGTCACCTGCATGGTCGTCGCTCAGCGCCGTACTCGGCGTCGGCGAGCGGTACCCCGAGGCGCACGCGGCAATCGATTCCGCGGCGAAGTACTCGCCCGATCCCCGCACGGATCTCGACCATACCACGTGGTGGTTCTACGCAAACGACTTTGCTCCGATCGACAGGACATGGCGAGAGCTCGAGAAATCTGGTAAGCCGGACGTGCGACTCGACGCGCTCTGGACGCGATTCATCGCCTCGCGCACGCAGGGGCGCCTGCGCGACGCACACGCGGCCGCGCGCGAGTTTCGGAATTACACTCGTGCCGTGCGGCACGAGCCGAGCTACACCAGTCAGGCGCTACTCGAGGCGATCGCGATGTTCGAGTTGGGTCGCTACCGCGAATCGGCCGCGATGTTCGACTCGTGCGCGCGTCTCGAGCCGGGCGTTCCACCGTTTACGTCGCGCATTTCGGCAGATCGGGCGTGGCTTTGGACGCACGCCGCGGCAGGATATGCGGCCGCCGGTGACATCGCCGCGCTGCGCTGGGTCGAAGACTCGGTTCGTGTGAACGGACTTCGGGCGAGCGATCGGTATCACTCGCTCCATTACTATGTCCACGGTCTTCGGCTGGTGGCCGAACGTCGGCCGCAGGAAGCAGTCGAATATTTCCGTCGGGCGACGCCGGCGCGCGAGGACGCGTTGGTGCGCATTCATCTCGAGCTGGCGAGAGCGTTGATCGCCACCGGCCGTCCGGGCGAGGCTATTGCGCCGCTGGTCCGAGCGCTGAGGGGTCCGACGAGCGCGGCTGGGCTTTATGCGTCGCGTACGGAACTGCAGGAATTGCTCGGTGTCGCGTATGAGCAAAGTCTGAAACCAGACAGCGCGATCATCCAGTATCGTCGGGCCGTCGATGCGTGGCGCCAGGCAGATCCCGAGCTCGCGGATCGACGTTCACGGCTTCAGGCACGGATTATTGCCCTGTCGTCGGCGCGCTGACACTGTGAATCACGTGACGGGCGCGACGCCCGCGGATAGCGCGGAGCTCGTCAGCGTCGGAACGCGGTCGGCGCGTTGCTTCAGCAATGGCATCACCATTTCGCCGAACCGCCGGCATTCCTCGAGATGCGGATACCCGGACAAGATGAACGTGCTGATGCCAAGACTCTGATAGGCTCGCAACTTTGCGGCGACCTGGCCAGGATCGCCGACGATGGCCACGCCGACGCCGCTTCGCGCCAATCCCACACCCGCCCAGAGATTCTCCTCGACGACGAGCGATCCCGACGAGCTGAGCGCCTGCTGGCGGCGCTGTCCTTCGCTGTCGACCGCGGCACTCGCCTCGATGAATCGACGGCGGACCTCCGGGTCGATCCGACTGATCAGACGATCGGCCGCTTTCCACGCCTCGTCTTCCGTCTCACGAACGATGACGTGGCAACGCAGTCCGTACCGCAAGCGAGTGTCGGCGACGCGGACGACATTGGCCTCATGCTCTCGCATCGTCGCCAGGCGCCCCGCGACGCCGTCGACCGTATCGCCCCAGATCAGGTAGACGTCGGCCAACTCTGCGGCGATCCGCTGCGCGTCGGCGCTGTGGCCCCCGAGGTAGATCGGGATCGGCTGCGCTGGAACCGGCGACACGATCGCGCCGCGAAACGGATACCGGGATGAATCATGGTCCGTCGCCACGCCGCGCCAGAGATCTCGCATGATCGCGATGAACTCGTGCGTGCGCGCATACCGATCTGCGTGATTCTCGAAGTCGCCATACATCGCATTTTCGGCGGGATTCGAGCCGGTGACGACGTTGATGCGCACTCGACCGGGAAAAAGATTCGCCGCCGTCGCGGCCATCTTCGCGAACATTGCAGGATGAAACATCCCCGGGCGCACGGCGATGAGCAGTCCCGCACCCTCAGTGCGCGCGAGGGTCGCGATCGACGCGGTCCATGCCTCATGCTCGGCGTGGAAATTCGTCGCCGTTAGAAGACTCGAAAAGCCCATCTCGGCAGCCGTCTCGACGAGACTCGAGATGTACGAGAGCGTCGGTCGTCGCTCAGGCTTCGTGCCAATGAACTCCCCATCGGCCGCGAGCTGGCAGAACCACAGCAGGTCGAGCGGTTCGGAAACCGGAGTGTGTTGCATAGACACAATTTGGCGACGGGACCAACGATTCGCCCGGCGACCGGTCGACGAGGCCAGCCGGCGGCGACGTCAGCGCACCAGGAAAGCGATAGCGGCGCCGATCATGGCGATGAGGACCACGGCGAGGCCAAGAATCACGAGCGACGCCTGCATCAGAAAGACTTTCCGCAGAAGCGAGAAGCCTTCCATGAGGTAACGTTGATCGGCCGTGTCGGTGGTCGCCATAGCGGCGAAAGCTCCTGCGGCCTGATAGCTCCAATACGCGACCAGAAAGGTGACGACTGACCCTACGATCTGCCCGACGTCGTGTCGCACCATCAGCGCGATGATCAATTTGACGACGGCGCCGACGAATCCGATCACGGCGGAGATGCGCATCCACTTCGACAGTTCGACGATGCTTGCCTCGGCGCGCGGCGAGAAGGGAATGCGGCTGAGCGGCGTTTGGGCGGCGGTCACGTTGCTCTCCGTCATTTCGAGGTGAATGTGCCAAGCGCAACCAACCCGGTAATCAGCGAAACGCCGATCGCGATGACGACGGTCAACACCTGAATCTTGAAGAACGATCGCAGACGATCGAGCCCGCGAGCGACATACTCGAGATCCGCGGCATCGGTTGTTGCCACCAGCTGAAAGTCGTCGCCCGCGTGATAGAGGATCATGTTCTGCCACAGGGACACCGCGGCCGCGAGCACGAACACGAGGCCGAGCCAATACGGGACCCAGCCGTGCGCCGCGATGAAGCTCTGGATCTTGGCGAACTCGGGATCCGTCGACGACTTCGCCATGCCCTGCATGCTGGAATAGATCCCGGCTCCGAGCACGACGACGAGCAGCATGAACAGCGAGCCGCAGATCCCGACGACGGCCATGAAGCGCATCCAACGAGCCATGCTGCTGACGGTGTGTTCGTCTTCCGGCGACAGCGGGATTCGCGACAGCGGTTCGGTCACGAGCGCCTCCGGGAATTTGTGTGCTGGGCGGGTGGCCTAGTCTACGCGTACCTCCCCATGACGGCCAGAGGCGTCGAAGAATTCTGCCGACGATCTCACCGGCACGCCGAGTCGCTGGGCCATCGTTCGGTCGGCGGCGGACGAGGCGACGATGAGCGATCGCTCGAGCGACACGCCGCGCTGCACCGCGAACTCGAGCAACAGACCGGGCAGCGGTTTGCGACACCAGCAGATGGGCGGGCCGGCGTCGTGCGGGCAGCACGCGATGGTGAGATCGAGATCGAGCGCCGTGCGAGCGACGGCAAAGGATGCCTCCGCTCGCTCTCGTGTGATCTCGCCGCGCGCAATCTGCGGACGCCACGCGTGCGCGAAGAGCAGCCATCCATCGCGTCGATATCCCTCGAGGGTGTCTCGACGGTTCGTCGCGATTCGGCCGTCGCCTGGCGCGATCAAGTCGTCGAAATCGAGAACGAGTGATGGCGTCGGACCGCCATCCGGGAGCAGCGGCTGCCCGCGAACGAACGGGCGATTCTCGAGCGCGGTGTACCCTTCGTCCATCACCGGCGGCTCGACGATGCGCTCGTAGCGGAACTGCGCGTCCGGCGCGAGGTAGCGCGGGTCACCTTTGCTTCGCTCTCGTATGTCTTCCGGCGTGGGAAGCCGGCCGTGTGCCGCGATCATGCGCAAGATGGCATTGATCTGCGCGTCGCCGACGTCCGTCGTGAGCCAGACGCAGCGTGCTGGAACGCCGTGCGCCCACGCGGCTTCCACGACTTCGCTGCGCGATTTGCGACTTGGATAGGTGTTGTCGAGGACGACGCGGCGGCGACCGGCCGTGAGCGATGCCTGCAACTTCGTCACGAGGCCAGTCAACGAGCCGCCGAGGGCGTCGCGGTTTAGACGGTCGTAATTGTTGTGTTCATATTCCTTCGCCAGCGTCGACTTGCCGGCGCCCGGCATGCCCATGACCAGCACCACCTCGCCGTCGGCACCGTCCGGTGCGCGCCGGTGGGCGCGTGGAACACGCAAGAGACGTCCGGAGAACCGTTCATCGAGCTGCCGCCGATCGTCGTCGTCGAGCGCGATCCGTGACAGGTCAGAAAGCGCGCCGGCTGTCTCGACGCGTGTTGCGCCGGGGATCGGGATGACGTCGGCGTCGAAGCTCTGCAACCACGCGAGCGCGATGAGCTCCGGCGCCGTCCGGCACTTCGCCGCAATTCGGGCGAGGGCCGGGTCTCGCGACAGTCGCTTCACCCGCTCGCCGCCGAGTGGCCGATAGGCGATGATTGGAATTCTCTGATCGCGGCAATACTCGGCGACGCCGTTCCAGAGGTTGTCGTCGTCGAGCACGGACAGGCTTATCTGGACCGACGCAATCTCCGCGACGGTGCACGCCGCTTCGATCTGTCCGACGGTGACGTTGCACAGCCCGATGCGGCGAACTTTGCCTTCCTTCTGCAGAGCAGCGAGCGCGCGCACGCTCGTCTCGATCGGTGTGCGGGGATCGACGGCGTGCAACTGATAGAGGTCGATCGCATCGACATCGAGCGCTTGGCGGCTTCGTTCGCAGGCCTCCCGCAGGTATTTCGCGCGCCCGTCGTTCACCCACGCTCCATTCGGCCGACGAAACCCGCCCTTCGTCGCGACCGTGATCGTCGATTGATGGCCGTTCCATGATCGCAGGGCTTTCATGACGAGCCGCTCATTGTGGCCGACGTCGGCGTCGTCGTGGCAATACGCGTCCGCCGTATCGAGCAGCGTCGCCCCGGCCGTCAACGCGGCGTGGATCACGTCGACCGCGCGCTGCTCGTCGCGATCCGGTGCGGTCGAGAGCCGCATGCAGCCGAAGCCAATGGTGGGCGACGATGTTGTCATCCTGATGCGAGCGGACCGAGGACTGTCGTTCTGATGCGATCGGAGCGAGAACTGTCATCCTGATGGCCGCGAAGCGGCCGGAGGACCTGCTCTTCCAGACAATTTGCTTTTCTTTGCGCTTTCCTGCGCGGTGCCTTTTCATTCAGGAGATCATGACGCCGCCCCCGACACCGCCGACGCCGGAAGAACGACTCGCCCTGCTCGAAAGCCAGCTCGCCGCTCTCGCGGCCGAGGTTGCCGCGATGCGCGGCGAATTGGATAGACGACCTGCGCCGCCGGTGTACGCATCGCGCCGCCCGCAAGCGCGGACTGCGCGGAAGTCGCGGCTTCCGACGTTCACTCAGCGGGACGTCGAGCATTTCATGGGGCGGTACGGCATGCTGATCATTGCCGTGCTCGCCGCCGTGGCTGCCGTCGGCACGTTCCTCAGCTGGGCGATCAGCCGTGGATACCTCACGATGCCGCCGGCCGCGCGCGTGCTCGCGGGCGTCGTGTTCGGCGCCGCGATTGGTTTCTGGGGATTCAAGCTCCGGCGCACGGAGCGCTCATTCGGCTCGAGCATGCTCGGGCTCGCGCTGGTCATCGAGTTGGTCTGCGCATACGCGGCCGGACCCGCGTTTCATCTGGTGCCGCCGTGGGCGGCGTTCGCAGTGACGGCCGCGATCTGTTGGGTGCTCGCCGTGTTCGCATTCCGGGAGGACGACGAGCCACTCTGGTGCGTGGGGTTTGGGGGTGCGGCTCTCGCGCCGTTCGTGACGAGCGACGGCACGGGACACATGCGCGCACTCGTCGCATACGTTGCGGTACTCCTGTTCACGGCCTGCTATGCGCTCGGCGGACGCGGATGGCCGGTGGCGTGGCGAGTCTACTACGCGGTCGCCGCGCTTGGGATCGTCGGCGCTGCAGCCCAGTCGACGCCGCAGGCGGTGGCCAGCTTCGTCGCGGCGTTCGCTCTGCCGTGGGTCATCATGGTGACGGCGGTGTTGACGTTCGTTCCGCACTCTCGACGGCGTGGAGTTCTGCGGTGGTTCGCGCTGCTCGCGGTCCTCGTGAGCGTCGGCGATCACTCCGTGTCGCCGGTTGCGATACTCTGGATCGGCGCCGCATTCCTCGGCGCATCCGCGCTGTGGCTCGTGATCCTCGACGGCGTGTCGCACATCCCGCAGTCGAGCATCACCGCGCGGGGGCGCGAGCATCTTCAACTGCTCGATTGGATCGACGTCGCCGGGGTGACGTTGTTTCTGGTCCGGCAAGGGTCGCACACGGTCAAGTTGCTGCCTTTGACGTACGCCATCGCAGCGCTCGCCTTTGCCGCATTTGCTTGGCGACGGCCGGTCAATCCACTGCGCGATGCTGCTGCCTTTGCAACTGTTGCATTGTTCATCGCAACGATCGAGTCGCTCGGGCTCGTCGGCGCGGTTCAGCGCGTTGCGCCGTATTTGGCGCTCGGTGTCGGCGCGCTCGTCGCTCACCGATTCCGACCGAGCCGCAGCTGGCTTGCAATGGGACTCGGCGCCATCGCCATTGCTGCCATCTCGAGCGCAAGTGCTCTGATCGACCGATCGGCGTATCGATTCACGCCGTTTGGAACCGAGCCCTCCGTGTCGGCCGCAATGGTCACGATTGCGTTGGTCATCATCGCGCGCTTTTGGCATCAGCTTCGGACAGCGACGCGAACGGCGATGGGACATCGACCGGAATGGACATACGCAGGCCGTCAACGCGTACTCGTTCGCGGTGTCACACTCGCGCCGTGGGTGTGGGCGTTCATCTGGGTGCTCATCGAGCTCGCGATGGCGTACAGCCAGAGCACGTCGATTCTACTTCTCGTCACCTACTTCGCCGCAACGGCCGTCGGTTGCGTCGCGGCCGGCCGAGCGAGACGGTCCGCTCGCTTACGGCAGATCGGTTTGACGCTCGCCGTCGTCGCCGCGGTGACGGCGACGTATGGCGCGAGCACGTATTTCGACTTCGGCGCCCGCATCGCGGCCTATTTGGTCACCAGCGCGTTTCTGCTCGGTATTGCTTATTGGTACCGGAGGCCGGGGGCCTCTGGCGCGGCGACGGCGTAGGAGGCCGAAAGGTGGAAAGGTGGAAGGGTGGAAAGCCGACAGCAGTTCACGCAGTGCCTTTCCACCTTTCCACCTTTCCACCTTTCCACCTTTCGACCCTTCTACGCCGCATTCCTATCAGGCACTAAATCCTTGGCCAACCGATGCAGCATCGCAGCAACGGCCGCGCGTTGCTCTGGCGGCCAATCGGCAGTGACCTCGTCCAGATGCGCGCGGCGAGCAGCGATGAGGCGGTCAAGGACGTCGCAGCCGGCCGGCGTGACGGTCCGGGCGCCTCGGTCGATGGAGACGAGACCGCGCTCTTGAAGCTCGCGGTCGGCGGACATCATCGTGTCGCGAGGAACCCGATGCTGTTCTCCGAGTGCAGCGACGTCCAACTTTGGATTCTCCTCGAGACGAACCAGGAGCCAGGCCGCCGCGGGAGTCAACGTCTCGCCGGCTTTCGCCACGATGCGTTCGATGTGCTGTCGTTGGACGTCGCGGTCTGCCAGCACCGCGAGTCCGCGGAACAGCTCAGACGCCGACTCTTCATCGTGAGGAAGCGCGAAGGCCTCACCGGCTTCGATCCCCGCTTCGCCGGCTGCGGCAGCGACCGTCTGACGCAGCGGATGCTCCGGCATCATCCACGCGAGAACGAATCCCACGAACGCGATAGCCGTCGCGACGATGAACACCGCGTCGAGTGACGCAGCGAACGCCTCTGGATATGGACGCGATGACCGAAGCTGCGCGAGCCGCGCCGTGAAGATCGCGCCGAGCGCCGCGGTGCCGAGCGAGCCGCCAATCATCCGGAAGAGCGTCGTCCCCGACGTTGCCACGCCGAGGTCCTGATAGCTCACCGCGTTCTGTACCGAGATTACGAGAACTTGCATGACCATCCCCAGGCCCAAACCCAGGATGAGCATGAACGCAGCGGTGGCCGTCGTGCTCGTCGAGACAGAGACGCGCGAAAGGAGAAACAGCGCCAGCGTGATCAGACCGGTCCCGATCAGCGGGAAGATCTTGTAGCGGCCCGTCTTGCTGATCAGCTGCCCGGAGATGATCGACGTCACGAGCATGCCGCCCATCATCGGTAGCATCTGCAGCCCTGATGCCGTCGGCGAAACGTTCTTCACGACTTGCAGGAACAGGGGCAAATAGGTGATCGAGCCGAACATCGCGAAGCCGACGATCAATCCCACGAGCGACGCGACCGTGAACGCGCGCTCGCTGAACAATCGCAAAGGAAGCACCGGCTCCGCGGCTCGTCGTTCGACGAACACGAAGACGACGAGCGATGCCAGGGCGACGCCGGACAGCCCGAGCACCAGCGGCGACGACCAACCGTAAGACGATCCCGCGACGTCCGACACGAGAATGATTGCCGTCAGCACGATCGCAAGCAGCGCCGCACCGGCGTAGTCGACGGTGTGTTCTCGCCGTGTCGTTTGGTGCGGGAGCGATGCTGCGAGGACGACGAGCGCCGCAATGCCGAACGGCAGATTGACGTAGAAGATCCAACGCCAGGACAGATGCGTCGTGAAATAGCCGCCGAGCAGCGGTCCCGCGATGCTGGAGATTCCGAACACCGCTCCGAAGACGCCTTGATACTTTCCGCGCTCGCGCGGCGGGACGATATCGCCGATGACGGCCTGGGTGATCACCATTAGACCGCCGCCGCCCAACCCCTGAAGTGCTCGAAAGAGAATGAGCTGCGTCATGCTGCGACTCAGGCCACAGAGCGCCGAGCCGATCAAGAACAGAACGACAGCGGATTGCAGGACGCCTTTGCGGCCATAAAGATCGCCGAGCTTGCCGTAGAGCGGCGTGACGATCGTTTGCGCGAGCAAGTAGCCGGTGACGACCCACGCGAGTCGGTCGAGTCCGCCGAGATCTTTGACGATCGTCGGAAGGGCAGTGGAGACGATCGTCGAATCGAGCGACGCGAGCAGCATGACGAGCAGCAGCCCGCTGAAAGCCGTGAGGATTTGTCGGGGAGATAGTGGCATCGCAGCCAGTAGTCATCCCCCGCTCGCGGAGCGAGCGAGGGATCTATTGTGATGGTCGCGTGGCATGTGTCATCCCACCGCGAGCAAAAAGCGAGCGGAGGGATCTATTGGGATGCTCGCGTGGCCTGGTCCGCGACCCAGACAGTAGATCCCTCCGCTCGCTGCCGCTCGCGGTGGGATGACTTCGTTCAGAACTTCAATGATCCGGTCGTGCTCAGCACCGTCAACGAGATCGAGACACTAGCGACGGGATTGTCGGGGAAGATCTGGCAGAAGATCACGTTGCTGGAGCGCGTGACCCACTTGTCATCCCCCCAATGACAAAACTCCGCGGAAGCTATCCGCGGAGTTTGAAAAGCTCGACTGGAACACTTACGGCTTGATGTTGGGCAGCTGCCGGAAGATTTCAGCCTCGGTCTTGTAGACACCCTGCTGGCGGCCGACTGGGCCGCTCGTAGCGGGCGGGAGTGGCGGAGGTTCAGCCGCCTTCGACGGCAGCGGAGCCGGCTCGTGAGTTGGCGCAGGTGCAGGCGTCGGAACCGACTCCACGACTCGGGCTTCCGGCATCGGCGTCGGCGCGACTTCCCGCTTCTCAGCGACCTGAGGTACCGGTCGCGGCGTCGGCTTCGGAACGGCCTTCCGAGGCGCCGGTGCAGGCGTCGCACTCGGGCCGCCTTCAATGGCCGAGACCACCATCTGCGACTGGGCACTCTTCGGCGCCAACTCGAGATCGCCTGCAGTGCCGACAGCGGCAGCCAGGTCGCGCTTCAGTCCGGCATCGGCAGGCGCGGTCTTATCGCTGCACGCCGACAGTCCGGCGAGCGCAACCGTAAGAATACCCAGCCCAGTCCGCTTAGTCTTGGTCATCAGGGATCTCCCTCGAATGGACACACTATAGACGTGTAACCCTGACGGGGAGTTAACGATCCCAACTGAAGATAGAAAGCTTGAAAGGTGGAAAGTGAAAAGCAAAGCCGCACACCGAGTTGACCTCGGTGCGCGGTTCCTTTCCACCCTTCCGCCTTTCCACCCTTCCACCGTCATCCGCCTGGCTGCCTCGGCTTATTCCAGTCCGACACGATGAACTGGTACTTCACGGTTTCGGGCGGCTTGTTACCGAGCGAAAGGGCCTCGACCACCGGATAGACGAGCTCGAGGTTGCCGCCGCGCTCGTTGATTTCCATCACGTTGTGCGGGAGACGCAAATCGGCAGGAAAGGAATAAACGGATACGAGCGGAGTCCCCATCGTCCAACGACGGGCGAGATCGACCGACGCTTCGTCGTTCACCGTGTGGTCGTTCTGGTTGAGCAGGAGCACGATCTGCTTCGCCCCCGCTGACGACCGCTCAGCCTCCTCGCGGATCACTTCACCCAGACGAAGTACTTGGCCAAGCCCCTTCGTGCTAATGCCCTGCACGAACTCCGGGTGTGCCGAGTCGGGCTTCGCGGTTCGGGTCAAGTTGGGCAGCTTCGAACCGATCATCATAATTCCCTTGGCGAGGCCGTTCGACACGCGACCTGCCGCGATTGCGGGAGCAATCAGCACTGCACGGACGACGTCCGAGCGATGCTGGGCGATCGAGCCTGCGACGTTTCCGCCGGCGCTGAGTCCGACGACGATGATCGAGTCGCCAAGCCCTCGCGCGATGTCGATCGTCGAGTCGCCGAACTGAGCCAACTCGTTCGCGCGGATTCGTCCGAGTGAACGAACACCCCCCGTTCGCTCCGCGTGGTGTGGCAAACGCGGGATGTAGACATTGTCGCCGCCGGCAAAAAACCGAGCGCCGAGCGGTTGGAACTGTTTTGGTGAATCGGTGAAGCCGTGCAGAAGCACGAAGACGCGAGGCGTCTTCTGCCCATGCGTCATGAGGATCGAGCGTGCGCCCTCGACGACGATGCTGTCGTCTTCTTCCTGTCGAATCTGAATGCGAGCAACTGCGGTTGCGTAATCAGGCGCGGGATCGGAGTGCGGCGCGCGAGCAGGAGAGGTCGTGAGGCCGGCGATGAGTGCCGTGCTAGCAGCAAACGCCAATATGGGTTGCATGATCGGGCTTTGAGTCGAGGAGAACGTGGCGAGCGACTGACGCAACCTTACGGAGGTCCGCTTAACCGGCGCATAAGCCAACCTCTTAAAACGCGGATCCTTGCGTTTATCGCTCGTTCGCTGCGGCGAAGCGCGCCAACTCCTGTTGCGTTCCGACAGGAGCGCCCATATGTTCTGTCGAAACCCGACAGAAGCCGTTCCGCCGTGCCAACCGGTCCACCTTCCATGCCCAGTGACCAGTCTGACGTCCTCCGCGGCACCCTCGACCTGCTGATCCTCAAGACCCTCACGCTCGAGCCGATGCACGGCTGGGGAATCAGCGCGCGCATTCAACAGTTTTCTCGCGGGGTTCTCGACGTGAACCAGGGATCGCTCTATCCGGCGCTCCAGCGCCTCGAGCAGCGCGGCTGGATCGAGAGCCGTTGGCAGACGACGGAAAACAACCGCCGCGCCAAGTATTACGAGCTCACCGGCGCGGGACGTCGCGCCGTCGGGTCCGAGACCGCAAATTGGCGCCGGTACGTCGAGGCGGTCGAGTTCATTCTCGAGATCGTGTAGGTCACATGGGCATCCTCAAAGGACTGCGAGCGCGCCTGCGCGCCCTCCGCGCCACGGCCGCCGACCGCGAGTTGACGGAAGAAATCCGCTTCCACCTCGATCTCGAGACGGAGAAGAATCTTCGCCTCGGGATGTCACCCGACGAGGCGCGGCGCGTCGCCGTCGCCCATTTCGGCGGCGTGCAGCGGGTTCGCGAAGAGCACCGCGACGTGCGGCGTCTGCAGTGGATCGAGGATTTCATCGGCGACGTCCGATTCGCACTTCGGTCGCTGCGGCGTACACCCGGTCTGGCCGGCGCGGCCATCGTGACGTTGGCACTGGGCATTGGCGCCAACGTGGCGATTTTTTCGGCCGTCAACGCGGTCGTGCTGCAGCCGCTGCCATTCCCGGCGCCGGATCGCCTCGTCGTCTTGGGCGAGGACAATCCTGAAAAGCGCTGGCACTTCGTCGTCGCTTCGCCGGCGAACTACCTCGATTGGCGCGCCGGCGTTTCCGACTTTCAGGATGCGATGGCGTATGTCGACGGCGTCGGGCACACCACGCTCACGGGGCACGGCGACCCGCAACTGCTCGCCGCCTCGTATGTGACCGGCAACTTCTTTAGCACGCTCGGAATGCGCGCGGCGATTGGCCGCACGTTTCGCGATGAAGAGACTTGGCAGAGTCCGAATCACGTTGTCGTGTTGAGCGACGCCGCGTGGCGAACTCGGTTCGGCTCCGACCCATCGATCGTCGGGAAGTCGATCACGCTCGACGGGCGCGCGGCTCAAGTCGTCGGCGTGATGCCCGCTGGATTCTCCTATCCCCGCGAGCGCGTCGACGTGTGGCAGCCGATCGGCTGGGCGCAGAGCGATCGAGCCGACGTCGGATTTCGACGAGCGCACTGGGTGCGTGTCGTCGCGCGGCTGAAACCCGGCGCCACCGCGGAGCATGCCGACGCGCAACTGCAATCGGTCGTCAACCGTCTGAAGCGCGAATATCCGGCGACCAACAAGTTCATGGGCGCGTCGATGCAGCCGCTGCATCGGTATCTCGTCGGCGACACGCGTCTTCCGCTCATCGTTCTGCTGACGTCGGTCGCATTCCTTCTGCTCATCGCCTGCGCGAACGTCGGCAACCTGTTGCTTGTTCAAGCCTCCGGCCGCGAGCGCGAAACGTCGCTTCGACTGGCGCTCGGCGCCGGCCGTTCGCGGCTCGTGCGACAGGCGCTCGCCGAGAGTCTCGTGCTGTCGCTGCTCGGCGGGTCGTGTGGTTTGGTGCTCGGTTGGGCAGGGACGCGTTGGCTCGTGCGTCTGCAGCCGGAGCAGATGCTGCGAGTTCATGACTTCGGCGTCGACACGACGGTGCTCGGCTACGTCGTGGCGATTACGATCTTGAGTGCGCTGATGTTCGGGGTTGCTCCGGCAATCTGGATGCGGCATCGCGATCCAGCCGACTCACTCAAGGACGGTGGGCGCGGCACGTCGCAAGGCCACACCGCGCGCCGCTGGGCCAACACGCTCGTTGTCGGCGAAGTTGGGCTCGCGCTGCTGATGACCGTCGGCGCCGGGCTGCTCGTTCGCAGTCTTTGGCAAATGCGCAGTGTGAATCCCGGCTTCGACGCGCGTGGAGTGCTGAGCGTCGAAGTCGCGCTGAATCGGAAATACGATTCGGTGACGAAGGTCGAAGCGTTCATGACTCAGCTCGTCGAGCGCGCGCGCGCGATTCCGGGCGCGACCAACGTTGCGACGACGACGTCGCTGTCGCTCACGGGTACGAGTTGGACGAGCGACTACGTCGCCGCAGGTCGCCCGGCCGACGGCTATGGGACCGAGATCGGGCACCGCATTGTGTCGCCCGACTATTTCGCAACGATGAAGGTGCCGGTGCTGCGCGGGCGCACCTTCACTCCAGCGGAGCGCCGAGGGGGCCCGCTCGTCGTGATGATCAACGAGGCGCTCGCGAGATCCTACTTCGCCGGGCAGGACCCGGTGGGCCAGCGCATCGCATTCGACAAGGTGCCCACACCGAAGTCGAATTGGTATACGATCGTCGGCGTCGTCGGGAATGAACACAGCGACGGACTGGACATCGCGCCGCGCGTCGAGGTGTACGAGTCGGCGGTGCAGTCGCCGTCGGGCCAGGTGTATCTGCTGTTGCGAACCGCCGGGGATCCGACGTCGCTCGTTCCGGCGGCACGGGCGATCGTTCACGACTTGGATCCGACGCTCGCACTATTCTCGGTGCGAACGATGGACTCGGTGCGCGACGCATCGATGGCGAAGGCGCGCTTTCTGACCACTCTGCTCTTGATGTTCGCGGCGATCGGTTTGGCCCTCTCCGTCGTCGGCGTGTACGGCGTGCTCGCTCAGGTCTCGCGGAACCGCACTCGCGAAATGGGAATCCGCATCGCGCTCGGCGCACAGGCGTCGCAGGTGCGGTGGCTCGTCGTCCGCCACGGACTCGTACTTACGGTGGCGGGGTTGCTCGTCGGCGGCATCATAGCCCTGTTCGCGACACGCGCCATGAGCAAACTATTATTCAACGTCGCGCCAAACGATCCACTGACGTTGATAGGCGTCGCGCTGATCCTGGCCGGTACGAGCATCGTTGCTTCGTGGTTGCCGGCGCTCAAGGCCGGACGGGCCGACCCGGCCACGGCATTGCGGGCGGGCTAGAGATCGCATAACGCGGAACGCTAAACGCGTAACGCAAGTGCGGACTGCCAAACCCACGGTCACGCAGTTTGATCTTGCGTTCCGCGTTACGCGTCGCGCGTTATGCGTTCAGATCGAACTACGTCGGCGGCGGGACACGATCATCGGGCGGCACAAAGTTCGACAAAAACAGCCTCTCCTGCGGCGTCAGTGTTCCGAGGCCCTTCGCGCTGATCTTGTCGAGGATGCGGTTCACCTCGTCGCGGTTCACTTCGTGGACGGACTTCGGATCGACGCGCTTCCAGTTTGCGAGCACGTCCTTGCCCACAGCGGCGACGGTTTTCGAGCGGAACTTCTTCACGCCAGCCCGATGCTCGAGCCATTTGAGATACGCGAACGCGCCAACGAACCCGCCGAGGTGAGCGAAGTCGGCCACGCCGTTTCGTGAGCCGCTGAAGCCGCCATAGAGCGCCATCACCGTCATGATGATGACCGCGAACCTCGCTTCGATTGGCAGGAAGAACATGAAAATGATCTGAACGTCGGGCCAGAACCGAGCGAACGCGAGCATCACGCCGAACACCGCGCCTGACGCGCCGATTACGGCATAGCGCGGCGCGAAGAAGAGGGAGAGGACCGCCCCCGTGATTCCACTGATCAGGTACAGCGTGATGAATCGTCGCGAACCCAGCCGTTCCTCCACGCGAGGACCGAAGAAATACAGTCCAAGCATGTTGAACAGGATGTGGGTGAACGAGCCGTGCAGGAACATGTACGTGATGAACGTCCACGGTTGAACGAGCGCGTAGCCGGGAACGAACGCCAGCGAGTTCGTAAAACCGGGGGCCGTCTGCTGGACGAAGAACATCACCACATTCGCGGCAATCAAACGCTGGACCCAAGGGGTCACCGGGCAAAACTCCTTCGGAAGGGTATGCGACTTGTTAAGTTACTGCGCTTGCATCCGTGCTTTTTCCGCGGTTCCGTGCCGTTTCCGTTTCAATTCTGCGTTGTACTCCTCGAAAGAAGGTAGTTCCGTTGTCGCTCGAGCTCGATAGCCGATTGCAGGAAGCGGTCAAGACGCGCCGCACCTTCGCCATCATCAGTCACCCGGACGCCGGGAAGACTACGCTCACCGAAAAGTTGCTGCTTTACGGCGGCGCGATCCACCTCGCTGGGTCGGTAAAATCGCGGCGCGCGGCTCGTCACGCTACGTCCGACTGGATGAAGCTCGAGCAGGAACGCGGCATCTCGGTCACGTCCAGCGTGATGCAGTTCGAGTACGACGGGTATCACGTCAACCTGCTCGATACGCCGGGTCACGAAGACTTCTCCGAGGACACATACCGAACGCTCGTCGCTGCCGACAGCGCCGTCATGCTACTCGACAACCGCAAGGGTGTCGAAGACAGAACGCGACAGCTCTTCAGCGTGTGTAAGCGGCGACGCATGCCGATCTTCACCTTCGTCAACAAGTGCGACCGCGCCGGCGAGGATCCGCTGAAGCTGGTGAGCGACGTCGAGGCGGATCTCGAGATTGCCTGTCATCCCATCACCTGGCCGATCCACAAGGACGGCGCGTTTGTCGGAGTCTACGATCGGCGCCGGAAATTGATTCACCTCTTCGAGCGCTCGGAGGATCATGGCGCCCGTCGCGCCGAAGTGCACGTCGGATCGCTCGAGGACCCGGGGCTCCGCGACCTACTCGGCGCCGAGTCGCACGCACGGCTCGTGCAAGACATCGGATTGTTGGACGAAGCGGGACATCCCTTCGACGAGGAGGCCGTTTTGTCGGGCGAGCTTTCGCCGGTGTTCTTCGGGAGCGCGCTGACGAACTTCGGCGTCGAGCCTTTTTTCCGCGAATTCCTGGAGCTTGCGCCCGAGCCGCTGCCGCGTGAGTCGACGGTCGGCGTCATCAATCCAACGGACGAGCAGTTCACCGGCTTTGTGTTCAAGATTCAGGCAAACATGGACGCGAAGCATCGCGATCGCGTCGCGTTCGTTCGTATCTGCTCCGGACGATTCGAGGCCGGAATGCCCGTGAAGCACGTGCGTACCGGCAAACAGATTCGATTGGCGGCGCCGCAACAGTTCATGGCTCGAGAACGCACTGCCGTCGAGGAAGCTTGGCCTGGTGACGTGATCGGCGTGATGGACCGCGGCAGTCTCCGCATCGGCGACTCGTTGTCGACGGGAAGCGACCTGTCGTTCAGCGACATTCCGCGGTTCGCGCCGGAGCATTTCGCGCGCGTGATTCTCACCGACCCGATGAAGCGAAAGCAGCTCGACACCGGACTGCGGCAGCTCACTGAGGAGGGAGCAGCGCAGGTCTTTTACACGTCGGGCACCGAGACGTCCGGTCCGACGCCGATCGTGGGCGCGGTGGGCATGCTGCAATTCGACGTGATGATCCATCGTCTCGAGCACGAGTACGGCGCCTCCGCTCGCATCGAGAAGATCTCGGCGCGGTATCCGCGGTGGGTCACCGGTCCAAAGGCCGAGATCGAGCGCATCTCGCGCGATCGCGGTCGGATGTTGCTCTACGACGCGAAGGGCAATCCGCTGATTCTCTTCGAGGATTCATGGGGACTACGCTGGGCGCTCGAGCGGGAGAAGGACGTCGTTTTTCACGAGGTCGCGCCGTGAGGGCTGTCATCCCAACGTCGCGTAGCGACGTAGGGATCTATTGTGAAGCACGCGTGGCCTGCTCCGCGACCAATACGGTAGATCCCTCCGTCGCTTCGCGACGGGGGGATGACCCTACCTCTTGGATCCGTCGCCGTCGCCGTCGTAATAGTGGCGAATGCTCCACGCAATGACATCACGATACACTGCGGCTTCGGTGCCGACGGCCGTCATCGGATCGGTCGGTGTCGCGTACGTCGGGCGTAATCCTGCTTCAGCGAGTATTTGCTTGATCTGAAGAAGCATCTGCTCGGGTGGCTCGTTGGCGTTCTTGAGCTCACTCACGAGTTGTACTGCTGCTGCACGTAGTTCGTCGCGCGAGCCTCCGCCGCGCGAGACCGCTGATATCGCGAGACGCATACGCGCTGCGGAGTCCTGCCGTCCGTCCCCCTTGGCCGTATGCGTATTGGAGTCGTCCGGGGTGAGGCTTCTGGAGTCCATTGCGTCGTCGTACAGGGTGCGTTTCCGCTGTTGGTGTTGCCGCCATCGTCGGCGGGCACGGCAACAGGAAAAGCAAGCGGCGGACCAATACTCGGTGACGCAGCGCTCAGGTTTTTGACGCCTCCGGACACCTGGCCCAATTCTTCCATTTCGATGTGGTTGATCGTTACACTGCTTACCACTCGAGTCCTGGCCCATGCCCGGAACCAATAAGACTGTGCTGCTCGTCGAAGACAACGAGGACAACCTCGTGATCTATTCGACGATTCTCCGCTATTCGGGCTACGATGTCATCGAGGCGCGCGACGGTCAGGCGGGCATCGATACGGCGAAGGCGGATCATCCCGGTTTGATTCTGATGGACGTCTCGATTCCGCTGGTCGACGGCTGGGAAGCCACACGACAACTCAAGGCCGATCCGGAGACTTCCGACATACCCATCATTGCCCTCACGGCGCATGCGCTTGCGTCGGATCGACAGAAGGCAATCGACGCGGGATGCGACGAATACATCCCCAAACCCGCCGAGCCGCGTCTCGTGCTGGCGGCGGTGCAAAAACATCTCGGTGCTCCAGCCGGAGCCGCTGCCTGATCGGCTGACATCCAGACGGGCCAGCTGGCCCGCGTAAAGAAGGGCACACCCGTTCGTCGGTGTGCCTTTTTTGGTTCTTCACGGAATTCCTTTCCAGCACATTGGGATCCTAAGCTTAGAATTCCACGTGGACAAGTTGTCGC
>JADMIO010703130.1_pt1 | contig 80062 bp, 49 predicted proteins | sample 8958161 | NCBI WGS metagenome assembly JADMIO01 (sample SAMN16585339, study PRJNA669376) | soil metagenome | isolation source: Crop rotation soil | place: USA: Cullars Rotation, Alabama | collected 2011 | reverse complement strand
GCCGCGACTTCAAGTCACGTGAATTCCAAGCTTCGGATCCCACTGTGCTGGAAAGAGGATTATCGCTTCGTCAGCCCGCAGTTTCCATTCAACGCACCCACCCCCTGGATTTTCGGCGCGACGGGCGGAAGAGGTAAAGCGGTCGGTGACGGTTATTACCTAATGCTCACCTCGTTATCCCCCGGCTTACACACGATTCATTACGGCGGCACGTTCCACTTCGACGCCGGTGAACTCGACACGGACCCAGTGGATTTCCCCCACGAAGGTACAATCCAGCTCACCGTCAGCAAAGGCGGACGCGCAGGAAATGAGGATGACGATAGTCAGGGAAACAAGTGATGGAGTTGTGCTGGTCAAGCCCAACGGGCTTGAGTCCTTCAGCCCAGGGTTGCGCGGTACGCGCTACCCTGGGTTTATGTCGTTAATCTTCCAACCGCAACGCGGTTGCGGCGCTTCTTCTTTGGGAACGATGCGTGTTATGACCAACGATGGCCACAACCGCGTTGCGGTTGAAACCCGAACTGCATAAAACCCAGGGTAGCTCGCTGCGCTTGCAACCCTGGGCTGGCGGCCTCAATCCCTTTGGGATTGGCGTCGCGACACACTACTTCCTCCAAACAAAAAGCACCACACCCACAACCAGGGCCAGCGCCAGAAGACGCAAATAGCGTTGGACCTGTCCGTTTTGCCAGAGCGACAAAACTCGCGCGGAAATCCTGACTCCATCGCAACTCCGAGCAAAGCCGAGATCGACTACAAATTCATCGATGAGCCGGTTCAACCAGGAGAGGGCGAGCACCAGGTAATAAACGCCGGCCACAGCGCCACTCCAAATGGTGTCATCAAGCCAACGGGCGGTGCGTGCGGACCAGGCATTCCAGCGAATGACCGACATTTCGTAAAGTTCATCGATAAAAAACTTTTCTCGCAGGACCGCAAACCATCGAGGCCTTAGTTGTTCGAGTGGGTCGGCCTCCTCCGCGTTCCGCACCGGGCGTCCTGAATAAAACCACCAGGCGAGACCAATGCCTCCAAGCGACAGAGCCGCTGATACCAGCATAACCAGCAGAGTACCCACCGGCACGGCGTGGGAAATTTCCGGTTGACCACCGTGTCCGCCGAGATACGAATGGAACCAAGGCCAGACCGGCGTGGCCAAAAAACTCAGCATAACGGTGCAAACGGCGAGTACGGCCAAGGGAACGATCATCACCGGTGGACTTTCATGAGGCGTTTCATCATGAGCATGCGCCGTCTCTGAATCCATCTCGTTACCATGGCTGCTGCGGGACGCAAAAAAGACAAACCACATTTGGCGCGTCATGTAAAACGCGGTGAGAAATGCCCCGGCGAGCCCGAGAAGAAAAGGAATCTTGCTCGGCTCCCAGAGCATGGCCGCATGCAGAATTTCGTCCTTGCTCCAAAAGCCGGAAAAAAGGAGCGGGACCCCTGACAAAGCCATCATGCCTATGGCATAAGTGACGAAAGTGAGCGGCATGAACTTTCGCAGTTCGCCCATGCGCCGGATGTCTTGCTCTTCATGGGAGCCATGGATAACCGAACCGGAGCCGAGAAAAAGCAATGCTTTGAAAAAAGCATGCATCAGCAGATGAAACATCCCCACAGCGACGCCTCCCGCCCCCAGTCCCAGGAACATGAATCCCAACTGGGAAACTGTTGAATACGCGAGAATCCGTTTGATATCTGTCTGCGCCACCGCAATGAGAGCGGCGAAGAGAGCAGTGATGGCGCCAATCCAAGTCACAGCCTTGAGCGCGGTCGATGTCATCCGTCCTTCTGCGTTTTCGTTCTCGGTCCGGGCCGACTCCTTCCCAGCGGCCGCCGGAACCAGAGCCGCATTGGTGGTGGCCCCGTTCGGCTTCTGTGCGCCTGTCGGCGCGCCGGCCACGGCGATGGAAGATTGTTGAACGATGCTTGCCGGAGAGTTGGGCACGGCCGCCATCAAAGGATAGACCCGCGCCACCAGAAAAACTCCCGCCGCCACCATGGTGGCGGCATGGATCAACGCGCTCACAGGCGTCGGACCTTCCATCGCATCCGGCAACCAGACATGCAGCGGGACTTGGCCCGATTTGCCGATGGCGCCGCAGAAGATCAGCAACGCGATAGCGGTGGTCACGCTCATTCCAAAAATCGTGGTGCGGAGCAAGAGCGCCCCCAGCGCAGAACTTTCCAAACAACCATGTCCCCCATCGTAGAACAACAATGTGCCGGTCTCGCTATAGAGCCACAAAATGCCGAGGAAGAAAAAAACGTCGCCGATGCGGGTGGTGATGAAAGCTTTTTTGGCGGCGGCAGCCGCGCTCGGTTTGTGAAACCAAAAACCGATCAGAAGATAGGAAGCCAGTCCGACCAATTCCCAACACATAAAAAGCAGCAGCAGGCTATTGGCGATGACCAATCCGAGCATCGCGGCGGCAAAGAGGGAGAGGAAACAAAAGAATCGGGTGAAGTTCTCATCGTGCGCCATGTAACCGACACTAAAGACGAAAATAAGTGTCCCGACGAAGGTGATCATCACCAGCATGGAGGCGGTGAGCGGATCGAGCACCCAGCCCAGCTTCAAGGTCGTTTCGCCAAAAACAAACCAGTTAAAGTTAAACCAGCGTCGTCCGGCATCGCCCTGGCCACCCAAGGTTTGCACCAGCGCCGCACAAGAGAAAAAAAACGCCAGAACCATGGCCCCGATCGCCAACGAGGCAGCGAAGGTTCGCGCGTGTTGCTTAGCAAGCGCGCTCACCCCCGCGGCGAGCAATGGCAGCACCGGAATGACCCAGAGGTTTTGAACAATCCAGTTCAAGCAAAATTGGTGGCGCTGTTCTAATCGCCCTGCGGCAACGCTTCAAGAAGGGAAATCGAAAAGGATTCGTCACATTCGTCATTCACGCCTTAAGCGCCGAGACCGTAGTCTCAAGGGTGGCCACATCGCCGACATTCAGCATCCGCGCGTTGCCATCAATGCGTTTCATAAAGCCACTCAATGCCTTGCCGGGCCCGAGTTCGATAAAATTCGTGAAACCTTGGGCCAGCAAATAGCGCATCGAATCCTCCCAGCGCACTGATGAGGTTACCTGGTCAACCAAGCGTTGATGAATGTCGGGTGGCGCTCCGTGAGGCTTTCCCGTGACATTCGAAATTACCGGAACGCTCGGAGCTCCGAGTTTCACGGACCTGAGCGTGGCATCGAGCTTGGCCTGGGCGCTGGCCATGAGGGCGGAGTGATAAGCGCCGGCGACGGTTAAAGGGAGAGCTTTCTTGGCGCCCTTGGCTTTGGCCAGCTCGCAAGCTTTCTCCAGACGCTCTGCTGGACCGGAAATGACAATTTGCCCGGGACAATTCAGGTTCGCCAATTCGACCCCCGCTTCGCTGCAAGCTTCACGCGTCTTGGCTTCATCCAAACCGATAACTGCGGCCATGCCACCCTTTGTGGTTTCGCACGCTTCCTGCATAAATTTGCCCCGCTCGCGAACAATCCTCAGGCCATCCTCAAAGCTCACGGCACCCGCCGCCGCCAAAGCGGTGAACTCCCCCAACGACAGTCCGGCCGTAGCCGAAAATACCAAACCCGGCGTACGTTCTTGCAATAGTTTGAAGGCAATCCAGCCCACGAGAAAAATTCCCGGCTGGGCATGTTCTGTACGCGTCAGCTCCGCTTCCGGGCCGTCAAAACAGATTTTCGCCAAGTCATAACCCAGCGCGGCATTGGCCCGCTCAAACCATTCGCGGGCCGAACCCAGCTCCGCGAAATCGCGACCCATGCCAACATATTGCGCGCCTTGTCCGGCAAACAGCAGTGCAGTTTTGCTCATAACGAGCGGCGACTTAACCGCAAGGTTTGAAAAAGAGAAAGCGCAAAGGCGGGCGTGGGTTTGCTAATGAGAACCTTTTCCACTGCTCTCCTCTCCCCTTCTCACCTGCTCACTTTCTCAATCGCACCCCCGGCCCCCGCACAACATGGCCTGGCTTGGCACCCGTATGTTTTCCCTCTTTCAACACCTGCGTTCCATTGACAAACACATCGCGAACGCCGGTCGCAAATTGGTGCGGCTTTTCGAAGGTCGCCCGATCCCGGATCGTCCCCGGATCAAAGACCACCAGGTCGGCAAAGTATCCGGGCTGCAGCGCGCCGCGGCGCTCGAGCGAAAGAGTCTTCGCGGGAAGCGAGGTCAATTTGCGAATGGCTTCCTCGAGCGGAAGCACTTTTTCGTCGCGCACATACCGGCCCAGCAGACGGGCAAAATTACCGTAAGCTCTCGGATGAGTGCTCGACTTGAGAAACGCCCCTTTGGGGGACATCGACCCCGCGTCACTTCCGAAACTGACCCAGGGCAGCCGGAGTTGTTTGCGCACGTTCTCCTCCGACATCATGAAATAAATCGTGCTTACCCGGCTGCCATCTTCGATCACCAGATCCATCGCCGTTTCTTCCGGAGACTTGCCCCGGCTCCGGGCCACTTCAGCCAGGGTTTTGCCAGTAAGTGATTTGAGTTTGGGATTCTTGAATCCCACCAGAAGCACTTTCTCGGGAGAACCGGCCGCCAGATAAAGACTCTCCCACGCCGCGGTGGGCGTGATCATTTCCTTCCGCACCCGCTGGCGAATCGCGGGATCTTTCAGGCGCCTGGCCCACTCCGTGTAACCGCCTTCCTGGACCCACGGCGGCATGGCGGCGTCGAGGCCCGTGGCGCCCGCGGTGTAGGTATACATATCCGCAGTAATCCGCAGCCCGGCTGCCTGTGCCGTTTCCACTTTGCGGATCCCTTCGTCCAGTTTGTTCCAGTTGGATTGCCCGGCGGCTTTAAGATGATAAATCTCCGCCGCAATTTTCGCGTCGCGAGCGATCGTGAGCAATTCGTCGAGGCCTTCAAGCAACTGGTTTCCTTCGCTGCGCAGATGTGAGATGTAAATGCCGCCATACTCCGAGGCCACCCGCGCGAGAGAAACCAATTCATCGGTCTTGGCATAAAAGGCCGGCGCATAAATGAGCGAAGAGCCAAGCCCGAGCGCACCTTCTTCCATCGCGACGCGGACGAGGGCTTCCATCTGCTTGAGCTCTGCCGGTGTCGGTGGACGATTTGCGTAGCCCAGCGTATGAATGCGCACCGTGGTGGCGCCGATAAACGAGGCCACGTTGCAAGAGACGCCGCGTTTGACCAGGTAATCGAGGTATTGCCCGAGCGTCGTCCATTTCACCGGATACTTGATATCGCCCTGTTGCGTCACCAGGTCCTGCTTCATCTGGGAATTCAGCGGGCCCATCGATTCCCCTTCACCCATGATCTCCAGAGTGACTCCTTGCCGGATGTTTCCCTCGGAACGTCCATCGTGCAGCAACGATTCGGTGGCCCAGCTCAACATGTTGATAAAACCGGGAGCGATGGCCATCCCAGTGCAATCGATCTCCTTCCGCCCTCGTTCATCTTCCAACTGGCCCACCGCGACGATGGCGTCCCCCTTCACCGCCAGATCGCCGATCCAGGGCCGCTCGCCGCTGCCGTCATAAATGGTGCCGTGCCGCAGGACGAGATCACAGGTGGGTTTCATGGCAGAGAAGACGGAGGGAACGCTGCCCGAGAGCAGCATCGTCAACAAGACAAGGTAGCTAACACGCACGCCCGTCACGCTATCATTGTTAGTTGTCAGTTGTCAGTTGGAGATGGAATCGCGTAGCGATGCCATCTCCGCCACCCAACAACTGCCAACTGACAACGCCGCAAGCCTTACTTCTTCATCTCCTCCGTCAAAGTCCTATCACATTCCTTCCACGCCTCGGCCGCATTGGCGAACTTTCCGTCGGCCACCCCCGTGGCCGTCTTGTTCATGACTGAAGTCAGTTTTTGCATCAATTGCAGCGCATCCTCCGGCTCGAAATCGAACCGGTGCGAGAGCGACAGGGAGACCCCGTTTCCTTGAAAATTCATTTGCAGGCTATGGTTGTCGTTCCCTTTGAGCGGGACGTTTCCCTTGATCGAGAGGTTCAAACCCATCTTCCAGCCACCGTTGGTCCGGACGAGTAACGGGACTTCCGGTATGGATTGACCAGCCAGGGTTACGGTCAATCTAGCCTTGCTCTCCTCAATGTGTTCGTCGCCCTGGAGCACTTGTCGAACCATTTCGTCGACGTGATTCCAGAACGGCATTTCGCGCCGGACAGCGGCTTCGCCGAAGCGCTTGACCGAGGTCTGGCGCAGCCGGCCTTGGGCCGTCACCAGTTCGGCGAGAGGCGCGGCCCAAGCTTCGGCATTTTCCAACGACCCATAGAGCGTCAGATGCAGCCCCGCGACGAATTCTTTTCCGTCGCCCGCCTTAAACTTCTCCGCCAAATCGCGCAAGGCCGCCTTGGGAGTGTCCGGTGCGAAGCGAGGCAAACTTGCCTCCCGCCGCTCCCCATCCTTCGCTTGCAGTGCAAGAGTGGTGACAGTCGCCGCCCCGCCAGCCAGCAGCGCAGCAATTCCGAAACAAGCCGCGGTTTTTAGTTTGGTCCAATACAATGCATGCATAACGCTTTTCACAAGAGCCAGGGTTGAGGTGGTGGTGGTTGCCCCGTTGATTATCGCCGCAGAACTGATCGCAGACGCCAAGCCGATGGGAGCTGCCTGCACCGCTTGCGCCGTGAACAAGGCCGCCAGGACGGTCGTGGGAACAGCGATTCCGCGTCCGGCGAAAAAGAGCCGAAGTTTTTCCACGGCCCGCGAAACTCGTTTCTTGGCCGCTTCTTCGGTGCTCCCGAGTTCGAGCCCTACTTCCTTTAACTCCTTTTTCTCGAAAAAGCGCAGCAAGAGGGCGTCCCGATCTTTTTGTCCGAGACCAGAAATGGCTTCGTCGAGTAATGGGGTGATTTGTTCCCAGGGGTCGTTCGGCGCGGCGGTGTGAGGCAGGGGTTCCATTTGCGCAGCCTTCTGTTCGTAAAACTGTCGGCGATGTTCCGAGCGCAAGGCTCGGGCCGCCACGAAGCGGGTGGTGCGAAACAACCAGCCGGGAAGCACGGTCCGGTCTGGCAGGGCGTTGGCCTTTCCTGCGAGCACGATGAAGACGGCCTGGGTGACCTCTTCCGCCAGGTGGGGATCGCGAACTTGCCGCAAGGCCGCCGAGTAAACGAGGTTCACATGGCGCGTGACGAGCGTGGCAAAAGCCTCTTCCGAAGCCCGTCCGCCATATTCCCGCAACAGTTCAAGGTCATCCATAATCGCCGCTTTCTTATTCAATCCCCGTTCCCCGGAAAAAGGGACAAAGAAGTTGATCCAAAAAAATGCGCCGGTCATTTGGCCAAAAAAAATCCCCTTGCGCAAAATGCAACAGGCAGTGGCTCACGGCGAAAATTATTCATGGACGCCGGAAAGCCTATTAAACATGGGGTTTGACCGGATGGTTCACTTTCCTCACCGGCATGGCATCGGCACTGCTAAAGCCACGCCCGTGCATTGTCACACACTCCAACCATTAAAATAAGTAGCCCGTGAACTGATATGAAAAAAGTCGAAGCCATCATCAAGCCGTTCAAGCTGGAAGAGGTCAAAGACGCCCTCGGCGACGTCGGGATCGAAGGCATGACGGTCAGCGAGGTCAAAGGGTTTGGCCGCCAGAAAGGTCACACAGAAATTTACCGCGGCAGCGAATATACCGTGGACTTTCTGCCCAAGATCAAACTCGAACTCGTCCTGCCCGATACGAGTGTGGAAGCGGCCGTCGCGGCCATCATTCGCTCGGCTAAAACCGGCAAGATTGGCGACGGCAAGATTTTTGTGTCCCCCGTCGACCAGGCCATTCGCATTCGGACTGAGGAAAAAGGAGATAGCGCCGTTTAATCCTACGTCACGCCACCCCTGAGAACCCCATTACCAAACGACCAATGAAAAAGCTTTTCTCCCTCCTCACTCTTCTGGCGGCCATCGTCGCCGGGCAAGTCAACCTGGCGGCAGCGGATGCAGCGCCCCCGGCCAAAGGTCCTTCCATCGAAGATCGCATTGCGGATCTCGAAGCCTACGTCAACAACGGCGCCCGTCAGACCAACGCGCCCACGGCCATCGCCACCTCAGCTGGCCCCGGGCACAACGCCTGGATGATGACGAGCGCAGCTCTCGTTCTTTTCATGACCTTGCCCGGCCTGGCTTTGTTCTATGGTGGTTTGGTCCGGCGCAAAAATGTTCTTTCCGTCTTGGCGCAATGCTTCGGCATCACCGGCCTCGTCGCCATTCTTTGGTGGCTCTTTGGCTATAGCTTTGTTTTCGCTGGCGGCGACGGCGCTGGCGCCTGGCTGGGCGATTTCAAGAAATATGCCTTGCTCGGTGGAGTCGATTCGGCGCCGAACACCGATTATGCGGCCTGGGTTTCGCAAAATGTCTTCAGCATGTATCAAATGATGTTCGCCATCATCACCCCCGCCCTGATCATTGGCGCCATCGCCGAACGCATGAAGTTCTCGGCCATCCTCCTCTTTGTCGCCTTGTGGATGGTTGTGGTGTATTTCCCGCTGGCCCATTGGGTCTGGGGCGTGACGGGCTCGATGAACGGGGTCTGGAATTCCGGCGCCAGCATCAAGGCCATTGATTTCGCCGGAGGCACCGTGGTGCACATGAGTTCCGGTTGGTCCGCGCTGGTTCTCTGCATTATCCTGGGAAAACGCCTCGGGTTCGGCAAACACCCCATGCCGCCGCACAGCATGGTGCTCTGTATGGTCGGCACCGGCATGCTCTGGGTCGGGTGGTACGGCTTCAACGCGGGTTCCGCCGGAGCCGCCGATGGCGTCGCCGCCAATGCCTTTCTCACCACCACCATGGCCACCGCCGTGGCGTCATTCGTCTGGCCCATGGTGGAATGGATGTTGAAAGGCAAACCGAGCGTCCTCGGCTTCTGCTCCGGCGCCGTCGCCGGCTTGGTCGTCATCACGCCCGCTTGCGGATTTGTCACGGTCGGAGGCGCGGTCCTTATCGGTGTCTGTGCCGGAATTGTTCCCTTCCTCGCCTGCGCTTATTTGAAGGCCAAGCTGGGATATGACGATGCGCTGGACACCTTCGGGGTGCACGCCGTCGGTGGAACCATGGGCGCATTCCTCACCGGCTGTCTCGCGCGCAATTCCGCCAATGCAAACCTGGCCCTGAACCTCAAGGATTATGTGAAAGACTCCTTTATGCAGCCGCTGGTCATGGAACAAATCAAAGCCATGCTGGTGACCATTGTCCTGGCGGTCGTCGGTACCGCCATCATCGCCTTTATCGTCAAGGCTGTCCTGGGGCTACGCCCGAGCGAAGAAGATGAGACGCAAGGGCTCGACCTCGTCGAACACGGGGAAGAAGGCTATCACAATGCGTAGTTGAATCCCGTCGCACCGGCGCACTCGCGTCGGCGCCAATAATCGCGGCCGCGAGCCGCGCTTGGCGCCGACGCTTTGCCGATTAGCCGCTCAATTTGACCAGATTATTGACCAACAATTTCTCCAGCATCACATCCAAAAAATAAGCTCTCGTAAAAGTATGCAACTTACCAACAGCCGCTCTCACGCCATCTCCGGTATCGCCGTCCGCACCCCTTCCTTGGGCACGGTTAATTTTTGGAAGGAATCGCCCCAAACCGTCTTTGGCAGCAACACCTTCAGCCTCGCCGTCATGAAGGAGACGCTCAAAGCGGAGACCGTTAGCGCCCTGATCGAAACCATCTCTGAGGGAAAAAAACTTTCCTCAAAAATTGCCGATGAAGTCGCCGAGGCGATGCGCACCTGGGCGGTGGCTAAAGGCGCGACTCACTTCGCGCATGTTTTTTATCCGCTCACTGGCATCACCGCGGAAAAGCACGATTCCTTTTACGATCCGGGCTCTGATGGTCAGACCGCCATCTCGAAGTTTAAAGGCAAGACCCTGATCCAGGGCGAGCCGGACGCTTCATCATTTCCCAGCGGTGGGATTCGGGCCACTCATCGGGCTCGCGGCTATACCGCCTGGGATCCCACCAGTCCGGCTTATCTTCTCGAGAACGCCAACGGCACGACCCTTTGCATCCCCACCTCCTTCGTCTCCTGGACCGGTGAATCGCTCGACACCAAAACGCCCTTACTGAAATCGATGCAGGCGCTCGACAAACAAGCCCGGCGCATCCTGAAACTTTTCGGTCATGAAAAAATCTCCCGCGTCTCAGCCACCGCCGGGCCGGAACAGGAATATTTTCTCATCGATAAAGGGTTTTATTACGCCCGGCCTGATTTGCTGGCGGCCGGCCGAACCTTGTTCGGTGCTCCGCCGCCAAAGGGTCAGGAGTTTGAAGACCATTATTTCGGGGATATCCCGGAGCGGGTCCTGGCTTTCATGTGCGAAGTGGACCGAGAACTGTTCAAACTGGGCATCCCTTCCAAAACGCGCCACAACGAAGTAGCCCCGGGACAATTCGAAATCGCCCCGCTCTTTGAGTCCGCCAATCTCGCCGCGGACCATCAACAGCAGGCGATGATCACGCTCAAAAAAGTGGCGGCTAAGCATGGGCTGAACTGCATCCTCCACGAAAAACCGTTCGCTGGAGTCAACGGCTCCGGCAAACATGTCAATTGGTCATTGGGCAACGCCACTCAGGGCAACTTGCTCGATCCCGGCGACACGCCGCATGAAAATGCGCAGTTCCTGGTTTTCGCCTGCGCCGTCATCCGGGCGGTTCATAAGTTCTCCAGCCTCCTGCGCGCCGTCGTGGCCACTGCCGCCAATGACCATCGGCTCGGCGCCAATGAAGCCCCGCCTGCTATCATCTCCGTTTATCTAGGGGACCAATTGGCGGATGTCATGGAACAAATCAAAGCGGGCGGCGCCACCACGTCCAAACAGCGCGGCTCGCTCAATATCGGTGTCGACGCATTACCCGAATTGCCCAAAGACGCCGGCGACCGTAATCGCACCTCCCCCTTCGCCTTTACCGGCAACCGTTTCGAGTTCCGCGCCGTCGGCGCCGGCCAGACCATCGCCCCGGCGCTCGTTGCTTTGAACACCATCGTCACCGATTCCCTCGATTACATTGCCAGCCGGCTCGAAGGCGCCAAAGACCTGAACAAAGCCATTCAAACGGTTCTCAAGGAAATCCTGGATGAACATAGCGGCGTCATCTTCAATGGAAACGGGTACTCCGCGGAATGGCACGCCGAAGCCGAGCAACGCGGGCTGCCCAACCTCAAAACCACGGTCGACGCGTTGCCGGCCATGAAGTCACCGAGCGTGGTGGGGGTGTTTGAAAAGTACGGAGTCTTGACCAAGGCGGAACTCGAGAGTCGTTTCGAGATCGCCTGCGAGCAGTACGAGAAACATATCAATGTCGAAGCCAATCTCGTCGCCGAACTGGCCCAGACCAAGATCTATCCCGTCGCCGCCGCCTACGCCGCCTCGTTGGCCGAGGGAGTCGCCAAGTTGAAAGCTGTCGGCATCACGGCCAGCACGACGACGCTGGAAAAAGTCAATTCGCTGACCAACGACCTGGAAAGCAGTATCGCGGCGCTCAAAGCCGTCCATGCCGAAGCGCACGGAATGGAGTCCTGGTCGAAAAAGGTCATCCCCGCGATGCTCAAAGTCCGCAAAATTGTGGATACCTTGGAAGGCCTGGTGCCCGATGATCATTGGCCCCTGCCGACCTACCAGGAAATGCTGTTTATTAAATAGAGGCACCGAGGAAGGTTAACGCATCGCTACGCGATGAATGAGGCCGCAGGCCTCAGCCCACGAGGCATCGCGTAGCGATGCCGTGATGGTAGCCGTGGGCTTCAGCCCACGGGATTCGGTTGGTTCGTTCTGGCGTCGCGTAGCGACGCTTGAACCGAAAATTATCGGAGCAAAAGACCGATGGGTTCATGCGTCGCTACGCGACGCGTTGGTTGTCCGTCTTGTTCCGTGGGCTGAAGCCGGCTGAAGCCCACGGCTACCATCAAGCCATCGCTACGCCATGTTCCGGAGTTGGCACAGAAGAACAAATCGGTGAGCTTAGCCACGCGATGGACGAACCGGAATTGATTAAGGTGTCACCACGCCATTCTGTGAGATTGGCGCAGGAGTACGCCCCGCTCATCCGTCGCGCGCCGCAACGCGATTTCGTGGTGCGCACCCTGGCTCATCGCGAGGCCAATGGTCTTCCGCTCATGACCGCAGAGCTGGTCATCGCGGGTCGGGAGACGCGCGAATCGTTTCCCCTAGCCCACACTTATCCGCTTCATTTTCGCAAAACCTATTTTCCCGGACGCTTTCACGCAGAACCGGAAGTGGAGTTTCAACGTCATACGCGCGCCACCACTTTGATCGATTTGCCTCCAGCCATTGGCTGGTCCACGCGGACGTTTCGCTCCTGTTTTCTCCCCGGCAAACCTTACAACCGTCTCTCCCCTTTCGGGGTCGAGCCCGAGGAGAGCAACCTTTCCCTCGCCCGGGAACTGGGGTTGGCCGCCGCCGCCGGTCTGTGGCGCATCATCGAAGAAGCCTTCGCTCAATTGCAAAAACTTCACGCGGGGGGACTGGCCCATGGCGATTTGGAATTGCACAATTTGATTGTCTCTCCCGCACCGCTCGAGCCCCTTTTGATCGATTTCGGGAATTCCGTCGAACGCAGTGAAGCGGATGTTCTCTGGCAGACTCGCTGCGACAAAGATTTTACGCAGCTCTTGCGGGAAGCCATTTTCCTGCAATGCGCACTGGGCCGCCAGCCCGGCGGATTAGCCGACCTGGCGTGGGAGCAGATGGAACAATTATTGAAAGCCCCCGAGCGCTTTCGCCGCGAGATGAGTCACTCGGCGGAGGTGTAGAGAACTTGGGCGCGAATTGGGTGCCAGCGTGAAGTAGTCGCGCCAGCGTCGTGGAGTGCGGCAGTCTTCTTAGTCTTCTGCCGCTTTGGCTTGCTCGGTCCTGGGGCTTACTGAGTCTCACGCCTGAGAATTCTCGCGCCACAACCAAAGCGCCAGAGGGCGTAGAAGACTGCCGCTTTTGGATTGGGCACGCATTCCGGCGTTGCCGCCCGGGCAACGCTTCATTAAAGATCAAGCGTGCCCTGTTCTTCAAATCGCTCTCTGCTCTTCTGGGCGGTTTGCTACTTTATCGCGCAGACCGCGACACTGCCCTGTCTGCCGGCGGAACCGCACCCGCCTGCGGTTCGGTTCAGTCACGCCAGCGGATTTTTCGAACGAACCTTCGCCCTTGAGCTCAAGGGCAATGCCTCCGGAGCAAAAATATATTACAGCACCAACGGAACAGAGCCGACCGCACGCACTGGCCTGCTCTATCGCGAACCGCTCCAAATCCAGACCACGACTATTCTTCGCGCAACAGCCATCGCCGAAGAAACCGCTCGGACAGAAACCCGCACCTACCTTTTTCTCAATGATGTGCTCAAGCAAACGGGTCACGGATTTCCTTCATCCTGGGGAACGAATCAAGGCAAGCCGGTACCCGCCGATTACGAGATGGATCCAGAAATCGTAAACGATAATGCCTATCGCGCCGAACTGGTGCCCGCCTTGAAATCCATTCCCACACTTTCTCTCGTCATGGCGGCGGCTGATCTCTTCGATCCTAAGGAAGGCATTTATGCTCATCCCCAGGAAAGCGGCGTGGAGTGGGAACGTCCTGCTTCTGCGGAACTCATTTTCCCCGACGGTCGCGACGGCTTTCGCATCGATTGCGGCATCCGCATTCAAGGGGGCTGGAACCGGCGCCCGGAAGAAAGCCCAAAACATTCCTTCCGCCTTTTGTTCAAGAAAAAGTACGGCCCGGGCAAACTGAAATTTCCTCTCTTCGACCCTGACGGCGTGCGCGAGTTCGACACCCTCATCTTGCGGAGCGGCTGCAATAATACCTGGCTCCACTGGAGCGGAGAGGAACGGCGCCGCGGCGATTTCATTCGCGACCAATGGATGCGGGACACTTTCCGCGCCATGGGCCATCCGTCGGCGCGCGGTTTATTCGTCCACCTTTATCTCAACGGCATTTATTGGGGCCTCTATAATCCTACGGAGCGACCGAGCGGACCTTTCATTGCCGCTCATTTGGGAGGCATTCCCGCAGACTACGATGTCCGCAATGGCGCCAATATTCTCGAGGGAGACGACCAGGCCTGGAAACAAATGATGGCGCTGGCCAATGCCGGTGTGGCAGGCCATCGGGAACTCGCCGCTCTCAAGGAATTGGTCGACTTGCCAGAGCTAATTGATTTTCTCATGGTCAATTTTTACGGCGCCAATGCCGACTGGGACCGCGCCTCCAACTGGTACGCCGCGCGTCGCCGCGTCCCGCCCGGGCCTTATCAATTCTTTGTCTGGGACGGCGAACGGACTTTGGAAGGAATCGAGGATAATAACATGGCCTTCGACGATGACCAAAGTCCGCCCCGATTGTTTCAGAAGCTTCGAACCAACCCGGAATTTCGCCAGCAGTTCGGGATTCGGGCCCGCCAACATTTGACCCAGGGAGGAGTCTTGTCGCCGGAACTGGCGACCGCGCGCTATGACAAATGGGCCAAGACCATTGAGAGCGCCGTGGTGGCCGAATCCGCCCGTTGGGGCGATTACCGGCGGGATGCGCATCGATACAAAACCGGGCCGTATGAACTTTACTCGCGGGACGCTCATTGGCGTCCAGAGATTGAACGCTTGCTCCATCACTATTTTCCGAACCGCAGTGCCGCAGTCATCAAGCAATTCCGCGAGGCCGGATTGTATCCCGCAGGCAATTGAATCTCTCGCCTTGCTGGCGCTCAGCCGCAGCGGCATGCTGGAGTCCAGAAATCTTCCACTTAATGCGATCGTTTGTCTTGAGTCCTTCAAATCCCGGCCGGCTTGGCCGGCTCGCCCACAGTTGCTATCTCGCGTCTCTTTTGGCGCTCGTCGTGACCGCGAGAGCTCAAGCGGAGGACTGGCCTCAAGTGCTCGGACCGAATCGTAATCTGACCACCTCCGCAACGAACCTGGCGCCCAGCTGGCCCAAGGATGGCCCGCCCCTTCTGTGGCAGCGCAAGGTGGGACAAGGTTTTTGCGGACCAGCAGTGCAAGGCGAGCGCTTAATCCTGTTTCATCGTGTCGATGATAAAGAAACTGTCGAGTGTCTCGATGCGGCGACCGGCGCCGCACTTTGGAAAGCGGCTTATCTCACACGTTATCATGACGATTTCGGATTCGATGAAGGACCACGGGCCACTCCCGCCATCGCCGACGGAAGAGTCTACACTTTTGGCGCCGAAGGGGCCCTGAACTGTTGGAAGCTCAGCAGTGGGGAGAAGAATTGGGGCATCGATACCAAAACCGAGTTTGGGTCTGGCAAAGGGTTTTTTGGAATGGCCTGCTCTCCGCTGATCGAAGGCGGATTGGTCATCATGAATATCGGGGGAAAGAACGGGGCCGGCATCGTTGCCTTCGACAAGGTAACTGGAGCGGTGCGCTGGAAAGCCACAGAAACAGAAGCGAGTTATTCTTCGCCGGTCGCCGCAACGTTTGCCGGGCGTCGCCGCCTCCTCATCATTACCCGCCAAGGCCTGGTCGCAGCGGATCCGCAGGATGGCCGCATCTTGTTCCAATACCCCTGGACCCCGCCCATTCGCGCTTCGGTGAGCGCCGCCCTCCCCTTGGTGATTGACGATTTGATCTTTATTTCCGCCAGTTACGGTCTGGGCGCGGCACTGTTGCGATACAAGGAAAGCATGCCGGAACAAATCTGGGCTTCGAACGACGCACTCTCCAACCATTATGCCACGAGTGTCTATCACGCTGGATTCCTTTACGGGTTCGATGGACGACAGGAGCAGGGCTGCGAGTTGCGTTGCGTGGAGTTGAAAACCGGCAAAGTGCGCTGGAGTGAATCTGGGTTGCGGGCCGGCACCGTGATGTTGGTCAATGACCAATTGTTCGTCCTGACCGAGAAAGGCGAGTTGCTCCGAGCCCCGGCGCGGGCGGATGGTTTTAAACCGACGGACCGTGCGCAAATTCTTCCGTTTGTCGCGCGGGCCTACCCTGCCCTGGCCCATGGACGGTTTTATGCCCGCAGTTCCGAAAAGATGGTCTGTCTGGATCTTCGCCGGAAATGAGAGTTAGAATTCTGTTGGAAACCCTCTATTGCGACAATAGTGTTGCAACGTCCCCAATGAATGGCGAAGACGCCCGAAAGGGGCAACGTCAATAATAGGGAAATGAAGCCAACTCGAGCACCTCTTATTCGCCGGCTTAGCCTTATCTCCAGGCTTGGGGCGGTGCTGGTTTTTGGTCTGACGCCACTATTCGCTGCAACACTCCCCCAGACCCAGGTCGCTACCAATGCATTTACTGTGGTGGATCTTTCCCGGTTTGCCTCGGCGATTTCCGATGAGTTTCCGGCGGTGCGAGCGCTCGACACAATTCCCTCAGGGTGGCAAACCTTTCACGGAGTCCCCTTCGTCGTGCGCGAGCGCATTTTTGTCACGGGAATCGATCTCGCGCGCAACGGCGAATTCTTTCCCACAGAACTTATCGGAATTCCCATCGGCAAAAAAGCTCAGCGCCTCCATTTGCTGCACGGCGCGCTCAGTGCCGAGAAGGATGGAGTGCCGATGGCAAAACTGGTCTTTCATTATGCCAGTGGTGCCGAGGAATCGGTGCGATTAGGTTATGGCATCCATGGGCGTTACTGGCTGAAACTGCGCACGGAAAAAAAATCCGAACTCGCCGACCCTAATTCAGCCGTCGCCTGGAGTCTCGGGGATGAAAACGATCGCTCGCCGGATTATCGCCTTTTCCAAACCGCCATCAACAACCCGCGCCCCGATGAGGTGCTGGCCAATATCGATCTGGTTTCCCTCTTCAGCCGCGCAGCTCCCTTTATAGTGGGGCTATCGGTGGAGACAGGCGAGTCCGGGCTGCCCCCCAATCGCCCCCTTCCTTCGCGAAAGATGGTGCATGATTTAAATGAATTCGGCGATTCGGTTTACCGGGGAGAATTGACGGTTCACGTGACGGATGGCGGCGCTGCCGGCACCCCTTTGACCAACGCGGTGGCAATGCTCTCCGTGACCGATGACCAGCATCCTTTCACTTTCGGCGAAGCCCACAGCGACGCCAACGGCGTTTGCCGTTTGCCCTATCCGCCACAACAAACGGTGGCTTTCCATCTTCATGTGCGCGCTCCGGGCCGCGTGCCCAAAATCATCTCGGAAAGCCGCAGCGCTACCACTCCTAGGGGTCGCGAATTTTTGGTCGCGCTTTCGCGCGGCGTCCCCGTCGGTGGCGTCGTGAAAGCAGCGAATGGGGGTCCGATTTCCGGCGCCCAGGTTGCTCTTTTTCAAATCACAAAAACGGCAGCTCGCGAATACACCCGCACCGAATACGATTTGGCGACGACCGAGGGCAACGGCAAATGGTCCAGTAGCACGTTGCCTGCTGGTTTCGAAGGATTTAGTTTTGAGGTGACTCATCCCGATTTTCGCCCCGCCCTATATGTAATGCCCGGCCAGGCTACCGGGCCGACCAACGCAACATCCAGTTTCTCGAGCCGACTCCAAGCCATTCAGTCCAAAGGCAACGCCGACGAAGTGCAAATTGGCTTGCAGCCGTTGCCGGATGAACCACGACCGCGACGCCCCGTCCCGCGCGCCAGTCGGCCCGCGGCAATTCTCACCGTGACCAGCAACGCGCTCTTGGCCGCGACCGCCGAGATGACCTTGCAGCCCGCCATTCTCGTCAGTGGAATTATTCTCGATAGCGACGGCAAACCGCTGGCCCAAGTCCCGCTGCTTTTCCAGCGCCACAATCCTTCTTCCGAACGGAAAAACCTGCAGACCGACGCCCGGGGAGAGTTTCGGCTCATGACACCCGAACCCGGGGATGGAGCCATCCTGGTGGTGCGGCGCGGCCAGAACCCGAAATATCACCCCGTGAACATCACTCCCGGAATGAAACCCCTGGAGATCACACTCGCTTCAGAGCGCACGTTGCGTGGCCGAGTCATGGATCGGCAACAAAGGCCAGTCGCGGGGGCGACGGTGCGGCTGGACGATTGGATGGGCACAATTGATGTGTTGCATTTTCAAACGCTAACGGATGAAGAGGGCCGTTTTACCTGGGTTGGGGCGCCGACCGACCAGGTCATGCTCTACGTCACCAAAAGTAACTACTACACAATGCGTCATTCGACCTCCGGACAAAAAAATGATCTGACGCTTTATTTGAACCGGCCCCCCGGCGTCTCGGGAAAGGTTTACGATGTCGAAACCAAGGAGCCGATCGACCTCTTCACCATTATCAAGGGCAGAAAATATTCGACCTCGGATCCGATCATCCGTTGGGAACGGGGCGATATGGCGCGGGGACGCAACGGGGAATATTCCATTCGCGTGGACGAATATTATTTCCAGCCGGAAGCGCGTATCATGGTGGAAGCGCCGGGCTACATCCCCCAAATCTCGCGGGGCTTCGCGGGTTCCGATTCCTACACCGCCGACTTTGCCCTCAAAAAAGGAAAAGGCATCCGTGGGATTGTCAAAACCGCCGCAGGCCAGCCCGCGGCCAATGCCACCGTCGTGCTGGTGGACAAGAACGACTCCGCCTATATGGATATGCCGGGCCAATTTCGTTCCGGCTCGTATGGGGGCGATTTTTCGCGGACCGATGCGACAGGACATTTCGAGTTTTCGCCGAAACTGGAATCGGACTGGATCCTGGTTTGTCACGAACGCGGTTTTGCGGAAATGAAAGCGGAGCAGGTCGAATCCAACGGAACGCTCGTGCTTCAACCCTGGGCCCGGGTTAATGGAGTGATGCGCGTCGGCGACAAACCAGAGCCGGATCAGACCGTCCGCTTGCAAAACCAATATGACCGCTATTACGAGCCGGGCCATCGTTCCAGCGGCCTCTCCCTCTATTTGAAAGCGGAGCCCGACGCCTCAGGCCAGTTTGTCTTCGAAAAAGTGCCTCCGGGCGAACGACGGCTCTTCGTGGAATATCGCTTCAAGGAACGGCAGTACGGCGAAACCCCGTTGAGTCACGGCCTTCCGTTGTCGGTCAAGCCGGGCGAAACCATGAACGTCACCCTCGGCGGCAGCGGACGCAAAGTGACCGGCCATATCCAGGTGATCGGCGGAGAGCAAACCGACGTCGATTGGCGGCGCGATGTGCATAAACTCACACTCATATTGCCTCCGGGAGATCTTCCGCAAGCGCCGGACGTCTCTCGGCTGGGACCGGAAGAGCGGCAAAAGGCGTGGGAACAATACAACATACGCCAACGCGAATTCTGGCAATCGGACGCCGGTCGCCGCCGTGAGCACGAGGAACGCACTTATGTCCTGGTGTTCGAAACCAACGGCCAATTTCGCGTCGATCATGTTCCTCCCGGAAAATATCTCCTCTCCATTATCGCCAATGATCCGGAGGAAGAATATTACCGGCAACGAATGATCGGCAGTTTGAATCGGGAGGTGGAAATTCCCGATGTCGCCGGAGCCAAAGTAAATGAGCCCTTCGATCTCGGCACCATTCCCCTGACCATTCAGGCAAAACTGCGCATCGGCAAAATGGTGGCGCCGCTGGAAACCAAAAGTTTTGAAGGCGCTCCGCTGAAACTCTCCGATTATCGCGGCAAATATGTTCTTCTCTTCTTTTGGTCCACCGACGCCGGCACCGGCAGCTACGATTTGCAGGTGCTCAAGGAAATGCACAACACTTTCGGCAAGCAAGAAAAGCTGGTCATCTTGGGTCTTAATCTCGACGCCGACGCGGCCACCGCCGCGCAATTCGTGAAAAACAACGGGATGCTTTGGCCGCAAGCGAGTTTGGGTGAATGGAGTAAGACCCAGGTGCCCGCGTCCTTCGGAGTGGACGGAATTCCCACGGGGATTCTCATCGATGGCGAGGGACGATTGGTTGCGAGAAATTTGCGGGGCAGCTCTATCCGGACCGCGATTCGTAATGCGCTGAATTCAGCGACCGGCCCGACTGCCGTACGCCAGTGAAGGGGAGGCACGGTCAGGCCGAAAACTGGGCTTTTCTTGAGGATCCAGCGAAGATGTGAATAAATTCACGTCGACGTCTGTTGACAAGCGTGGGCCATTTCTCCACATTTCGCTCGGTTCGGGTGGCAGAACGTTTCTTCAGCGGGGTTCTCCACCCCCACCTCCTTGGCGTCTGTTGCCCGAACCATCTATTTTCAATCCGGTTCAAATCGCGGTTGACGATGGGGGCCGGGTCTTTTAGCGTCCCTCTCCCCTTCGCGGGGGTGTAGCTCAATTGGTTAGAGCGCTGCCCTGTCACGGCAGAGGTTACGGGTTCGAGCCCCGCCACTCCCGCCATCTCCACTCCCTTCGAAAGTTCGCAACGGTTGTCTAATGAGTTGACTTACGGTTGTCTAATTGGGCACCGTCATTACGTGAGCTACCAGCCGCAATTCAACATCACGCCGGCGTTGCTGGCGCGAGTCGAGCAGATTGCCGCCGTTCGCGAGCGCATCCTGGCCGCCACAGTGCAAGTCGCCTGGATTCCGGCCTTGCAGAAGGACACCCGGACGCGCAACACGCATTCCTCGACCGCAATCGAAGGCAATCCACTCACGCTGGAGGAAGTGCGGGCGATGGAAGAAGGCAGGGAATTGCCCGCAGCGGCACCTCGGGCCAAGCGGGAGGTGTTCAACTATTTCGCCGGCCTACGCTTTGTGGAAAAGAACGCGAGTAAACATCCTCTAACGCATGAGGAGATTCTGAACCTGCACCGGATCATCGCCGGCAAAGTGATGGATCAGGGGACCGCCGGGCGCTACCGCACCATCTCCGTGCGCGTGGGGCGCTACGTCCCGCCGCCGCCCGAAGATGTATCAGGGTTGATGTTCGAATTGCTGGATTGGTGGAACAAGGAATCCGAAAAGCATTCGGCCATTCTCAGTTCGGCCATCGTTCACTACCGTTTCGAGGCCATCCACCCCTTCGCCGATGGAAACGGGCGCACCGGCCGCGCGCTGGCCTTGTGGGAGCTCTACCGCCGCGGTTTCGACACGCACCATATCTTTTCGGTAGACGAGTTCTACTGGGAAGACCGTCCCCGGTATTACTCGGCGTTAGAGGCAGTACGGCGTCAGCGTGAAGATTTGACCGGCTGGCTGGAGTATACCGCTGAGGGCCTCCTCGCGACCCTGGAAAAAGTCTGGGTGCGGGTGCATCGGCTGACCGCTCAATCCGGGTCCAGGAGACTCGTGTTGCGTCCAAAGCAAGAACAACTGCTTCAGTTCCTGCGCGATCGCAAAAGCATGAGTCCGCAGGAAGTCTGGGATGCCTTGGGCATGAGCCGGCAGGGCGCCATCAAGCTGATCCAGCCACTGCTCGACGCAGGCTTGATCAAACGCGTGGGCACCCGAAAATCCGGACGATATCTCCTGGCCTGACCGGCCTAATCAAGGCCTCCAGGATGAATTGGCATGAATCGGGAAAATCTTCCTGACAATTCCTGACTAAGAAGTTGCATTTGCTGCGTATTGATGCGCCTGACAAAAAAGGCGACGCGCAAAATCATCAATAGAGACAAGCCAATGCGCATCATCACGAAAAAAGCATGGGTTCGAGCCCCGCCACTTTCGCACTTTCGGCTTGAAGCCGTCTGCGATTCGCTGCCACCAGTTGTTAAAGACGCAATCGGTATTCTTGGGTTGGCGGTCTTCAGGTGGCAGGGGCTCGGGGCCAACATTCATCGCTCGGTTCCATAATTGCCGTTTGACAAGAATTTTGGTGCTCGTAGGGTTAGCTTTGATTCGAGGTTCGGAGAGCGCGGGACTTTACTGCGGGTCACCAAGATTTTCCGTTAGAATGACAACCACAAAAAAGCAACTCTTCCTGGCTGCGCTCATACTAGTGTCGAGCATCTCCGGTTCGTTAGCAGGTCCATTGGACCATTGGACGTGGCGTCTTCCGACACCTCAAGGAAACTCTCTTTATGGGATCACGTTTGGAAAAGAAACGTTCGTAGCGGTCGGAGAGTTAGGAACTGTGGTGGTCTCTACCAACGGTGATAACTGGAACGTGGTGCCAGGACTGAACGGGACCTTTTCGGGATTTGTATATTATTTCAGAGACAATCCCGAGAATGCCGTTGGCAATGGATATCGCAGTCAAGACCCAGGAGGCTACTTCGTTGAACTTGGCTACTTTTTGGGTGGGAATGGTATACAGCAGACATTCAGCACAGATCCTAATCAACCTTATCTAGTCACCTTTTGGCTGGGGAGCGACGTAAATTATGCAGGCCAAGTGCACGTCTCGGCGGGAGACTCCGCCGCGGATTACAGTGGTCCGTTCCACTTCCCCATTCGGCGTACCTTCTGGGAGGAGCACTCCTTTTCGTTTACTTCCGACGGGAGCGGAATGACCACATTGACCTTTCAAAATCCCAGCGGAACCATACCTGCCCTTGACACCATCTCGATTGTCCCTGTTCCCGAGCCCCACGTCTGGGCCCTGCTCGGCCTCGGAGCGCTCCTTCTGGTTTCAAAAGGGAGACGCTGTGGAAGAGTGAAGTAGTCCAAAAAGATTCCGCACATTCCGCACAGTTTTCTAAGATAATTCGCGTATACTTCCGACACGCCGGAAAAGCACGAGAAGCGCATTTCACCCAATAACCATGCGGTTGTAATGCACGTTTCGTACGTGTTCCGCGAAGCGTTCAATCGGGTTCGAGCCCCCGCCTCTCCCGCCATTTTTTTCTATCTCCTTCCCTCAACTGACTCAGCTGAACTTGCCGGGCAGAGGGTGTTTTCCTTTGAAGCATCACAAGGTCGGAAAGTTAAATTGACTAACGGTAATCACCGTGGAAGTCTTCAAAATTGGCCCGCAATCAAATGGCTGCAAAGGTTTTGGTTTATGCAAATATCCATTCCGCTCTCGCGCCGATTTCTCCCCATTCTGCTGTTCACCCTATCCGCAGCAGGTGTGGCACGTTCACAATATCCGCTGGATTCGTGGGTGCAGCGTCAAGTGGCGGGTTCTATTTCGGGCCTTTCTTCAGTAGCGTTTGGCAATGGAGTGTTCGTCGCAGTAGGCGCGGGTTCCGGTGTGGCCCGCTCCACCAACGGCGCAGATTGGACTGCGACTAGCGCCGGGTCCTACGGGGACTTCTACCGAATACGGTTTCTGAACGGTGAGTTCGTGACCGTTGGATCGTCCGACAGGATTCTGACCTCGCCCGACGGCGTGACGTGGACGGCGACAATTGCGCCGATAGCCGGGGGAACGGATATTGCATTCGGAAACGGAGCCTATGTCATGACGTCCAATGGAAGTTCCTATTACTCTACTAATGGAGTGAATTGGAGCCCGACGTTTCCCAGCGTCGAGGGTCTTTCGCTGGTTGGGTTGGATACTGTGGTTTACAATAAGGGTCGATTCATTGCAATTCCCACTTATCCCATTCCTGGCCTCATTCCGGCCCAGACCCTGCATTCGACCAATGGCATCGATTGGGTGGGCACGTCGGGTTTCGTGATCTACCCTCCTGGGCCTGGTTTGGGCGAAATCCTCTGCACTGATAACTTGGTATTGGGAACAGTCGACACGACCAATCTGAGAGGGATGCTCACTTCCACTAATAACGGGTCCAGCTGGTGCTGCCTTTTTTCTGGGCACAGTACGGCCACGCGGGGTGGTGCTGCTCTGGCATATGGAGAAGGGCACTATTTGTATGTCCACCACACTACTCCGAATATGTTCATCTATTCCTCTACCAATGGGCTGTCATGGGTGAACCGGAGCGCTAGCTCAGGCTGGAAACCGAGAAGTGCAGCATTCGGTCACGGGAGTTTCGTGGTGGTTGGCGCGACGGACGACTCGGCACAACCCTACGTCCTTCAGTCGGGGACGTTGAGTGGCGTCCCGACAATTTTTGAGGAACCAACGGACCGCAGCGCGGTGGTGGGTAATCCGGCCTTGTTTAATGTTCAGGCGGTGGGCGCGCCTCCGCTCTCGTATCAATGGTATCGTGACGGCGCGGCCATCGCCGGCGCGACCAACACTTCGTACAGCATTGGACAGGTTGCCACCGCTGACGTCGCGGGTTACCACGTGGTGATTGCGAACTCCTTTGGCTCAGTGACGAGCCGCGTGGCACGATTGACGGTTGGATTTTTGGAAATCGACTCCTACGCCGGGATCAAGATCCTCGGCGTGCCGGGACGCACTTATCGCATCGAGGCGACCCCCACGAGCGGGTCGCCGAACTGGCATACGCTGACGAACGTCATCCTTCCTTCCAGTTCTTATATCTGGATCGACTACGAGTCTCCGGCCGTTCCCACCAGGCTTTACCGTGCCGCTGAGTTGCCTTAGTTGAAGGATCCACCTCTGGACGGGATTCGCCTTAGGGGTCATTAAGTCATTAAGGGGTCAGTCCTCACTATTGAGACCTTCATCGGTTTGAAGGGTTCGTTCTTGGCATTCCATTTCTTGCCTTTGTTGCCTTTGTTAACTTCTGTAAAATTTTTCGGGTTCTTTGGGAGAATGGGACTAAAGGAAGGAAACGAAGGGAACGAAGAATCGAAATCGAGAATGAGATTCGTTAGTGAAAAATTTGGTCAGATCTGGGAATCACCGAAGCAGGAGGTGGACCAGGAAAAGGGAGGCAAGCACCCACGAGGTTATGGATAATTCACGCGCCCGGCCAGCGCCGATGGCCAAGGCGACGTAAACGACAAAGCCGATGGCGAGACCTTCGCTGATGCTGAAGGTCAGGGGCATCAACAACATGATGAGCACGGACGGGATGGCGATGGTAAATTCATGCAAGTCCAAATCGGCTGCGCTTTGCATCATCAGCACTCCCACAATCACCAGCGCCGGCGCGGTCGCTTCCGCCGGTATGATTCGCAGCAACGGATGCAAAAAAAGCGCGCCGAGAAAGCAACCCGCCACCGTGAGTGCGGTCAATCCGGTGCGCCCGCCTTCCTCGGCGCCCGCCGCCGATTCGATGTAACTAGTAACCGTCGACGTGCCCAGGGTGGCCCCGATCATCGCCGCACAGGCATCGGCGCTCAGTGCCCGGCCGATTCCTGGGAGTTGACCGCTTTTGTCCAGCAGTCCAACCCGCGAGCAGACGCCAATGAGCGTGCCCATGTTGTCGAATAGATCGAAAAAGAGGAAAGCGAAGATGAGTGGCACAGTCTGGGCCGGATGGGCTACCAAATAGCCAAAATCAAACGCGAAAAACGTGGGCGCGAGCGACGCGGGCGCCGCGATCAGCTGGGGCGGCAATTTGGTAAGAGGGCCGCCCGCGGGTCCGGGAATGACGAGACCCGCCACAGTGACGGCCAGTACTGAAAGGATGATGGCGCCTTTGACGCGTCGGCAATGAAGCACCGCGGTCAGAATGATGCCGGCCAGCACGAGCAAAACGCGCGGTTCGCCGAAGCGGCCGACCGTGACCAGGGTGGCGGGGTTGGCGATAACAAAACCGCCTTTTTGCAGGCCGACGAAGGCGATGAAAAGCCCGATGCCACAGGAGATGGCAATTTTCAATTCGCGCGGGAGCGCTTCGATGATGCGCTGCCGCGCCCCAGTCAGGGTCAGGAGAAGAAAACCGGCTCCGCTGCAAAAGACGATGGCGAGCGCCGCCTGCCAGGGAACCTTCATGGCGCCGCAGATGGTGAAGGCAAAAAAAGCATTGAGACCCATGCCCGGCGCCAGGGCGATCGGCCAGTTGGTCACCAAGGCAAAAATAGCCGTCATGAGCGCCGATGCCAGGGCCGTGGCTGTGACTACGGCGCCAAAATCCATTCCGGTGGTGGAAAGAATTTGGGGATTGACCGCGAGAATGTAGGCCATCGCGGCAAAGGTAGTCAGCCCGGCCCTCAGTTCTCTGCTGACGTTGGTTCCGGACTGCGAAAGTTTGAAAATTTGATCAAGCCGGCGATTCATGTGAAAACCATTTTTCCCCAATTCGACTAAAGCGGCGAGGATTCTCCGAACCGCATCTTCGCCGAAGATTTTGGCCGGAGCGGCAGCGCACAGCGAAGGACGCCGATCTAAGACAAGTTCCTAATTTGTTGAATCATGACCTTATTTCGACCGCCTTTGTTACCTTTGTTATCTTCTGTAAAATTTTTTTGGCTTTTTGGGGAAACTGGGACTCACAGAAGAAAACGAAGGGAACAAAGAATCGAAATCGAGGATGGGATTTTCTTCCGCAAACCCGGGCGGCAAAAGCTCTCGAACGTTTCCGGTGTTCACCACAATAACGGCAGTGTCGTAAGTTCGCGTTCGCCCAGCGTCGTGACTGCGCGGAGTGGTGAGCCGGTTCCGTTTCGCGAATCACGCTCCGTGTAGTCCAGATGAAACGCGCGGTTAACATGCCGCAGATTTGATATCATGGGAGTTCCAAAGTCTAAAACGTCCTCAATGCGCTGGATTTCGTCTAGGCAGTCGATGCATATGTGCTGCGCGCGAACAAGTGGTTGGAAAAGCTCCATACAGAAGCGGCAGTGGGTTTGTATCATAGAGAAGGTAATTATTCCTCGCATGATAAAGAGTGGGGTTGGACAGAGGTGGTCGAATCCCCTAAAGGACTCACGGCGCCAGGAAGCGTGGCGTGGCCCCCCTTGAGGGGTCTGTTGACTCCGGAAGCGGCCCATTGTTGATGGCTAATGGATCTGGGAATGAATGGTGAGGACTGACCCCTTTCTCAACCGGATTTCTGGCACGCCCTCCGGGGTGCTCGAATTTTTGTTGCCTACCGGGGGTGTCGCTGCGCTCAACCCCCGGCTAATTTCTGGCAGTCCTCCGGACTGTGACGCGGCAATCATAAGTAGCAGCACCCTCAAAAGCCCCAGCTCTCGATCTTCCAACGCTGCAGCGCTGTGGCGTATCCGCTCAAGTACGCAACCGCCACCGCTTGCGTTGACGGTGCTGAGCACTTTTACTTGCGTCATGCCCGAACCCGAAGCGGACGCGAGAAAGGAGACTCCTCAAGAGCCGCCTTTGCCGGGCGAACGAGTGATTGCCATTTGCGAAGGTTTCCGTTGCCTGGCGTATCGGGATCAAAACGGTGTGTGGCGCGATGATGCCCGGCGTCAGGAACTTCCCAAAGTTTTCTCCTGGGTGAAGTTCAAGAATTAGGGTCCTCATCCTCAAAAGGATTCTTCCGATAATTCCCAGATGATGGGACAAAAATGGAAGGGCTCTCTCATCTTAGCCCTGTTTTTTTGCTCCGGCGCCGCCGCGCTGGTCTATGAAGTCGTTTGGTCGAAATTCCTGGCCCAGATGCTCGGGAGCACGGTCCAGGCGCAGACCGTCGTGCTCGCTGTATTTATGGGGGGGCTCGCGCTCGGCAATCGATTGATGGGGCGTCGGGCGGATGGACTGCAGCGACCCTTGCGCGCCTATGGTTGGGTCGAGATCGGGGTGGGTCTTTACGCTTTCTTCTTTTCTTCCTTTTATCAAGTCGCCGATGCGCTTTTCGTGGCCGCCGGCTCACGTATCAACGAGCAACCGGCTCTGTTGCTGGCGTTGAAGGGCTCGTTAAGCGTGGCCCTCTTGTTAGGGCCCACAATATTAATGGGTAGCACCCTGCCCTTGATGGCCGCCTGGCTGCAACGCAGTTGCGACGACCCCAGCCGACGTTCCGCTAGATTTTATTCGGTCAACAGCCTGGGGGCTGTTTGTGGTGCCGGCTTGGCGGGATTCTGGATCGTGCAGACGCTGGGCATGGTGGCGGCCCTTCAAGCGGCGGCGCTGGTCAACGTGCTGGTCGGGACTGTCGCCATCCTCGTCGGGCGCGACGAAATTGCTTCGGAAACCGCGAACTCCTCGTCCACTGCGAGCGAAAAAGAAACTGAGGTGATCACTCCCGATGCGGCCGGGGAAAAAATCCATCAACACGCGACCTGGATCGTGGCGATCACCGGCGGGGTGGCGATGGGATTGGAAGTGCTTTCGGCGCGTTCCTTGTCGCTCATCTTTGGCTCATCACTGCAATCCTTCGCCATCGTTTTGATCTCATTTATTCTGGGCATCGGGGTTGGCGGCAGCATTGTTTCCTCAACCCGCTGGCGCCGCTGTCGCGCGGAGCAAGTCCTGGTGGCGCTCCTGACCATCGCAGCTCTTTGGATCGGAGCGCTCCTGTTCAAGATCGAATCGTGGGTCGATTGGTATCGCTGGGCCAGAACCGGGATCGCAGCGAGTTCGGTCGGTTATTTATTTCATCTCACCCTGACGGGGGTGCTGGCCATGGCGTTGCTCGGTTTCCCGGCAGGAATGCTCGGCTCGGTTCTTCCCATGTTGATGCGCGTGGTCCCGGGGGAAGGACGTTCGCTGGCCGATCGCGTGGGCCGATTGCTCACCTGGAACACGGTCGGCGCCGTGGCCGGGGTGCTCTTGACTGGCTTCGTCTTGATGCCGCATGCCGGATTGCGGGGCGCGTTTGAAATCTTGGCGTTGCTCTTGTGTGGGTTGGCGGCCTGGGTCGGCTGGCGCATGCGCTCGCATTGGCATTTGGCGCTGCCCAGTGGTGTCGCAGCCCTGTTGCTCGCCGGCCTCGCAGGCGGAGGCGAAGGCTGGAAGCATGCGCTTAGTTCCGGCGCCTTTCGCGCCCGAGAAACGGAAGCCGATTTCTCGGTCATGGAACGCCGCAAACAACATGTTAAAATCCTTTTCTACGAAGATGCCCCCGATGCCACGGTAACGGTCGAACGCGGAGACGGCATTGGAGCAGCGGACGAGACGGGCCTGCGCATCAACGGAAAACCAGATGCGTCATCGCATGGCGATCTCAGTTCGCAATTGCTTCTCACTCACCTGCCGCTATTGGCGCGACCCGGGAGTAAAGATGTTTTCCTTTTGGGATTGGGGAGCGGCATTTCGGGCGGGGCGGCATTGCGCCATGATTTGACTCATTTGGTTATCGCGGAAAACTGCGAACCGGTCGTGCGTGCCGCCAAATGGTTCGAGCCCTGGAATGGCGGGGTTTTGACCGATCCACGCGCTTCCATTCGCCTGGAAGATGCCCGGACTGTTCTAAAACTTTCACCGCAACAATATGATATCATTATCACCCAACCTTCGAACCCCTGGATGGTAGGAGTGGGCAGTGTCTTCAGCCGTGAATTCTATGAATTGGCCGCGAGCCGTCTCAGACCAGGCGGAATCGTTGCTCAATGGTTTCACACCTATGAAATGCACGATGGGATCGTCTCCCTGGTCCTCCGCACCTTCAGCAGTGTGTATCCCTACATGGAAGTGTGGGACAGCGAATCCGGCGATATCATCCTGCTCGGCGCCATGCAGCCCTGGAACGGCACGTTGGAGAATTTCCGGAAGGGATTGGAACGGGAACCGGTGCGGCGCGATTTGGCGCGCATCGGCATTCAATCCGCGGAGGCTTTGTTGGCGCGACAACTGGCTTCGCAACGCACTGGATTTGCCATCGCAGACGATGGCGCCCTACAGCGCGACTGGTTTCCGCTGCTGGAATATGAGGCGCCGAAGGCGTTTCATATTGGCATCACCTCGGACCTGCTGGCGCAATACGACGAGCGCGGGACCCAATGGCAGCTGGCTCCGGCGGAAAAAACCGGGGCTCTCCGGGGATTGAAGGATTCAGAACTAAAAGTTTTGTTTGGCCAATTCACCACCGGAAATCAGCGCCTGAAATCGTATCTGCGCTGGCGTATGGGAATCGCTGAAGGCGAAAGCCAGCCCGAGCCCAACGAACTTCGGGCCTTCCCCTGCGTCTTTCGGCCGAGCGGGCCGGCACCGACGATTCCCGCGCTGGCGCAGTCCACCAATAGCGAAGTGCGGTCCATTTCCGGGGTGATGGATCAATTGCAGCGCGGCGACGCCGCCGAGCGACATCGGGCGTTGCTCGAGTTTGAAGCGTTATTGCGCTCGCATCCTCCGGCTGTTTCCTGGTCGGTGGGCGCTTGCTCGGCCCAGGCCGCCCGGACCGCCATGGCGGACGCCGACTGGCCGCGGGCCTGGACGATTTTGAACCTGGGATTAAAGGAAGAGCCGCAAAATCGGCAACTGCAATTCCTGGCGCGCATTTTTGCCAAAGAACAACCCGGCGCGCCGGTCTTGTCGATGAATCCGTAGCGCCGGACCTCCTGGAAGTGCCGGCATCACTGCCGGCGAGTGCGTAGTTTCTCAGTCGGCGCTATGAAAACTCGCCGGCACGGATGCCGGCGCTCCCAGGAAATCCACTCGGTTCTCTCTGTTTGCTCCTGTTCATTTTTTTCAGACACCGCCCGAGCACTTCGTAATTTAACAGGAGGAAACGGAGGAAACAGAGAAAGCGACAGTGATTGAAGCGATTTAACCGCAGATGGGAAACCGATATTCGCAGATGTGTTTGTGAGATTGCGTGAGCGCTTTTAGCTTCGTGCGAGCGACCTCTTTCTGCCACCAGTCACCATTTCAACGGATGAAACTGGAAAAGCGCCGGGCGTTGCGCTTGCAAGTCGAGATCCACCGTGTAGTACCCGCCGTCTTTCAAAAGCTGAATGCCGCACGGCGAAGGGCAAAGCAGGATCTTGAATGGGCGCCAGAGCCGCGCCTGACGGAGCGCGGCGCTCAGACGTCGGGGGGTATGTCCCAGAAACTGAATCGTGGGCAACCCGGCCAGCATCAAGCTTTGCTTGAGCAAGAGGGTCGAGTGTAGATGGCCAATAATCGTTCGCTCGACCTGCGGAAGTTTTTCGCGCACCGATTTTTCCTGCCAAAGGAATGGGAGCGCCGTGGGGTCATGACAAAAAAGCATGACTCGCTGGTTGGGTAAGAGCGCGTCAAATGCGCGACGGATCTCCTCCAACTGGCGTGCCCGCAGCTCATACCAAGCCGGCACTTCCGCGGAAAGCGCTTCCGCCTCGTACACTGGAAATGCCGCCAACGACGAAGCAATGCCAAGCAAAACGTATTGTCCAAAAGTGCGTCGCCAGAACGGCTCGATTTGCAGTTCGTGGACTGCCCGATGAAAACTGGCCAGGCGCAGCCCGCCGGCTTTGGCCGCCAACATCATTTTGCCGATCTCGTGGTCTCCGAGCGTCGCCGCAAAATCGTTGCTGCGACGGGCGCGCAATTTGGCCAGACAAAGAGACGCACTTTCGAAACAGGCCTCATCAGCGACGCCAATGTAAGCGCTGTCACAGGAAAAATCGCCATTGGCGACGATGAAGTCCGCGAGGCTGCTCGCTTCGATAAAGCGCTCCAGCAAATGATTGTGGGCCCCGGGATCGCGGAGCCAGATCCAATACCGGTACTGCCGGGTAAGCCAACGAAGAGCGCCCGATTTTATCGGCTCGAGTGCCCGGGGCAAGCGGGCTTGTTCCGCGGGACCGGCGTAATGAACATCACTGATGACAGCAAGCCGAAAAGTCGGGGAATGGCTAAGTGACATGCATCACGGCTTTGATCACGGAAGAGCCCGGCTCGAGCCATTTGGGAAAAGTATCAATCATTTCATCAAAACTGGCGTGATGCGTGATCCACGGGCGAGTATCGATGGCGTCTTCTTCGATGAGTTTGATGATACGGGTAAAGTCGGGCGGCAAGGCATTGCGCGAGGCCAGCAGTGTCAGCTCGCGCCGATGCATGATGGGGGCGTGAGGAAAAGCGACTTCCTGTTGCGTGATGCCGACAAAAACCAATCGTCCGGTGAAAGAACAATAATTCAAGGCATGGCCCATCGACTGGTGGCTGCCTGTCGCATCGATCACCACCTGGGTCAGCGCACCATTCGTCACCCGTTTCAATTCCTCGAACGCGCTGCCGTCGTCTTTCGACAAGATGGTCTGAGACACACCCATTCGTTGGCGGCAGAAGTCGAGACGTTGTTCGTTCAGATCAAGCACAATGCATTTCGCGCCCGAAAGTTTTACAAACTCAATCGCGGAGAGGCCGATCGGTCCGGCTCCAATTACCAGGACGTTATCCGCAGGTTGAGGATTCCCGCGGTTGACCGCGTGGCAGCCGATGGCCAGCGTTTCGACCAAGGCGAGCTGTTCGAAGGAAAGTTTGGCGGAAGGATGAAGTTTATGCGCCGGAAGGAGAAAACGTTCGCACATCCCGCCATCCATCATGACACCGAGCACTTTGAGTTGCTCGCAACAATTGCCACTGCCGCGTTGACAGGCAAAACATTGCCCACAGTTCATGTAGGGCTCGACCGAACAATGGTCCCCTGCCCTGACCTGAGTCACCCCTTCACCCAGAGCCAAAACTTCCACACCCAGTTCGTGTCCCGGAATGCGCGGATAAGAAAAGAAAGGCATCTTGCCGAGATACCCGGAATAATCGGTGCCACAAATACCGACTCGATGAACGCGGACCAGCGCCTGGCCCGGACCAGGCGCGGGCGGTTCGGCGACATCGATCGGGCGAAATTGCTTTGGCTTCTCCAGTTGAATGGCTCTCATGGCAGGTAGACTAGGGCTTGTCGCAAACGCCATTTGTCGGAAACTTTGTCGATCGAATTGCTTAAATGCTGGGCTTTTTCGACAAAGTTTCCGGCAAGGTTTCCGACAAAGGCGTCGCGAGAACGTTTTTGGGGACAGACTCTGGCTAAATTCACAAGGAGCGTGCCTCTATTTTTGCAGATGTTTGATAACGGCTTGAGTGCGGGAATGAACCCCCAGTTTTTTGAAAATATTTTTGATGTGATTATGCACCGTCCAGGTGCTGATGCTCAAGGTGTCGGCAATTTGCTTATCTTGATAACCTTTGCTCAAACGAAGCAGGATTTCCTCTTCTCGCGGCGTGAGGCTGGCCTGTTCGCCACTGGGCCGACTCCCGGGAGGGCCCGCGATCAGATCTTGAAAATAGCGGCGCGTCTCGAGGAGCACTTGCTCGACGGGTGCGGCTCGAGCGATGCCGGCGCCGATGACTGGGGTCAGGATCTGGGCCGGGTGCGTGCGCCGCAGGAAATAGCCATTACTGACGCCGGTGTGAGAAATGAAAATGTCATCGCTGGATTCGTAAACGCCAAAGGCAAAAATAGCTGGGGTCTCGGCATTGAGGGCCGAGGCGGGCAGTCGGGGGGAAGTCTGAAGATCCTGCAGGCTGCGATTGAAAAGCACCAGGTCGGCGAAGGCGCGGCTGAGTTTGCCTTGAGCTTGAACCGGGTTGGCAAAGGCTCCGACACAAGTGCATCCGGGAAGCCGATGAGCCCACTTCACCAGCGCATGTCGAAAGACGTCGTTGGCTTCCACGACGAGGATGCGGACGAGTCCGGCCCGTGAACGTTTCCGCCAGGTGGCATCGGTGGGGTGTTTTCCCGGCGAGGTGAACAACGTGGTGTAGGTGCAGAGCAGCGGATCGTTGTTCCAAAAAACGGCCAGGGTGAACTCGACCGCATACCGTTTCCAAGTCTGGTTCCAACCCTCGGTTTGCAGCCAGTGATTAATATCCGCGGCGCGCGCGGCGGCCTTGGTGGCATTGTCGGTACCCAAGGGAAAATAACAGCCGGTTCCATCATGCTCGAGGCGGGCCGAGAAATGACCGGCGCTCCGGGGATTGGCCAGTTCGGTATATTTTCGATGAACCAGGCAATCCAACCACGGATGGTATTCCTTTTTCCTGGAGTCGTTCACGGAGTTCAGTGGGTGCCACTCGTCACGGCAGAGCGCGAGCGCGGAAAAAGCGTTCGCGACCAAAGGTCGAGACCACATTGGTCGCTCGGCCCGAGCCGGTAGCCGACAGAATATTGGTCGCCACGCTACGCCAGGCCTGAAGGTCCGTGGACCCTTCAATATGATAGGTGGTGCCGGGTTTGCCGGAGAGGACCAGCGGGAAAGTGCCGCCAGGGGGGGTGAATTGTTGCCAAGCCAATTCCGCGACGCGGCTATGCAAGGTAAACATATCTATAAGCTGGTTATTATTATCGAAGGTTTGCCAGTTCAAGGTTTCGCCGATGACCTCCATCAAGTCGAAGTGATAGCGTGAGGCTTCGACGGTATAGAGCGGCCAATTGGCCACGCGCTCGACATCCAGAGTGCCGCCGCCGCCGCCGCTCACCACGTAAGTGACACCACGTTGGACACCGCGATTGTAGTTATGCGCATGACCGCTAATCACGATGTCCACATTTTTCTGTTCGAACAACGGCACCCAATCGGTTTGAACCCAGCCTTCACCGGTGTGGCCCCCACCGTTCCAAAGGTTCACATAGGGCGGACGATGAAAGCAGACGATGCGAAAAGCAGCGCGCTGCGTTTCCGGACGGGAAAGCTCCGCCTGGAGCCAGGCGAATTGCTCCGGAGAACCACTGGTGTTCACCTCGCTATCCAAAAAAATAAATCGGCTATTGCCATAATCGAAGGCAAACCAGGCTTCGTTGCCGGGCAAGGCGCTGTAGGCGTAGGCCAGCGCATGTTCGCTGTCGTGATTGCCCCGGGCATAGATCACCGGACGGGTCTGGGCCAGGTTGAGATGTTCCAGTGGCTTGAACCAATAGTCGTGCCATTCGCTGAGAACATTCCCGCTGTTCACCATGTCGCCCGCCACACAAATCATGTCCGGCGCATGGGCCAGCATGTTCGAAACATGCGTGCGCAGGGTGGCGGTCCCCGCGTGATTGTCTCCCCACCACGCCACGGCAAACGGCGTCTCGGGTGCGGGCGCAGTGCGAAATGAAAAAATCGGCGCGCTGTTGGTCCCCGCGCGCACGCGATACAGGTAACTGGTTCCGGTTTCCAGCCCGGTCAACGTGGCGCGATGAACAAAATGAGTGGCATCAATGCGCAACGTCTCGATCTGTGTCAGAGAATTTTCGGCGATACTTCCTCGGCCCCAATCCACTCCATGATGGGTCAAATTGCCGTCGGTTTCCCAGAGCAAGGTCATGGCATTGGTGCGCACGGCCTGGAGCATGGGCAATTTGACGATGGCGGGCGTAGGTTGCAGATAGGCTTCCTGCAAGCGCACTACGATATCGTCGGCCATGCTGTCATTATCGAGGTCGCGGCGATGTTTGCCCACGACCTCCAGACCTAGCTTGCGCGTTCCCGCGGGGAGAAGACCCGTGAGGGAGCGTTGCAGCCAGATATTATTTCCGGCGAGCAGGCAACGCACACTCGAGAGTTCCACGCCATGGGCGTCGAGATAAGCCACTCGATAATAAACTTGATCGTCAAAAGTACCAGCGCCAAACCAGTTCCTCAGCCAAGCCTCTGCCTCCAGTGCCGCGCCGGAGTCCAACTCAGCCGCCGTGAATCCGGCCGCCAGCAGATCGATCTCTTGCCGCACCGTGGCATTGCCGGCAGGATTGAGGCCTCCATGGAAAAATCGCGTTCCGCTGTGGGGCGAGCCTTTCCCATTGGCGCTGGTCAGGGTGGTGGGGTGCCCCATCACGGTTTGCCAGCCGGCAAACTGTTGCTCGAAGCCGCCGTTGCTTTGCAACGGCTGGCCGAAGCTTGCATTCGCCGGAGGACCGGAACCGAAAACGGTGAAGGGGCCGTCCGACAAATCAGATACCGCGGGGAAATTCATCGAGTTGATCTTGATTTGGTAATTATTCGAATCGCCCAGTCGAGGAGGAACGAGCCAAACGAAATTCGACTGGCGCATGGGCGCCTGGCCCAAGGCGCTGACGAAAACGCCGCCGCGAAATAAATCCAATTGCACACTGCCGTTGGGACTGGAAGCGGTCCAAGCCAACATTTGAGTGCTTCCGGCCTGAAAAGACTCGCCGCCATTCGGACGCACCAATTGCAGCGTCGGTACCGGCGGTAACGGAATCCCTGCAGCCGACGGGCCTCCTAATTCCGCAATTTCTGAGGCAGACAGCACGCTGTCCCGAAGTTGCACGCTATTCACAAAGCCGGCCGCGTTCTCTTGATTTTCATCGGCGAAAAGTAGAACCGCGCCTCCGAGCGACCAACGCGTATCGACGCCAGGTCCGCCGACTTGCTGCACTTGAACGCCGTTGAGAAAGCTGGTGAGCGTGCCCGTCGCGGCATCGATCACCATCGCGATACGATTCCAGGAACCATCTGAGACCGTCCCGGCATAAACTCCGGAGATCCCCAAACCTCGCGACGGATTAATGAACCACTCGCCATCCTCGGTGTTGTCCGGATTTGTCTGCCAAAGCACAGCCCAACCTGTCGGCCGGCTCGGGAACATCACATCCATGATGAGCGTATAATTATTAACCTCCACTCCACCGCCATTTGCTGGAAAACGATGAGTTAGTCGAAAAAATGTTCCACGACTAAAGCTCGCCACCTGAGCCGTTTGTCCGGCAATCGTCGCGTTGACAAAGGAGAAGCTTGGAGAAACGGACGGAGCGGAGGTTCCCTCGACCAGATTGGTGCCCCCGTTGGCGGAGGCCAGATTGCCGTTGAAATCCCATTGCTCGATGAGGGCCGAGCACGTGAGCGTGTGCGCCAACCAAGCGCTCATCAAGAAGGCGAAGCGTTTCAGATTCATCGTGGCGCGCAAGAAACGTAAATCGCGAATCGCAAATCGTAAACTGCCAAATGCCAAATGACGATTCTCTCATTATCACCCGGCTGAAGCCGGGTACCTGTTTAGCGCCCGGAGCGCGTAATAGCGGCGCGATCAAGAGCCCTCGCTCCAAGCGATGGTTTCGCCTCATTCCGCCCGCTACTACGCGGGCGGGGCCGGCGCAGCGCGCCCAGCCCTACCAGGCGCGCCAAGCGCGCAGGTAGGGACCGTGCGCTGCGCGGTCCGCGCCGCGTACTAGCGGCGCAATCAAGACCACTCGCTCCAGGCAATGGTTCGTCTCGTTCCGCCCGTTACTGCGCGGTAAACAGGTACGAAGCCGGGTGCTAATGAGAGCGGTCGCCATTCGTCATTCGTCATTCGTCATTCATTAGCCTGTTTGGGCCACTAGACGGAACGCGCCATCTGCCTCACTCTCGCAGTCATCATTTGTCAGACTATGAAGCCGGAGTCCTCTTTGCCGACCGCGCGCGACAAGCTGCTCTTCACCCCTGGTCCGTTGACCACCAGTCTCTCCGTTAAACAAGCAATGCTGCACGACGCGGGGTCATGGCATTACGAATTCAATGCGGTGGTTCGCCAGGTGCGCGACCAGCTGCTGGAAGTGGCCGGACTGAGCCGCAAGACCGGACATGAAGCGATTCTGCTTCAAGGGAGCGGGACTTTTGGTATCGAAGCGATCTTTTCCACCTGTGTGCCCCCGAACGGCAAGGTGGTCGTCCTGGCGAACGGCGCCTACGGCGAGCGTATGGTGCAGATCCTTCGGGCTGCGCGCATTGAGCATGTAGCGCTCCGGGCCCCGGAACATATCCCGAACGACCCGGCCGCGCTCGATCGTCTCCTGGCCGAAGATCCCGCCGTAACCCACGTGGCGGCGGTTCATTGTGAAACCACCACCGGCATCCTCAATCCCATCCTGGAACTGGGTGAGGTGGCGCGACGGCATGGGCGCTCGTTCATCGTCGACGCCATGAGCACTTTTGGGGGCATTCCGATCGACTTCGAGGCCGCGGGGATCGATTTTCTGGTCTCTTCGCCAAACAAATGTCTGGAAGGTGTTCCGGGATTTTCGTTCGTCATTGCGCGCCGCGAGGCTTTGGTGGCGTGCGAAGGTTACGCCCGGAGCGTGAGCCTCGATTTGCTGAGCCAATGGAAGGGATTTGAGAAGAACGGCCAGTTTCGGTTTACTCCGCCCACTCACGCAATTCTCGCTCTGGCCCAAGCACTTGAGGAGCTGGAATTGGAAGGAGGCGTGGCCGTGAGAGGGGATCGGTATCAGCGTAATCAGGCGACTCTGGCGAAAGGGATGGAAGCCCTCGGTTTCGCGATTTATCTCGACGAGGACGTGCAAAGTAGTATCATTACTTCATTCCACTGCCCCGACGATTCGGGATTCACGTTTGACGAGTTCTATCGCCGGTTGAGTGAAAAGGGCTTTATCATTTACCCGGGAAAAATCAGCCAAGCGAACCTGTTTCGCGTCGGCTCCATCGGGAGACTTTTTGAATCGGATATCAAAGCGCTGCTTGCGGCGGTGTCCGAAACGATGAAGGAAATGCAACTGGGCGAAGTGGAGATTAATTCATGACCAACCCTCCCTCCTTAACCAAGGGCTCGCTCCCTCTGCCGCCAAGGCAGAAGGCGACGGCCGTGGTCCGGTTAGGGGGAGGGAGTGGACGGTTTGGGCACGAAGGAAGCGGCGAATCGTTCCCCCTCCGAGATTTGCTCTGCGGAAAGCCCAGCTTTGAGTTGCTTGGATTCCTTGACCGCGTCGGCCACTCCTTGTTTAGCGGCCACGCTGAACCATTTGAAAGCTTCTGCCAGATTGGTGGCGACTCCCTGGCCATGCTGATAACGCTGCGCCAAGTTAAATTGGGCTTCCGGCAATCCCTGATCGGCCGCAGCCCGAAACCACTTCACCGACGCCGGTTTGTCCTTAGGTGTCCCTTGGCCGCGCGCGTAGAGCAGCGCCAAAGCGTATTGCGCTTCTCCAAATCCTGCTTCGGCCGCTTTGCGGTTCCAGCGAACGGCTTCCGCATCATCGCGTGCGACCCCGCGTCCCGCTTCGTACAAGGAGGCCAGATAAAACTGCGCCTCCGCCGCGCCTTGGTCGGCGGCTTGGCGAAACCAACGCACCGCCTCCACATAATCAGGACGAGTGTCCCGTCCTTCGACCAGAATTTTGCCCAGCGCGGTCTGGGCCAACGCGTCGCCCTTTTCCGCCTTGGCGCGGACCTCTGCGACATTGGCCGGCTTGGGGACTGTGTCCGTACTGGCCGGGGGCGCCGACTTGCTGCAACCGCTCAATCCCATGAGCACGAGCAAGGCCGCTGCAGCCGACGGGAAAGCAGTTCGAAAAAATCGAAACCGATGCCCATTCGGTTTGAGAAAAGAATTAGAGTTAGAATTCATGAGTGCAGAGTTCGGACGAAACAGACCACTGTCTCGATTACTCCGGTGAGGTCGGGGGAGACAAGCAAAAATCCTTCACAGGGGTTTCTTTACAGTGACGGCGAAGGCGCTGTCACTCGAACTTCACTTCCTAAGTCGAACTGTAACTTGTGGATCCGGAGGATGGTCAGTAGCCTCGACCCAAGCCTGATCGCGAATTGAATCTGCGTTTGATGGACATTATGGAACCAAATCAAAACTCTGGAACAGGAGCGGGAAAGAGGACGCCCGCGCATCCCGCGCCTTCCTCAACTCGCGCGGTTTCCGCTTTTACTCTCATTGAACTGCTCGTCGTCATTGCCATCATCGCCATCCTGGCGGCGCTCCTTTTGCCCGCCCTCGCCACCGCCAAAGAGGACGCCAAGATGGCCAAGTGCATGAGCAATCTGCACCAGATCGGAGTTGGGTTATTTACCTGGCTCGACGAAAACGAGGATCAACTTTACGTGCCTCCGGGTGGGACGGATATTCCCAATCACGGACAATGGACCTCTAATCCGCGCTCCACCATCATGCTCACCCCCAGTAACTCCTACGCCTATTGGGGCGTGGCTTATTTCGATAACATGGGGCAGACCAAGCAAATCTTCCGCTGTCCCAGCGCGAAGTTTTGCGATGAATGGCGCGAGGACGGACTGACATATCCGTCCGATTTTTGGTGGGACTCCAGTTATGGGATAAATCAATATCTTGTCGCACCCTATAGCCCTGCCATCGGCAAAGCTCCGCTGAAGGTGAACGCCTTCCCTAAACCGGATGCCATGATTGTCTGTCAGGATGCGGCCGAGCAGAAGATGGAAGGGGCCGACGACAGCATTGGTCTCTTTCCGGGTAAGAGCGAGATTTTGACCCAGTGGGCGGGTCTATCTTCTTACTATGGCGGTTATAATTTCACATGGGAGTGGTATCGGCACCGTAAAAAATGTTGCACCCTCTTTTTGGATGGGCACGTCTCCAAGCTTCGCTTTACCGGATTGAACCGGGGAATTGATTATCGTTACTACACGGGGCAGCAACCTCAGAGTCCATTGCCTGATTAAAAACAAAATAATGAATCGCGTCATGATTGGATTTTCGAAACAGGCATTGGTAGGCGCCGCGGCGATGGGAATGCTGGCGTTGGTGGGCTGTAGCAAAACCGCCCAAGCCCCGCCCCCGATCCCGATCGCGGAAGTGCCCCAAACTCTGGAGAATGCTTTTAAGAATTCGTCGGCGGAAGCCAATCAAGCCGCCAATCAAGCGGTGGCCGCGGTTCGCGGCGACGAACCGGCTACAGCCTTGAGCGATCTGCAGGAATTATCCGAGCGCTCAGATTTAAGTAAGGAGCAACGCATCGTCGCTGCTCAGGCCATGGCCGCGTACCTCCAAAAACTGCGGGAAACCGCGGACAAGGGGGACAAAAAATCAGAAGAAGTCCTGCAACAGTATCGCGCCACTAAGTAATCAAGTAAGTAAGTAACCCATCACAAGCCTCGCCCAGTCGTTACCCAAACCTAATCCAAAGTTGTATGAATCCATTGTTTAAACTCGTCCGCGCGCTCGCTACCCCCGTCGCGGCCGTCCTCTTCGCTGTTCCTGCATTCGCTCAACCTTCCGGCTTGTGGAATTTCGACAGTGGCAATCTCTCCGCCACCGTAGGAAGTCCGCTGACGTACCGGGGTGACACCCAAGGCGCAACCGTCTTTGGTAGCACCACCACTCTCGGCATTCCGAACATCGCTGGCACGCCCGCGAATGTCATGATGTTCCCCGCGGCCACCAACACCTCGTTGGGTTATGACATGCCAACGCCCGCCGCCAATGGAGGCGGCTCCCTGGTCAGCGACTACACATTGCTCCTCGATGTACTCTATCCCTCGGGGTCATCCGGCAAAGTCCGGCCTATTATCCAAACCGATGACGGCGTCATTACGGCGCCGGCCGACTTGGTCATCGGCAGCGGCAACGGCATCGGAATTAATGAAGGTCCCTTTTTTGGGACCATCGCCCCGAACACCTGGTATCGTATCGCGTTTGTTGTCAGTGGCACCGCACAGCAGGTCCGGTTTTACATCGATGGCGCCGAAGTGGGCTCGGCCCCCATTCCCGCTCCCGGTGGCGCCGATCATCGTTTGGCGCTGAGCCCCAACTCCAGCTCTCAGATCTTGAACAATAACAATAGCAATGCCGCTCCCGGTTACGTGAACAGTATCCAATTGCGCGACGTGGCTCTCACTTCGGGACAGGTTCAGGCTCTCGGCGCCGCCAGTGCGTCGGGCATTCCTGCCACCATTCCCGCAGTCCCCTCTTTCATTCTCAGCCGCTCGCCGGCCATTGACGCCACTGGCGTGGGACCGAAGCCGAACCTCAACGCCGTCATCGACCAGGGCGACACCACAATCACCTCCAGCACGATTAAGCTCTACCTGGACAACGTCCTGCAACCGGCCACCGTCACGGGTCCAGCGGCCAATCGTTACACGGTGGATTACACCACCACCACCATTCTCGATCCTCTTTCGCAACACACCGTTGGGGTGACTTACGAAGACAGCGTGGCCGGGGCCCGGAGCAACGCCTGGTCCTTTACGGTGGGCAATTATCAACGCGTAACCCTGCCGGCACCTATCGTTTTCGAAGATTTCGATTCGCTGGCGGAAGGTTCTCTTCCCGCCGGATGGGTCGTGACCAACGCCACCACCGCGGGCGCGGCTGGGTTTGACTTGGCCAATCCGAATTCTGATTCCTACAAAGACTTTGTGGTCATCAGCAGCAACCGCATGGCCACGACGTTCGGTGATGCCGGTAACAGTGGCCGTCGGGTTCAACTCCCTCCCATCGTCGTCAATGGCCAGCTTCTCCCCAGCTTGGTGGTGGGCAATGCGCTCTACGCCGAATCGGATGTCCGCGGCGGCAACCAAGTCCAGGCTGCGATTACGCCCGACTTCAATATGACTGGACGCAGCAACATTTTCGTCGCCTGGAATAGCATCTACGAAGAAAACCAGGATAGCATGGGCGCTTGCGAATATTCCGTCGACCAGGGGGTTACCTGGGATCCGGTGATCTACATGCTCCCCTGCTGCATCGACGGCCAGAGCGCCGTCGCGGATGTGGTTCGATTCCCGAACGGAAACATCGATGGCTACGGCACTATGGCGCGGGTGGAAGGTAATCAGGCTTACGGCCTGAACTACGGCGCATTCATCTGTGTCACTTCCAATCGTTGGGCTTCATTGAGCAACTACATCAGCCCCCGCATCAACGATGATCCGCTCGAATCCAAACGCGTCGAAGTAGTGCGTCTCCCCCGAGCCGACGGCGCCGCCAACGTTCGTTTCCGCTTCCTCCAAACGGGCACCGCCAGTTGGTATTTCGGCATCGATAACTTCGGCCTCTACAGTATCAACACTCCGGTGATCAGCGGCCAGCCCCAAGCCATCACGGTTGACGCGGGCACTCCCGCCACCTTCACCGTCGTCGCCTCCGGCTCCGGCACCTTGACTTATCAATGGCGTCGCAACGGGATCAACATTCCTGGTGCCAATAGTTCGAGTTACACCATTCCCAGCGCAGCGGCTTCGGATGTGGCTTTATACAGCGTCGTGGTGAGCAATGCCGATGGTCCCACCACCAGCACCCCGGCGCAATTGACCGTTAAGACGACCCCGGAACTTCTTTCCAGCCCCATTTCGCAAGTGGCGGATATCGGGGCTAATCTCGTGTTGAGCGTCTCGGCGCGCGGTGGTCAACCGATCTCCTACCAATGGTACCATAACGGCACTCTGCAAGGAGGTGCCACGGGCCGCAGTAATCTGCTGAACAACGTGCAGACCGGTGATGGAGGTTCCTACTATGTCGTGGTGGCCAATTCCTTTGGACAGGTGACCAGCACGGTCGCCCGCGTAGTGGTGATTTCCGATCCGCCCGGCAGCGGCAACATCAATCAAGACCTTGTAGTCCATCTTCGTTTTGATAGCGATAACCAAGATTCTTCCGGCCGGAACAACCACGGCACCGCGGTGGGCTCCCCAACGATTGGCAGCGGCCAGATCGGGTCCGGCGCACTGCAGTATACGACGGCCCAAGACGGTTCGAGTTACAATTACGTCTCGCTGGGCAAACCGGCTGACTTGAATTTCGGCGATACTAATGACTTCTCCGTATCCTTCTGGACGAAATCGCCGACCGGCAGCTGGCGCGGAGACCCAGCCTTCATCGGCAACAAGAACTGGGGCAGCGGTGGCAATAACGGCTGGATTGCGGCCAACAATGGCGGTGGTGAATTCCAGTGGAATTATCGCGAAGCTTCCCCCAACGATCGCCGGGATTACGACAGCCCCTCTGGCGTGCTCAATAACAACAACTGGCACCATATCGCCCTAGTCTTCGTGCGTGGTGGTTTTGCCTACACCTACGTCGATGGCATCCAGGTCAATGTGCAAACCCTGCAATTCGGACAGAACCCGCCGTCGTCGATCGACACCAGCTCGTTAGGCACCCCTCTGGATACCAACATCGGACAGGACGGAACCGGCACCTACACAGACGGCAATGGCGTCGGCGTGACCAATAATCTCATCGACGACGTTGGCATTTGGCGCCGCGCGCTGACTCCCCAGGAAGCGGTCGGCATTTATCTGCGCGGACTTACCAATAGCGATCTCACCACGGCCAGTGCTGGATTGTCCGTGCCGCCAAGCATCGCTACTCAGCCCGGAAGCCTGACGGTCAGTGCTGGCGGCAGCGCCACATTCACCGTCGGTGCGGCGGGCACTGCGCCCCTCGCTTATCAATGGCTCAAGGATGGCGCGAACATCGGGGGCGCCAATGGAGCGAGCTTAACCTTGAACAATGTTACGGCAGCGGACGCGGCCAACTACTCGGTGCGCATCAGCAATTCCGGCGGCAATGTGACCAGCTCCGAAGCGCAATTGCGGGTATTTACCGGGCCTATGGGGCAAGATCTAGTGGCTTACCTGAAATTTGACGGTAACTATAAGGACTATTCCGGTCATGGAAATAACGCGGCTCCCCGCGGCACTCCCAGTTTTCAAGCCGGCAAGATCGGTCAGGCCCTTCGGGTCACCAGTTCTTCCGATTTGACCACAGCCAATTACGCGACGCTGGGATATCCGCCTGATCTGCAATTCGGCACGGGTGACTTCTCTGTCGGGTTTTGGGTCAACATCATCAGCCAATCCTCCGATCCTTCCTACATTTCCAATAAGGATTGGGACAGCAGCAGCAATATCGGCTGGGGCATCTTCGGCCAACCGTCCGGCAATCTACGCATCAATTGCACGGGCACTCCACGGGGGAGCGGCAACCGCATGGATACTACCGGAACGCCGAGCATCGCCGGTGGCGCGTGGCATCAAGTGGTCAGCGCCTTCTGGCGCGGCAAGAACACCGCAACCTATGTCGATGGCGCGCTGGTCAACACCACGCCGCTGCTGATTACCGGCTCGGTCGACACCCTCACCAACGGTGCTCCCGCCACATTTGCGGTCAACATCGGCCAGGACGGCAGCGGTCATTATGAAGGCGCTCCTATCGACGCGCTCATTGATGATGTGCTACTTTATCGCCGTGTCGTCACGCCGCAGGAAGTCGCGGCTCTTTATGCGGCCGGGTCGGCGGGCCAGGATCTCATCCTCCATATCCTCACGGTGAATGCCGCCGGCTCCGACGTCACGATCACCTGGAGTGGCGGCACCGCTCCTTACAAAGTTGAGCGCAAGAACTCAATCACGGACGCCACGTGGACGGAAGTGGCCAACACCCCGAACACCACGGCCACCGTGCCCACCGGCGGCGGCACGGCGTTCTTCCGCGTCCGCTCCAACTAGGCGACGGCCTAAAACGATGACTCCAGCACAGGCGGGTTTTGGTAGCACCAGGACAGGGTTGCTCCAAAACCCGCCTTGCCTTTGTCACGCACGGACTCGCAAAGCTCTATGAATGAAACACGGATTGCTTTCAATTGCGGAACTCGCGAGGCACATACAACCGCCCGCCCCTTTCTCCCTCTCCTGCATCTGATGGAGTACTTGTTAAGCGTCCGGAGCGCCGGCTCTGGAGTGTCATGTGCGATTTTGGGTGCGCCAGCTTTTGGAGTGCGGCAGTCCTCTGCCGCTTTGGCTAAGGATCGCAAACGCCTCAGCCAAACTCAATCGCTCCAAGCCATCCCCTCGTTAAAGTCAAAGCGCCAGAGGACGGGCGCACTCCAAAAGCTGGCGCTAGTTTCTGGAGCACTTCGAGATAATTTGTGCCGTGTCGCCCAACTGCAGTTCATTCTACTGCTCTGTTTTTGCCTTAGCCCCTTCACCCTTCCTGCCGCGCACGGCCTCGCTGGCGTCGAGCATGTCGTCGTCATCGGCGTCGATGGCCTCGGCTCCCAAGGATTGCGCCGGGCCCATACGCCGCACATAAGCAGTTTGAGGAAAAACGGCGCCTCGACGCTTCTAGCCAAAGCGGTCATGCCGACTTCCAGCAGCCCGAATTGGGCTTCGATGATCATGGGCGCCGGGCCGGACCTTCACGGCGTCACCTCCAACGATTGGCAACCGTGGAAGTTTGAGCGCGCGCCTACCTGCGTTGGGTCCGGAGGCATTTTCCCGACAATCTTCGGCGTTCTGCGCGAGCAGCGGCCGACGGCTCACATTGCAGTTTTTCACGATTGGAAAGATTTTGGCCGGCTGCTCGAAACCAATGCCCCGAACATGATGAAACATGTCAAGGATGCCATTGAAACCACCGAAACCGCGATTACCTATCTCCGAACCAACAAGCCGCATTTTCTCTTCATCCATTTTGATGGCGTCGATCATGCCGGCCACGGCTTCGGCTGGACCAGCCCGCAATACGATAAGGCTCTGGAACTCACCGACTCGCTCATCGGCGGAATTCTCCAGGCTCTCGACAGTGCGGGCATGACGGATAACACCATCGTCCTCGTTACGGCGGATCATGGCGGTAAAGGCACCAAACATGGCGGCGATACGCCGGAAGAAAGAGAGATCCCCTGGATTCTCAAAGGCCCTGGAGTGCGGCGCGGTGTGGCATTGCGTTCTGCGGTGAACACTTTCGACACCGCTCCGACCCTGGCCTTTATTTTCGGTCTGAAAGCGCCCGACTGTTGGACCGGAAAGCCTGTGCTTGAAGCCTTCGAAAGCTCCCGTTCTTCCGCCCGCTAAAACCATGCACTCCGGGTCCCCTGCTCCTTCTCCCGACTCTGACGCGGCGCCGTCCGAAGGCGATGTCAATCGCTCGCCCCATCGTCGTGCGTGGGTCGCCCAAAACATAGCGCCCGCCACGCAAACTAAACTGTCCGAAGACGCTCAACATTTTCTTCACCAATCGCTCTCCACTCCTTGCCTCAACGTTCTGGCCAAAGCGTCGGGCGCCTGGATCGAAGATACCGAAGGCCGGCGCTATCTCGACTTCCACGGCAACAACGTTCATCAAGTCGGCTTCGGTCACCCTCGCGTGCTCGCGGCCATTCAGGAACAACTCGCGCAGCTACCTTTTTGCACCCGCCGTTATACCTGCGAACCCGCCATCGCGCTGGCCCGCCGGTTGACGGAACTGGCGCCGGGAAATTTGCAGCGCGTTCTTTTTGCTCCAGGCGGCACTTCCGCCGTCGGCATGGCTCTCAAACTGGCGCGCGTCGCTACCGGCCGTTTCAAATTTGTTTCCATGTGGGATGCCTTTCACGGCGCCTCGCTCGATGTCATCTCCGTGGGAGGCGAAGCCACGTTTCGTCGCGGTATCGGCCCACTTTTGCCCGGCTGCGAACATGTGCCCCCGCCCGACCCGCGTCATTGTCCGTTCAAGTGCGGCACCACTTGCTCCTTGGCTTGCGCGGATTATATCGAATACGTCCTCGAAAAAGAAGGCGACGTCGCCGCGGTCATCGGAGAAACCGTCCGGTGCACTCCTTTCATTCCCCCACCCGATTACTGGAAACGCATCCGCGCCGCCTGCGACCGTCACGGGGCCTTGCTTATCCTCGACGAGATCGCGGTCGGATTGGGACGGACCGGCCGGCTTTTTGCCTGTGAACATTATGATGTTCAACCCGACATGCTGGTTCTCGGAAAAGGTTTGGGTGGCGGAATTTTTCCGCTCGCCGCGCTCCTGGCTCGCGAAGAATTGAACGTCGCCGCCGACCAGGCCCTGGGCCACTACACGCACGAAAAAAATCCCGTCGCCTGCGCGGCGGCGCTGGCCACGCTTCAGGTCATCGCAGACGAACAATTAGTTGCGCACTCGCGCTCCTTGGGCGAACGCACTCTCGCCGCCCTTAGCAAACTCGCTGCGCGTCACCCGCTCATCGGGGATGTGCGCGGCCTCGGCTTGCTCATGGGCGTCGAACTCATGCGCGACCGCGCGTCCGGGACCGGCGCCAAGGATGAATCCGACAAAGTGATGTACGCCGCGCTCAGCCGCGGCCTGAGTTTCAAAGTCACGATGGGGAACATCCTCACGCTCACGCCCGCCTTAACCATCTCGCAAGAAGAGATGGACCAGGCAGTCGATATCCTCGACCAATCTCTGACCGAAGTGGAGGGAGGGCACACCGTTTGAAAGCGCCAGTGCCATTTAACAATTCGTCCGCGTTTCGAAATCGCATTTCTCTTCTAAAATCCCGAAGGGATTTCGTCATTCAGCCCAGGGTTGCGAGCTCGGGCGAGCTACCCTGGGTTTCTGCCGATGAAATTTCAACCGCAACGCGGTTGTGGCCATCTCTGTTCGTAACACGCGCTATTCGAAAAGGGAATGCGCCGCAACCGCGTTGCGGTTGGAAACCAATGCACAAGTACCCCAGGGTAGCGCGTTCCGCGCAACCCTGGGCTGGAGGCCTCAATCCCGTTGGGATTGAAAGGCGGCTCACGGAAAGTCACTAATGACCATTTCGTCCACCACCTTCGTCGTCAATGGCCGCTCCTACCAGCCGCCGGCCCGTCCCGTCGTTGTCATCTGTCTCGACGGTTCCGCCGACGAATATTTCGATGCGGCCCTGGCGCGCGGACGGATGCCCAATCTCCAACGCCTCAGCGTAGAGGGGCATCGGGGTATGGCCCGCGGAGCTCTGCCCTCTTTCACAAATGTGAATAATGCTTCGATCGTCACTGGTGTTGCTCCTTCGAAGCATGGCATCAGCGGAAATTTTTTCTACGATCCCGCGGCCGGAGAAGAAATCATGATGAACTCGGCCCGGTTTCTTCGTTGCGAAACCCTCTTTCCGGCCGCGGCCCAGGCCGGCCGCAAAGTGGCTGTCGTCACCGCCAAGGAAAAACTGCGCGACATCTTCGCCGCCGGCTTGGTGGGCGCTTCGTCCGCCGGTAAGGAAGGAAAAGCCGCGGCCAAAAGCCCTCGCTCAAACGGCATCGCCTTCTCCTCAGAAAAAGCCAACCAGGCCGTGCGGGAGACCCATGGAATCGATCAGATCGAAGAACTCGTGGGCCAGCGCACCCCGCCCATTTACAGCGCTGAAGCCAGTCTCTACGTCCTGCGTGCGGGGGTGGCGCTCCTCGAACAGGGCCTGGCAGATTTTCTGTACCTCTCGACCACCGACTTCATGCAGCACAAATTTGCGCCGGAAGCGCCGGAGGCGAACAATTTTTATGCGGGCATTGATCAGGAACTCGGCCGATTGATTCAATTAGGAGCGGTCGTAGGGGTGACCGCCGACCATGGGATGAATGCCAAACAAAAAGCCGATGGCTCACCCAATGTGATCTATCTGGAGAGTGAATTGACGGAACGCTTCGGACCTGGCTTTCGTGTCATTCTGCCCATCACCGATCCCTATGTCGTGCACCATGGCGCGCTCGGCTCCTTTGCCGTAGTGCATCTCCCGGCAGCGATGTCGGCGCGCCAAAAATTTAATGTGCTTCACTTCCTCAATGCACGACCCGGCATCACGGAGGTTTACGGGCGGAACGCCGCGGAAAAACTCGAGCTGCCCGCCGATCGGCTGGGCGACATGGTGGTCATGTCGGGAAGAGATGTCGTTCTGGGGCGAACCCCGGCCTATCACGATTTGCGGGTGATCGCCGGTGGCTTGCGCTCCCACGGGGGACGTTATGAAGAGATGGTCCCTTTCATTCTCAGCGAACCGTTGAAGGACGAGTACGTCATCCGGGCCCAAGGCGACCCGCGCAACTTCGACATCTTCGACTTCGCCTGTAACGGATCACGCGTATGAAAACAGCGCCCATTGGCCAATCGCTTGACCTCTCCTGCTACGTGGCGGGAAAGCCGGTCAAGGGAGGTGAACGGATGGAGGTCCGCAATCCTTATAACAATCAACCCGTCGGGTCCGTGGGCCTCGCGACCCGCGCCGATACCGAAGCCGCCATGCAAGCGGCACTGGCCTCGCCTCTCACGCTCACGCGTTATGAGCGTTCTTCCATTCTGGACCGGGCGCGCCAGTTGCTGGAGCAACGCCGCGAGGAATTCGCCCAACTCATCACCGCAGAGTCTGGGCTGTGCATCCGCGAAACGCGCTACGAAACGGGCCGCGCCAGCGATGTCCTTCGCTTCGCCGCCATGGAGGCCTTGCGTGACGATGGTCAGGTTTTTTCGGGAGACATTTCACCACAGGGCAAAGCGCGCAAGATTTTTAGCACGCGCGAACCGCTGGCCCTGCTGGCGGCGATTACTCCTTTCAATCATCCGCTCAACCAGGTGGCACATAAACTTGCGCCTGCCATCGCCGTGGGTGCGCCCGTTATTCTCAAGCCAGCCACTGCCACTCCGTTGACCGCCATTCGCTTCATGGAATTGCTCTATGAAGCCGGACTGCCTCCTCAAGCATTGAGCGTTCTGCTGGGGCCGACCGAAGAGATCGCAGAACTGCTTGTGCGCGATCCCCGCACCGAACTCGTGACTTTCACCGGGGGGGAAAAGGTCGGAAAAAAGATCGCCCAAACCGCCGGATATAAACGGCTCGTCTTGGAATTAGGCGGCAATGATCCGCTCATCATTCTGGACGATGCGGACCTGGATCTGGCTGTAACCCTGGCCGCGGAAGGCGCCTTTCGCAATTCCGGCCAGCGCTGTACCGCGGTCAAACGCATCCTGGTGGAGCGTGGCATCCGCGCGCGTTTTACGGAACGGTTTGTCGAGAAAGCCCGCGAATATCGCTCGGGAGATCCTTCTGATCCAGAAACGCGCGTGGGCACTGTCATCAGCGAGTCCGCCGCCGTTCACTTGGAAAATGTCGTGAAAAAGGCCGTAGCCGCAGGCGCAAAAATTCTCCTGGGTGGTGAAAGGCGTGGCGCTCTGTTGCCGCCGACAATTATCGCCAATGTGCCGCGCGACGCCGAAATGGTGGTCTGCGAATCCTTCGGCCCCCTGGCGCCGATTCTCGAGGTGAACGACCTGGACGACGCCGTGCAACTGGCCAACTCCACCGCCTACGGCCTTTCCTCCGGAGTCGTCACCACGAACATCAATCGGGCCATTGACCTGATCAAGCGCCTCAAGACCGGCACGGTAAACGTCAACGAAGTTCCCGGCTATCGCATCGAGAATTCGCCTTTCGGCGGGATCAAGGACAGTGGTCTTGGCATCAAAGAAGGTGTCATCGAAGCCATGAAATGTATGACTACGGTGAAGACGTTTTCCTTGCCGTGGTAAAATCAGAATGATTTACGAATTACCCCGTCGCGTCGCGGGTAGAGCACGAGTAGCGCAGGCTTTCCAGCCTGCGGGTTTAAGGAACTTTCCAGTTCCGGGGTTATTGTCGCCCGCTGGACTGGGGACTGGAAAGTCCCCAGAACCCGCAGACAGGAATGTCTGCGCTACCATTCACCCCAAAACCCGCTTCCGTTCCGGATCATAAGGCGCCCGAAGGTGCACCTTCGCCCGCCAGCGCCGATCCCCTATGACAATTTCATATTGGCCCGCGCGCACAAATTCCGCCGTCGCTCCAGCCGCATGATTCACGTAACCCATGGCAATCGCACCTCCCACGGTATGTCCATAAGAACCGGACGCGGTATATCCTACGCACACTCCGTCGCGATAGATCGGTTCACCGCCCCATAACACCGGCTCAGGATCTTCCAGAACAAAAATGGCGAGGCGCCGCTTGACCCCAACTTCCTTCTGCTTCAGCAATGCGACGCGTCCGAGAAATTCCTTTTTCCAATCCAGGGCAAATTCCAGTCCGGCTTCCAGCGGCGTGTCGTCGGTGGACAGTTCCGCACCCCAGGCGCGGTACCCTTTCTCCAGGCGCAGGGAATTGATCGCATAATGACCGGCATTCGTGACTCCCAGATCCGCTCCCGCAGCCATCAGGGTATCATAAACCAAAAGGGCCTGATCCATCGACGCATGTAATTCCCAGCCGAGCTCGCCCACGTAGGTAATGCGGACCGCGCGCACCAGCGCTTGGCCGATACTAATGGTCTTCGCGTGGAGAAACGGAAAGGCCGCATTCGAAAGGTCCGCGTCCGTCACGCGACTGAGCAACGTGCGAGCGTGCGGTCCCATCACTCCAATAATGCTGAAAGCAGTCGTGACATCCTGGAGCACGGCATTTTCGCCCGGGCCGATATTCCGCGTAATCCAATCCAAATCGCGCACCGTCTGGGCACTGCCCGAGATAATGCTGAACTCGGCGGGCCCTGTACGAATCAGGGTTAAATCACTCTCGAAGCCACCCCGCTCATTAAACATACCGGTGTAAACTGCCCGGCCGAGCGGCACATCCACTTGATTGCCGCAAAGCCGTTGCAACACGCTCACTACATCGCGGCCTTTGAAGAGGAACTTGCTAAAACCTGTTTGGTCAAACACGGCAACTTTTTCGCGCGTGGCGCGGTGCTCTGCGGCGTGATTGGCAAACCAATTCTGGCGCCCGAAACTGTACTCGACCTCAGGTTTCGTCGCGGGTGGTGGCTTCTGGCGCGCATCGGACGCAGCACGGGCAAACCAGTTCGGTCGTTCCCAGCCATTCTTTACGCCGAACCAAGCCCCCTGCTCCGCCAGACGAGCGTGCAGCGGACCTTTGCGCAAACCGCGCCCCGTTTCGAACTCGCGGTTTGGCCAAGCCATCTGGTAATGGAGGCCCAAGGTCTCTGTCACTCGTTCGCGCAGAAAGGAGCGGTTATTGGCCCACGGACCGAAACGGCGAACATCCACCGACCAAAGATCCATCGTGGGTCGACCTTCAATGATCCATTCGGCCAGATATTTTCCCGCCCCGCCCGAACTGGCAATCCCGATGGAGTTGAACCCGGTCATGACATAGAGATTTCTTAACTCCGCGGTCTCGCCCATGAGCCAATTGTTATCGGGGGTAAAACTCTCCGGGCCATTCACAAATTTTTCGAACGCACACTTTTCCAGGGCCGGAATGCGCCAGCGACCCGCGGCCAGCGGCTCTTGGTATTTTTCCCAATCGGGCTCGAGCAGTTTGAAGGAAAAATCCCCAGGAACAGTTTCTACCGCCCACGGCTTGGTGAATTTTTGAAAAGCCCCGAGCATAATCGCGTTGCCTTCGCCACGAAAATAGATGCAGAGATCCGGATCGCGGCCGAGGGGTAACTCATCGAAGGCGCCGGGAATCGGTTTCGTAACGACGTAATGATGCTCCACTGGGTACAACGGCAAGTTAACCCCGCAACGCAAGCCCAGTTCGCGCGACCACATCCCCCCGGTAAGAACCACAAACTCCGCCTTAATCACTCCCTGCTCGGTGGCAACACCCGTGACGCGACCATCGCGCTGTTCGATATTCAACACGCAGACACCTTCCAACACTTTTGCGCCGCGTTGGGTGGCCGCCTTGGCCAAAGCGATGGGAACTTCCTTGGGAACGACTTTGCCATCATGCGGCAGCCAAGCGGCTCCCAGCAGATCCTCATGCCGCATCAGGGGCCAGCGACGCTGGGCTTCAGCGGCATCGATGATGCCGGCTTCGACACCCATTAACTCCGCCATGGCGCAGGTGCGATGAAGCTGGACCATGCGCTCCTTGGACTTGCCGACAATGACACTACCGACCTGCTTCCAACCCACCGAATGGCCGGTCTCCTTTTCCAGACCGGCGTAGAGTGCGGCGCTGGCTTGATTGATTTTGGTCATGCTGTTGGTCGTCCGCAAGCGCCCGACCATTCCCGCGGCGTGCCAGGTTGTGCCCCCGCCCAGTTTGTTTTGTTCCAACAAGATCACATCCTTCCAACCGAGACGGGTTAGATGGTAGGCAATACTGGCGCCGGCGATGCCGCCGCCAACGATAATGACTTTGGTTTCTTTGGGCAGCGCTGTCATAGGTCGATTTTCTGCAACCCGGAGGGTTGCCAGAAGGTAGCCGGGGGTTGAGCGAGTCCGCGAGCGATACCCCCGGACAAGGGCGAAAGAATCTTCGCACCCTGGAAGGGTGCCAGAAAATGGGCGGTGAATGTCGCGTCAGACCAACTTTCCCGAACTTCTGGCACCCCTCCGGGGTGCAGCCTATTACCAACGCGACCGGGGGTATCGCTCGCCGACTCGCTCAACCCCCGGCTACCTTCTGGAACGCCGCCGGCGTTCTCACTTTCCACGGACGTGAGCATGTCGAAATTTTCCCACCTACACGCCATAGTAAGTTTGGTAAACGCGGGCCGCCAGCGCCCGCGCCTTGTCCCAGGACCAGGTTGTTTCTGTAAACCGATCGGGACTGAGACTGCGCACATACTGCGACGGTTTCGGATCCAGCAACGATTCAACCAGCAATTTGCCGATGCCGCCCGAGCCAGAGATACCGTGGGCATTGCACCCGCCGGCCATGACAAACCCAGGCACACGACAACTTTCGCCAATGATAAAACGCCCGTCGGGTGTGAAAGTGGGCCAGCCTTTGCCGACCCGCTTTTTTTCGGCCCCCTGAGCGGTGGGAAAAAGCTTGGTGAAACTTTCCTCGAAACTATCGAGCACTTTCCAATCGGGCGTGATTTCGGGGGGCGCACCGGCGAGCGGATAGGCGCGAGGATCGGATTGGAGCGAATTCGGCTCCCAGCCACCGAGGAGAAGACCCTGGTCACGCACTCGCCCATACAAAGTCAATTCCGGCACGCGGAAGCACGGCAAGTCCGGAGTCAGACCCGCCATCGGAACCGTCACAAAATATTCATGACGCACCGGGACGATCGGCAATTCCAGACCAGCCTGTCGAGCGACGTGATACGCATGAGCCCCGGCGGCATTGATGACCCATCGACATTGTGCCGTGCCTTGGTTGGTGCGAACCCCAGCGACGCGTCCATTGGACAAAATAATTTCTTCGACCAAAGTCGACGTGAAGAATCGGACACCGAGCTTTTGGCACTGATGTTGGTACGCCTTGACCACGCACTCCGGCGTCATATAGCCGTCGCTCGGACACCAGAGAATCGATTTCGTCTCGGAGAAATTCATCAGAGGCCAGCGCCGTTTCGCCTCCTGCGCATCGATCAGGGCCGTCTCGAGACCGGCGGCATCAGCCGCTTGCTTAAGCCCGCGAAATTCTTCGGCGCGCCGTTCGCTCAAGGCAATGCGCAACGAGCCGACCTCCTGCCAATCAGGCTTCACTGCGGGATCCTTCTGCAACTCCCGAAACGTGGCTACAGAATGCATCGCCAACTTAATCCGTTCCACAGAATCGCGCGGCTGCCCGCAAAGCCCAGCCCCTTGAGAAGTCGTCGCCTGTCCGACATCCGCAGCTCTTTCGAGCAACAGGATTTCCTTCTGTCCAGCCTGAGCGAGCGCGTAAGCCACGCCGCAACCGACGGCACCGCCGCCGATGATGATGATTTGGGAGTTCGGGAGGGGCATGGGGGAAGTTCGTGGTGCGTGGTGCGTGGTGCGTGGGATGTGGTTAAATCGTTTGGCTATGGGGATGGTTTGGGAGGGGTAGGATCACATAATCGGTGGGTTCACGCATCACTTACCACCTTCAAGTACCACCTCACAAAACTATCAACATTATATTCCTTAAACGTCGAGTAGGGCCCCGGCCGGTAGGCACTGGAGTTCACACCGCGTTGTTGGCGTTCACAAATCTGCCAGTCTTGCTCCGAAGTGAGCTGCCAGAAAGGCATCAGTTTTTTTAAATCGTAATCCCGGCCTTCAACGGCCTTTTCGTCCACCAGCCACCAAACCCGAATGGCCGTGCGTTGCGGGCCCGCCGGCAGCAACCGAGTGCTGACCGCATGATCGCAACTGGAATGATTCCAAAAATTGGGTAAGGTGCGCATCCTCAAGGTGCCGACGTCGGACGCCTGGTAGTTCCCCATGAGCGGCGCGACTGCCTGGCCATCCATCGATTCGCTCACCCAACCTTCCACCAGCGGTGTGCGATTCGCGGAGAACCAGATGTTGCGCTCGGCATCCGGGAAAGTGGTCATGCCCGCCTGTTTGTGGGTGGGAGCCAGGCCCGTCGCGGCCCATTTCGCTTCACTGCGGGCCACGACCTCGTTCATCTCTGCTTTGATGCGCGGCGTGGTGTCGTCGGCATTAAAATGGTCGAAGTTGGCTTTGATGTATTGTGGGTGATTGACGTTGCAATGGTAACACTCGCGGTTGTTTTCCCAGACCAGTTTCCAATTCGCCTGCACGAGATAATCCACGGCCCGGGCCACCTTCGCGCGCCTAAAACCCTGAGGACGGAGCAACGGCGCCAGGGTTTCTTGCGCCGACTCAAACGGCGCTGGGTCCCGGGCCAGTGAGATGAAAATCAATCCTTCCACTTCGCGTAGTTCGACGCGCTGCAAGGAGAACTGGCTCTTGTCGAGGTCCTCTTGCATTCCCCGGCACGCCAACAGTTTCCCATCAAGCCCATAGGTCCATTGATGATAAGGGCACACCAGACGTCGAACGTGACCGGCCGGCTCTGAGCAAATGAGGGAACCACGATGCCGACAAACGTTGTGCAGCGCATGAATTTCACCACTGTCGGCGCGGGTAACAATGATGGAATCCCGATCCACCTCGAGGGTAAAATAATCGCCAGGCTGCGCGATCTCACAGGCATGACCGGCAAAAAGCCAGCCCCGACGCCAGACTTGCTCGAGATCAGATTCATAGATCACAAGGTCACTATAGAATTCGCCCGGCAACGACCATCCAGGCTGGCAGCGCTTCAAATGCGTTTCAATTCGCGAGGACATGGTTGATGGAGAATGAAATTAGCGAGTTCACCGGTTTTCGCAATGGCCAGTTTGGGTGTTATGCAGTCAGGATTACGATTAGGATTAGGAGATCAAGACTACGTTATTGAGCTTCGTAATCGTAATCCTAATCCTAATCGTAATCGCTCTTATCGGTGGGTCGCGCTCGGAACCGCGGGTGGCACGCGATTCCACTGTCGGACCAGGAGCAGTCCCGCCAGGAAAAGGGCCACACCGAGTCCCAAGAAAATCGGGTTCCAGATGGATTGGCCCTGACCCAGGAATCGACCGATCCAACCGGGGAGTGTGACCCCAATTATCTGCCCGAGGGAACCGCAGCCATTGATCATGCCGCTCGCGGTCGACGCGCCTTTCTTAGTGCCGAAGTCGATGGCCGCGGTGCCCGACAAAAGTGAGTCAGGAATGTAAATTAGAAATCCGGCCACAAACAACCCGGCGCCAATCGCGAATCGGCTCAGGGGCAGGAAAGGAAAGGAAAACATCAAAACCGCCAGACTCATCAGGGCGATAATTCCCACCGGCATGCGGCGCGACTGGAAAAGTCGGTCCGAGAGATAGCCGCCCGCGAGGGTTCCGAGCGGTCCGGCCAGATCAAACAGGCTCCCCAGAATTCCTGATTCCGTTGTTCCGGTGCCCAGGCGTTCGTTTACATAAACCGGCGACCAATAGAGGATAAGGTAGCGGGTCGGTTTGACCAAAAAATAAACCACAGCCAAAAGCCAAACCATACGATTGCGCAAAACTTCCCCGATAATTTTCCAGGACCCCTCGGGCTGGCGTGTGGAAGTCTCTTCCGGATCCAACACGGCCTCGCGTTCGCCATGGTATTCCTCGATGGAAGGCAAACCGACATCCTCCGGCCGGTTGCGTTGAAAGAGAAAAAACAGCACCCAGATCAGAAGCAAACAGAGCGCAGGCACCCAGAAGGCCGCGCGCCAGCTGCCAAACCATTTCACCGCCAGCCCGGCCAATACGGAAGCGACAAAGCCGCCGAAAGCGTAGTTGGTGCACCACCATCCCATGACCCGACCGCGTTCGCGCCGGGAGAAAAACTCGCCCATGTTTTTGGCGAGGGGGGCCCATCCGCTGGCTTGGACAAAGCCCTGCACGGTCAACAAGGCGCCCAACGCCAGCACGCTACTGGACACGCCACAAAGGATCGCTGCGATGACCGAAACGCTCATCCCTACCAGAATGACGAGGCGGGTGCCGAACTTGTCCCCCATCACGCCCCAGGTGAATTGGCCCAGGGCGTAAGCCAAGGAATTCGCGCCGTCCATCCAGGACATGTCGGCCTTGCTCAAACCCAACGAACTCGGTTTGGCCAGCTCGATTTTGGCCACCGAAAAGGATTTTCGTGTGAGATAAAAGCCGGCGTAGGCCAGCCAGGTGATGGCGAATGTCCGCCATCGCCAACGCTCATACCGCGGATCTTGGCCGGACAATTTGGGGGAGGCGGACATCGGTGCGTCTCGCGGAAGATTGTGGCTGTCCTACTCAACTGAAGGCAAGGAGCTTCGCGCTCTATTGCTCCCAAGGAAAATTCGAAGGCGAACCTGTATTAGGAAGCCGCGGTGAGTTCTCAGGCTGATCGGCATCAGGGTTACTGAGTCCTGGTCGCGGCGTATTACAGTTCCAACAACCCTTGAGCGTCATGGGCACGCTTTCTTTGCAGGAAGGACATGACCACGTTTTGCCCTCCTCCATCAACGCGTTGATAGTGGGACAATTAATTGCCTGAAGAGCAGTCCAATATTCTACAACTCCCTCATTGCTCATTTGAGCGTAAAGACGTGCCGCGGATGTGGCGGAAGACAATTCGGCAGCAGGAATTTCTTTGCAAAATTCACACAATCTACAGGCGAGATCATAAGTTTTGTCGAACTCCACGAGAGTGTGACGGAACATTCGCAACGCCAAACTACGAGATCGCAGTCTGAACTCGCTTACCTGCTGGCAGTGGGGGCAAAGGAGTTTTACGCAGGCCCCCAAGTCGGTTTCTGATTTGCCTATCTGGAACGGGCGCACCCCGGAATCTTGCGAACGCCTGACTGGCGGTCAATTGTCAAACAGATGACTGGTGGTATCCTGGGAGCGCCGGCATCCCTGCCGGCGAGAGGAGCCCACCTGCAACCCACCGGCTGCCAATTGCCTTGCCCCCGTCGTTCATTGCGCTAACCTTCCGCTAATGTCGCTGCCTGCCGATTATCACATGCATACTCACCTCTGCCGCCATGCGGTCGGTGATCCCGTCGACTTGGCGGCGCAGGCGGTGTCCATGGGGCTGACAGAGATTGGCTTCTCTGAACACAACCCGATGCCTCGCGATGATTGGGATGATTGGCACATGCTGCAGGCCAACTTGGATACCTATGTCGCCAATGTGGAAAAAGCGCGGAAAGCTTTTCCGAACCTTTCGATCAAGCTGGCCCTGGAAATGGATTTCATTCCGGGCCAGGAAGAATGGGTCCGTCAAATAATCGCCCGCCATCCGTGGGACTACTTGATCGGCGCCGTTCATTATGTTTCGGATTCCTGGGACCTGGATAACCCGACGCGCATTTCCGAATGGAAAGCGCGCGATCCGTTCCAGGTCTGGACCACCTACTTCGAGCGCCTGACCATGGCCGCACAATCCGGGTTGTTCGACATCATTGCTCATGCCGATCTTTGCAAAAAATTTTGCTTTTATCCCAAGGAGGATTGCACGGCGCTCTATGCCCAATTTCTTAACGCCGCCCGAACGGCCAATGTCGCCATGGAACTTAACACCGCGGGGCTTCGCAAAGATTGCAAAGAGATCTATCCCAGCCACCAAATCGTAAAAATGGCGCGCGCGGCGGGGGTGCCGATTACGTTTGGTTCCGATGCCCATGCCCCGGGCGAGGTCGGGATGAATTTCCCCGAGGCCATCAGCCTCGCCCGAAGCGTCGGCTACACCCAACGCTGTCGCTTCACGCAACGCCAGCGGGAAACAGTGAATTTTTAAGCGAGTGAATCATCAATGGCTTTTAGCCGGGCTCGACATTGCTGCGCTCTTCTCTTTCGTACTCTGGTGGCGTTGGATGGGTCGCGGAGGATTGAGCTTGGCAGGCGCTAGCGGCAGCGCCCTGACTCGCAAACAACCGGCGGATGATGTCGGATGGAAAGAGCGCGCCCTCGCCGCCGAAGCACGCGCCGACAAAGCCACGGCCCTCCTGCGCGCCCGACTCATGCCTCAGTTGGCGCGGTGGATGATGACCGAAGTAGTGCAGCGCCTGCTTTCAAATCGTTCCGCATTGGTCAGCAGTCAGAACCAGGCGGAGGAGGAAGTCGCCGAACTTGAGAAAAGACTCGAACAAGTTCAGACGCCCTTGGCCGAGAGATTGCGCACCTATGAAAAACGCATTGCGGAATTGGAGCGCGAATTAGCGGCCAAAGGTGAAGAAAACCGCGAATTGCTCAAAGCGCGGATTGCCTCCGCCCGAAAGAAGTTGGAATCGGAAAAATCGAGGGAAGATCCATTGACGTGGAATTGAGGGCCAAAGGTCCGCAATGTGGTAGCCCGGCCTGGAGGGCCGGGTAAGGTATTATCGAAGTGATTCGAGCCCTGAAAGGGCGCGCCCTTCCAGGGGAATGGCATTTACATAGTGCCTAAAACTTTCTTGCCCAGTTTCTTGCGGCGAGGCGGGTGTGGAAGGGTTTCGAACAATACCCGACGACTCAAACGTTGCATTTCGCGCAACGTGGCTTTGGCCTCCTTCCAATTAATGATGGCCGCTTGCAACCACTCAAACTGCTCTTTGGACAAGGCCACGCTCACCGTCTTGCCTTTGACCTTTCGGGTCCACTGATAGCAAGGACCTCCGGCGCCTGGCCCACGGTTCTGCGCATAGCCTTCACTGATCCAACCGAGCTTGCCCAAGCGTTGCTTTAACCGGTTGTAGTCTTGGGCGGCCTGTTCCAAAGAAAAATCGTTTGCCATAAAAAAAGACTACCAGCATTGTCAATAGGGCGGTATATATACCGCCCGTATGAACACCACTCCTTTCTTTGCTCCTTGGATTCACCGTTTGGCTCCTATGGGCTCCCGCACCGCTCAAGCCCTTCACTGCGTCCGTCCCTTGACTCTCTGTCGCTTGGAATGCTGCTTGGGTCGTTGGCTGCCACAGACTCTCTTTCCAAAAGCTTCCGCAAAGGCCAATAGCCGCGACCGCCATTACACCCGCTGGCGCACCTTCTGGTGCTTGCTCTGGCAGAGTCTGCACCCCCAATCTTCCGGCCGCCAAGTCGTCCGCCAGCTGCAGGCCCTCTTTAAACTGGAAGGGGCCGCACCAATCTCCCATCAGGACGGCGCCTATTGTCGCGCCAAAGCTCGCCTGCCTCTGGCTGACTTCCCCAAAGCTTTGGCCGCTACGGCCACCTCGGCCGACCAATTGGTTAGCGCAACGAGTTTCTTAAACTCTCGTCCGGTCAAGATCGTCGACGGGTCAGCCCTCACTCTCTTGGCCGATACCAAGCAAAATCGGACAAACTACCCCGCCATCCAGTGCGCGCCAAAACAGCCCAGTTTCCCCATGATGCGCTTTGTCGTCCTGTTTAGTTTATTGAGTGGGGCTATCGTCGCCGTCGCTCAAAGCAGTCTGGCCGTTTCGGAACTCTCGCTCTTGACTCAACTCACCGGCCACTTGGCTAAATCTGATATTCTCATCGGCGACCGTGGCTTTGGTTGTTATCCGCTGATTGCTTGGCTCCAGCAAATCTTGGGTATCGATTTTATTGGCAGGACCACTCGCCGTATTGACGGTCGTCGCCGGACCAAGCGTCTGGGCCGCAATGACTGGCTCATCCAATGGAAAAAGAGTGCCTCTGCTTCGCCTTGGATGAGTCGGGGGCACTGGCAGGCGCTGCCGGCCATTTTGACGCTCCGCGCAATCAAAGGTTCTCTTTATCAAAAAGGCTTCCGCGTTCGCAAAGTCACCCTCATCACCACCTTGCTCGATAGCAAAGCCTATCCGGCACAGGAAATTCTTCAGGCCTACATGCGTCGGTGGCTTTTGGAAACCTGTCTGGATGACCTCAAAACTACTTTGGGTATGGAAAGCCTGCGGGGTCGCTCGCCGCTCATGGTGCAGAAGGAACTCTTTGTCCGACTGATTACCTACAATCTGGTCCGCTGCACGATGGCCCAAGCGGCCACCGCGCAACAAGTGTCACTGCAGCGAATCAGCTTCAAAGGCACTCTGGATGCGCTCCGGGAGTTTAGCCACGCCATGGCCCAGGCCAAATCTCGCAAAAAGCGTCGGCAGTTATGGGATGAACTTTTGCGCACATTGGCTGCCGATCTAGTTCCACAACGACCCGGTCGCCGTGAACCTCGCGCCGTCAAACGCAAGAAAAATAGATATCCTCGATTAAGGGGGCCGCGCCGTAAATTTCGGGACCATCTTAAACGCCACGCCCGCCGCAAAATCTCACGCCGCAGGAAGCTTGGCCTTATGTAAGCGCCATTCCCCTTCCAGGGCTTTGGAACCTGTACGGATCATAACCCGGCCCTCCAGGCCGGGCTATCACATTGCAGGCTTTCAGCCAGGGGGCAACCGCTAACCCGGATCTAACTCCAGCGCCCAGCGACCGCCGATAAGAGAGGCCGCAACATCGCCTCGATGTTGCACCACCGCTTCAAAGACCCCTTTCAATGCTCCCGCGAAAGGCACCGCAATCAGGTCGGCTCGTGCGCCTGGAGCCAGTTCACCAAGATATCCCGCGCGGCCCAAGGCTCGGGCACCATTCAGCGTAGCCATCTTGACAATGGTTTCCGCAGGCACGTCCGGCGAATGGCTGGCGAACGATTGCATCTCGGCGAACAGACTTAAGACCGGAGGAGTTCCTCGTTCGCTGCGCACACTGGCCAGGCTGTCGGTCCCGAGGCAAAGATTGACGCCGGCTCCGGCCAATTCTTCCCGGGGAAAACGCAGGTGCCTAAAATATTCATGACTTCGCGGGCAATGAGCCACACTTACTCGACCGCGGCCCAAGATGCCTGCGTCGTGGCGCCAGAGATAATTCACATGGACGGCGAGAAGATTCTCGTTGAGATAGCCGTAGCGTTCCAAATGCTGCACCGGGGAACCCAGACCGCAGTCGGACATGTCGCGCTGGCTTTTCAACCATTCAAACATCGGCCCTTGCCGATACATGAACATCTCAAATTCCTCCTCGCTCTCGGCGACGTGAGTTGTGAGACGCCAGCGGCGGCGCCACGCTTCCTGCGCCGCCAAATCGAGCAGCTGTCCGGAAGTGGTATAAGGCGCATGCGGCGAAAGCCCCACGCGCAGATCGGCATCGGGCAATGCATTCCATTCGCGTGCCGCGCGGGCCACCAGTTCGGCGGCGGCATGGCTGCTCTTGATCGAGATTAATTCGCGGAAGGAAATAACCCGCAATGGTGTGGTTTGCCAGAGACGCGGCAGGAGTTCGGGAATGCTTTCGATATCCGCCACCGTGGTGCATCCGGTGCGCAGCAACATGGCTGCACCCTCCTGCCAGCTGCGCGCAAAATCCTCCACACTCCAGGCCCCTTTGAGCGCCACCATTCCTTTAATCCATTCGGTGAAAGTACGCGGCGCGGGGAGCTGGCCGGCCATGCCGGTGTAATCGAGATGGCAGTGGGAGTTGATTAATCCAGGGAGGAGAATGGCTTGGCCCAAGTCCACGACCTCCGCCGCCGACGGCCCAGTTGGTCGCTCGGCCCAACGGCCAACCCACTCAATGCGATCTGCAGAAAATGCGACGGCGCCATCCTCAAGCGGAGGACGGTTCATGGGCGCGACCATGCGGGCGCGAAGAATCATTGCAGGGCAGCTAACAAGCAATGGTGTTCTACGTCACCCCAATCAATCCTGGCGCCGCTCCGCACAGCATGGCATCACGATTCTTTTACAGCATTGCTTCCTGGCGCCGCAATTTGAGGCGGGAAGCGTCCGTGTGTTTGCGAGCCTTCGATTTGTTGTGCCGCTTGCGAATTTGCTGTTCGATCTTCTTGGTCACTTTGTCGATGGCCGCATAAAGGTCGCCATCACAATCTTCCGCGTAGAGATCCGGACCGCGCACGCCCAGACGGAAGGCGCACTTGAACTGGCGTTCGATGGCTTTGGTATTGTCATGCTCCAAAATGACGCGCACATCGATGGCCCAACGGTCCAAGTGCTCAAGCTTATCGATGCGGATGAGGATGTGATCCTCGATCGCCTTGGTCAACGTCACGTTGTGGGTTGAAAGTATGAACTTCATAGCCGAAGGATGCAATTGAGTCCGGACAAAATCCAGAGAAAGTCTGTGCTGTTTTACGGAGGAAAGAAAGGCCCTGGCTATCGTTCCGCGGTATGCTTACATGCCATTTACAATGCAATGCCGGATTTTCCGGCGGGTTCCGTCTAACCTGACATTCCAATTAACGATTCAACCCATGAAGATGACAAGGAGCAACGGATGTTGGACGGGGCTAATTCTGGGCGCGGTGACATTCGTGACGGGCCAAGGGTTCGCCGCGGTGCCGCAAAACAAGACCGTCCGCGTCGACCACGGACGGCCCGTGGTCGTGGTCAGCCAGAAATCGGTGTTGGTTCTGGAATTCGCCAAGGAACCGATAGCCGAGGCGCTGGTGCACCACCCGGAGGCGGAAGGCATCCGTCATTGCCGGGCCCATTATCGCTTTCAGTTCTACGATGGCGCCACCGGCACAGTGACCAATGGACAAGGTGCTGTGGCCGAAATCCGTCAGGCGGTGCCAGGCACCGGTGGCACGCAAACGAAGGACATTGGGAGCCAGACGGGAATCGGCGCAGGAGATTTTGCTCTTTCCTGGAGTGAAGGCGGTGCGGGAGCACGCAGCTGGCTCTATTACCGCACAGACTCGCCCGTTCGTTTCCTACAACAACCGCAACGCGTCATCTACGAATCGATCGACCGCGAAAAGATGCGGCTTTATTTAGCGTCGCGCAACGTGCAGGAGTTCGCGGCTTCAGGCCGGACCGTGCAGGTGATTGGCCCGGCGGTGTTTTCCGGGGAATTGCCCACCGAGACGCCGGCGGCCGGTCGGGTCGAGGGCGGCCGGGTTCGGGATGGCGCATTCGAGTTGAAGCTGTCAGGCCTGGCCACCAACGCGCATTACATCATCGAAAGCGCCTACGACGTCACTTCGGGCAACTGGAGTCCGGTGCATAGTTTCATTGCGCGCCAATCGACCCTCGAATGGTCAGAAGCGTTCAGTAAGGAGGTGAACATGATCTTTTACCGCATTCGCCAAGCCGCTTATTAGAAGGGCGCCCAAAAATCGGACGGGGTGAGATATTTCGCAGGAAATGGGGGGAGGACTACCCAGGGTAACTCGCTCCTCGCTCGCAACCCTGGGCTTTGAAACAGAACGCCGTTGGCGTTCGGAATGGCCACTGCAGTCGCGGAAATCCTCTTGACCTCTCACCCGCTTCTAATCGCACCCGTCTCGTCCCACGGGGCCTTTCGCATTGCCAAATCAATCCGTTCTGCTATCACCGTTTCGCTCGCACCAGCCCATTGTTTCCAAACGAAGTGATGTTCGTCCGCGATGAAGTTTGTCTTTGGCCATGCCGCAGGGATCTTCCGAATTCTCTTTATCGCTTTTCTTGGATCCATCCCCTCCCTTAAAGCCGCCTGCATTCCTCCGACCGCTGGCCTGGTCGATTGGTGGACCGGCGACGGAACGGTCAATGATCTCGCCGGCACCAATCGCGTCTCACTGAAAAATGGCGCCACCTTCGTGGCCGGAGAAGTCGGCCCCGCTTTTGGTTTCGATGGAGTCGATGACTTTGTGGCCGTCCCGGACAGCCCGGCCTGGGATTTCGGCACCACAAATTTCACCATCGAATTCTGGGCCAAGCTGAATGTGCTCAAACCGACGATGTTTCTCCATCAACAGTCAGGCACCAGCGTGGGCGGCTTCGAATTCTATTTCAATGGGGCAACAGGCTTGCTCTTCGGGCTCAATTCCGCGGACGCGGCCGACTCCGGAACTTCGACCCTGCTACCTAACGTTTGGACCCATTTTGCCGTCACCCGCAGCAATAATATATTTCGTATCTTCGTCAATGGCAGCCAAGCGGCCAACAGCGGACATTTTAATGCCAATCCTGTGACCAATGCCGTCGGCATCGTTCGTCTCGGAAGTTATGCCAGCGGCGGTTATGAAATGGATGGCGCGCTCGACGAAATTTCCGTATATCACCGCGCTTTAAGTGGCAGCGAGCTGCAAGCCATTTACAACGCAGCGAGCCAGGGCAAATGCAAACCCGCACCGATTTTCACCGGCGCCTTGGGCGGTGGTGGCGTATCCCGTTCCCCCGAACAATCGCTCTATGCTTATGACCAGGTAGTGACCCTCACCGCGACCAACCTGCCCTATTCCCAATTTGTGCAATGGGAGGATGGCGTCACCACACCGGTGCGGCTGGTTGCTGCCGGAGGCCTGGATCGTTTCGTCGCTATTTTTACCAATACCGCAGCATTGGAGACGCGCACTTTCAAACTGTGGGATCGCACCTTCGGCGGTCTCGGCGCCGACAATTATCCGATCCTCCGCCGCACGCCGGACGGCGGCTTTATTGTCGCCGGAGCCACCGCTTCGGAAATCAGTGGAAACAAAACCACGCCGCTTTGTGGAACTGTGGCCGCCTGGATTTTGAAATTGGATGCGGCCGGCAATCGGCAATGGGAACAAACCGTGGGCACCCCAGCGGATTCGCTCTACATCGTTACGATTGAGCCAACCCGCGACGGCGGTTATCTCCTGGGCGCTTCCTCGACGGCCGAGCCCGGCCCCCTCGTGGGGGAAAATTGCGGCAAAACCAGCCCGAACTTTGGTTCGGAAGATTTTTGGATTGTCCGTCTGAACGCTCTCGGAGAGCGCCTGTGGGACGCCTCCTTTGGGGGTGAAGCCAGCGATAACCTCGCGGCGATCGCTCCATTGGACGATGGAGGATTTATTCTGGTTGGCAATTCGCATTCCGACGTGAGCGGCAACAAATCAAGTGAGAATTACGGCATCGACGACGTCTGGATTGTGCGCGTCGATGAAAGTGGCAACAAAATCTGGGATCGCTCCTACGGTGGAACTGCCAGCGATAGCGCCCTGTCCGTGGCGGTAACCAGCGATGGTGGGTTTCTCGTCAGCGGCAACTCCGCTTCCGACGCTGACGGAAACAAGGATGCGCCCAATTACGGGCTGCAGGATTTTTGGGTTCTGCGCCTCGACGCCATCGGCAACAAGTTGTGGGATCAGAGTTATGGCGGGAACGAGGATGAATTTGGCGCCTGGATGACGCCGACGCTGGAGGGCGGTGCTGTCTTGGCCGGCTACACCGATTCGCCGATTGGCGGTACCCGCACCGCGCCGGGTTGGGGAGGCCTCGATTATTGGGTGGTGCGCATCGATGCTGACGGCCATCAGCTTTGGGATCGAGCCTTCGGCGGCACGGGCGATTTCGATTGGGCTTATCATGTCACGGCCGCGGCCGATGGCGGTGTTCTTGTCCTTGGCGAATCCGACTCCGGCATCAGCGGTAATAAAACCACGGTCCATTTTGGGAATAGCGATGGCTGGTTGGTGCGTCTGGATCCTTGGGGAGAAAAGGTAAGTGAATGTTCCCTCGGCGGTACGGAATATGATTATCTTTATTCCGCCGACAGGACGGCGCCCAATGCCTTCATTCTCGCGGGGGCTTCCTTTTCCGAGCCCGGCGGCAATAAAACCGCTCCCAATTTCGGTGCGGAAGATATTTGGCTCATCAAAATAGCGGAACGAATTGCGCCGGTCGGCACCCCGGTCATTTTGGTGGACGGATTATTCTCCACGACAAATGTTGTCACTGTCACCAATTCCGCGCTCATTGAAATCCAAACCACGTTTGACGATGGTTTGATTTTTTATACTTTGGACGGAGCGCCGCCGGCCAATGGGACTCTTTACACCGGCCCTTTCCTGCTCGAACAGTCCGCCACCATCCGCGCGATGGCCTTCAATGTCGCGGGGCAGGCCTCTCCGGAAGTCGAGCCGCTCAATGTGGCCTTCCTTGAGCCACCTCGCATCCTACTCCAGCCCCAGAATCAAACGGTCGGCACCGGCGAGGATGCGCTCTTCGCGGTGGTGGTGGCCGGCACGCCTCCGCTTCATTTTCAATGGTTGAATGAGGGGCTCCCCGTGCCCGGCGCGACCAACGCGACGTTGCTCCTGACAAATGTGCCACCGACGCCGCCCCTCAACTTGGCCGTCGTGATCAACAACGCCTTTGGAGTGGTGACGAGCATCGTGGCGCAGTTAAACGTGCTGGCGCCCCCAACGATTCTTACCCAACCCGTCAGCACTACCGTCAGTGTCAGCGGCTCCGTGACCTTCTCCGTTTCGGCCTTGGGCCCTCCGCCATTGCAATTTCAATGGCGCAAAAACGGGGTGAACATTCCAGGGGCCACGGCCAGCACCTTGACTATCGCCAATGCGCAACTCGACGACGGCGCGAGTTATTCTGTGGTCGTCGCCAGTCCCGGCGGCACGCTCGCCAGCAACCCAGCACAATTGAATGTCACGGTCCCTTCCCCGGCAGCGAACGATAACTTCGTCGCAGCGAGTGCACTGAGCGGCGCGAGTGGAGTGGCTTCCGGCACCAACAACTTCGCCACTCGGGAATCGGGCGAACCGCTACACGCCGGCAAGCAAGGCAGCAACTCCGTCTGGTATACCTGGCAGGCACCGGCACAGGGCATCGCGACGTTTCGCACGACGGGCAGCACCTTCGACACGCTCCTCGCCATCTACACCGGCACCGGCGTCAATAGCTTGACCAATATTGCCAACGACGAAGATAACGGCGGTTTTCTCACCAGCCTGCTCAGCTTCAACGCCAACACGGGGGTCACGTATCGAATTGCCGTTGATGGTTTCGGCCGGGCGCAGGGACATTTCATATTGCGCTGGCAGCTCGAACAAACCAACGCCACCCAACCGGTCATCACTTGTCATCCGGCCAATCGGACCGTGCTGGCCGGAATGGACGCCTCGTTCACCGTCTCAGCCACGGGTCCTGCGCTGAGCTATCGCTGGTTCTTCAACAGTGCCGAACTGCTCGGCCAGACTTCCGCCTCCCTTTCCATCACGAACGTCCAGCGGCCAAATGTTGGATTTTATGTCGTGCGCGTCACCGGCACAGGGAATCGCAGTGTGGACAGTCTGCCTGCCATTCTCGAGATCGGGCCGTTCGCCAATGTGCAGTCACGGGAGAAGCCGGATGATATTTTTCCCACTTGCGCGGGTGGCTTTGCTCTCGCTGGCGCCGCCTCCGTGGCAATGGGTTCGATCGGCTCACAAATTCTCGTCGGGTCCTTCACCAACAGCACTCTCGATTGCATCACGACCAACTGCGGCGGAATCCCGACCGGTATTCGTTATCTCGATTACACCGCGCCGGCCAATGGCACCTTTGCTTTCGACACTGTTGGCAGCGTGCCGCGGACGAAGCTCTGGGTCTGTCGCCTGGGAGCCAGCACCCTCGATGCGCGTTCTGTGATCAAATGCGACATCAGCAGCGCAACCGACAGTCGGAGCACGGTCCGTTTTCCGACGCAGGCCGGGATATCCTATCGGGCCATTGTCGCGAAACTCGATAGCATTCAGTCGACCCCGCAACTCAACTGGAAATTTGGCTTACCCCCCGTTTTCACCGCGCTATCGTCGAACCGCTTTCTCGAATCGGGTTCCACTCTCGACTTGAATGTGACCGCCCAAAACGTCACCGCCCCGGGTGTCAATAGCCCGCTTGCGCCACCCACGTACCGCTGGTTTTTCAATGGCACGCTGATGAGCACGAATCCGACCATGAGTTTACCCAATGTCACCGCCGCCCATGCCGGGCTTTACCGAGTCGATGTCAGCAATGATCTGGGAATGACCTCGGCCGTGGTGCGCGTGGAAGTATATGGGGCGCCCGGGAAGGCTGTGGTTAACACCGGCGATATGACAGAACTCTTTGCCGACACCACTACCAATGCGTGTCCCGACATGCCGGTGCGCTATCAATGGCGCCTCAATGGGATGCCGCTGACCGGTGAAACCAATCGAAATCTTTTGTTGCGCAATACGCAGCCGACTCAAGCCGGCCAATATAGTGTGACGGTGAGCAATTGCATCGGGCTCGTGACCTATCCTGCGGCGAGCCTTGCCGTCACTGTGAATTTGGATTTGGAACTGACCATTTTGTCCGGAAGCCAGGTGCAGCTCCAGTGGCGCACGACTGCCGGAAAACATTATCGGGTGGAATTCCGTCCTTCGTTCGATGCCACGGCTTGGTCGCCTTTAGTGCCTGACATTACCGGCACCGGCAACATCCAACAAATCACCGACAATCGCGGCCCGGCGCCACGCTTCTACCGCATTGGGGTGCTGGATTAGCGCGGCGTTTAAAGACCGCTCGCTGGCAGCGATTCCACCGGACGGAACTTTGCCATTTCCAAAGGCAAACCGATGTCATCAGCGTAATGGAGGAGAGTGACCTGTTTGGAAAGCGCCTCGAAATTCGAGAACAACATTGAAGCCGGCGCCTCCAGATGGAACACCCCCTCGGCGCCCGCTTGGCGCGCGCGTCGAATGCGGTCGCCGTTGGATGGATGAGTGTCGAACCATCCGCTCGGTTTCAATCCCATGGCATCCTCCACTTGCGTGCGCTGATGCGCGTTCAACTGGGCTTCATGTTGCAGCAGGTAGGCTGGGAAATCGTCGGGCAGATGACGATTGAGGTTCCAGGAGGTTCGGATGTTTTTGTAGGAGGGCTGGAGCAAATGTCCCAGGAGATGAATCCGGCGCATGGTCTCTTCGAAATCACGGCTGCCGGCCAGTTTAATTTCATAACTGTCCGCATCGTATTCCATCTGGCGCAGCATGAAGCAGCCGATGCCGTGGCCGATCCACATCAACATCTTGAGCAGCAGTCGGGAGAACCAAACGCCCAACCGCGCGAACCCGATGATAATCGCGACGCGTGCGTCTTCCGTTTGCGCCCATTCCTCCAGGGTCGCGTCCCAGGCATCGCGCTCATAAATGACGCGCGCGAACCACATATTGACGCTGCGGATAATGTAGGTCAGCCGCATCCCGAAACCCTGGGTGAAATGGCCGAATTCATGCGCCAACACGCCGGCGAGTTGGCGCACGGTGAGACCGGCGACCAACGGCAGGCCGATAGTCAGCACCAGATCGTTGCTCAGAAAACTCAGGGCCCCGCGACGAAACCCGGCGGCGGCGTTCAACTGGCAATCCACATCGATGCGCCGGGGAAACGGCGCCCCAACGGTCTGACAAATCTTTGTGACGAAAGAAAAAAGGAGCGGTTCCGCGCCGGCATTGAGCGCGAGTGGTTGTGCATGCTTTGTTCGTCGGGCAAAGAGCGGCTTCACCATGAAGAATACCAGAACGCTCCCAACGAAAAGGGGAGTGGCGTAGGCGAGAAAGAGGAAGATCACGGCGCGTCCGCTGCGACTGCTGTGCAGAAGAAAAGTGAAATGGGTGGCCCACCAATAGACCGACCAACCCGCGGCCGCGACCAGCCCAAGATAAATCAGCGGCAATGTCACCATCGCCATCGCCACGATGAGTAATCCAAGTTTGTAGAAAAGCGATACCGGGGTGCGACTCACCGGACCGAGGAAGGCCTCATGCAGGCTTCCCGGACGAAGGCCACCGCTCGATTCCGGCGCCGCGAAATCATCCCGGCTCAAGACCGGTTCCTCCGTTGTCTTTTCCTGATTCAGTGATGCCGCGGACAGCACGGTCTGCTGGCCACATTGAGGACACACAATCTGCGCGCCCTCGGCTTCCGCGGGATATTGCAGATGCACCCCACAGCCCTGGCAGGCGCATTTGGAGTGGATGATTTCGCTCATGGGACGCCGGATGAGAACAGAATCACCTCTTGCCGGCAAGCCGGGGGTGGCGCGCGATTGGAGTCTCGCCGTAGCGCAGGTTTCCAAACCTGCCGTATCGCCGATTTCCAAATCGGCCTGCCAGAAAAGTGTTTGGCGGGTCAAGTTATTTACCGCATGCGGGTTTGGAAACCCGCGATACAGCAGACTTTGAAGTCTGCGCTACAAGAGACGCACCGCAAAACGTCCCGGCAACGTGCTTGGAGATTGCTTATTTGACGAATTCAGGTAGAACAGACCACCGAAAACCGTCGCTACAAATGAGGTCCAGTCAACTGTCTCACCAAGGCTGTTCATGAATTCTATCATCGAACCACGCGTGACCATTTTACAACTGCACAACATTCATCAAAATCTTATGAAAAGACTGAAAATGCTCCAAGCTTGGGCGGCTCTCGCTCTAACGATCGCGGCCTTTGCGCCGTCCGGTTTCGCCGCCATTTCCATCCCGAGCAACGGCTCGGATGGCGCGCTGAACATCACGACCAGCACCAACATTGACCTGGGAATGGCGGTAACTGGTCCTTGGGATACCAACAATACAGCCAATGCCGGCAAAGGAGTGTATGACCCGGACAAATGGGCCATTGTTTTCAAATATACCTCCGTCAACATCGCCAACGGGGTCACGGTTACATTCAAGAACCATGCGAGCCGCGCCCCGGTGGTATGGCTGGTCAGCGGGAATGTCACCAATAACGGGACGGTTAATCTGAATGGGGCTCCTTCCGACACAGGAACGGTGACGGTCCCCGAAGGCGGGCCAGGTGGCTTCAGAGGCGGCGCGCGCCAGCAGGATGGCTTGAGCACTGCCTATACTGCGGGGTTTGGCCCTGGCGGGAGCTATAACGCGGCTGGTGAATATGGCCCAGGACAGCAGTACAGTTACGGAAACTCTTCTCTTGTCCCGCTCATAGGAGGTTCAGGTGGCGCCGCCAACGGTAATTACAATGGCAACGGCGGAGGAGGTGCTATCCTCATCGCGGCTTCGGGAACGATCCAACTATCAGGCACCATCAGCGCGGCGGACGGTTCCGGTGGCCCTGGTTACAGGGGAAGCGGCGGAGCGGTCCGGCTCCTCGCTGATCAAATTCTAGGCGCAGGAACTGTTGCCGCCAACGGCCAGAATCCCGGGCGAGTTCGCCTGCAAGCGAATGTTGTCAGCCAATTTTTGAGCGTTAACCCAATCGTCCAGCGGGAATCTCCCACCCCGGTCGTCATCTGGCCGGCAACCAATGCGCCGAGCGTGCGCGTTGTTTCTGTTTCGGAGCAAAATGCACCGCGTGATCCACGTGCAGTGATAGAGAATAATCCTGCGGATGTGACCATTGCTTCCTCCAGTCCGGTGGCAATCCTCCTGGAGACGACAAACTTTCCCACGAATGGGACGGTCAATGTGTTTATCAAACCGCGCAACGGCGTCTTGCCCACCTACCAGGCTTCTTGGCTGAGCGGGAGCGGCGCTTTGTCCCTCTGGCAATTACAGACAAACTTTCCGGCAGGCTACAGCGTGATTCAAGCGCGGGCAGTTGCACCGTAGTGGCTGAACCTTGGCCGCCGAGATGGTCGCAACCATGCGGTCTTACGCACCACGCATCACGCATCACGCATCACCCATCACGCATCACCCATCACGCCTTACCGCTGAGTGAAGTCGGGACTGAATCCAATTAGAGCAATGCTCCGAGCCATGTGGTTCGTGGTCTTGGCTTTGCTCGCGACAACTGTCCCCGCCCTGCCGGAGGAAGAAGCGATCTCGCGTGAAGTTAGTCTCTTCAACTTCGGGCAGTCCCCCGCCACAATTGAAGCCGTTTCACGGGAAGTGAGTCTTTTCAATTTTAGCCAGCCCTCCGGGACGGAAGCCATTTCCCGAGAGGTCAGCATTTTCAACTTTGGCCAACCCTCCGGCCTTGAAGCCATTTCGCGAGAGGTGAGCCTCTTCAACTTCTTCCTGACCGCGTCGTCGACGAATCTCGAAACCATCTCGCGTGAAGTGAGTGTGTTTAATTATTTTCAGTCGCTCAACAGCGTGGAAGCGATCTCGCGCGAGGTGAGTGTTTCCAACTTCGAAATCATCACCCAGCCACAGAGTCAGTCTGGGTTCGTCGGTAACGCTGTCACGTTCACCGTTATGTCCACTAATAACGGGCCGGTCAGTTATCAATGGCAATTCAATGGCACGAACATCGCCGGAGCGACGAACGCCACATTGACCCTGACAAATCTGCAACCCGCCAATGCCGGCAATTATCAAGTGGTCATCAGCAGTGCCGTCGGCACAGTGACCAGCGCGGTGGCGGTTCTCACGGTCGTTTCTTGTCTGTCGAGACCGGATGGTTCAGTCTCTTGGTGGCGAGGTGAGGAGAACGCGTTGGATTCAGTTGGAGCCAACCACGGCAGGACCATGGGTGGCCTGAACTTTCCGCCAGCAAAAGTGGGGAGCGGGTTTCATTTCAATGGAATCGACAGCTATGTCCTTATTCCATCCAGTCCTACTCTGGATGCGGCCGGCTCCTTTACCATCGAGGCCTGGATTCGAACCACCAATCGCTCGGGAGAAATTGTCAGCCGCTATGGCCTGGGTGGATTGGGTTCCGGTGGAAGTTCCGACATGGAATTGGGAATCGGCGGGGGAACGGGCTTTCCGGACAATCTCCCAGGTCTTGCTCTTCGTGATCAAACAGGCGCCATCCAATCAATCATGGGAACCGCCTCTATTGCTGACGGCCAGTTTCACCATGTCGCGGGCGGTCGCGATCTCGCAAAGGGTGTGATTTTTCTGAGCGTCGACGGAATCCGTTATACGGCGAATCTAACCGTCAATTCTTCTATCTTCGGAGGTGGGGAAACCGCCCCGTTCCTGATCGGCGCCAGCGACTTTTGTTGCGGCCAAGGAGTGGGTGCGCATGATTCGTTTTTTATCGGGGAGATCGACGAGGTCACCTATTACAACCGGGCTCTTACTTCAAACGAACTTGTCACGCTCTACCACGCTGGCAGCGCAGGGAAGTGTTCCTCATGCGAACCAGTCGGCTCCGGTCTAATGGCTTGGTGGACCGGAGATGGAAACGCCGACGACCTTGCGGGGAGCCATCACGGCACCTTGCATAATGGCGCCACCTTTTCCGCGGGCAAGGTAGGGTCCGCCTTCCGCTTTGACGGAGTGGATGACTACGTCTCCGTGCCCGACGACCCGCTTTGGCACTTTGGTCAGAACGATTTTACCATTCAATTCTGGGGGCGGCTTGAGCAGATAAAAGAGAGCATGTTCCTGCAGCACCAGTCCGGAGCTAGTAGCGGTGGATTCGAGTGGGACCTGCAACCGTTCTCTCCCCAGGGCAGCGTGCTCATTTTTGCACGCGACCCCGGAAATGCCGCGATTTTTCGTCCTTGGTCTCCCACTTCGGGCAGTTGGTTCCATTTAGCCGTGACGCGGGCCAACCGCGTCTATCGGCTCTACGCCAATGGGACACAGTTGGGCAACGAACAATTCGATGCCAACCCCATCGCTGAAGTTTCAGGTCCATTGCGGATTGGTGCCACCGCGGGCAACGCCGCGTTTGTCATGAACGGGCTGATCGACGAACTCGCTGTTTACAACCGCGCTCTTTCCTCCAACGAAATTGCCACCCTCTACGCCGCAGGCAGCGCCGGGATGTGCCGACCGCCGTTTGTCAGCGGCGCTCCCCGGGTTGTCATTAACGGCAGAGTCTTCTTCGAGGAGATGGTCACTGTGACGAATAGCGCTCTGCTCCAGTTGGACAGCAGCATCTCCAATGCAGTCATTCGTTATACCCTCAATGGGGCATCGCCCGGCAGTGGCCTCTTATATACCGGAGCGTTTGTCTTGAACCAAGCGGTCCTTCTCCGGGCTGCCGCGTTCCGGCCAGACTTCACACCGGCCGGAGAAGCGGATCCTCTCTTCGTCGATGTCGTGGCACCTCCCTTCATTGTGACGCCGCCTCAGGGACAGATCATCGGTACCGGCGCGGATGTCCTGCTGAACGCGGAAGTCCTGGGCGCGGAACCGCTGGTTTTTCAATGGTTTCGCAATGGCGTGGCCGTGCCGGGCGCGACCAACGCCAACTTGCTACTGCCAAATATTCAGCCCAACCAGGCTGGCAACTTTGCGCTCTTTGCTGCCAACCCTTTCGGTATAGCGGAGAGCCCGCCAGTCGCCGTCATTGTCTTCGCGCCCCCGAGTATTCTGGCGCAGCCAACAAGTGTTTCAGTCAGCGTGGGCGGCTTGGCGACATTCTTAGTCTCCGCATTTGGTCCACCACCTTTGCAATTTCAATGGCGGAAGAACGGGGTGAATATACCCGGAGCGACCGACAGTGCTTTCACGATCACTAATGTTCAATTTGACGACGGCGCTACCTATACCGTGGTGGTGGCAAGTCCGGGAGGGACTTCCATGAGTGACCCGGCCCTCTTGATCGTCACCGCTCCATCGCCCCCAGCCGGAGACGCCTTCACCAGCACCAATGCGCTGCTCGGAGCCAGCGGAGCGGCGACCGGGACAAACAACTTCGCCACACGCGAGGCAGGTGAACCTTTGCACGCAGGGAAACCCGGCGGTTATTCGGTCTGGTATTCATGGACCGCGCCAGCCAAAGGGATCGCGACCTTCCGCACCACGGGAAGTACTTTCGACACTTTACTGGGCGTGTATCTCGGTTCGAGTGTAAGCAGCCTGACCACCGTGGTGAGCGATGAAGACAGCGGTGGTTTTCTGACGAGCAAAGCCAGTTTCAATGCCAGCAATGGGGTGACTTATCACATTGCCATCGACGGGTTCGATGGCGGGCAAGGCAGCTTTGTCTTGCGTTGGGATCTGGTGCAAACCGAAACCGCCGTGGCGGAAATAAAATGTCCACCGGAAAGTCGCACGGTGCAGCCCGGACAGAATGCCACCTTCACCGTCAACGCCCTCGGAACTTCCCTGACTTATCAATGGCTTTTTAACGGCGCGCCGATTGCCGGGGCAACTTCCGCCACCTACATCCGCAGCAATGTCCAACCCGAACATGTCGGGTTCTACAGTGTGCGCGTTGGCAATACGGCGACGCAAACAGTGGAATCGGCCGCGGCCATTCTGGAAATTGGCCCGTTCCCGGATGTGCAGTCCCGCGATAAGCCGAACGACATCCCCATCAGCTGTCTCGGTGGCTTCCGTCCCGTCTCCAGTCCGGGCGCGGCCTCGGTCGCCGTCGGCGCCATCGGGTATCAAGTCCTGGCCCAGGCTTCGGTGAACAATCTGTCGGATTGCCTCACCACCAATTGCGGCGGAATCACGCGGACGATGAGATATATCCAATTCGAGCCGCGCGATTCAGCCATATTCGTCTTCGACACTTCGGGAAATCTTTCTCACACCAAAATCTGGGTTTGCCAGGGCGGTCCCAGCAGCCTGGCGCTCGCGACTAATTTCATTAAGTGCGATGTCGAGAGCGCGCCGGATGGACGCAGTTCCCTCCGCTTTCCCGCCATCGCCGGCAACAAATATGCCGTCTGGGTCGGCTTGCTCGATGGCACCAATGCGCCCTTGCGACTGAACTGGCGTTTTGGGATGCCGCCGCGCATTGCCACACTCGCCGCGGATCAATTTGTGACGGAAGGCGCGGCGGCCACGTTCCATGTTGCGGCCACAAATGTCATTGCCCTGGGCGTGACCACGCCGTTGCCTCCGCCGACTTATCAATGGTTCTTCCAGGGGACCCTGCTCGCCACGAACGCGGCCTTTACACTTCCGCAAATGACGACGGCCTTGGCCGGCCAATACCGGGTGGTGATCTCCAACGACCTGGGGACCACTTCGGCAGTCGTGCGCGTGGAAGTCCATGGACCGATCAATCGCACCGTTGTCGGCACCGGGAGCCGGACCGAACTTTTTGCCACGGATACGACCACCGCCTGCGGGACAGCTCCGACCAGCTACCAATGGCGACGGAACGGCATGCTGTTACCCGGTGAAACCGGTCGCACCTTGTTGCTTCCCGCGACGCAATCGGAAAACGCCGGCGAATATTCGGTGACCATAAACAATTGTCTCGGTTCGTTGAATTACATCGTGGCGCGAATCGCGGTGGTTGTGGATACCGGATTCACCGCGGAACTCTGGTCCGGCGGCGCGATGCTTTTGCGTTGGCGCACGACGCCCGGCAAACATTATCGCGTCGAGTTTCATTCATCCTTTGAAGACTCGACCTGGCTCCCGTTGCGGCCGGATATCACGGCCGGAGGATTCGTCGAGCAAATCGCCGATCCACTCGGGTCCATCCCCCGCTTCTATCGCATCGTGTTGCTGGATTAAGGCGAGGGCATTTGCAGCTCCTATGGAGCTTGGAACACGGGGACGAAGGAGACGGTCCGCACCTCCCTCCCCGACATGGGAGGTTGCGGGCGGGTTTGGAATTGAAAATGTCGGGCGACCTGATAGAACTGGAGGAATTCCCGGAAAAGCAAGGTGAAGACAAAACACCCACACTTGGTCCTTCACTGGGCAAGGCACGGCCTGCGCACCGTTTTTTGCCAAAGCAGCGGCAGGCCCAAATTCGCTATGGCACTGAGCAAGGAGCGGACTTGGTGTCGGCTTTTGCTCTCTTTTCTCCTTTTCCTGTTCATGCGCCTCTTTCCACCGGCGGAGGCGGCAAATGTTTATTGGATCAACCCGGCCGGAGGCTCGTGGAGCGCGACAACCAATTGGAGCACCGGAACAATTCCCGGCAGCAATGACAACGTTTTCATTATTAGCAATGGCAATTACGCGGTCACTCTTGATGTCAATGCCACAGTGGCAGCATTCAATTTCGGGGGAGCGATGGGAACTCAGAACCTTTCCATCACGGTAAACGCGCTTTTCACGCTTACAGGCACAGGGACGGTCAATGACCGTGGCTTGCTCAGTCTGGATGGCGGGACCATTCTTGGCGGCACCATCAACCTCGGCGCCTCACCGTTTCTCTGCACGGCCCACGGGGGCACACTGGACGGCGTGACAGTCAACGGGGACATGGACCTGACACGCGTTAATGGAGCCAACGCGACGATTGTCAATGGGCTGGTTTTAAATGGCACGGCCTACCTGGGCAACCCGACCAACGACAGCACATACGGTTTGCTCAATTTTAGCGGCAGCCAGACTTTGGGCGGCAACGGCACGGTGATTTTTGGAGGCGCCTCGTGCAACTCGATGCGCCTAATCAACAGCGGCACGACACTCACATTGGGTCCTGGGATCATCGTGCGCGGGCATAGCGGGCAGATAGGCTATGATATTTGCCAAGGCGGCGCTTCCAGCGTGGAGGTGCTCAACCAAGGCGCCATCTCGGCGGATGTGAGCGGAGGGACGATTGTCATCCGGGCGCAGCCCTTCACTAACAACGGTCTGCTGCAAAGTCCCGCTGGAACCATCAATCTGGCCGGGACCGTAGTGACGCCCGGCTTGGGCACTGTTCAAAGCGCCGGCGGAGTCGTGCTGGTCACCGGAGTGTTGGACAACACCAACCACAATCTGCTGCTCAATGGTCCCGGCTATACGCTCACCTTACAAGGCGCCATCATCCATGGCGGCGCCGTGACTGGCACCAATGGCGGTCAACTGATTTTCAGCAGCAGCACACTGGACGGCGTGACAGTCAACGGGGACATGGACCTGACACGCGTTAATGGAGCCAACGCGACGATTGTCAATGGGCTGGTTTTAAATGGCACGGCCTACCTGGGCAACCCGACCAACGACAGCACATACGGTTTGCTCAATTTTAGCGGCAGCCAGACTTTGGGCGGCAACGGCACGGTGATTTTTGGAGGCGCCTCGTGCAACTCGATGCGCCTAATCAACAGCGGCACGACACTCACATTGGGTCCTGGGATCATCGTGCGCGGGCATAGCGGGCAGATAGGCTATGATATTTGCCAAGGCGGCGCTTCCAGCGTGGAGGTGCTCAACCAAGGCGCCATCTCGGCGGATGTGAGCGGAGGGACGATTGTCATCCGGGCGCAGCCCTTCACTAACAACGGTCTGCTGCAAAGTCCCGTTGGAACCATCAATCTGGCCGGGACCGTAGTGAACGCAGGACAATTCAGTCTGGGCAGGGCCCCGGGCATCGTGAATATCACGGGTGAATATGTCCAGTCCACCTCCGGCACTTTGAGCATTGAGATAGGCGGACTCACCCCAGGAAATGGTTATAGTCAACTCAGAGTTTCCGGCATGGCGATGCTGGCCGGCACGCTCCAGGCAACGCTCACCAACGGTTTTTTACCGCAGGTAGCAGATCAATTTGTAGTGATGACGTTCGGTTCGCGCAGTGGAGCTTTTGCGAATATCACGGGGGACGCCAGTTACTTCATAGCCCAACACAACCCCAACGATGTGCAGCTTGTGGCGCGAAACCCGGTTCCGCCAGAGATTCTCGTTCGCGTCAACGGAAGTGTGGCTGTTGCGAGCACCGTGGTTGTGACGAACCGGGCAGCGATCGAATTGCTCACGAGTCTCGCGGGCGGCTCGGTTCGCTACACACTCAATGGAGGACCGCCCTCGAGCGGCGTGTTGTATACGGTGCCATTAATGGTCACGCAAACGGTAGTGGTCCGGGCATTAGCCTTCAATGTGGCAGGCATGGCGTCGCCAGAGATGAATCCCATTCAGGTGGTCGTGGTGGCACCCCCGGCCATCCTACTGCAACCGCAGGACCAGCTGGTCGGAGCTGGAGAAGACGTGGTCTTCGCCGCATTGGTGGCGGGAACGCCTCTACCCCACCTCCAATGGCTGCGCAATGGATTGGTCCTCGCCGGCGCAACCAATTCCCTGCTTCTGCTCACGAATGTGCTGCCGGGGCCTCCGGCCGACTTCGCGCTGGTGGCCAGCAACATTCTTGGTGTGGTGACCAGCGTGGTGGCCAGGCTCGATGTGCTGGGCCCGCCCACGATTATCACCCAACCCGCTAGTGTCACCGTGGCCGTGGGAGGCTCGGCCACTTTCTTGGTGTCGGCCTTTGGTCCTCCGCCCTTGCAATTTCTTTCCAGCACATTGGGATCCTAAGCTTAGAATTCCACGTGGACAAGTTGTCGCG
>JADMIO012791274.1_pt1 | contig 80065 bp, 69 predicted proteins | sample 8958161 | NCBI WGS metagenome assembly JADMIO01 (sample SAMN16585339, study PRJNA669376) | soil metagenome | isolation source: Crop rotation soil | place: USA: Cullars Rotation, Alabama | collected 2011 | reverse complement strand
CGCGACAACTTGTCCACGTGGAATTCTAAGCTTAGGATCCCAATGTGCTGGAAAGATGCTGGTCACGTTGATCGCCAAGGGGCTGCCCACCGACAAGACGGAGCCCTACTACGGCACGAAATACAGCTACAGCGAGGACACGGGCCCCGCCTACACCGCCCTGCTTCACCCCCCGGCAGTCGCGAGCATCCAGCTGCCCAAGCCGAATCCGTTCATCCCGGGCCGCGCCGCGCTGCTTCCCGCCCAACCGCTGCATCTCATCGATGAACCCTCCCTGAGCCTCTACTATTCGCAGGATACGGAGTTTCTCCGGCCGATGGTCGGCGAGGTCTACCGTTTCCGCCTCCCCCGCTCGCTGGGTTCGGTCGAGACGTCCGTGCTGCTCCGGTTCTACGAGGCGTGCGTCAATGAGGCCCTCAACGAAACCGCGTACACCGCGCACGAAGCCGGTTTGAATTTTACCTTCAACGCCGCGCTCGAGGGCGTGCAGATTTCGGTGGACGGCTACGACGAGTCCACGACCCGGCTGCTTGAGGCCATCGCCGCAAACCTGGTTGACTTCAAGGTCTCCCCCGAACGCTTCGCGGCGATCAAGGACCGGCTGCTGCGCGAGCTCGCCAACTTCCCCCGCGCGGACGCGTACCAGATTCTCCTCGAAACCCGCCGGGGGACGGTTCGCGAATTCCATTATCGTCCCGACGAGCAGCTGCCCGTCGCGCAAAATGTAACCCTGGCTGGGGTGCAGGACTTTGCCCGCCGGCTCTATGCGCGCGGCAAACTGGAGGCACTGGTCCACGGCAACGTCACCGCGACCGCCGCGATGGCGGATGCCCGCCGTTTTGGCGCGGCGTTGAAGAGCTCCCCGGTGCCGGATGCCGAGTTGCTGCGGCGCCGGCTGTTGGTCGAAGCGGCCGGCGAGTCGGTGCGGACCAGCGAAAAACTCCTCGTCAACAATTCCGCCTACCGCCGCGAATACGTCCTGGGCGGCGACAGTCCCGAAGTGCGGGCGGCCACGGTCGTGCTCGGCAACTTCATGGGCGAGCCCTTCTACTCCGAGCTGCGAACGCGGCAGCAGCTCGGCTACATCGTCTTCGGCGGGGCCGGCGACGAGGAGCGTTCGAACTTTGCCTATTTCATCATCCAGTCGGGCGATCATCCGGCCGATGAGGTCGAGGCGCGCGCCGACGCGTACATCGCGAAGTTGCCCGGCCTTCTCGCGGCTCTGACCGACGAGGAATGGGCCACGATCGTGGGCGGCGTGCGGGCGCAGTTGCAGGAAAACGACAAGTCGATCGCGGAGCGCGCCCGGCGATTCTTCGACCTCGCTTACAATCGCGACGCCGACTGGAACCGTCGCGAGGAGACCCTCGCGGCGCTCGACCGGCTCACCAAGGCGCGGACCAAGGAAATCCTCGACCACGCGCTCGCGTCCGGCACGCGCCAGATGCGCACCTTCCTCGGTTTCGCCCGGCAACATGAGCCGAAGGCGGCGCCCGCCGTCACCTTCACCGATCGCGCCGTCTGGAAGCTGACCCGCAAGTTCGAATAACGCGCGCCCCTGCCGCCTCACCGCGGGGCGCAGTCCGCCCCTAAGGCTGCACCTTGAGCTCCACGCTGATCACGTGGAGCTCTTTGGCGCCGACGTTCTCCAAGGTGTGCGGCGGCAGCGGTTCGCCCCAGGCGATGTGCGGCAGGTTCGCCGGCGGCGGTTTGCCGCGGGTGTCCACCAGGACCCTTCCCTCCGCATCGCGCCGCACAAAATCGCTCCAACCTTGGATGTGGTGCACGGCCGCCCAGCGGTGGGTGTGGACGGGCACGGTTTCGCCCGGCGCGATCCGCGTGTCGAGCACGCGCACGCGCTCATTCTCGAAAATGACCCGGTGATGCCGCGGCGCCGCCTGCAGGGCATCGAGCGATTCCGGCCAAGGCCAACTCACCCCCGGCAAAGATCGGGCGGCATCGCTCATTTCTTCGCGCCGCCGGTGGGATTTTCCGGCTCGGCCCGCTCCACCCGCTCCGCCTCGGCCATCAGGCGCTTGAACTCCGGATCCTCGCGCAAGGGTGCCCAGGTCGGGTCATGGCGCAGGTCCGACGCCGAAAAATAGGTCGAGTGCAGCTTGGACTTCAGTGACACGTCGATGAGCCGCATGGCTTCCTTCCGGTCACCGACCAACAGGCAGGCCTCGGCAAACCAGGGCGGCGGTATCCCCACCGCCTGGTCCACATTGAGCATCTGCCTCACCGTGGGGAGCAATTGGCGGGCGGCCGCAATCTCGCCGAGATCGGCGAGCAGGATCACCCTTTTGCCCAGGGCGACGCGGTCGTTGGGATTGGCCGCGAGTCGCTGGTCCACGACCTTCAACGCCGCCCGCCATTCCACCGCGGCGGCGTCAGGGCGGCCCGCCTGCGCCAGCGCGTTGCCCGTGAGTTCCCCGCGCGGACCACGAAACCAATTGTCATTCATCCAGTCCCGCGAGAAAGCCTGCACCGCGGCCAGGGCCTCCTCCGGTTCGTTGCGGTAGCTGTGGACGAGGAAGGCGAAATAGCAGCCGCGGTCCTCCTGTAGCGCCGTGGTGGGCAGGAGCGCGAGCAGGCTCTGCGCCCGGTCCAGATCACCGTCCACCGAGAGGGCAAAAAACGCCTCCAACAGGCGGGCCGAGGTAATCGGCTGCTGCGCGATCGACGCGGCCAGCGCCGCCTTGGCCTCCGTCGTCCGGCCGGCGAACCACAGCGACAGCGCCTTGTTGTAGAGGGCAACGGGGTCGCCACCGGGCAACTGCGCCGCCCGGTCGTAAAGCTGATAAACTTCGTCCAAATGGCTGGGCTGGGTGCGCAGCACGGCGGCAAGGGCGCGCAGCACCCGTTTGTCGTCGGGTCGCTCCCGCAGGAGAGCGCGCAGGGCCTGCTCATGCTCCTGATTTTCCTTCTCCGCCCCCGTATACTGCACGGCCGCCGCAAACCGGGCCTCGAACGACTTCGGATCCAGCCGCAGGGCGCGCTGGATGGCCGACCGGGCGGACTCGCGCCGCTCGTCCGACTGATCCCAGCCCCGCGCCCCGTAACGTTCATGGAGTTGGGCATACGCGGCCCAAACCTCCGCATCGCCCGGGTCCTTCGCCACCGCCTGCTTCATCATGTCCTCCGCCAGCGCAAAATCATCCTTCGTCGCATCGAGTGCGTTGAACAAATCCCGGCCTTTGTCCGCCAATTGACGGGCCTCGGAGACGGGCGCCGGCGCATCGCTGGACGCCGGGGCGGAGGGCAAGGTCGGAACGGGTTTGGCATCGCCGCGACGGATCTCGCGCAGGATCGGTTTCACGGCAAAAACCACCGCAAATAACAGGCCCACCCCAGTCCACGCATAACGCACCCAGGAGGGCTGCGCCTCTTTTCGGGGGGATGCGGCACCTCCGCGTTCCATGGGACGAGTGTGTCCCGTCTCCCTTCCCTCGCGATCGAGCAACTTGCCCACCCGGCGCGCCAAGGTCTCCGGCGTGTCCTTCACATTCAGCCGCGTCCATTGGACATCGCGGAATCGCTCGGGCACGCGCGCAATCGGCTCTGCGGTGTCGTCAATCACCACCGGAAACAAAAACGCGTGGTCATCCGCCAGCAGGTGCGAGCGGTCCACCGCGAGTTTCCATTCCAGCCGGAAATAACCTTCCGGGCGCGAATTTGTGTTACCCGAGATGATGGGCACGAACAGCGCGCACTCCTTGATCTGCTTCCGGATCTTCGCGTCCCACGCATCCCCGCCCCGTAACTCGCTCTGGTCGAACCAGACCTCAACCCCCGCCGCACGCAGTGCCTCGCAGATGCGCAGAGCCGCGGCCGCATCCTGCGACGCATAAGACAAAAACACCGCCTTGGTCGATTCGCTCATTCGATATTCAGGCCACACAGCACACCGGGAGCCACGGAGTCCACGGAGGATTTTCTTCGTGGACCCGGCTTGGTGAAGGCCGACCGGAGGGGCTGAAAGGGGCTCGATTCATCCCGCGGGGCCGAAGTCCTTTGTGACCCACCCCAGCTGGTCGTCGGCCAGGTTTAATTTCCGCAACAGCGGCTCCCAGCGCGGGTCGGTGCGGAGGCTGTCGAGCAGCGGGTCAACCTTGGTCAAACACATGCCGGAATCGCGCTGTTGATACGCCGTGTCCAGCCACGCAAAGCCCGCTTCCACGTCGCCGCGATAGGCATGCACTTGGGCCACTTGGAATGCCGCATGGGTCCCGTGTTGGGACTTAAGCGCGTCCAGTTCCGCGTCCGACTCGGCTTTCCGGCCTTGGGCGTGCCGGGCCAGCGCCAGGCTCGTATGCCGGGACCAGCCGGCCGGCATGCCCTCGGCGGTCGCCGCCGCGGCGCCAGCCCGGCCTTGGAGCAGCTGCGCCATGCTGAGGAAGGAGCGGCTGCGGGTCCCCGACGGATTCAGCGCCAGCACATGTTCCGCCACCTTTTCCATCTCCGTAAACCGGCGCGCATACGACAAACTCCGGACCACGGTATACCCTGAGAAATAATTGAAGGGATCCAGCGCCGCGGCCTGGCGGGACAGGGCGATGCCGCGCTCGAACCGGCCGGTGCAACCCGCCAGGTGCGCCTGCAGGCTCACGGCCTCCACTTCCCCCGGGGCGAGCACCACAGCGCGCTCCAGCTCTGCCGCAGCCTGGCGCCAATCCCAACCGTACAGCAGCTCGACAAAGCCCAGGGCGACATGGCCCTTGGCCAGCCCCGGATCCAATTCGATCGACCGGGCCGCCGCCTCACGCGCCAGCTTGTTGCCCGCATCCACGGCCTGCACCCCTGAACCCGCCGCCAGCCCGTACGCCATCGCCAGCCACGCCCAGGTCAGCGCCGAGTCCGGATCGATCGCCAGCGAATCCTTGTAGCACCGAATCGCCTTCAACGCGTCATCCACGCCTTCCCGGTTGAACGCCGACCGGCCCTCGAGGAACAGCCGGTACGCCGCGGGGTTCGCCTCGCGGACGGCGCTGCCCCCGCCGCTCAGTTTCAGCGACAGGTTCTTGGCGACCAGCTGCGCAATCTCGTCCTGCACCGCAAAGATGTCCTTCAGGTCGCGCGTGAAGGTGTCCGACCAGACGTGGAACCCATCCGCCGCCTTGATCAGCTGGGCGGTGATGCGCACGCGATCACCGGCTTTGCGCACACTGCCTTCGACGACGTACGCGACGCCGAGCTGACGCGCGATCTCCGCCACCGGCGTGTCCTTTTTCTTGAAATGAAACGCCGAGGTCCGCGCGGTGACCTTCAGGCCCGGGACGCGGACGAGCACGTTGATCAGCTCTTCGCTGATGCCGTCCGAGAAAAACTCGTTTTCCGCATCGTTGCTGAGATTCGCGAACGCCAGGACAGCCACTGACTTGCTGTCCGCCGGGACCCGGGCCTCCCGGCCCATGATGGGTGGCGCAGACGTCCCGCCCACGCTCCCTCCGGAAATCACGGGCCCGGAGACCCGTGCCACGTCAGGCGCCAGTAGCCGCCGCACATGCTCCGCGACGGCTGAAGACGTTTCGCCGCCGGGGAGGCGCGTCCATTGCACCGTGAGAAACGAATCAGGGACGTCCGCGCCGGCATCCGGCGTCTGATCCACGCAGACGGGAAAAATAAACGCCCGGTTCCGCCCCATGAGGTGCGTGCGCTGATCGGCGAGCCGCCACTCCAGCCGGAAATAACCCTCGGCCCGCGACTGCGTGTTCGCCGAGATGATCGGCATGAACAGCGCACATTCCTTGACCTGCCGGCGGATTTTCTGGTCCCAAGCATCGCCGCCGCGCAACTCGCTCTGGTCGAACCAGACCTCGATGCCGGCCGCGCGCAGCGCCTCGCAAATCCGCAGCGCCGCGGCGGCATCCTGCGACGCGTAGGACAGAAAGACCGCTTTGTCCGGCTGGCTCATATGCGGAGGTAGGCCGCGCCCCTGCTCGCGCTCTGGCGCCCCGCAAGAGGAAGCTCGCGGCCTGCAAAAATCCTTTGGTTCGAGTCGCCCACGGTTGGTCGCGGCTCAAGACCCCCGCTTGGTCTGCTCGGCGGTAATCCAAGCGGTCAGGTCACGGGTGAGGCGGAGTTCCTTGACCTCTCCCGACAGGTCCTCAATCAGCGCCGCGGCTTCATTCAACTCCGCTTGGGCCTTCGCCCGACCCACCGCGTCAGCCGGCTCTGTCTGCGCCTGTACATAGAGCGCGCGCGCCAGTTTGGAGGAAAAATCCGTGCCCGACCCGTCCGCCCGCTGGTGCGCGCGATAGTAAACGAGCGCGGGGCTGAGAATTTCCGCCGCCTCGGCCCGTCGACCCTGCGCGACCACGGTCTGGGCCAGTATCACCCGGGCGCGGGCGATTTCTTCCCTGCGGTCCGCGTGCTTGTTCTCCTCAGTCTGCGTCGCGAGCAGGTCCCGCGCCGTCACTTCCGCATCGTGATCCCGGCCCAAGCGCAGGGCGCTTTCGACCGCCCACGTCCGCAAACCTTGCAACACCTCCACGCGCTGCCTTCTCAAGGCTCCGTTCGGATTCCACTCCTGGGCTTGCGCCAGCGCCTTGGTGCACGCCGCGTAGGCGCCGGCATAGTCCCGGCGGAGCAATTGAATCCGGGCTTCCAGCTCAACATCGCCAATCGCGACCAGCCGGGAAAAATCCGGTCCCAACTGCAGTTGCTTCACCAGCAACGCGCCGTTCCGCCGTGCTTCCTGCACCGCTTTGTCCGCCGCCTCCTGGTTGCCTCGCATGGCTTCCCAGCGGGCAAGATTGGCCCAGCAAAAATAAATGTTTCCGGAAATCCCCGCGGTGTTGCGCGGATCGTGCTCCAGTTGGGTCCCGGCATGCGCCTGGTCCACCGCTTCCTGCACCCGACCGAGCTGGAACAGGTCGATCGCAACCTGATTGTGGGCTTCCGCCCACAGCTGCCAGCCGAGGCTGTCGGCGGGGTTGAAGCGAACGTAGTCATCGCCCGCCTGCAGCGCCATGCGCGCATATTCCAGCGCGGAAACGAAATCGAGCCGCTCCGCGGCCACCGTGCAAAGGACGTTGGGCCCGTACCAGCGGTCCGCCATCGCGCGCAGGTCACCGGGCCGCTTCACGAGCACCTGGCCCGAAATCTTGTAAACCTCCTGGGCCAGCCGTTCGGCGTCATCCAACCGGCCAAGCTGGAGGGAATGGCGCGCCTCCGAGTCGGTCACATCGCCATACGCCGACGCGGCGCTGAGGTCCGTCAGGTCGAGCGCCCCCAGGCCGGCGAGAATCTTGCGCGCTTCCTCGCAGGTCGCGATCCCTTCCTCCTTGGATTGGGAGTGACTCAGGAAATTCAACACATCGGCATAGATCCGCCGGGCGCGGCGCGAAGCGTCCGGGACGGTCGCCAGCGGACGCAACAGCGCCGTGGCTTTTTCCAGGCGTTCTTTTTGCTCATTGCCGCCCATGCCAACGGTGCTGGAACGCACAAAAAACGAAAGCGCGAGGCCGATGGCCGTTTCCTCGCTGTGGTCCCCGGCGGCGTACAATTTCTCGAATACGCCCTGCGCCTCGTCGAGGACGGGAGTCGAGGCGGCGACGTTTCCGCCCGCCACCATCGCCGCGCCCTGGCGGACCAGCGCCATGCCGCGATAGCGCTGCGTTTCGGGCGTCATCAGCTCCTTCGGCAGCCCATCGTAATAAGCCACGGCCTTTTGCGCGAGCTTGCCGACCGTTTCAAGCCGTCCCGTGGGCTCAAGCTCGTCGTAGAAATCCTCGAGGAGAAACCCCACGAGCTTCTCCGCCTCGCCGCGGGCCTGCTCCGTCAACCGTCGGGCCGTCTGGGCCTCGGCGTCGGCCGCGCGGGCGCGGCGGAGATTGATCCAGCCAAACACCGCGCTGCCCGCGGAAATCACCATCAGCACGAGGGCCACGGCGGCAATCAGCCGCGCGCGCACCAGCGCCCGGTGCGTGGCGGCCTCGCGCGCCTGTTGCTCGGCGAGCTGGCGTTTGGACTCCTCCAGTGCCTCGCGTTCGCGCCGCACGCTGCGGCTGGCGCCAATGACACTGCACAGGACGTCGTGCGTGATCTCCACGCGACGGAGGTCGAGGCGGTCTTCCACCCGCAGGAGGCGGCGGTCGACCAGCGTCGCCAGCGCATTCGGCGCCGCGCCGGCCGCCGCAAAGCCCTTGCGTACGCGTTCCTCGGCCACGCTCTCGCGGAAACCGGAATCCGTCAGCATCACATCCTCGACAAAAATCCTCACACCGGGCGGCTGGTCCGCCAGCGCGCGCTCGTAGAACTCCGAGAGAATCGTGTCCCGCGAGCCCGCCAGCAGGTCGGCGGAAATCTCCGCGTGACCCTGGGCCAGGCGGGTGTTGTTCAGCTCGCGGCAAATCAAGCTGAGCAGCGACGGTTCAACCTCGGCATGCGCCAGGTCGGTGCCGCCGGCGACAAAGCGCACCACGGCCTCGGCCACGCTCACGCTTACGAGGTGCGGCGCCGGTGCGCGCACCGCGGCCACCGCCTGTGCCCCGGTCATGCGCGCGAGGCGCATGCGGTTCTGCGTGACGGATGGCATCTGCGCCTTCAGCCCCTCGAGATGGGCCAGGTAGTCCTCGCGCAGTGAAATGAGGATCCGGTAATCGGCGCGCGCGAAGTCGAACTTCGCAGCGTCCGCCTCGTCGCGGTCGATTCGCGCCTCGAGCGCGACCGGCGGGCGGTTTTCCACGAGATCAGCCAGGTCGGCCAAAAATTCCTGGGCGCGACGGCGGCCCACGTCGTCCGATTGCGCGAGCGTGAAGATTTCCTCGAACTGGTCGAAGATCAGGATGGGGATCAGCGTCCGGCCGGTGGCGTCCTTGAGCACGTCATCGCGGTGATGCAGGAACTCCCACAGCGTCTCGCCCGAGACGGCCGAGCCGCTTTGCGTCCAGGTGCCGGCCGCGACGGTCGCGGCAAACACCGCGCGCTTGATCTGGTCCGACGGCGACGGCGACTTCGGATCGTAATCAATGCGCACGTATACCGGGCAGAAGCCTTCCGGGCGGAGGCGAGGCACGAGGCCGGCCTGCAAAATGGAGGTTTTACCCAGTCCGGACTGGCCGAAGAGAATGGTCAGCAGCTTGCGCTGCACGCGCCGGCTGAGCTCGGCGGCCTCTTCCTCACGGCCGTGGAAATAACTGCGGGTCTCCTCCGTGAAGGAAACGAGGCCGAGCCAGGGATTCTGTTCGTCAACGGTGGCGACGGGCGCCGCGGGCGTGGGGGTGGGTTTCATGCGCGGCCGGAATCAAAACAAGGTAGAGGCGCAGACTTGCTGCGCCCAAGGACGCCCGACCACACAAGGGCGCAGCAAGCCTGCGCCCCTACCGCCGATCGTTTATGCGTTGATGAGTTCATGTGCGGCGGGAGTTGAAGAATTCCTTGAGGCGCTGCGTGAACTCCGGCGGGGGTTCGCCCCCCGGCAGGCGCGCGAAGTGCACCGCCTTGAATTTCTCCGGCGTCACCGCGTCGGCTTCCGTCGTGCCATCAATGCAGACGGGCAGGATGAAGACCGCGCCGTCGGCCATGCCGCGGGTACGGTCCACGGCATAACTCCACTCGCGCCGGAAATAGCCTTCATGCCGGCGCTGGGTCGTGGCTGAAACGATCGGCAGGAAGAACGAGCAGCGCGCGATGTTGCCACGAATCTTGCGGTCGTAGTCATCGCCGCTCTCCAGCCGGTCCATGTCGAACCACGTGACGATACCCGCGGCATCCAGGGCGGACTTCAGCTTCTGCACGGCGGGGAGGTCCTCGCGCGCATAACTGATGAATACCGCGTTTTCCGGCATCTCGCGCGCCGGGGGCAGGAAACGCATCGGGGCGGCCGAGCCGACCGGCGGAGTGGAGCCCGCGCGGCGCGCCGTCCAGCGACGGTGCAGCTCGGCGACAAACTCCTCGGCCCCGGTGAACATCCGTGTGCGCACGCTCACCTGCTGCAGGAACGACACCAGTCGAACGTCTCGCATGCTGTGACTGTCGGCCAGGATCTCACCCACGTCGCGCGGGTCGGAGAGCCGGCGGCGCTTGGTCATGCGCAGGAAGAGCCGCGCGAGCCAGTTGGAGAAATCGCTGCCGATCACGAGCAGGTGGTTGTGCTCGAGCGCGTGGAAAAGCTTCTCGGGCGTCAGGTGCTCGCTCTGCAGGGCGCACACGAACTCGAGCATGTCCTCGTCGGAGATGACATAGGTAGGTGATGCCGACAGCCGCCCCAGCAGATGATAAACCACCGGACGCTGCAGGTCGTCGCGCTCGACGGGCAAATCGACGACCCGATTGGGCGCGTAGGCGATGACCTCCGTGTTGGCCGCGCCGCCGAAGCGCACCTGGTTGATCGCCTGCTCGAGGAGCGGGTCGAACGTCATTGAGACGTAGAGATTAAAATCCGTGATCTCCGCCAGCTGGCGCAGCGGGAGCGGCGGCGCAAACGCGGCCTCGCGCATGATGGTGCGCAGGCGGGTGTAGGCCTCCTCGCGGCGGCCGTGATTCACGAGATACGCGCAGACGACGTCGTTCAATTCGAGCGGCTGGGTGAGCGCGGAGGTGTCGACGTTGAGCCGCGCGGCGAGTTTCTCCGCGAGCCACACGATCAGCAGTTGCGGGCCCTTCTCCGTGTCCACCTTGAGCAATTCGGGTCCGACGATCGGGATGACGCGTTTTTCCTCGATGTAGTTCAGCAGGTCCTCCCAGACATCGTCGCTGAACGGCACGGCGGGGACGGAACTGTCGGCGGCGGTTTCAGGATTCATGGGTGCGATGTATGAACGAAGGGAAAATCAAAAGAGGGGCGCGTTGTTCTTCGGATCGGCGAGCATCGCCTCGAAGCTCGGGTCGCCGCGGAGGTTGGCCAGACCTGGATCCGTGCGCATGTATTCCACGGTAATCAGCTGCGGAATCTGCAATTGGTGGCTGAGTTCGGTGATGGCCTGCTCCTTGTCGCCGTGCATGGCATGGACCATCGCCAGGGCATAAGCGAACGTCGGACCATCCACCGCGTCGCGGTCTTCCGGGTACATTTCGACGGCCTTGCGCGTGAGCCGGAAGGCTTCATCAAAATTGCCCATGATGGCCTCCATCAACCCCAGGCCCGACGTGGCCACCACGTTGTTCGGCTCAGTCGCCAGCCGTCCTTGCCATTTCGCATAACAGGGTGCCATCCGGGCTCGCGCGGCGGCCGGATCGCCGGCGGCGAGGTAGGTTTGGGCCGCCAGAACGTCGCTAAAATCGACCGCCACCTCCGTCTCAAACGAAGGCTGCAGTCGGTCGAGCCGCTTGAACTCCGCATAATCCCGACGATTCATGGCCCAGGTTTTTCGGTAATACAGGGCCATGGGCAGCTCGCGTTGCGCCGGAGTGAGCCGGGTGAGCAAGGCATCCACCGCCGCCATGGATCCCGTGATCTGGAATTCCGTATCGGCCGCATCCAGTTGTTCCCGCAGCGGGTCGGCCAGTGCGATCAGACGCTGGTGACCGGCGCGGACTTCGTCCCAACGCCGGCACATGAAGAGAACTTGGACGAAGTTGCGTTGGACGCCGATGTTGGCCGGGTCCAGCTCGACCGCCCGGCGAAAGTGGGTGAGGCACTGGGCCCAATGGCCGCGGCGGCGTTCAATCAGGCCAAGGGAGGAATAAACCGTGGCGTTGTTCGGCTGCAGCTTGGCCAGCTTCTCGTATTGCGCGGTCGCCCGCGCATAGTCCCGGTAGGCATAGTAGGCGTAGGTGCCCATCGCCCCGATCACTTCGGGATCGTTCGGCGCAATCCGGACCGCCTGGGCAATCGCCGCGTCGGCTTCGGCCAGTCGCGCCGCCGAGCCATCGAGCCCCCAGAAAGCATAGAGCGCGTGGACGCGGGACAGCTCGCCCCAGGCGGAGGCAAAATTCGGGTCCAGCTCCACCGCCTTCTGGAACAACTGTTCCTCCTCGCGCAGGGCGGCGACCGACGAGCTCGGTGAACGGTTGCGAACGTCACGGCCCTTGAGGTACAGGTCGTAGGCGGCGGTATTGTCGGTCGGCCGGCGTGTAATAAGCTTCTGGACTTGGGGTGAAAGCACGGCCGAGAGCGCGCCGGCAATCTCTTGCGAAAGCGCGGCCTGAATCGCGAAAACGTCAGTGAGGTCGCGGTCGTAGCTCCTGGCCCAGACGTGCTCGTCCGTGCGCGTGTTGATCAGCTGGCCGGTGACGCGAACCTTGTTCCCCGCGCGGCGCACACTGCCCTCGAGGAGATAGGCGACCCCGAGTTCAGTGCCGATCTGCCGCATGGTCTTCGTCGTGCCGCGGTACTGCATGACCGACGTGCGCGAGATGACCTTCAACTCGGGAATGAGCGCGAGGTTTGTCAGCAGATCCTCGTGGATTCCATCCGCGAAAAACGCGTTGTTGTCCTTGTCTTCGCTCATATTCGCGAAAGGGAGGACGGCGATGGATTTGTCGGCCGTCATGGGCGCGGCAGACGGGGCTGGAACAACGGACGCTGCAGTTTGCGCGGGCGGAGCTGGCGGATCGCCCCGGTTGCTCACCACCACCGCGGTCACGATGCCGACAATCACCGCCGTCAATCCGCCCCACGTCCAGGCGGGCACCCCGGATTTCGGCTTCGGGGACGCGACGCTCGCGTCGCGTGACGCGGGACGGGGGCGCGCCGGCTCCATCGTCACTCTTCCAGCCAGCAATTTCCCCACTTGCTCGACAAACGCCGGGGTCGGCACGCCGTGGGCCAGCCGGGTCCACTGCACGCGCATGAACTCGTCAGGCACGAGCGCCGCGGTTTCCGGGGTGTCGTCAATCACCACCGGCAGCAGGAAAGGCACACCGGACGCCATGTCGTGCGTGCGTTCGACGGCAATCTTCCATTCCCGGCGAAAATACCCCTCGCCGCGCGCCTGGGTGGCCGCGGAAATCACGGCGACGAACAGCTTGCACGTGCGAATTTGTGTCCGGATCTTCGCGTCCCAGGAGTCACCGCCGCGCAGCTCACTTTGGTCAAACCATACCTCCATTCCAAAGGCCCGAAGGGCGTCGGCCAGCCGGCGGGCGGTGTCAGAATCTTCCCGTGAATAGCTGAGGAAGACTGCGCCCGCGGATGTTGTGGTATCCGGCATAAGTCGCGGCAGTTCATGCCGGTTAAGCTTAGTCCTTGCCAGCCTAAACCCGCACTGCCACCCGTTGCCCACTCGCCCCGGCCGCATGTCCACGACAGCCCCTACCGCCAGCTCCCTGCCGTTGTTTCATGTCGTCGGTTTCTCGGGCCACCGCCAGCTCTCCGATCCGGCCGGAGCGGCCCGGGTGGTGAACCAGGCGCTCGAATCCCTGCGACAGGAAACCACCGGCGAGTGGGTCGCCCTGTCGTCCGTCGCCACCGGCGGCGATTTGCTCTTCGTGGCCCAGGCACGCGCGCTCGGGTTGTCCTGGCACGCCATCCTGCCGCTGCCGAAGGCGGAGTTCGCCAGCGATTTTTCGCCGGCCGAATGGGCCAACGTCGAGGAAACCCTCAAGCAGTCGGAACACGTGCGCGTCATCACCGAAAACGGCTCGCGCGAGGACGCCTACCTCGACTGCGGCATGGAAACCGTCAACGGCGCCGACGTGCTCCTCGCGATCTGGGACGGCCAGCCGGCGCGCGGCAAGGGCGGCACGGCCGACGTCGTGGAATACGCGCGCTCGCTCAACCGGCCGATCATCATCATCGACCCGGACACGCTGGCGACGCGGCGGGAGAATTTTGTGGCGCTCACCCGCGCCGACGAATCCCTCGCTTACCTCAACCACCTGCCGGTGGCGTCCACGGGTTGGGGGGAGAATCCGTTCAAGGCGCCGGATTTCATTTTTTCCTTCCAACAAAAGGCGGACTATGCCGCGAGCCACGGGGCGCCGCAGTTTCGGCGGCTCATCGTTTCCACCGTGCTATTGCACGTCGTGGCCACGATCGTTGCGGCTGCGGCGCTCTCCTTCGACCTGCATGTGGCGGCGTTGCCCTGGGTGAAACTGCTCTGCCTCATCGGCGCACTCGGCGTCGCGCTGGTGCTGCGGTATCACCATGCGCATCACAACTGGGTGCGCTGCCGCCTCGCCGCCGAGTTCTGCCGGTCCGCGCTGGCCACCTGGGGCCTGCCCCGCGCCGCGCCGCTGTTCCAAGACCTCGACCTGCCGGGAGTGCACGCGCTCATCCGTTCGCTGCACATCCTGCACAGCCGCTCGGCCAGCATCCAGCCGGTGGCGATGGCGGAGTTCAAGGCGACCTACCTGAGCAAGCGGGTCGACGACCAACTCGCGTATTACCAGCGCCAGGAGGCGCGGGCGCTGCCGCAGTTCAAGCGGCTCAAGACCGGCTTCTGGATCGCGACGGTGCTCGCGCTGGCGTGCACGCTGGCCTACGCGGTTTGCCACACCTTCGACATCGAGACGCCGCACGCGGTGACGACGGTGGTGTTTTACTTTTTCCCGATTGCGCTGCCGGTGGTGGCCGCGGCGTTCATCTCGCTCATTTCCATCAACGATCTGCAGCGCCGCGTGGCGCGCTACCGCGAAATGCGCGCCATGCTCGAGGACAGCCGCAAGCAGGTCGCCTTCTGCCAGACCTGGAACAGCCTCGAACGCATCGTGCTGAAGACCGAACGCGCGCTGCTGCAGGAAGTGCTCGAGTGGCACTCGATCACGAGCTTCACGGAGTCGCACTGAGTGGGCCCGCGAAACACGCGAAAAGACGCGAAAAAAATACGGCATAGACCAATTCGCGTCCTTGCGCGTGTTTCGCGGGCAAAAAAGAGCCGGGGCGGGAGATTGCTCCCCCACCCCGGCGTTATTTGCTGTTTTTACGCTGATGCGACCGGCTTGGCGGCCTGACGCCACAGCGGCTGTCGAACGCGACGGCTCCACACCTGGGTCAGATGCTTTGCCGCCTGCGCCCAATTGCGCTGCGGGCGCTCGCATCGTTCGTCCTTCTTTTCCTCGTCGGGCAGGTAATCGTTCATCCGCTGGTACGGGTCTTGCCCTGAATCCCAGCTCACGAACGCCGTGCCCGGGAAAATCCCCGGACTCATGACGTAGTGCTGTCTTGTTCTGTTTTTCATGATCGGAAGGAGGCTTCACCACGACATGCGGCAACGCCTCCAGACCGACCAGGAAAGTGCCAAAGAACTGCGGCAAGCTGCCGTGCTCCTCCCCTGCGTCAAGAGCCAGCCTTGTCACATTACTACGTAGGCCGCTTTAACTGCTGACAAAAAGCTACTTACCCAATTTCTTCAGGGCCTTGTTCAGCTTCTCCAGCTCGCAGGTTTCAGGGTGATAATCCGGCCCCAGCCACTCCAACCATTCCCGTCCCAAATCGGTCTGGGGCTCCTTGATGCAGGCCAGCATGTCGTGGAAAGCCTCCAACCCGCCGCAGTCCTCGGGGGGCCCTGCACGTTCGCCGGCGAGGCAGAGGGGGTAAACCGCCCCTTTTTCGATCACGCCGGATTTCTCGACCTTGATTTCGACCGACCAGCCCTCCCCGAAATTGTAATCGTAGGTGAAACGCGTTCGATGCTCCAAATCGAGGTCGGCCAGCGAGACGTCCCGGTCGTCCTCGATGCTCAGGTTCTCGTGCTTCAACGGGTTGCCGAAATGCAGGTCGTCGAGGTTGAAGGCGTGCGTCTGGTAATCGAACCAGTCGAAAAGGACCTGGATGCTATCGTGCAGCCGCGAAAGCCACATCGACTCGCGCACGAGCAGCCGCCGCCAGATCCGCGGCTGGGCCCCGACCACCGCGAGCCGCAGGGAATAGACGCGCTCAGGTGGTTTCTTGGCGGGTGTGCCCTTGCCTTCGAGAAGCCCAATCATGGCGAGGTTTTACCACGAAACACCCGAAAGACACGAAAAACAAAAACTCCCCGAATTTTGCCCGCGAATCACGCGAATGGACCCGAATAGCTAACGATCAACGTGCTTGTCAGATTGATTCGCGTGATTCGCGGGCAAAGAACCGGCGATCGGTACTTTCCTGTATTGGGTGTGTTTCGTGGTGCGCCCTCAGAATTTGAATTTGAAATACCCCTCGAGCCGAAATGGCAGTGCGGGGAAGATCAGCTGGCTGGCCGTGTACGCATCGCCGTTGTGAATCCAGTTGCGCTGGTTCGTGAGGTTCAGCAGGTCCAGGTTCGCCGACCACCGCCGCGCCTCGTAAAACAGCGAGCCGTTGAGCGTGTACTGCGAGGGGATGTGCCACTGGTTGTCGAGGTTGCCGCGCTGCCAGCTCTGCCACTGCACGTTCAGCCCGGCGCCAAAGCCCGCGTCGCAGCGATAGCGCACGCTCCCGTTGAGCTGGACTTTCGAAAAACCCAGCAGCGGCCAGTCCCCCGCCGGCACCTGGTTGCCGTAGGGATCGTAGTCCACCGTGCCGGTCCCGAGCCCCCCCGGTCCGCGACCGAGCTGGTAAGCATCATAGATGGAACGCCCGCCGAGCTGAAACGGCGACGAGTTCACATAATGCCCGTCCTGAAACGTCGCGTTGGCGGTGGCGTTGAGCTGCGCGTTGGGTTGGTAGACCGCCTCGAGCTCGAGTCCGCGGATCAGGATGTCGCTGTGCTCGCCACCGAGCGAGATCTTGGTGCGCCGTTGGTCGAACAACGTCGCCCCCGCGAACAGCTGGTTGTCCACCAGCGAAAACTTCGCGCCGAGTTCCGCGAGGTCGCTGCGGTTGCGGAAATCATCGTGATTCAATGCCCCGGTGCCGTCGCCGCGGTCGTTCAGGATTAGCCCGCCACCCGCGAGATTGCCGGCCACGGCGCGGATGCGCTGGTAGGTCGCATAGATCGAGGAAGTCGGCGTGGGACGAAAGATGAGGTTTGCCGTGGGGGAAACCGTCCCGACCTCCGCGCGATCGTGCCAGGGCTCCGTGCCCGCGGGCGCCAAGGGATCGCGCGCCTCGCCGAGGAACAGGTCGCCGCGCAGACCCGCGATCAACGAAAGCTGCGGCGTAAACTTGAATTCCTGCTGCCAAAATGCCGCGGGATTCCACAGCCAGCTGTTGTCGGTCTCGGGACTCCCCCACGCCGCCGGGAAAAACGGCCGGCCCCCGGGGCCGATGATCCCGGGATAATACGAGTTCGGGTACTGCGCGGCCTGGTTGAAAACGCGCGTCGGATCCGTGAGGTCGAAGTTATAGATGTATTCGTTAAAATAATTCTCGTAGCTCAGCGTGTGCGCGTAGCGGAGCGTGACGCCCCCGATCGCCGTCGAGGGCAACCCCGCGTCACTCCAGTCAAGGTGCAGCTCGGTGCGGTTCTCGAAGGTATGCTGCGTGACATACTCGGCGTACTCGAACTGTTGGAAACGACGGCGGTTCACGTACTCCAGCAGCGTGCGGTTCACCAGCGTCAGCGCGGGGGAAAACACATGCGTGGCAATGAGCTGAGTCCGCACCACATTCGCATTGGAGAAATCCCCGCGGGAGAAGAGCGTCGCTTCCCACGGCAGCGGCACGACCGCCGTCGCGGGGATCGGACCCGGAAACGGGTAAATGTCGGCCGAGGCTCCGGTGTAGTACAGCTGGTGCCAGATCAAGTCCTGGTTGACGCGGTTGACGCCGAGCGTCTCAGGCGGATTCTGCCAGAAATATTGCGCGCTGAAGTCCAGCGTGGTCGCCGCGCCGGGCTTCCACGTGACCGCCGCAAAAATATCCTGCCGGCTGTCCGGTGCCTCGTTCTTGCGAAAAAACGTGTCGCCGCCCTTGGCTTCATAGCTCAGGCGCCAGGCGAGGTGGTCGTTGACCGGCGCGGTCGCGTCGATTTGCACCGAGCCGTTGAGATACGAAACCTCCCCGGGGGCCCACGTGCCGAGCCTCGTGGTGATGGTGGTCGCGGCGCCCGAGAACTTCGGCTGCTTGGTGACATAGTTCACATAACCGCCGGTGAAATAACCCGCGCCAAACACCGCCGAGCCCGGGCCGCGCACGAGATCCACCGCCTCGACACCGTTGAACGACGGAAAATAGCCGTAGTAATTGTAGCTGAGGCGCTGGCCATTGAGATAAGTCTCCGCGAGGTCGCCGCGGAGATTGGGCAGGGTGACATTGCCGTACGACGCGCCCACGTACGCGCTCGGCGAAAAGAGCAGAATCTCCTGCACGCCGTGGATCTGTCGCTCGTTGAACAGAGCCGTCGTAATCGTGCTCACGCCGCGCGGGGTCTCGAGCGGGTCGCGCGCATCCCCCATCACGGAGGTGGTCTGCCGCGTGAGCGGGTTGACCGACTGTTCGACCGGGAGGCCGGTAACGGTGAAACGCGAAAGCTCGATCACGTCGGGGACGGTCTGGGCGGCAGCGTCAGACCAGGCCAAGGCACTGGCGGCGAGAAGAAGGAGTCGGGTCGGGCGTTTCATGGGAGGTGATGGGACCTGCCCCAAACCGGACTCCCGACGAAAGCGGCGTTGTCCGCCCCATGGCGCTGACAGCGCCTGCTGTTTCCTTCGTCGGCATGATCCGTTTCAGGTTCGAAGGGTCGAGCGGTCGAGCGCACCGCAATCTCAGCCCTCCGCGGAGGGCACCCCTACAGGCAAGCCCGGTGAAATCGCGCCCGGGTCGGCGGCGCAAGCGAATCTTTCTGTGGCCGGCGTTTCAATCGCGTGGGTCGGGCTTTACGCCCGGCATGATTTGATGACGCGGTGGGGATAAACCCCGAACCACCGTTCCCGACCCCGGAAAACACAAGAGCCGCCCCTTGCGGGAGCGGCTCTTTGACCTAACACCAAACAAACCGTAAGAACTACAAACTTACACCGTCTTACCAGGACGATGCTGACTACACAGAGGTAGATGCGCGGATGACGAAAACGTTCAAAAAAGAATTCCCCACCTTCTTTGTCCCGGAAACACAAGAGCCGCCCCCTTGCGGGAGCGGCTCGAGTGACCTAACACCAAGCAAACCGTAAGAACTACAAACAATATCTGACTACACACAGATAGACGGGCTGACCTCCGAAATGCTCAAAAAAAGTCCGCAGAATTTGTGAGTAAGTATGATGTTACGTAACCATTTGGTTACCAATAAGTAGAATATTGTGAATGACTTGGGTTGGACAATATGACGCAGCAGGCGGAGGGCTATTTCAGCCCTCTTTTCCATGGAAAATCACTCCTCCCGCCCCCACCTGTTCGGCCTCCTCGCAGGCCTGTTTCTCGCCGCCGGCCTCTGCTTTACGTCCATCCTTTTCACGCGGACTTGGACTAAATTGCACGAGTCCCAAGTCATCGACGTCACGGGCTCCGCGCGCAAAAACGTCCAGTCCGACCTCGCCATCTGGCGCGCCAGCTTTGCCGCCGAGGATGTCGACCTGCTGGGTGCCCACGAAAAACTGAAGGCCGACCTCGTCAAAGTGGACACCTTCCTTCGCGCGAAGGGCGTGAAGGAAATCACGCTCCAGCCGGTGCAGATCCGCGAGATCACCACCCGCGTCAAAGGCGACGATGACGAACCCGTCACCAAACGCATCGGCTATCGGATCAGTCAGCGGCTTGAAATCAAATCCTCCGACATCGCCACCACCACGCGACTCGGCACGGAATCCGCCGCACTCCTGGAACAGGGCATCGCCCTCGTCTCCGATGGACTCGAGTTCATCTACACGAAGGCCAGCGAGGTGAAGATTGAGATGATGGCGGAGGCGACGAAGGACGCGCGGGCTCGCGCCGAGCAAATCGCCGGCCAGGGCGGCCGCTCGATCAAGGAACTGCGCACTGCGCGAATGGGCGTCGTGCAAATCAACCCGCTGTACTCGAGCGCGACCAGTTGGGAGGGCAACAACGACAATTCCTCCTTCGAGAAAACGATCACGACCACCGTGAGCGCGACATTCTCGCTGGAGTGAGAATGGTAGGGCCGACACCGAACCCTCGCCTCAATTTGAGGACACGTTGCCGCCGAAAACTCGGAGGGGCGCGGATGACTGATTTTGATCGTGTCGATTCGCGAACTCCGCGGGAAGCTGTGCGAAGATTTGGCGGGGTTCGGTGACCCCACCCTCCCTCGAGTCGCAGAATCAGTCTTTTTACGGCTGACCCGTGACCGCCGAGCGTTCCGCCTGCTCCTTCTCGGTCGCCACCACATCGGCGGGCGTTTTGTCCGGCACTGGCGTGCTCTTGAGCGGATAAACGAAACGCTGGCCCTCGTAATTGCGGAAGATCACCTCGTCGTCGGTGATGCTTTCGACGTAATCCGGATTCACCGGGACCTTGCCGCCGCCGCCGGGGGCGTCGATGACGTACTGCGGCACCGCGTAACCCGTCGTGTGGCCGCGCAGCGCCCGGATGATCTCGATGCCCTTGCGCACATCCACCTTGAAGTGGGCGCCGCCGGTGATGAGGTCCATCTGGTAAAGATAATAGGGGCGCACCCGCATCCGGAGCAGGCGATGCACCAGCGCCTTCATTACGTCCGCATCGTCATTCACGCCCTTGAGCAGCACGCTCTGGTTGCCGAGCGGCACGCCGGCGAACGCCAACCGCTCGCACGCGGCCTTGAGCTCGGCGGTGCACTCCTTCGGGTGGTTGACGTGGATGCTCATCCAGATCGGCCCGTACTTTTTGAAAATCTCACAGAGCTCCGGCGTGATGCGCTGGGGCAGGAACACCGGAATGCGCGTGCCGATGCGGATGAACTCCACGTGCTTGATCGCGCGCAGCCGGCTGATCAGGTGCTCGAGTTTCTTGTCCGACAGCAGCAGCGGGTCACCGCCGGAAAGCAGGACGTCGCGCACCTCGGGGTGGCCCTCGATGTAGCGCAGCGCCTGCTCGTATTCCGGGTGGAAATTGTAGTCCTGCGCGTTCGAAACCAGGCGGCTGCGGGTGCAATAACGGCAGTACGAGGCACACCGGTCCGTGACCAGGAACAACACCCGGTCCGGATATCGGTGCACCAACCCCGGCACCGGCGAATGCTCGTCCTCGCCGAGCGAATCCAGCTGCTCCTCCGCCGACAGCTGCGTCTCGCCACCGCGCGGGATGACCTGTTTCCGCAGGGGACAATCCGGGTCGTTGCGGTCGATCAGGTTGAAAAAATAAGGCGTGATCGCGAGCGAGAGCTTCTTGTCCGCGAAATAGCACCCGGCCTTCTCGTCCGGCGTCAGCGTCATGAACTTTTCGAGCTGCTCGACGCTGGTAATCCGATTCTTGAGCTGCCACGTCCAGTCCTGCCAGTCGCTCGCGGGAACGTGCTGCCAAAGCCCCTGGCCTTCAAACCAGGCGGAGCGGTCTTCGGTGTAGGGCATTGGTAAGGAGGTAATTGGTAAGGGCCCTAACCACTCGTGTCAAATGACCGGGTAATATTGCCAGAAATGCCGTGGTTTGCCCTTGGCAGACCCGATGCGACGCCTTTTCGTCAGGCTTTAATGTCCACGCCGAAGCCCGCAATTCTTGCCCTCGAGGATGGTTCGATTTTCCGGGGCCTCGCCTTTGGCGCCGACGCCACCATCGCCGGCGAGTGCGTCTTCAACACCTCGATGACGGGCTATCAGGAGATCCTCACGGACCCCTCCTACTTCGGCCAGATCGTGACCATGACCGCCGTACAGATCGGCAACTATGGGGTGACCGCGGCCGATACTGAGGCCGCCATCCCGAAGTGCTCGGGTTTTGTGGTCCGGGAACTTTCCCCCGTCGTCAGCAACTGGCGCAGCCACGAACCGCTCAGCGACTACCTGCGCAAATATGGCATCCCCGGCATCAGCGAGGTCGACACCCGCGCTCTCACCAAAAAACTGCGCGTCGATGGCGCGATGAAGTGCTGCCTCAGCACCCTCCCCCTCAGCGATGAGGAGGCCGTCAAGCGCGCCCGCGGCTGGCGCGACATGGCCGGTGCCGACTACGTGAAGGACGTCTCGTGCAAAGAGCCCTTTCTCTGGCGTGCCGACGACACGGCAAATTTCAACACGCCGTACATGCCCGTCGGCACAACGATGAATGCCCCCGCCATTCCCGCGAAAAAGTTTCGCGTCGCCGCCTTCGACTACGGCGCGAAGCACAGCATTTACCGCAAGCTCGTTAACCATGGCTTCGAGGTGCAGGTTTTTCCGGCGACCGCCACCCACGAGCAGGTGCGCGAGCACCAGCCCGACGCGGTGTTTCTCTCCAACGGCCCCGGTGATCCCGCGGCGTTGCCCTACATTCACCAGACGGTCACGGGCCTGCTGCCGGACTTCCCGATCTTTGGCATCTGCCTCGGCCACCAGATGATCACGCACGCACTGGGCGGCACGACGTTCAAGCTCAAGTTCGGCCACCGCGGCGGCAACCAGCCGGTCAAGAACCTCGAGACGGGCAAGGTTTCCATCACCGCGCAAAACCACGGCTTCGCCACCGACCCGAAATCCATCGAGGGCCGCGGCGCGAAGGTCACCGAGATCAACCTCAACGACAACACCGTCGAGGGCCTGCGCCACACCAAGCTCCCCGTTTTCTGCGTGCAATACCACCCTGAGGCCGCCCCCGGCCCGAACGACGCCGACCCGCTCTTCGTCGATTTCTACCGGATGGTGGAGCAGCGCAAAGCCGGGAAGATCTGAAGAGGCCCGGTTCTTCCGAGCCGTGATGCAGGGCGAAGCCTCCGACCCCGCCAAACCTTGGCAAACTTTACCGGGGATTTCGCAGATCGACGCGGATAAATTTAGGACATCCGCGTAATCCGCCGGAAAGTATTCCCAAATAGAAAAGGCGGGGTCAAAGACCCCGCCCTACGGCCGGAATCTCAACCATTCGTTCCTGCCCGAGATGTTTGATTCGCACCGTCGCCGGCAACGACGAGGCCGGGAGCACCGGCGTCGCCGTGACCCCCGCAAACGTCAGTTCGATTCCCAACAACCAGCGCGGCAGCGCACACGCAACCAGGCCCTGGTCGGCGAGGAAGGGCTCCGCGGCGATCAAATCATAGGACAGGAACTCCTTCGGGATCATCACCGACTCCACCACGGTCCGGCTGGGCTTGCCGTCAAAGGTCCAGTAGTTGCTCCCTTCCACGAGCGACGTCTGCGCCACGCGCGCCATGAACTTTCGCCATTCCGCCAGGGCCTGATCCACGCGTCCCACTTTCACGAGCGCACCAATCCACTGGTAATTCCACGATGCCAAGCAGCCGCCATTCATCGTCTCACCGAAGCGCGTCACATCCGCATTGAACGCGCGCTTCATGAACGAAAATTCCTCCGCATCGTACAAGTTGGTCTGGATCGAAAAACAATTCTCCCACGCCGGCCCGAGTTCGTGCCGGCGGGCGATTACCGCGTCCACCACGCGCCGCGCCCGCTCCGGCGGAATCATGCCCGCGCAAATCGCCATGAACTGCGGCGGCCCGTAGAGATAGAACCGCGGCACGCCCGCCTTATCCACCCAGTCGGCGTAATACCCGCGCTCTTCGCTCCAGAAGTCCCGCTCGTATTTCGCGCGCACAACGTCGGCCTGCGCGGCGAGCGCCGGAATCTCCTCCCCATGACCGAGCCACTGCGCCACCTCCACCGCCGCGCGCAGGGCCATCCACGCCAGCACGTTCACGTAGCCGATGTGACCGTTGCGCGAAATCCAATCCCAGTAGTCGTTCCCTTCATCCTTGTTCGCGAAAATCATGCCGCCACCCTCTTCTATCTGGCGATTGAGCCGGACCAGTGCGCGCCGCGCCCCGCGCCACAGCCGTTCGCCCAGGTCGCGATCCCCCGTGATGAGGAGCACATCGCGCATGCACACCAGGTAGGACGTGAAGAGGTCCAATGACGTCGTGCTCTGGTAACCCGGTCCCACCGTGTCGTCTTTCACCAAATGATCGCCCATGCGCGTGACTTCATCGACGAGGACTCGCTGCAAATCCGTGCTGTCCGGTCCCAGCGGCGCGCGCGGCACGCCGAACTTCAACATCTCCGCATGCATGTGGCGGCAGAGCGTGGCCACATAACCGGACGGTGAATTGCCAATCCGCCAGTCATGCGTGTCGGCCATCAGCCCGCAATTGGCATAGCCGTCGAAAAAACGCCGGTTGACCGCCGCGTCGCTTTCCAGCGGTCCGCGCAGGGTAACATCGAGCGCGAGCCCCGTCTCGGCCTTGATCGCCTCGAGGGTCAGCGTCGTTTCAATCGCCTCGCCCGCCCGCATCGAGCGCGGACCCGCCGCATCGCACCAGGGGCTCTGCGCCAGCATCGAGGAAAAATTGGTGATTTCGCCTTTCTTCAGGTGATGCGAGGTGGTCACCCGCCAGTCGCCGTTGGGACACGTGCGCGACAGCAGCTTGGCCATGGCCCATCCGCCCGCCGCCGTGCGCGTATGCCGGGTTGTCAGCGTCTGGCACTCCGGTGGCAAAATCGTCCCGTTCCCGTAAAACGCGTCCTTCGTCATCCCGCGCTCCCACAGCATGAAGACTGTCGGCTCGCCCCAAGGGGTTTGGGCGGAAAAAAACAACCCAGGCGTGAACGCGTCCACCACCACGGTGTCCTGCCGCCAGGTTTGCCGCACCGTCCACGTCAGCTTCGCGCCGTCGATCCGCAATCTCCATTGCTCCTCCACCGGCCCGTAAGTGACGCCGTCGAGTTCCATCTCCAACTCGTGGCTCTTGGGCACCGACGCAGCGCGCGAGGCTGAGCTTAACTGCCAGTTGCCGTTCGCATCCACATAGCCGCTTTGCCCGCCACACGGTCCGGTCAGAGGCAGGTGTGACGCGCGGGGTGCACCGGTCTTGAGCAGGTTGGTCCCCCAGCGTGAGTTCCCCGTCGCGTCGAAGGCCAGGGAGACCAGCTGTGGCCGGTCAGTATCGACGCTGATCTGCCAGAACGGGTTTTGCAATCGGGTCAGCACGTGGGTCGCCAATCGGGAGGGGAATCACCGTGGGTTCAAGCGAAAGGTGGGCGGTGCGCTCTGCATGCCGTAGCCCACGCGTTGGAGCGCTCGGTCCACCCCTCTGGAAATTCCCATCTGGCTTCCACCCTGACCGCGCTTGCCTCGATCCGGCTTTTGGCCGTGATCGTCCCCGATGAAAAAACTGGTCGTCCTCGCGTTGTTCATCTTCGCGGCGTGGCTGTATTTTCATGATCGACCCGCCGCCTGGCGCGGCATGCCTGCCGCCAAGGACCCGGTTCAAGTCGCGACCGATTTGCCCGCACCTTTCCTCCACGGCGGGTACACCGTCAAGCCCCTCGCCCGCTACAGCGTCACCGCCGTCGTCCTCGCCCGGGAACGCTACCGCAATGACAAGGAGGCCGACCTCGCCCCAGTCGACCTCGCGCTCGGCTGGGGTTCCATGTCCGTCGCCTCCGTGATCAACGATCTTAAGATCAGCCAGTCGGGGCGCTGGTACGAATACCGTTATGCCAACGAGCCGCCGCTTGATCCCCGTGACATCGCCATTCATTCCGCGAACACCCATTGCCTGCCCGCGGATGACGTGACGAACGAGCTCCTCGCCGTGAAACGCCACGAGCTCGTCACGCTCGAGGGATATCTGGTCGAGGTCACCGGCGACGGCGGTTATACCTGGCGCTCCTCGATGAGCCGCGAAGACACCGGCGCCCACGCCTGCGAGGTGTTGTGGGTCACGCGCGTGAGCCACCGGAAATTGTAGGGCGGGGTCTCTGACCCCGCCTAAACTCCGCAAACTTTCCCGCGTATATCGCGGATGAACGCGGGTGTTTTAAGTTATCCGAGTCCATCTGCGTAATCCGCGGAATGGCACTCTCGCACTCAAGGTGGGGTCGAAGACCCCGCCCTACATCCCCAGCCACTGCTCGAACTTCACCGCGTCCTCCGGCGTGTCCACGCCGATGGTCGGATCTTCCGTCACACCGCAGGCGATGTCGTACCCATTTTCCAATGCGCGCAGCTGCTCGAGTTTTTCCGCCTGCTCATAACGTCCAGGGGGCAGCTTCGTGAACTTCTCCAAGAGGTCGGCCGAATAGCCATAAAGTCCGAGGTGCTTGAAACAGGGGTTCGCGCGCACCCACGCGTCGTCCACCGCCGCGCCCTTCTCCCGGGGGAACGGAATGATCGCTCGGGAAAAATACAGGGCTTTCCCGCTCCGCCCCATTACCACCTTCACCTGGTTCGGATTGGAGAAATCCACCGCCCGCTGAAACGGCGTCGTCAGGGTCGCCATCGGCGCTCCGCCGTCCAACAAACCGGCCAGCGCCCGGATCTGCCCGCCCGTGACCAACGGTTCGTCGGCTTGGACGTTGATGACCTGCGGGGCGCGGATCGTCCGGTTGGCCTCGGCGATGCGATCGGTGCCACTTTGGTGCGCCGGATCCGTCATAACGGCCTTGAAACCGGCTCCCGCGACGCATTCCCGCAAAAGTTCATGATCCACCGCGAAATACAGCGGAAACTCCGGCGCCTGTTGCTTGATCCGTTCCGCCACCCACAGCAGCAGCGGGCGACCCTTGATCTTATGTAAGAGCTTGCGCGGGAATCGGCTGGATTCCAAACGGCATGGCACGATGATTGCAGTTCCGCTCATCTTTTGACAGGATGCCCGCTGGTTTTTAGGTTGCAAGCCGTGGGCTCATAACGGATTTAGGCCGGTCTCTCCCATCACTCACATGACAAAAAGCGACGCACCCTCTGCCAGTCCGCAGCTCACCAAGGAGCTGCTGGTGCAGAACAAGATGGGCATCCATGCCCGTCCCGCCGCCATGATCGTGCGTATTACCAACAAGTTCAAAGCGGACGTGTTTGTGGAGAAGGATGAGGAGCAGGTGAACGGCAAGAGCATCATGGGCCTCATGATGCTCGCCGCGGGCAAGGGCTCGAAGGTCAAGTTCCTGGCCACCGGCGAGGACGCCGCGCAGATGCTGGAGGAGCTTGACCAGCTTTTCGCCCGCAAGTTTGACGAGGCGTAAGAGGGTTACCCCGAAAAACCTGAAATCCACGAAAGCCGGAAACTGACCGGTCCGAGCCCATCGACCACTGATTTCACAATCGGACACGGATAAACCTCAAGGCATTCGGATTGATCCGTGGGCAAGGTGACATTCGTGGTAAGATTCTCCGAAGGATGGGTTTTCGTGTGTTTCGTGTATTTCGGAGTGATAATCCGGAAACCATGACCACGCCCCCGGCCGTTGCTCCTGCCCGACCCCTCGTCTGGCTGTTCGGCGCTCTGCTGCTGGCCACGCTTTGGTTTACCACCCGCGGGTGGCATGACTCGCTCCTCGACCGGCACGAGTTTCGCCAGACCCAGACGGCCATCTCCGCCTATTGGATGAAGGAAGCCGGGGCGAAGGTTGCGTATGAGACGCCTTTGTTCGGGCCGCCGTGGTCCATCCCGCTGGAATTTCCAATCTACCAATGGATTGTGGCCAAGGTCAGCTCCGTGTTGGGCACCGGCTTGGAGACCACGGGTCGCGGGGTGAGCCTGGCCTTCTTTTTCGCCGCGCTGCCCGCGGTCTACGGGTTCTGCGGGCTGTTCCCGCTAGCACGTTCGCGACGGCTGCTTGTGGTGAGCGTTTTGCTCGCCTCTCCGACCTACCTCTTCTGGTCGCGGACGTTCATGATCGAAACGACCGCGCTGAGCCTTTCGACCTGGTTCCTCTTTACGCTCGCGCTCGCTGTGCGCCATGACTCGCGACGGTACACCCTCGCCGCCACCCTCCTCGGCACCCTGGCCGCGCTGGCCAAGGTGACAACCTTCCTGGTCTTTTGCCCGCCCGCCGTCGCCGTCCTGTTCTGGTTCTGGCGGCAACGGCGCAAAACCACTCCCGAGACCCCGCACGCGTCACTCCACACCCTCATTCTTTGGGGCGTTCCGATGCTCGTTACCGCCGTCTCCAGCATCGCGTGGCTGCGATATGCCGACGCGATCAAACGCACCAATCCTTTTTCCACCTCCCTGACGTCCGCCCACCTGAGCCACTTCACGTGGGGCACGCTGCAGCAACGGCTGACCGCGGCGTTCTGGATCGAGATGTGGAACAATCTTTCCACGTTTGTCCTCGGCGGGGCCGCCATGGGAGTGCTGCTGGTCGGGTTCATCCTCGCCACTCCGGCAATTCGCCGCGTCGCCTTGTGCGGCGTGGGATTCTACGTCGCAGGTTTCCTGCTCTTCTCGAATCTCTACTACTCCCACGACTACTACTACTGCGCAAACGCCCTCTTCCTCCTCATGGGAGCCGGAGTGCTGTTGGTCGCCGTCTGGGATCAGCCCCGTTTGCCGCTGCCGGTGCGCGCAGTGCTCCTACTGGTTTTCTTCGTCAGTCAGCTGGCGGTTTACTCCCGGCAATTTGGCCACTACGCGAGCGATGTTCTCCCTCGTCCGCCTGTCATCGCCGACGTCATCCGCGCGCAGGTGCCCAAGCAGGGCGTCCTCCTGATCTACGGCTGGGACTGGAACTCACTCGTGCCTTACTACGCCGAACGCCGTGCCGTGATGGTTCCACTCAACCGCGACGATGACGTGGCCGCGCTCGAGTCCATCGTGGCCCAGCTGCCGCCGCGCCACATTGCCGCGCTCCTCGTGCGGAACGACAGTCCAACGCACTACACCGAGACTTTTATCCGTGAGCGGATCCAGCGGTTTGACCTGGCCGCCACGCCTGCCGCGACCAGCCCGGAGGGGGATCTCTACCTGCCGCGTGGAAATAACGCCACAGCCAGCGCAACGCCTCTCCTCACTTCCCGCCTCCCCCCCGCCTATTACGATCCCGTCCTCAAAATGGTGGAGCCCTCGAGTCTAAATCTGCCGCTGTTTACCCCCCACCCGAGCCAAGGACGTACCCAATTCGGCATGGGAGCGGCGAAAATTGAGGAGCGGCCGGTGCTCAACGCGCATGCCCCGTCTGAACTCTATTTCTCCATTCCCGCCAAGACCACGCAGATTGAGGCCGTGGTGGGCCTATCCGATGCGGCCTATCTCAATCCCAGCCCCACTGATGGCGTGGATGTCCTCATCTTCGAACGCCTGCCGGACGGGAGCGATCATGTGTTGTTTCAACGCAACCTCGACCCTTTGCACCGTCCCGCGGACCGCGGCCCCCAGACGATTGCACTCACGCTGGACCACACTCCGCACGGACCGTTGGTTTTCGGAATCTATCCGGGCCCCGCCCACGATTCCACCTGCGACTGGGCCTACTGGCAGCGGATCACCCTCCATTGAGGCGCCACGAAACCCACGAAAATCGAAAACTGAACGCTCCGATCCAATCGACCGCTGCTTACACAATCGGACACGGATAAATCCTAAGGCATGAGGATTGATCCGTGGTCAAGGTGGCATCCGTGGTAAAATTCCCCGAGGAATGGGTTTTCGAGTGTTTCGTGTATTTCGTGGTTAAATTCCAAAAAACCGCCGGGCGTTCGCCGTCGTGACCGCCGCCAGTTCTTCATAGCTGACCCCAAAGACTTCCTTCGCGGCAAACTCCGCCACATGCCGCACGAACCCCGGCTCGTTGGGTTTTCCGCGATGAGGCATCGGGGTGAGATAAGGCGCGTCGGTCTCGACCATCAGCCGCGCGAGTCCCTGTGCCTTCGCCGCCGCGCGGACGTTGGGGGCGTTCTTGTACGTCAGGATGCCAGTGAACGACGCAAAGCCGCCCCGCTCCATCAGCACTTTCACCTCGGCTTCCCCTTCGACGAAGCAGTGAAAGACCACTTTTTTCCAATCGACCCCACTCGCGTCGATCATCGCCACGCATTCGGCAAAAGCCCCTCGCGAGTGGATCACCACCGGGCAATCCAAGCGCTTTGCGAGCGTTAGCCCCTCGGTAAACGCCGCGCGCTGGCGCGCGAAAACCACCTCCGCCTCCGCGGGCTCCTTCGGCAGATGAAACCGGTCGAGGCCAATCTCGCCGAGGGCAACGGGTAAAAGTAGCGCAGGCGCCCCCGCCTGCTCTGTTCCGGATGCAGGCGGGGACGCCTGCGCTACTTGCCAAAACCCTGCCACCTGCGCCTGGGCCTTGTCCCATTCCGCCGTCACCTCGCACGGATGCTGCCCGACCGTGTAATGCACATAACCCGGGTTCCGCTCTGCGAAACCCCGGTTCAGCGCCCAATCATCCGGCGCCGTGCCGATCGCAATCATCGCGTCCACCCCCGCGGCCTTCGCGCGCTTCAGGACGCCCGGCAGGGTGCCCGCGCGGTCAAAGCCGTCGAGATGCGTGTGCGTGTCGATGAGTCCCATGGCGACGGATTGGCGGAAGCAAAAAAAAGAAGCCAGCGCTTTCGCGCCGGCTTCGTTACAGGCTGCTTATCCTTTCGGCCGCATCAGGGCTTCGGCACCCGGGGCGACAGCGACTCCAGCCGCGCCATGGCGTCGTAGTAATCCCGCTCCGCGCGGGCGAGGGCTGAGCGCCGGGTTTCCCACGTGCGCTCATCGGCGTCGCGCGACGCCTGCATCGCCGCATTCAACTCCCGTTCGCGGGCCTTGGCGGTTTCCAGCGAGGTCATGAATTCGGCGCGGGCATCGCCGCGCATATCGCCGGCATTCGTCTGGATTCTCCGCAGCGAGTCCTGGCTCGTTTTCAGGCGCATATCCATCGTGTCAATCAACTGACGGCGTTGGTTGAACGCGGTCTGGTTGATGTCATGCATGGATGATAACAGCTGACCCGCGGCCGGCGCCGCCGATGGGGAGAGCGCGGGGTTGGCCGGGGTGGTCGGGTTGCCCGGGTGAGTGGGCATCGTGGGATTTGAGGGCAACGTCGAGGGCGCCGAATGATCCGTGAGCGGGGTGGGCCGCGGTACATTGGGCGCACCCGCGGGGGGATGGCTGATTCCCGGAGCGCTTGGGGCCGGCGGCCCGCCATCCTTGGCTGGAGCTGAGGTAAGTCCCAAGCTGCAACCCACTGCCAATGCCATCACTAACCGATTGGTTTTCATGGGGATTCCTTTGGTTGAAGGTTTTCTGACTCCCTCCTTTGGACCCCACTGCGCTGTCTCAGTGCTGAACCAGCAGACAAAAAAGCATCATTTCAGCGGGCGCAATCCGTACGCCAGCTCAGCGCAGGTAAAGCCCGCCGTAGCGTTCGCGCAAATAACGCAGCAGCGGCCGCGGCGAAAGTTCCTCGCCGGTCACCCGCCGCGCCAGTTCCAGCGCATCGTAGCGGCGGCCCTGCGTGTGGATATTTTCCCGCAACCAGCCCAGCAGCCACGTGAAGTCGCCCCGCGCAAAGTCCTCCTCCAAGGTCGGTCGCAGCGCGAGCGCCCGGTACCAAAGCTGGGCCGCCAGCATGTTGCCGAGGCAATAGCTCGGGAAATAACCGAACGAGCCGTCGCTCCAGTGCACGTCCTGCAACACGCCCTCACGGTCGTTCGGCGGCGTGAGCCCGAGCAATTCCTGCGCCGACTTCTGCCACGCGCCCGGGAGGTCTTTCACCGCGAGTTCGCCGGCGAAGAGTTTTTTCTCCAGCTCGAAGCGCAGGATGATGTGCAGGTTGTACGTCACCTCGTCGGCGTCCACGCGGATCAGGGTCGGTTCCACCGTGTTGATTGCGAGATACAGCTCGTCCGTCGAAACCCCCGCCGTCTGGGTGGAAAACAGCGCCCGCAACCGCGGTTCGAACTGGCGCCAAAAACCGCGGCTGCGCGCGACTTGGTTTTCCCACAGCCGGCTCTGCGACTCGTGCACCGCCATGCCGGCATGAATCCCCAGCGCCGTGCCGAGCTGGTCCGCACGCAGGCCCTGCTCGTACATGCCGTGGCCGGTTTCGTGGATCGAGCTGAACAGCGAGTCGAGCGGCTCGTGCTCCTTGAACCGTGTGGTCATGCGCACGTCGGAACCCGTGCCCGAGCAAAACGGATGCAGGGATACGTCGATGCGGCCCCGGTTGTAGTCGAAACCCAGCCGCTCGGTCACTTCGCGCAAAAACATCCGCTGTCCGTCGACCGAAAATCCCCGCAGGGCGTCGCCGCGCGGTTTCACTTTCGACGCCGCGATTTCGCGCACCAGCGGCACCAGCTCGCGCTTGAGTTCGTCAAAGAGCCGCCCGATGACCGCTGCGGTCATGCCCGGGTCGTGCTTGTCGATCATGTAGTCGTATTCCCGCCCCGCCCAGCCGAGGTAGCCCGCCTCCCGCTTCGCCAGCTCCAGGTTTTTCGCCAGGACCGGCGCGTAGCCCGCAAAATCATCGCCCGCCTTCGCCTTGGCCCACGCGTGATAGCCCCGGCTGCCCTGCGCAGCCTTCTCGCGCACGAAATCCGCGGGCAGCTTCGTTGCGCGGTCGTAGTCCTTGCGCGCGTTCTTCACCACGGCGCGCTGGTCGTCGGTCAGCCCAACCCCGGATGCCTCCAGCGTGGCGAGCCAGCGGCCGATGCGCGGGTCGCTGCCTGCTGCATGCGCCGCTTCCGCCAGCGCGGCCGACTGGCCGGCGCGCTGCTCAGCTGCACCGGGCGGCAGGTTGACCTGTTCGTCCCAGCCGAGCAGTTCCCCCACCGTGCCCAGGGCGTGCACGCGTTTGATCCAGCTCGTGAGTTCCCCGTAGGCAGCGTCAGTCGACATGGCATGATTCCAAACCCCACTCGGTCGTCATGGCCAGTGCGATGTCACGGCGGGCAAAATCACTTGCGGCGCCTGCGCACCCGCGAAAATCTGCGGGGGTGGATCAGACCCAACCGACAACCGCGGCCAGGCCGCCGCGGCTTTGGTCCCTGGATGTCCTGCGCGGCGGCTGCGCCATGGTGGTTTTTCTCACGCATTGGCACCTCTGGTCGGGGTTCACGCCCCGCCCCGGTGCCGAACAGGCCGTGCGCCACTTCGGGGAGAAATTCTACCAGGCCTTTGTCACCCTCACCTGGCCCCTAGGCGGACATCACCCGGCGGTGATCTGCTTTTTCGTCCTGAGCGGGTTTTGCATCCACTACCCGTTTGCCTGGCGGGCGCACGCGGGCCAGCCCCAGCCGGGATGGGCGGACTATTTCCGGCGGCGATTCCGCCGGATCATGCCGGTCTATTGGGCGGCGACCCTGCTGGGACTGGTGTTTGTTTTCCTCCAACTCCGTCATCCCGCGTCCAGCGGGCTGCTGGAGCTCCATGCTGCGGCTCCCGTCGAAGACGTCGTGGTGCGTTTCACCGTGTTGAACTGGATTTATCCCCGTGAAATTTTCGTCGGCAATTACCTGCTGAATACCGTCGCGGTGGAGATCCTGATGTATGCCCTCTATCCGCTCTTTTTCCGCTATGCCGTCCGCGGGCACTGGCGGGTCCTCGGCCTCTGCTTTGTTTTCCTCCAGCTCGTCGCCGTCGTGCTCGTGCCGTTCGTGACGACCTTCTGGCTGTTCAACAGTCTCCTGATGCTGGGCCTGTTCTGGTATGTGGGCGCGCTCGCGGCGCACTTGCATGTGACACGCGGGACGGTCGTGCCGGGACTTTGGTTCCTGGGCGGATGGGTGGCCTATCTCGCGCTCAAAGCCGTGCCCCACTTCTATGGCATCACCCTCCTCTGGCAGCTCGGTTGGGCACTGGTGTGCGCGCTGGGCATCCTGTGGGCCCTTTGCTTGGAACGGCTGTATCCGGCGGCGCGACACCGACCGCTCACGAACGCGCTGCGCGCTTCCGGAGCCATCAGCTACAGCCTCTATGCAGTGCACACGCCGGCCATCATGCTGGCGACTTGGGCGCTGCTGAAGTTGGCGGGCCCGCCCGACTATTTTGCGCAGCTGGCAGCCACCTTCCTCGCGTCCGCAGCCGCGACGCTGCTGAGTTATTACGCCGTCGAACGCGTGTTTTACCGGCCGCGCGTCTAGGTGGGCCGTTAGCGGCTGTGGACAATGATGTCGCCGCCGCTGGAGCGGAGCTTCAACAGCGGGCCTCCGCCATTGACCTTGCCGGCCAGGCGGCTGCGACCGGAGCCGCCTTTTTCAATGGTGATGGTGAGGCCCGTCGCGTCCACGTCGCCACCGCTGGTCGAGGCGTCGAGATCGAACGCCACGCCCTTGTCCACCGTCACGCGCACCCGCCCACCGGAGGTCGAAAGTTTACAGTCGCCCTTGAAGGCCCCAAGGAGCCCAGCGCTCACGTCACCGCCGCTGGTCGAGGCGCGCAGGGTGTTTTCCACCGACTTGATGTCGATGTTTCCGCCCGAGGTGTTCAGGTCCGTCGCGCCCACCGCGCGGCCGACGCGAACGTCGCCGCCCGAAGTGCCAAGTTTCACCCCAGCCAGGCCTTCCTCGAGCCGCACATTGCCGCCCGAGGTGCCGGCGTCGACGTCCGCGGAGATCTTCCCAAGTACCACATCACCGCCCGACGTGCGGGCGAAAACTTTTCCGCTCAAGTTGCCCACCGTGATGTCACCGCCGGAGGTCCTGAGCTCCACATTGTAGTTTGTCGGCACCGTCACCGTGATGTCCACCTGCACCGGCGGCCAGGAGCCCCAGTGGACCCCGGACGGTTGCTTCTCGTACTTGGAGGACGCAGCCACACCGTCGGCGGTTTGCTCGATCGTCAGCGTTAGCTTCCTGAGGAGCTCATCCGCCTCGGCCTCGGAATTGGCCCGGATTTTTTGCTTGGCCGTGACCGTGACCGTGGAGTCGGAGGCCGTCAGCACGCGGACGTCGCCGCCCTGGGTTTCGACCTTGAGGAGACCGCCGGGCTGGACCGTGAACGTTTTTTCGACCACACGCTCAATCTTGGCGTGCGCGGCAATCGTGGACAGGGCCAGCAAGCCGGCCCTGAGGAGCAGGGAGGGGAATTTCATGGAGGGTACCTTCAAAACCCCGCCCGACTCGAAAAGTTACAGGAATCCCCGCAGGGCCCTGAGTGGTCGAAGGGGCGTGGGCGAGATCAGACTTTGGCGCTGTTGTCGCAGACGTAATGAACCTTGCTGCGGCGATAGGCGTAATCGCGGGCCGCGGCGTCCTTGGCACCGTCGCGGCTCTTGATCAGGTGACGGGCACCCGCCAGCTCGGCGGCTTCCTCCGCGGCGGCCAGGGCGGCTACGCAGAGCAGCGTCTCGGCCTTCGGGGCAAGCCGGCTCGCGGGAAAGCGCGTGTGCGCGCTGAGCCAGCGCAAGGTGGTTTGAAGCGGATCCATCGTCGACATGCCCAAAGTTAAGCCACGGGTGGCACCAGGCGCACGCTCATTCGTGACAGCCGCAGGAACATCACTTTCTCCTCCCGCAGCGGCCACCAGTCATACAGGTAGATTTCCAGCGGCCGCCACATCGCGACCCAACCCACGATCGTGAGGCCTTCCTTTCCCAGCACCGAAAAATGTCCCAAACCCATCCGGCCCACCAACAGGCTCAACAGAAAGCAGCCGCCGAGGAAGAGCAGCCCGACCAACAGGCTGGTCCGGCCCCGACGCATCAGTTGCCGCAACTCGCGGCCCTTCATCTCCGCCCGGCTGGCAAAATAGCGCCGCACCGCATCCTCCGTCCCCGCCGCACGATCCGGCGGTGGCAGCGTTTCCAGGAAAATCACCAGCTCGAACTCCCGGCCCGCCGGCAGCTCCTGCGCCCACCCGAGGATGAACTCCTCGGCATCCCGGTCGAGGTCGCGATCCACGAAGGGCGACGGATCCATCGAGTTGAACAGCTGCGACAACTCGCGCAGGCGCAGCTCAATGTGGGCCGGCTGATGGGCGGATTTCATTTTTTCAACAACGCCGCCGACCACGCCGACTCGTCAAAGCCCACCTGCGCGACCTTGCCGGAGAGCAAAAACGGCCGCTTCACCAAATTTCCGTTGCCCGCGAGCAACTCCAGCGCCGCGGACTCGCTCATTCCCGGCAGTTTCTCCCCAAGCTTCTGCTCGCGATAGTCGCCGCCGGACGTGTTGAACAGTCGCCGCCGCTCGCCGCCGTAGGCGGCCAGCATCTTGCGGAGCTCCGCCGGCGAGGGCGGCGTCTCCCGGATGGGATGCTCCTCAAAATCCAGGTCGTGCGCGCGCAGCCATTTCACCGCCCGACGACAGGTGTCGCAGTTCTTGTAGGTGTAAATCTTCAGGGCGCCCATGGGTCCACGTTGCGGCTGACCAGCCATGGGGCAACACCACATCGCGAGGTGGCCGCGTTGCGCGCGAGCGGGCAACCCACCTCTCCAGCGCCCCAGCTCAATCCACCCTTGCCCGACTCCTCGAAAACCCCCGCAATTCGGGCGCGCCATGAAACCTATCCTCGATGTCACCGGCCTGCGCGTGGTCCGCGGGAACACCACGATCCTGTCGGACGTGGCGTGGACGGTTCTCCCGGGCGAACACTGGGTGATCCTGGGGGCCAACGGATCCGGCAAAACGTCGCTGCTGAAGACGCTCACCGGCTTCCTCACGCCGACCGCGGGCGAGATCTCCGTCCTGGGCCAGCGGTATGGCGCGAGCGACTGGCGGGCGCTGCAACTGCACATTGGGATGGTCACCAGCGCCTACGCCGCCGCCATCCCGCTCGCCGAGACCGCCCTCGAGACCGTCATGAGCGGAAAATTCGCGCAGCTCGACCTCTGGAAAAAAACCAGCCGCGCTGATCGCGCCGAGGCCGCCCGCCTTCTCCGGCTCGTGGGAGCCGCCAAACTCGCGCGACGGGAATGGGTGCATTTCTCCCAGGGCGAGCGTCAGCGCGTGCTGATCGCGCGAGCCCTCATGCCGCGTCCCCGGCTGCTCATCCTCGATGAACCCTGTGCCGGACTCGATCCCGTGGCGCGCGAGCAATTCCTGAACTTCGTGGACCGCCTCGCGCGCCGCCGGGGCGCACCCGCGCTGGTGCTCGTGACGCACCACGTCGAGGAAATCACCCCGGCCTTCACCCATGCCCTGCTATTGCGCCAAGGCCGGGTGATTGCCGCCGGTCCGCGTGACGCCCTGCTGACTTCAGCCCGGCTCTCGACGGCGCTGGGTGCCCCGCTGCGGCTGGCGCGCGACGGCCGCCGGTACCGGCTCGCGTTCACCCGCCCGCCCGCGGTGAACTCGTCGAATCCGTGAACCCGCTGGCCGAATCGCTCGAGACCTTGGGCTTTACCAGCGTGTGGACGTACCTTGCGCTGTTCCTTGGCGCATCGCTGCTGATGATCTGGCGGCTGGAGGCCCTGCTCGACCATGGACTCGAAGGCACCGCGCTCGGCACCGTCGTGATGCCCTTCTGCTCGGGGTTGGGTAACCTCCTCTTCGTCGCCATCATCGTCACTCGCCACGGCCCGGTGCAGGAGGTCCTGACCAACTGCCTCGTGAACAACGTCACCAACCTCACGCTGATCCTGGGACTTCCCGCGCTGTTCTGGGGTCTGAGCCTGCGCGCCGAGTCGAAGCTGCGGAAAAAAGGCGCCAAGGCCAAAAGAGGCGCGGGGCCCGCGGACACCGAGCAGAAAATCAACCGCCTCTCGCTCCTGCTCACGCTGGCGGCCGTGGTGTTCTTCAGCGGCGTCACCTGGGCGCTGGGCGCGGACGGACGGCTGGATACCAACGACGGGCTCGTGCTCATCGCCCTGTTCCTCTTCTGGCAATGCTTCCAGGTATTTGACGTCCTCAAGCACAACGTCCGGAAGAAACGCTCCTTTGGGCCGCTGTTCTATCTCGACATGTTCATCGTGCTGGCCGCGGCGGTAGGCCTCTATTCCAGCACGGACTGGCTCGTGGGCTGGCTGTCGGCACAAAAAGGCGGCTTCATCAGCGCCGAACATCTCGGTTGGCTGAGCGGCTGGCTGATGGTTCTCCCGAATGCATTGCTGGCGTTTTACTACGCGTTCAAGCGTCGCGCCGACATCGCGTATGCCTCCCAAGTGGGCGATGGCCACATCTGCATCCCGCTGTGCGTCGGCCTTTGCGCGCTCGTCCAGCCCGTGCCGGTGCCGAAATTCTTCGAGAGCGGCCTCGCCATCCTCATCGGCGCCGCGGTGCTGCACGCCGGCTGCGTCATGTTCGCCGGCGGCCTCCCTCGCTGGATGGGCTGGCCGCTGCTCGCCGCCTACGCGTGGTTCGTCGGCACCGGGCTGTTGGGCGCGTAACGCCGGTTGTGGCGTGAGGTTGAAGGATAATCCACCGGGGGTCTGCGGACAGGAATTATTCCGTCACTCAGCCCTCAACTTGCCGCCTCAACCTCGTGGCGCCGCGCGGCGCTACGTCAGCAGCGGATCCGCCCGGAACTTCTCGCTCAGGTCCACGAAGGCCACCTGGGCCTTCAACCAGCGCGCGTCGGCGCGGATTTCCTTCATGCCCTTGTCGGTGCTGTTGGCCACCATGTAGCACTTGGGGCCGAGCTTCAGGAGCACGTCGTGACGCGCGCCGCTGCCCTCATCGGTAAATTCAAAATCCCCCGGCTCCAGGTTTTGCCCGGCCACTTGGAACAGCAGCGGGCCGGCCTCATCCGAAAGTTTCTTCCGAAATTCCTCGGGCCGCGGTCCGACATAAACGAGCACCCCCGCCTGCAGCTTGCCGGGGCCGAGAATCATCCATTCGTCGAACACCGGCTTCATGTACAGCGCCTTCATGCGCTCAAAACACGCAGTGATGTTCTTTTGGGCGGCGGAGATATCCATGGCTGCCGAGCAAGGCATTTCCCCGCGCCATGGCAAGCCGAGGCCGCCTTGGCGCTTATTTCTTTTCGGTAAAAATCTCCCCGAAGAAATCCTGCATGTGCTGCCAGGAGCGGCGATCCGCGGCGGCGTTGTAGCCAATCTTCCCCTGCAATCCGTTCGCCGCCGCCGCGGCGTCCGCCCCGGGGTTCGTGAACGCATGCACCGCGCCGGCATAGCTGATGAATTGGTAGTCGAACTTCCCGTCATTCATTGCGCCCATGAACGCGGCAATCTCCTCGGCCGGCACATTGGGATCGATCGCCCCATGGCATACCAGGATCTTGGCCTTGGTCTTTGCCGCCGCGTCCGCCGGCACGGGGATCAATCCGCCGTGAAAACTCACGATCCCCGCCAGCGGCGCGCCGGTGTAAGCCAGCGCCTGCACGACGGCACCGCCAAAACAGTAGCCGATCGCCGCCACCCGCGACGAATCCACCAGGCCCGTCGCCAACAGCTGGTCGAGTCCCGCCCGGGCGCGTTCCGGCATCATGCCCTGCCCATAAATCTTCCCCGCGAGTTCGCCGGCCCGCTTCGCATTCGTCGTGCTCTCCCCCGCGCCATACATGTCCAGGGCAAACGCGACATAGCCCAGTTTCGCCAGCTGCTCGGTCCGGCTGCGCGCATAGTCGTTGAGGCCCCACCATTCGTGGACGACCAGCACACCCGGAAGTTTTCCATGGGCCGTCCGGGCGTCATCGTAGGCGAGGTAACCGGTCAGTTTAACGCCACCCTGTTCATAGCTCACAGGGCGGGTGACAAGGGCGGCCGACGCCGTGAGCGCGGCCAAGGGAAGCAAAAGAAGCGCGAGGGTGGCTTTCATGGGAGGGAAAATGACCGGCACCGCCCGTTCGTCAAACCGCCGCGGGTTTCCGTCCATTATAACTTTCCCCCGCGCTTCAAGACCCTTGCCCCTTGCGCCGCTCCGTTCACGGACTACGCTCTGGGTCATGAGTACCGGAAAAATCCTCCTCGCGATCGTCGGCATCCTCGTCGTCCTCGCCATCATCATCGGGCTGTCGGTCAGCGGCATCTACAACCGCCTGGTCACCCTCCAGCAGGGCACCGACGCGGCCTGGGCCCAGGTGCAGAATGTCTACCAGCGCCGGGCCGACCTCGTCCCCAATCTCGTGAACACCGTCGCGGGCGCCGCCAATTTCGAAAAGTCCACGCTGGCCGAAATCACCGCCGCCCGCGCCTCGGTCGGACGCGTGCAGCTCCCCGCGGGCGGCGCGCCCACGGACCCGGCCAAGTTCGCGGAGTTCGAGCAGGCCCAGGCCCAGCTCGGCGGCGCGCTGTCGCGGCTGCTCGTCGTCGCGGAACGTTATCCCAATCTCACCGCCACGGCCGGCTTTCGTGACCTGCAGGCACAGCTCGAAGGCACGGAAAACCGTATCTCAGTGGAACGCGGCCGATTCAACGACGCGGTCCAGGCCTACAATACCGCGCTGAAACGCTTCCCCGCCGTGATTTTCGCCGGCATGTTCGGCCACACGCCGCGGCCGTATTTCACGGCCACCCCGGGATCCGACAAGCCGCCGACCGTGCAGTTTGACTTCGGCGCCAAGCCGGCCCCCGCGAAGCCGTAAACGGACCGCCGTGGTCCGTTCCTTCATGCGCTGGCGCGTCCTGCTTCCTCTGCTGTGCCTGGGGTTGCTGTGCAGCCTGCGCGGCGCCGAGGTCATCCCGCCCGCGCCGCGCGACCATTTCAACGACTATGCGGGCCTCGTTCCCGCCGACATGGCCCGCGCCCTCAATGCCGAGCTCACGGAGTTCGAGCGGGCGACGTCCAACCAGATCCTCGTCGCGATTTACCCGCGGATGGCGTCGGATTCCTCCATCGAGGACTACACCGTGCGCGTCGCCCAGTCATGGGGCGCGGGGCAAAAGGACAAAAAGAACGGCGCCGTCCTCTTTATCTTCAGCCAGGACCGAAAGCTCTACATCCAGGTCGGCTACGGGCTCGAAGGCGTCCTGCCCGACGCGCTGTGCAAGCAGATCATCGCCAATGAAATTACGCCCCGGTTCCGCCAGGGCGATTTCCCCGGGGGCGTCGAGGCGGGCGTCCATGCCCTCATCGCCGCCACGCGCGGCGAATACCAAGGCACCGGCCGAACCGTGAAGGACGGCCGGGGCGGAGGTGGCAACGGCATGCCCCCGATCGTGATCTTCTTCCTGGTGATCCTGTTCATCGTATTTTCCTTTTTCCGCCGGCGCGGCAGCGCCGTTTACGGCCGGCGGGGCCGATTTATCACCTACGGCGGGGGCGGCTTCCTGGGCGGAGGCGGTTCCTCCGGCGGCGGCGGCGGGAGTTTCTCCGGCGGCGGCGGCAGCTTCGGCGGCGGCGGCGCGGGAGGCAGCTGGTAATCCCATGAGCTTTTTCACCCCACTCCCCAAGATCGACCACGACCGCGTCGTGGCGGCGATTGCGGCGGCCGAACTAAAGACCTCCGGCGAGATCCGGGTGGTGATCGCGCGCGAGCGGGCCCCCGATCCCGTGGCCGCCGCGCAGCGTCATTTCGAGCGGCTCGGCATGACCCAGACCGCCAGCCGCAACGGCGTGCTCATTTTTCTCGCCCCGCGCTCGCACACGTTTGCGGTGATCGGCGACACCGCCATCCACGAGAAATGCGGCGATGCGTTCTGGCGCCTGCTCACTGCCGCGATGGCCACGCACTTCAAACGCGGCGAGTTCACCGAAGGCCTGATCCACGGCATCGAACACGCCGGTAAACTGCTGGCCGAACAATTCCCGCGCGCCGCCGGCGACCGCAACGAGCTGCCCGACAAGATCGACGAGACTGACTGATTTTTTAACCGCAGATGGACACGGATGGACGCGGATATAGGCGCATCACCTCTTGTCATTCTGAGCGTAGCGAAGAATCCAGTTTGATTCGATTAGCAGGCTCCAAGTGGATTCTTCGCTGCGCTCAGAATGACAAGGCGGGTTCCAATCGACCTCCATCTGCGTCCATCCGCGTCCATCTGCGGTCAAAAAACCTCACCGGGGAAACAGCTTGTCGAGCGCACCGAGGTTCTTGAGGGGTGCGGATTTCTTCTCCCGCGCGGGTGCCACCACGATGGGTTTCGCCGCGACGACCGGTTCCTCCCGCTGCACCACGGTGCCCGCCGCCACGGTGGCCAGCGCGCGGTCGAGCTTGATGGCCGAAACGGGCTCGGCCGTGCCGAGCTCCTGCGCAAACAGGCTCACGCGAAATTCTTCCACCAACCAGCGCAACGCCTCGCCTCCTTCCCGATCCCGCAACTTGGCCGCTGCCGCCGCATAGGGCGCAAACTGCGCCACCCGCTCCGCATCCTTGGCAGGATTCTTCCGCCAGCGATCCGCACGCAGCTTCATCGCCTTGAGATAACGCGGCAGTTGCGCGAGCTGCGCATATGGCGTTGTCCGCAGAAAATCCGGGCCCAGCAGGGTCGCCACGTCGCGCTCCAGTCCCGGCGGCGGCGTGGGATGCACCAGCAGCGCCTGCCGCAGCGTCAGGATCTCGCGCAACAAATCGGTCAGGCGCGGCACCAGTCCGCGCAGGTCGGCCCTCGATTTTTCCAGCGCCGCCGCGAAGGCGGCGCCAGTCAAGTAGCGCAGTCGCCCCGCCTGCTCAGCGTCCGAAAGCAGGCGGGGCGCCTGCGCTACTCTCTCCGGAGCACACACCCACCGGCGGATCGTTTCCAGCGCCTGCGCTTGCAGCGACTCGAGCGGCATCAGCGTCGCCGTCAGCGTGCCCAATTCCCGCAACGCTCGCAAATCGCGCTCCAACCACCCCAAGTCGTGACCCAGTTGGCGTTCCAACAGCGCGGCCAGCCCGCGACGCGTCGCCGCCTGCGCTTCCTCGGGGGTCTTGAACAAGCGCAGCTCGATGCCGCCCTCGGCCGGCCGCAGCCCGGGAAATGCCAGCACCGGCACGCCGGCCGCCTCCGCAACGGGCACCCGTTCCGGGATGTCACCAAAGGTCCACGTCGTCTGGGCCGGTTTTTCCCACTTCGCCCGCGCCGCCCGCCACGCCGACGGGTCCTCGCGCGCCACGCTGGCGCTGGCCGCGCGCGATTGCAGGTGCAGCGCGGCGCGAATCTCCGCCAGCTCGCGACTCGCGCAGAGCTCGCGTCCGTCCGTGTCCAGCACGCGGATGCGCACGCGCAGGTGATCCGGCAGCGGCTTGTCCGCCCACTGCGCCGGATCCACCTTCACGCGAAACCGCTCGCTGATTTGTTCCGCCAAAGCGGTGGTCAACGATTCACGGCGGTCCGTCAGGCGGTCACGCGCCGCTACCTGCGTGGCCAGACTCTTGGCTGTGTCCGCCAGCGGCACAAAGGCCCGCCGCAACTCCTTCGGCAGCGCCCGCAAATAATGCTCCACCTTGGCCTCCAAATGACCCGGCACCGCCCAATCCAATGCCGCGGGCGTCAGCAGCTCTGCCTCGCGCACGCTCACGTCCAGGGTCACGCCGTCGTCGGGTTGTCCCGGCTTATAGGCATAGTTGAGGGGCAGCGCGGTCTGGGCCAGCGGCAGCTCCGCCGGAAAAGCCGTCACGTCGTGCGCAAGCGCCTCCGGATCCCGGAGATCGTCCGGTTCCATCATCAAAAACCTCGGTTCCGCCGCCCGCCGCTCGCGCACGAGGTCAACTAGCTCGCCGACGCTGCTGATGCCTTGATCTGGGGATCCGGCGCCCTCGCCGCGTTCCGCGTCTGACCGCGTTCCGCGTCGTTCCCGCGGCGGGGGCGCCGCGGCTCCATTCGAAGCCCCCGGCATCAGCCGCGCCGCATAAAACCGATAAGCCGCCTCATCAAGGTTCAGGTAGCCCGTGTCACGGGTACGCGTGAGGATGACTTCGATCTGTTCCCGCACGCGGCGGTTCTGCGCGATGAAATCGAGCGGGGACACAATCGTGTCGTTCACCAATCCCTCGCGAATGAAGATTTCCGTCGCCAGCGTCGGGTTGATCCGGCCGAAACTGACCGCCTTGGTTTCCAGCTCCAGGCCGTAGAGCCGGGTGCGCTGCTTCACCAGCACGCGTCCCCCTTCCTCGTTCCAGAAGGGCTCGCTGTGCGCCACCCGCACCAGGTGCGCCCCGAGGTCCAGCGCCCACGCCGGGTCGAGCCGCGCACAGGTCCGCGCGTAGAGCTTCGACGTCTCCATGATTTCCGCGGCCATGATCCACGCGGGGGATTTGTTCGGCCGCGTTTTGTCCTTCGACCCCTTCGCCGGCGCCGATTTGCGCTTCGGCTCCTCGCGGACAAACAGCACCGACCCGGGAAACAGCGCCACCTTGCGATCGTGCGTCGCCTTGTAACCGCCGTTCTCCTCGTCGCGGTGGGCGATGTTGCCGAGCAACCCGGCGAGAATGCTGCGATGGATCGCCCGGTAAGGCGGCGTGCCAAAAGCCATCGAACGGGCACTCTCCTGTGGGTCGGGGTTTATCCCCGACAGCCTTGGCTTCGCCACGCCTTTGCTGTCGGGCGTAACGCCGGACCCACCGCCAACGCCACTTAACGCCGACGTCATTTTGAAGCCGTCGCGCTCTTTCAGCACGTCGAGCAGCTGCGTGTAGATGTCGCGCCACTCGCGCATCCGGGTATAACTCAGGAAATGGTCGCGGCAGAAGCGGCGGAGCTTTGACTGCGTCAGCGTCTCGAACTGGTCGTGGTAGGTCTCCCAGATCTCGAGCAACGTGAGGAAATCCGAATCGGGGTGGACAAATCGCCGGTGCGCGGCGTCTGCCTGCGTCTGTTTGTCCATGGGGCGCTCCCGCGGGTCCTGAATCGACAGCCCGGCCGCGATGACGAGCACCTCCCGCAGCGCCTTCTCCGTCCGCGCCTGCAGGATCATCCGACCCACCGTCGGATCGACCGGCAATCGCGCCAATTCCCGCCCGATGGGCGTGAGCTGGCGTTGATAGGGCGGGACCGCTGGGCCCGCCTCGGCGCCAGACGGACGGCCCGGCGGTCCGTCCCTACCCTCTGATTCGATCGCCCCGAGCTCCTCCAGCAACGCGTACCCCGCGCGGATCGATTTCGTCGCCGGCATGTTGATGAACGGGAAGCGCTCGATGTCGCCCAGCCCGAAGGCCTTCATCCGCAAAATCACATCCGCGAGGTTTGCCCGCTGGATTTCCGGCTGGGTAAACCGCGGGCGCTCCAGGTAATCCGCCTCGGAATACAGCCGGATGCACACGCCGTCCGCCACGCGACCGCACCGGCCTTTGCGTTGGTCGGCGCTCGATTGCGCAATCGGCTCGATCGGCAGCCGGCGCGTTCGCGCCTGGGGCGCATAGCGGCTCAGCCGCGCAAGGCCCGGGTCCACCACGAACCGAATTCCCGGAATGGTCAGCGAGGTCTCGGCGATATTGGTGGCGATCACGATTTTCCGGCGCTGCGACGGCGCGAACACCCGCTGCTGCTCGGCGTTGGACAACCGTCCGAACAGCGGGACGAGCTCGGTGGGTTGCCCGACGGACCGCAGGCGGCCCTCCAGCAGGTCGCTGGCCTCGCGGATGTCCCGCTCGCTCGGCATGAACACGAGGATGTCGCCCGCCGCGCTGTCGCGCACGATGCGCTCCACCGCCTCCACCGCGCCGTCGATATAATGCAGCGCCTCTGATTTCGCCGACTTCTCGTCGCCCTCCGCGGCATCGCTGCCCAGCGAATCGAGGGGGGCGTAGATCACTTCGACGGGAAAAGTCCGGCCCTCGACCTTCAACACCGGCGCGTCATCAAAGGCCTTGCTGAACATCTCCGTGTCGATCGTCGCGGACGTGATGATGATCTTCAGCTCGGGGCGCCGGTGCCGCAGCGTGCGCAGGTGGCCAAGGAGAAAATCGATGTTGAGCGAGCGTTCATGCGCCTCATCGATGATCAGGGTGTCGTACTCGCGCAGCATCGGGTCACCCTGCACCTCCGCGAGCAGCATGCCGTCGGTGAGGAACTTGATCACCGTCGCGGGCGTGGTCTGGTCGTTGAAGCGGATCTTGCAGCCCACCTCGCGGCCCCACGTCACGCCCAGTTCCTCCGCCACGCGCCGGGAGATGGACAGCGCCGCCACGCGGCGCGGCTGGGTGCAGGCGATGCGCCCGTGCATGCCCCGTCCCGCAGCGAGGCACATCTTGGGGATTTGGGTGGTCTTGCCCGACCCCGTCTCGCCCGCGAGAATCACCACCGGGTGCGCCTGGATGGCCGCGACGATTTCCTCCGCCCGGCTGCTGATGGGCAGCTCCGGCGGAAACTCGAGGCGGAAGCGGAAGGGTTGGGAGGGCGGTGAAGGCACGGAAAGGGAGCGGAGCGGAAGGTTTGAGGTGATCCCGTAGGCTGCGAGCTTGCTCGCGCTTCAGGAGCGCCCGCAAGCAGGCGGCCTACATTGCCAGACAACACCCCACGGAAAGAGGCTTGAGATTCCGCGTCCCAGCGGGAATGACAAACCTTCGATGCAGCCCCCCATCCTGGCCGATGAAGTCCTCCATCGCGTGCTCCGGCTCGCGCGCATGGATGGTTTGGGTGGATTGTGGATCGCGACGTTCATCGCCCTCCGCCTGGCCTACCTCGGCGAGCTCAGCGGCGCGATCATCTGGCTGTTCGTGGCCGGCGCGGGCGCGATCGAATTGCACGGCGCCATCCTGCTGCGACAGGGGGAAAAACGCGGGATGAGCTGGCTTGTGGGCAGCCAGCTGCTGTTCATTGCCGCCATCTTCACTTGGTGCGGACTCCAACTCACGCACTACGATCCTGCCCTGCTCCAAAGGCAATTGACCGACGAGGTGAAGGCCATGCTGGTGCAGGCCCATACCTCGCAGGAGGACTACCTTTGGCTGGTCTATCGGACGACGTTCGGGCTGATCGCCGGCGCCACGCTCTTCTACAAGGGAGGCCTGGCGATTTATTTTCACCGGCGCCGCAACGCGATCACGCCAGCGATGGAAGCGGCGGAATGATCCTTCCGTAGTAGGGCGAGTCTTCGACCCGCCTTCCCGGCCTCAGGAAGCGAACCGCATCGCCGGGCAGGTCAAAGACCTGCCCCTACTTCATCTCCGGTTCATTCCAGTTGGTGAACAACGCGGCCTCTCCCGCGGAAATCTCCCGCACCCTCAGCAGCCCCTGTTCGACCCCCGCCGCGAGGAGCTTCTGCAACGAGAGCTCGCGCCGTTCCAGCGCGGCCCGGGCCAGCGGCAGGAGCTCGCGCGGATAAATCGCGGCCAACGGCTCGAACCATTTTCCTTTTCGACCCACCGCCCCGCGACCCGGCGCACACTCGGCCAGCAACGTCGCAAACCACGCCGGCGTCATGTGCGGTAAATCCACCGCCAAGACGGCCAGCAAACCCTGACCACACTGCTCCAGCCCGGCCACAATCCCGCCCAACGGACCGCTGTCCGGAATCGCGTCGCGCACCACGCTCGCGAAGCCCGGAGCGGTCGCGGCCCACTCCTGGTCCTCGCGAGCCGAAAGGAAAATCTGCTTCGCCCCCGCGCGCTCCAACACGTCGAGCTGGCGCTGCCACAGCCGCCCACCGCCGTGCTCGAGCAGGGCCTTGTCCCGCCGCATGCGGATCGAATGGCCCGCGGCGAGCAACACGGCGTCAAAGCTGGCAGCCATCACGGCCACGCTAGGTTTTCGCGGCCTTGATGGCGGCGTCGCCGAAATTCGCCTCGGCCTTCGCGTCGTCGAACTCCCCTTCCCAGCGGGCGACCACCACGCTGGCGAGGCAGTTGCCGATGACATTCACCGACGTCCGCGCCATGTCCAGCAGCTCGTCCACCGCAAAGATGATCGCGGCGCCCGCCACGGGCAGGTTGAACGATTGTAGCGCCGCGATGAGGACAATCAGTGACGCACGCGGCACGGCCGCCACGCCCTTGGAGGTCACCATCAGCGTGAGCATCAGCAGGATCTGGTGGCTCACGCCGAAATGAATCCCCGTGGTGGCTTCATGAGCCTGGGCCACAAAAACCGAGGCCACCGCGAGGTGCAGGGTCGAGCCGTCGAGGTTGAAGCTGTAGCCCGCCGGCAGCACAAACCCCACGATGCCGCGCGGCACGCCGAGGCGTTCCATGTTGTCAAACGCCTTGGGCAGCGCCGATTCGCTGTTGGCCGTGGCGAACGCGATGGTGAATGGCTCGCGCACCGCCCGGAAAAACGCCTTCAGCGGCACGCGCGCGATCCGGATCACGGCCCCGAGGATGAACACGACGAAAATCGCCAGCGCGATGTAGAGGGTCAGGACCAGCTGGCCGAGGCTGAGCAACACCGCGATGCCCTGGTGACCCACCGTCACCGCAATCGCCGCCCCGATGCCCACCGGCGCGAGCGTCATCACGATGCCGGCAAACTTGAACATCACCTGCGTCAGCGCCCCGCACCAGGCCAGGATCGGACGCCCCGCCTCGCCCGCGGCAATCACCGCCAGCGCAAACACCACCGAAAACGTGACAATCTGCAGCACGTCACCGCGTGCCATCGCGTCGATCACGCTGGTCGGGAACACGTGCAGCAGCGTCTGGACGAGCGTCAGCGGTTTGGCAGTGGCGGCCGCGCCCAGCGCGCCCACCTCGGCACTGTGCAGCACGACGCCGGAGCCGGGCTTCATGACGTTCACCACGAACAACCCGATGACCAGTGCGGCCGTGGTCACGATTTCGAAATAGATCAGCGACTTGGCGCCGATCCGCCCGACCCGTTTCAGGTCACCGGTGCTGGCGATGCCCTGCACCACGCTGCCAAAAATCAGCGGCGCGATCATCGCCTTGATCAAATGCAGGAAGATGTCGCGGGGCAGCGTGATCCAATCGAGCCAGACTTGCCGGTCCGCCAGCATCGCGGCCTTTTCGGCCTCGCCCAGGTTCTCGACGTGGAAGTGCCGGTTGATCCACCACCCCAGGAGCGTGCCCAGCACCATCGCCAGGAGAATCTGCTGCGTCAGCGTGAAGCGATACCAAGGCCGGCGCGGCGCGTCGGCAGCGGAGGAAGGGCGGACCATGGCTGACGTTGTCGCAGCGCGCGTCGCCGACGCCAAGCCTGGAAGTAGTGCCGGCGCTCCGGCTGACCGGCGGCAGAAGCCGGCGGGGCGCCGGCGCCACTCCTCACCCGCGCGAACGCTCCGTCATCGTGGCCCGCGCCTTGCGCGACAGTTCGGCCACGTGGCCGTCGTTGGCCATCACCTGCTCGAGGTGACGCCGGCGCTGCGGGCCCGCCGTGTTCATCATGATCTCACCGTACGCCCGGTCCACCCAGAAGCGGGAGACGTTGCTGATATAGTCGCGCAACTCCTGGATTCGGGCCTCGGGATAGCGCTGGCAGAGATTCATCGTGAACATGCGCCGCCAGCCGCTGCCGTTGAAGGCCGCGTGCTTGGTGTTGTGGTTGAAGACCACGATGTCCCCCGGGACGGTCTCCAAGGCCGTCGCCGGGACATCGCGCCCGTGGAGACCCCAGGTTTCCTCGCATTTGTAGATCTCCTTGTTCACCGACTCGGAGAAGGCGTCGCCCACCTTGTGACTGCCGGGAATGACCCGCAGGCAGCCGGAATCACGGGTCAGCGGGTCCAGATAGAAAGCGATCTTGATGTGGAGGGTCTCCGGGTGCCAGCCGTCCGAATGCCAGCCGGTATCACCCGCATAATAATTACCGTCGCTGGGCATGAAGTTGAAGTCATCCCCCAGCAGCGAGGCCGCCAGCCCATGAATGCGCGGATCGTCCAGCAGGCTTGAGAGATACTCGCTCTGGTCGATGAAGGGCACGATGCAGGAACGGCGCTTGCCGTCGTGGGGTTTACCATCATGGCCGCCGCCATGCTTGATAAAAACGGCCTCGAATTCGCGGACGATGTCATTGATCCGGTCTTTCATCAGTCCCGGGAACGCCAGGTAGCCGAAGGTCTTGAAAAACGTAAGTTGCTGCGCGGTGAGCTTTAGGTCGGGCATGGGGAGGGGTGACGCCGCGATGCAAGAAGCTTCCCGGGCGGCCTGACAACCCAATTTCGGAAATTACGCAGTCTGCAGGTATCCGTTTGAATCATCCGCGTCGCAATCCATCCTGTAAAAATATCATGAAACGCGCCCTCATCTTGTTGCTTGTCTCGGCCAGCCTGGCCCTAGCCCAGGACGTCCGCCTGCCTCGCACCACTTTGATGCGCAGCGGCAACCAGCTGATCACCCTGCCCCCTGGCACGGTGGTGAAGATGATCGAGCAGGGAGAGAAGACGGTCACCATCAAGGTCGCCGACAAGGTCGGAACCATCGCGTGGACGTCGCTCGACGCCGAGGAGCCGCGCCGGCCCCTGATTGTGCGACACGTGGCCCCGGGTTCCGTTTCCCCTTCGACCGCAACCCAGGCTTCGCATCAACCGGCCCCGCCGCCGCACGCGGGCACCCCGCCGCCGACCCCGCGCCCCGCGCAATCGACGTACGGCCGGATGGTTGAAAAAGCCCGGCAGAATGAGTCCGCCCACCACAAGAACCTCGTGGCGGCCACGAACGAAGTGTTGGCCGGCAAATAATCGGGCGGCAGGCACGTCGGCGTTTTGTCAGTTGAGCCGTGCATGCGCCTGCCTTATCGTCCGGGCTCATGAACGACATCTCCGTCTTCGCGTGCGAACTCGGGATCCAGGCCGGGGACGTGCAATTTTTCGGCCGCGACAACGCCAAGGTCTCGCTTGCCGCCCTGAAACAACACCCCAGTCCGACATACTGTCACACGGCGCGAAATCCCCGCGCGACCTCTTCGACCAAGCCTATGGCATGCGGGAATTTCACATCGGCGATCCCAACGGCTGCCTGGTCGTGGTTGGACAAAGAATCTGATTTCCTCCGTCACCCCGAACTGGCTCCTCCCCGAACATGAAACGCCTCCTCGCCCTGCTCCTGCTTTGCGCCAGCGCCGCTCTCGCCGCCGACCAGGCCACGCTCGCCGCCAACACCGTCCTTCGCACCGGCAATAGCCTCGTCATCCTCAAGGCTGGCACGGTCGTGCAAATCATCTCGCGCAGTGACAAGACGGTCACGGTCAAGTCCGGCGACAAGACCGGCATGATTCCGTGGAGCGCGCTGGTCACGGACGATGACATGATGAGCGCGCCGCAGAAGAGGGCCCCGACGGCGACCCCGCTGCCTGCCCCGACCCCAGTTGTCGCCACGGCGGGTCCCGTTCCCACCTCCTCCACGGGTCCCGGCCCGGTGCCGGCTCCCGCCCCCAAACCCGCCGACCACCCCAAGGCCCAGACCATGTATGGCAAGGCGGTGGAAAAAGCCGCGGCGGCCGCGGACAGCCACGAAAAGGCACAAGTGCAGCCCACCGACGAGATTCTCGGGGGAAAGTGACGTGTGAGTGATTCCCGCCCCGCCTCGCGGGCGCAGAATCCTGCCTTGTTTTTTGCCTGTTGAGCCGTGCGCGCTGCCCGCCCATCGTCCGCGCCCATGAACGACATCACCCACCTCGCGCGCGATTTGGGCATCGACGCGGAGCACCTGCAGTTCTTCGGCCGCGACAAAGCCAAGGTCTCGCTCGCGGCGCTGAAAAACCGCCCCGCGCGCGGGCGGCTCATCCTGGTGTCGGCCATCACCCCGACGCCCGCCGGCGAGGGCAAGACGACCGTTTCGATCGGACTCGCTCAAGGCCTGAAGAAAATCGGCCAGTCCGTCGCGCTCGCGCTCCGCCAGCCCTCGATGGGTCCGGTCTTTGGCCGCAAGGGCGGCGCCACCGGCGGCGGTCGCAGCCGCCTCACGCCGTCCGAGGTGATCAACCTGCATTTCACCGGGGATTTCCACGCCATCACCGCGGCCAACAACCTCCTCGCATCGCTCATCGACAACCGCCTCCACTTCAAGACCGCCCGGCTCACCCCGGCCGGCGTCCTCTGGAAACGTGTGCTCGACGTGAACGATCGCTCGCTTCGCACGATCACCACCGGGCGCGGCTCGCCGACGGAGCGGGACACGGGGTTCAACATCACCGCCGCCTCAGAGATCATGGCGATCCTCTGCCTCGCCGAGTCGCTCGCGGACCTGCGGCGGCGGCTGGACCGGATTGTCGTGGGCTTCACGCCCGAGGGCGAACCCGTGCTGGCCAAGGAATTCAACGGCACCGGCGCGATGCTCGCGATCCTGCGGGACGCGCTGATGCCCAACCTCGTGCAGTCGCTCGAGGGCGTGCCGGCGTTCGTCCATGGCGGGCCATTCGCCAACATCGCCCACGGCTGCAACTCCGTGCTCGCGACCCGCCTCGCGCTGGCCCACGCCGACTTTGCCGTCACGGAGTGCGGCTTCGCCTTTGACCTCGGCGGGGAAAAATTCATCGACATCAAGTGCCGCCAGAGCGGGCTCGCTCCCGCCGCCATCGTGATCGTCGCGACGGTCCGCGCACTCAAGATGCACGGTGGCGTCGCCGTGGCCGACCTCACGGCGCCGAACGTCCCCGCGCTCAATCGCGGCCTCGACAACCTCGCCGCCCACCTCGCCAGCGCGGGCCAGTTCGGCCGGCCAGTCGTCGTGGCGATCAACCAGTTCAAGTCCGACTCGCCCGAGGAACTCGCCGCCGTCCAGGAATTCTGCCGCACCGCCGGCGTGCGTTGCGCCGTGGCGGACGTCTTCGGCTCCGGCGGCGACGGAGCCGTCGAGCTGGCCAAGACGGTGATGGACGTGGTCCCGGCGGTGACGCCCCCGCTGCCGCTCCTCTATCAGGACGCCGATCCGGTGGAGAAAAAACTCTCCGCAATCGCGACGCGCATCTACGGCGCGGACGGCGTGGTACTGACCGACCTCGCCCGGGAAAAACTCGCGCTCTTCACCAAGGGCGGACTGCAAACCCTGCCGCTCTGCATGGCGAAGACGCAGGATTCGCTGAGTGACGACCCGAAGAAGCAGGGCCGCCCGCGCGGTTTCTCCATCACCGTGCGCGATTTCGAAATCGCCAACGGCGCCGGGTTCATGGTCGCGCTCTGCGGCCAGATGATGCGGATGCCCGCGCTGCCCCGTCTACCCGCCGCCGAGCGGATCGAGGTCGACGCGGACGGCACTATCACCGGGATCTGAGTCTCCGTTACCTTCTGCGAGATTTGATTAAGGGTATTGTTCGCGTCCATTCGCGGCTAAAAAATCTTCGATCCATGTCCCTCACTTCGCCGCCCTTGGATCAGCCGACCCTCCCGTGGCGAAAGCGTCATCCCACCGCGTTCATGTGGGCCGTGGGCCTGGGGGCCGTACTGACCCTGATCGCGGTCATGGTTTTGGTCTTTAGCGTGGTCATCGGCTTCATGAAATCCTCTGACGCCTACACCGGAGCGGTCGCCCGGGCCCGGTCCGCGCCGGCCGTCATCTCCGCGCTCGGCACTCCGCTGCAGGAAGGCTGGTTTGTGACGGGGAACATCCATGTCAGCGGCCCGACCGGCTTGGCCGAGCTGGCCATTCCCGTCTCCGGGCCCAAGGGTGAGGCGACGATCTACGTCGACGCCACCAAGCACGTGGGCGCCTGGCAGTTCGATCATCTCATCGTGGAACTCGAATCCACCCACGAGCGCATCGACCTCTCGCCGGCTGCGCACTCTGACAATTCCAAGTAGCGCAGGCGTCCCCGCCTGCATCTAGAGTGGAGCAGGAGAGGAGGCCTGCGCTACTTGCCCGATCACTTGGGATATTTCCGCGCGTCGATCCCCGCTTGGATCGCATCGCTGCGCTGCTGGGCAGCCTGCACTCCGGCGCGGCCTACGCGACTCGCCGCATAGTCGCGGTTCCGGGCGGCGTCCGCATCACCCGCGCGCGCGGCGAGGGTGAACCACACCAGCGCCTCGACTTCGTCCCGGGGCACGCCCTCACCTTGCGCGTACATCATGCCGAGACCGCCCTGCGCCGCGACATTGCCCTGCGTGGCCATGAGGCGAATTGCATCCGTGGGCGATGACACCGCCACGCCCTGACCTTGCGCGTCGAGCGACATCATTGGCAGGTATTCCCCCACCAATTCCTTATGCCAGAAGGCGCGGGTCGCGCGCCGGGTCCCGGCATCGGTAAAGGTCAGCCGGTACGCCGGCATGCGAATGATGGCCGGCGGGCGATCGGGAAACGGGTTGCGCGCGAAGAGTCCGATCACGGCGGAATCACCCTGCAGGAGGTGCGTGGCCACGAGCCCATACACGGGCGATGGCGTGCTGTGCGTCGCCTCGATCTGCAGCGTCGCTTCAAAGCGCGGATACCATGGAGCGATGAAGGGACAGATGCGGTCCACCTGCTGCGGCTGGTAGTGGTACTCGTAGGGACGCCAGGTCACCCCACCGTCGTTCGAACCTTCGAACTCGATGCCAAAGCGCGCCGGGAGCAGCCCGCCGAAGAGGGTGAAGTAATTCACACTGCGAAATCCCCCGATGAGGGACTTCACCGGCCGGCCCCAGTCCGTCGGAAATCCCTCGATCGCCCCGGCACAAAAAAGCCCGAACACCACCAGCGTCAGGACAAAATGCGTCCACAACGCGGCGCCCAGCAACCGCCGCTTCCACGGGGCGAGCACCGGCGCCGCGAGCTTTACCGCCCGCGCCGTGAGAAACTCCCCCAGCCGGCGCAAGCGCAGTTTCGCCGCGGCGGCCGCCAGCATCTGGTCATCGAGCAGCAACAGGCCCAGCACGATCGAGCCTGTGTTGAGCCAGCCGAAATTATTCGTGAGCTGGATGCCGGCTTGGAAGACGGTCCAGATCGCCAATGCGGTCCAGCGTCCGCGCCGCCCGCCGAACAGCGCCAGCGCCGGCGCGAGGAATTCCGCCGCGTAGGTCAGGAGCACCTCGAGCACGTGATAGCCGTGCGACAACTGGTGGTCGAGGTACCCGAGAATCGTGGGAAACGGACTCGTCTCATACAGCACGTCCATCGCCGTCAGGTCCCGCCAGCGCGGATCGCCCGAGATCACCTTGACCACCCCGTTCTCCAGCATCACGCGCAAGAGCAGCCAGCGCATCATGAACAGCGCCAGCGGGCGCGGCGGGGACGACGCCCCGAGCCCGGGCCGGTGACCCGCCGGGGCAAAGAAGATGCACAGCAACGCTACCTCGAGGATCAGCTGGTCCACCTGGCTCCCCGACCATACGCCCCACGTTGCAACAAACGACAGCAGGCACGCCCAGCAGGCAAAGAGTGCCATCCGCGGCCACAGGTTCAGGACCAACGCGATCGCCGCGAGCAACCCGACCCACCCGACCGCCGCAATCATCCCCGCGCCGGTACCCAGCCAGAACAGACTCGGCGCCTGGATGAATGCCGCCAGCGTGGAGGGAACCCGCGCGTGCAGGTCCGTGAAGAAGGTGGCGAGCGGAGTCAGGCCGCGCGGCCCCACCAGCGCCTGGCCTTCCTCGAGGATCCCGGCAAATGCGAGGACGTACACCACTCCCACGGCCCGCAGCACAAGCCACCGCGGCCAAAGGTACGTCGCGTTACCCGTCGCGCCGGAAAAGTCCTTCATCCGGTGCCAGACCCGGCCCCCTATTCCCGGCGCGGGGGTCTTCTCACTCGCGACCGGGGAATTTGGACGCGGAACCGGCTGCGGCTTGGAACGTTTCGGGGTAATGTCCCGACGCTCGTGAAACTTCCCGGCGAGTCAGGCCAAAAATAGGCGGGGACAGATACCGTGGCGCGGGCTTCCCGACCCGTGATTCGTTAAAGCGATACCGTCGACACCTGGACCGACGTAGGTTGCGTGCTCGCACGCAACGTTGCGCGCCAGCAACCCGCAATGGGCCCGACGATCCCCGTCTTACCTGGTCCCTTAACCCCAGCGCTGCTCCGGGGGATCAAAGACGAAGCCGTGAAATAATTTGCGCTGAGCCGGCGAGAGCTGCCGGTTGTAGAACTCCTTGCTGTAATTCAAGTGCCCCAGCGCGCCGACCATCCACGGGTGCTCATAGGCGTAGTACAACATCGTCCGGCGGTGGGCCGGGGAGGCATAGGGCGCGGCGCTGTGCCAGAGCGCGTTGTGAAACAGGATCGCACTGCCCGCGGGCGCACAGACCTGTACCGCTCCCGCATGCGTGTGCTGCGCCTCGAGATCCCGGGCCGAGGGCACGTGGCGGGCCTTGTGGCTGCAGGGCACAACCGTGAGGTTCGCGTTACCGGGCTGCGTCATGTCGGTGAGATAATAACCGACCTTGAGCTGCAGCAGCGGGATCTCGGCGCGGAGTCCGCGATAACCCTGGTCGTTGCCGTCAATGTGCCACCCGCCCTTTCGCGCCATCAGTTCGCTGCCCTCCTCCACGATCGCATCCGACGCATGGTAATGAGGCTTCGGGTTGATCAGCGCGTGCACGTACGGCATGAGCGGCGGCCAGTCCACCAGTTCGAGGAACAAAGGGTCATCCTCGAGGATGTAGAGCAGCCGCGTGCTCTTCTCGCCATTGATCAGGGTGTTGCGGGCCTCGTCCGGATCCACCGCCACCTTCGCGCGGCGGCGTACCACCGCCTGGTCCAGCGCGCCCAGCAGGCGGGCGACATGGTCGGGCTTCAGGAAATTCTCGAGGACCAGGTAACCGGTGTTGTCGAAAACAAACCGTTGCGCCGCCGTGGGCCCGGGGTGAGCCGGTGCGATCGCAGGCGCGTCAAGCGTGGCAGTGGCAGGCATGGTGGAAAAGCAATGCGCCGGAAAATGCCGGCCTCCCCTGCCCGCGCCAAGCTTTTGGTGAGCCGCGCGCCCCGCCCCGGCACTTAATCTCGCCACACCCACATAAAATATCTCTCCCTTGACAGTCTAGGCAAGTGAGTGTTTGTTCCGCTTATCCCCATGAAAAACCGACCCCGCTCGTCCTTTGTCCTTCGCCTGATTTTCGCGACTGCCAGCTTCGGCTGGATGGCCCTGCCGGCCGGGGCGCAGCATTATCCCGGGCTCCTGATCGGAGTGCGCTCGGGGATTGACCAGGCGGAAAAGGACAAGCGGGACCAGGACGCGGCCTACGCCGAAGACCCGGCGAAGCGGCTGCGGCGATTTTTCCTCGCGCGCGTGTCGGAGGAGGCCTCGGACGAAAAACTGCTGAAGCCAGTCGACGCCCGCGCGCTCGCGGCGCAGGTGACCAAGCAACTGGAAAGCCGGGGCTTTCGACCCATCGGCCCCGGCGAAAAACCCGAGATCATCATCACCGTGAAGTACGGCCGTGGCCAGTTGATGTCCAATCCCTACCTCGATCTCGACAACCTGCGGCCCGGCGACCCGCGCAAGGTGGGCCAGCACAGCAACCTCTCTGACAGCGATCGCGTCGGAGTGCAGTCGCATCCCAGCTACGTCGGCATCGAGGAAAAACGCCAGCGCCTGAGCATGGAACAGCTCATCATCCAGGTCCGCGCGTGGGAATATCCCCCGCCGGCGGACCCGAAGGAAAAGGAAAAGCTCCTGTGGATGACGACGATGTACGTGGACGACCCCAATCACACCGACCTCAACACCGTCGCCGAAAAGCTGCTCGCCGCCGGCGCCCCCTACTTTGACCGCCACCTCGAGCGGGAGAAGGAAAAGGTGATCGACACCAACCTCCCCGAGGGCCGGGTGGAAGTCGGCACGCCCGAGGTAGTCACGCCGCCCAAGTCGAAGTAGGTCAACCAAATCCCAGCTTCACGTGAGTGATCTAGGCCGCTCCACCATGTCACAAGCTTCAGGTGCACCGAGCGCCGGGATATTTCACCGAAAGCGTCGCGACATGAATTCAGCTCGTTACCCAAATGGCGTCGGGCACGGTTCGCTGCCTCAGAGTCCCGTCTCCCGCCGTTTGCACTGTTTAGCTTCGCTGTGTCTTTTTCTGCAGGGCGCTACATTTTCCGCCGGCCAGTCGTCGATTCCAGGTGAGGCCCTGATGCCCGCCAAGCCGGCCATGACTGCCGCGGACAACACCTGGAAGCTCCTCTTGGACCAGCCGATGGTCACCAACTGGCCCGTCTTTTTCGGCCCGCAATTTCCCAAGCCCGACTTCCAGAATCCCGCACTCGTGACCGCCGGAGCCGGGCCTTACGTTCTTCACATCCGCTATTTCAATGGCGCGTATGAGGAGGTCACAGAGCCCGGGAAGCCCGGCCGCTATGGGGCGCTCGTAGAAGCTCGATTCGCCAATGGGGCCACGGTCACACGTCGGGTCACGTTGTTCCACACCACCCGCTACATCCCGGCCGAGGATCCGTTCCGCGTGCAGGTGACGGGATTTCCGGCGACGCTGGGCCTGCCGGCCGATATGCTGCAACGGGAGCGATGGAACGTGAACGAGTTCCCTGCGCGGATTCTGGATGACACCTATAATCCACATCGCAACAACGCGGTGTGGATCGCCGCACTGAGCGACGTGGCGGCAAACCCGTCACTGCATGGCCTGCACTATCTCCGCATCGATGCCGATTGGTGGCTGGGCCTCGCAGAGAAGCTGGGTACGCTGCGGGACTACCAGCGCGTGGTGGCGACGCCCGAGGACTACGGCGAAAAGCCGGACGCGAAATGGCCGCTGATCATTTATCTGCACGGGTCGGGGTCGCGAGGTGACAACGTGGACGAGGTCCGCAACGAAGGCCCGCTGGCCTACATGCAAGAGGGACACCTGCCGTTCATTGTCTGCGTGCCCCTGTGTCCCGATGACCAGCGCTGGCAGCCGCGGCTGCTCGCACGGTTACTGGATGAATTGGAGCGCAATTATCGGATCGACCCCAAGCGCGTGTACGTGGCCGGCTGTAGCATGGGCGGCGGAGGCACCTTCGATTTTGCCAGCGAATATCCCAACCGGATTGCCGCGATTGCACCCATTGCCGGCTGGGTAAACGCCGATGCCGCCGAACGGCTTCAGCGCACGCCCACGTGGATATTTCATGGGGCCAAGGACAGTGCCGTGCCCGCGTTTTATAGCGTGGATTTCGCCGAGGCCATGAAGCGGTTAGGGGCGCCCGTGAAGCTGTCGCTCTTTCCGGACAAGGGACATGGCGGTTGGCCGGGCAGCCGCTGGGGCAAGGTGCCGTTTCAGGAGCCTGACCTCTACGAGTGGTTCCTAAAACATTCGCTGCCATAAAATTGTATTCTTGAGGGAATCACACCCCCGCGCCGTGCAGCGCAACGAAGGTGAATCCCGTTGTTGCCCAACGCGCCAGTCACCCTCCGGGCTCCTGGACGCACGCTTGGACAATGCTCCGCACAATATGGGACGCTTGCTGTGCGGCCGGCCGTAAAACGCAAAAGTCACCATTTCATTGCTCCGTAGAGCTGAGCGCGTGAGTCCGGTACGAACCCCACCCCGCCGTGCAATGTTTGCCACCGACTAAGTGGTGCCCGAGGGGGGACTCGAACCCCCACGCTTTTAGGCACAGGCTTCTGAGACCTGCGTGTCTACCAATTCCACCACCCGGGCAAATGAGCGGATGGTCAAGAGACACACCGACCCTCCCTCCGGCAAGAAAATTGATTTCCCCCCGGCCACCCCCACTGCCACGCTGCCCGCCCGCATGAATAAAGCCGCTGTCCTCACCAAGATCAAAACCGAGAAGGTCGTTGCCCTCATCCGGGCGGATTCGTCCGACGGTCTCCTCGACTGCGCCCGCGCCCTCGCCGCCGGCGGCCTCACCAGCATCGAGCTGACCATGACCACCCCGGGGGCCATCGCCATGCTCCGCCAAGCCACCCTGGTGCTGCCCGATTTTGTCTTCGGCCTTGGCACGGTCCTCGACGCCGCCACCGCCCGCGAGGGCATTGCCGCCGGTGCCCGCTTTATCGTCACCCCCGCTTTCCGGCCCGACGTGATCGAGGAGTGCAAAAGGCAGAACATCCCCATTTTCAGCGGCGCGCTCACGCCGACCGAGATTCTTAATACCTGGGACGCCGGCGCCGACGCGGTGAAGATCTTCCCCGCCGAGTTCTTCGGTCCCGCCTATATCAAGTCGGTCCGCGCCCCCTTCCCCAACATCGCGCTCGTCCCCACCGGGGGCGTGAACGCGGAAAATGTCGGTGAGTTCATCAAGGCCGGCGCCTTTGCGACTGCCGCGGGAGGCTCGCTGGTCGACGCCAAGACGCTGAAGGAAAAGAACTGGGCGCTCATCACCACGCGCGCGAAGGCCTTCGCCGCCGCGGTGGCCGCGGTGAAGTAAGTTCGTCTGGGTGGAACGCGTTGCCCCGAACGCGTTGTCTGGCTCCGACGACACTTCAACGTAGCTCAACTCCCCAGCGCACCGGGGGGCAATGCGCTCCACCTACGCCGGCGGCGGCAGGAACTTCGCAATGTCGGGGATTTTCTTTTCCCGGCGCTGGGCCATGTCGCGGACAAAATACGGATCCACCGCCGCCGTGACTTCGACGTCCTCCTCACCCTCGCTCTCTTCGTCCTCGTCAATCTCATCGCCCTCCGAGTCGGTGAAGACCCAGTCCTGGTCGACATCGAAGGCATGCGACATCCGCCGCGCCAGCGGATCGAGCACCAGCGCCGGGTTCTTGACCCGACCCTCCTTCACCAGCTCGAACAGGCAGGGATAAAACAAATCGTCGAAATGCTTGCGAAAGTCGCTCAGCCACTTGTTGGCCACGCCTTCGCGGCGCGTCAGCAGCACCACGTCGGAAAAATGCACGCAGGCCTCATACCACGCGAGCAGCGAGGGGTGTTTCTCGGCGAGGGCGCAATTCACGACGCACAAAATCCGTCCGAGCTCCCCGCCCTGCGCCTCCAGCCAGGCTTTGCACACCTCGAGCTGGTCCACCGGATTGCTCCGGCCGTCCGTCACAAAAAACACATGCGTCGCGTCGGGCGGCAGCTGGCCGTCGATGTTTTCCGCCGTCCAGGTCCAGCGCTCAAGCCCCGGCAGTTTGGCATCGAGCGGGTCCGCGGGTTCCGCCGCCGACAGCATGACCGCCGCCCGGTCGCCCTCGCCCAGCCCGTCCGTGATGAGGTCGGCCACGATCTCGCGTCGGCCGGAGCCAGCGGCGCCGAGGATGATATATACGAGAGGTTTGTCGGACATGAGGTCACCACGAAAGACACGAAACCCCTGAAGCGCAAACTTCTGAACTGAATGACGCTTTCTGCTGATTTTAAACCACGGATTACACCCGCAGCCACCCGGATGGAAAACACCCAATCCTCGTTTTTTATTCGGACTTCTGATCCGTGGCCTCCGTGTAATCCGTGGTAAAAACGGATTGGAGGTGGGTTCAGAACTTAAACGTGCGGTTCTGTGCCGCCTGCCTCAGCCAGTGGTCGACCAACACCAGCGCGGTCATCGCCTCCACGATGGGCACCGCCCGCGGGAGCACACACGGGTCGTGCCGGCCCTTGGCGGCCAGCTCGGTCGCCTTCCCCTGCACATCCACCGTCTGCTGCGGCTGCAGGATCGTGGCCGTGGGCTTGAAGGCCGTGCGGAAATAAATCTCCTCGCCGTTGCTGATGCCGCCCTGCACCCCGCCGGAGCGGTTGGTGACCGTCCGGACGCGGCCCTCGCGCGGTTCAAACGCGTCGTTGTGCTCCGAGCCCTTCAGACGCGTGCCGGCAAACCCGCTGCCGATTTCAAAGCCTTTCGTCGCCGGCAGCGAAAGCATCGCCTTCGCCAGATCCGCCTCCAGCCGGTCGAACACCGGCTCGCCCAACCCCGGAGGCACGCCGCGGACGCGGCACTCGATCACGCCGCCCACGGAGTCGCCGGTGCTGCGCGCGGCCTTGATGCGCTCGATCATCGCCGCCGCCGTCGCAGGATGCGGGCAACGCACCGCCGTGGCCTCGACCTCCGCCAGCGTCGGAAATTTTTCCAACGCTCCCATCGGGACCGTGATGTCGTGCACCGCGGTCAGAAAAGCCCGGATCTCCACGTTGCCCGCGAGCGCCAGGATCTTCTTCGCCACCGCCCCGGCCGCCACGCGGCCAATGGTCTCGCGCGCGGAACTGCGCCCGCCGCCACGGTGGTCGCGCACGCCGAACTTGGCTTGGTAGGTGTAGTCCGCGTGTGACGGCCGGAATTTCTCCTTCATGTCGTCGTACGCCCCGGGCCGCTGGTCAGTGTTGTGCACCATCAGCGAAATCGGCGTGCCCATCGTCCGGCCTTCGAAAATGCCCGCAAGGAACTCCACCCGGTCGGCCTCCTTGCGTGGAGTCACAATGTCGCTCTGACCCGGACGCCGGCGATCGAGCTCGTTTTGGATTTCCTCCACCGTCAACGGCAGGTTCGGCGGGCAGCCGTCGATGACCACGCCGACGGCCGCCCCGTGGCTTTCGCCCCAGGTGGTGATGGTAAAAAGTTTTCCAAAGCTGTTCGGCATCGCGGTGCCGGAGCGTTGGGTGGGCCCTCCAGCCCGGCAAGCGACAAATCCGTGCAAGCTGGCAACTTTCCGTCGAGGATGCCGTCATAGCACAAGACCGTTTACATGCCGGGGCCTTTCACCTTTCATCTGCGCCCCGGGTCCGGCCCGCCAATCCCCCTCGATTTCCCTGCATGAGCCTCCGTTTTTTCCGCCTCAGCCTCGCCCTGTGCCTGACGTCCGTCGCTTGGGGAGCCGCTGAGCTGCCGGAAGCCTCCACCGGGCCGGTTCCGTTGCCCGATCCGGCCGCCCAGCCGGCACAGTCCGTCATGCCGCTGCCGGCCGCCGTGGATGCATCGAATATGTCGGGCATGGTCACGGACGAGCTTGTCGGACCGATCAAGCTGCCCGACGCCGATATCGACACGGTTTTAGGCGCCTTGGAGGGTTTGACGGGGCGCACCATTCTGCGCCCACAGGCCCTGCCTGCCGCCACCTACCACCTCGTGATCGATCGCCGGATTCCAAAATCCGAGGCGGTCCTCGCGCTGGAGACGGTGCTGGGGCTCAACGGCGTCGGGGTCGCCCCGCTCGGCGACAAATTCCTCAAGGTCGTGGCCCTCGCCCAAGTGAAGAACGAGGCGCCCCAGATGATCGAGGGCTCGACCCTCGGGCTTCCGCCCAGCGGCCGCATAGCGGCCAAGCTCTTCCAATTCGAATTCCTCCGCGCCAGTGAGTTCATCCCCCAGATCATTCCGCTGATGTCGCCCGGCATCACCAACGGCGTGGTCGTCCTCGACAAGGCCAACGCCGCGCTGATCACCGACACCATCAGCAACCTCCAGCGGGTCGAGAACCTGCTCCGTCTCCTCGACCGCCCGTCCGCCTCCGGCTTCACGCCGAAATTCTACACGCTCCGCAACGGCGCCAAGGCCAGCGACCTCGTCAACAAGCTCCGCGCCATGTTCCAGGGCCCGCTCGCCAACCAGCTGGGCAGCGCGACGTCGTACAGCGCCGACGACCGCACCAACCAGATCATTCTCCTCGCCGACCCGCGTCAGTATCCGCTCTTCGACGAGCTGATCGCCAAGCTCGACGTCAAAGCCGATCCCAACACGCGCAACGAGGTCATCTATCTCAAGCACGCGACCGCCAAGGACGTCGCCACGCTGCTCAGCGCGCTCGTCTCCGGCCAGAACGCCGCGCAGAAATCAACCGACTCCGTCCGCCCCGGCCAGCTCCAACCGCCGACACCGCAACCCACGCCCGGCGGCCCGCCGGTCGCCACCACCCCGGCCGTCACCCTCGCCGCGGTCGGCCTCGCCGAGGGCGCCAGCAATTTCAGCAGCCTCGTCACCGTCCTCGCCGAGGATCGCAGCAACGCGGTCATCGTTTCCGGCACCGTGGACGACATCCGCCTGATCCGCGACTTGGTCGAAAAAATCGATATCGTCCTCGCCCAGGTCCGCATCGAGGTGATCATCGCCGAGGTCTCGCTGTCCAACACGGACAAGAGCGGCATCTCGGCCCTCAACCTCACGGTCGGGCCCAATGCCAACGGCGCCATCCAGATCACCAATTTCGCCGGCAGCCTGGCCGGCTGGGATGTGACCGCCGGCGTGGTAAATCCCCTCGCCTTCCAAGCCGCCCTGACCGACGCGGGGTCGAAGCACAACGTCCGCATCCTCTCCGCTCCAACGATCGTCACCACCCACAACAAGGAGGCCAGTTTCGAGGTCACCCAGCAGCAGCCCATCATCACCGGGACGACGTCCACGCCCACGTCTGGCGGCGTCAACAACTCCGGCTTTTCGACCAATTCCCAGGTCACTTACAAGGACATCGGCATCACGCTCAAGGTCACCCCGCTCATCGGCGAGGACGGTGTGATCCAGCTTGAGGTCGACCAGGTCGTGGACGATGTCATCAGCAACGTCACGATCGACAACAACGTCCAGCCCGTCATCGGCCACCGGCAGGCCAAATCCACGCTCAACGTGAGCGACAACCAGATGATCGTGCTCGGCGGCTTGCAGCGGAACGCGCGCACCAACGACCGTCAAAAAATCGGCTTCCTGTACCAGCTCCCGATCATCAGCCACATCTTCGGTTCCAAGACCAGTGTCGCCGAGCGCACCGAGCTGCTGCTCTTCATCCGGCCCCACGTCCTGCGTCCGCAGGAAAGCACGGCCGAGACCGCCCGGAAGATCAACGAGCTCACGAACAAGGAGCAGATCAACCAGTATCTCGTCGACCCAACCAAGGAGCCGAAAGACAAACTGCCCAAGCAGTACAAGTAGGCCGCACTGCCGCCATGATTGCGCCCACCCTTGCGACCCTGCCTGCCGCGCTTGCCGCACGCCTCGACGAGGCCCAGCGCCAGGACCTGCTCGAAGCCCCGCGTGAAAAACGCCTCGCCGTCCTCGCCGCCGCGCTGGGGCTGACTGAGCCCGAGGCCCTCACCACCCTCGCAAGCGCCGCCGGCCTCGCGACCGCCAGCAATCTCGAGCCCGATCCCGCCGCCCGCGCGCTCCTGCCGGCCCGGCTCGTCCACGATTACCAGATCATCCCCATCCGGTTCGGTGATCCCGCCGAAGCCGGCGCGGCTCTGCCGCCCCTGCACCTCGCCACCGCCTGGCTGCCGGATGATGTCATGAACGATTGGCTTCGCACGTTCTCCCCGCGTCTCCCGGTCTGGCATCTCGCCGTGCCGGAGCGCGTGCACCAGCTCCTCATCGAGAATTACGGTGTCGGCTCGGGTTCGCTCGATGACGGCGACGAGTCCTACGTCGCACCGGAAACCACCACGCAATCCGAGGAGGTCGTCGACGAGGAAGCCGCCGTCGTGCGCTTTGTCACGGACGTCATCTCGCAGGCGGTTGAAGACCAGGCGACCGACATCCATTGGGAGCCGCAGGAGGGTCAGCTGCGCATCCGTTACCGCGTCGACGGCCTGCTAGTGCCCGTGCCGGTGCCGGAGAACCTGCTGCGATTCCAGGATGCCATCATCTCACGCCTCAAGATCATGGCGCGGCTCAACATTTCGGAAAAACGCCTGCCGCAGGACGGCCGCATCAACTTCAAGGCCAACGGCACCGTCCTCGACATCCGCGTCTCAACCATCCCCACGATCTACGCCGAGTCCATCTCGCTCCGTCTCCTCAACCAGAAGAAGGAAGCGTACTCCATGGATCGGCTCGGCATGAGCGCCGAGGAGCAGGCGCAGATCACGTCCATCCTCGATTACCCGCACGGCATCATCCTCGTCACCGGTCCCACCGGCTCCGGTAAGTCGACCTCGCTCAACGCGTTTCTGCGCAAGATCAACTCCACGGACCTCCGCATCATCACGATTGAGGACCCGATTGAATACGAGGTGCCCGGCGTGAACCAGATGCAGGTGCGGCCGGAGATCGGGCTGAATTTCGCCGACGCCCTCCGCCACGTGCTCCGGCAGGACCCGGACATCATCATGGTCGGTGAAATCCGGGACAAGGAGACGGCCGAGATCGCCATCCGCGCGTCGCTTACGGGGCATCTCGTCTTCTCCACCATCCACACCAACGATGCCCCGGGTGCGATCACGCGGCTCGTGGACATGGGCATCGAGCCTTTCCTCGTCGCCTCCGCCATCGAGCTGGTGATTGCGCAGCGCCTGGTCCGCCGCCTGTGCCCGGCCTGCACCAAGCCGGCGCCGGTCACCCGCATCAAGCTCATCGAGAGCCTTGCCATCCTTGGGTGCAATCCGGCCGAGGCCGAACTCATCACCGAGCTCAAGTCCCCCGTCGGCTGCGACCGCTGCCGCGGCACCGGCTATCGCGGCCGGATCGGCATCTTCGAAATTTTCCGGTTGAACGACGAGATGCACGAGCTGGTGCTCAAGCGCGAGAGCACGCGCACCCTCGCCGAAGCCGCCCGCAAGCACGGCATGCGCACCCTCGGCCAAAGCGGGTGGGAAAAAGTGAAGGCCGGGCACACGACGCTCGAGGAAGTGCTGCGGGTGATCACGGTTGCTGAGAAGTAAGAAGGCAGAAGGAAGAATGAAGAAGTATTCGAGCCGCTGAATTTTCTCATATTCCACTTCTTCATTCTTCCTTCTTCCTTCTGACTTCCCTGCCATGCCCCGCTTCACCTACAGCGCCCGTGACCGTGCCGGCCAGGCGGTCGCCGACACCGTCGAGGCGCCGAGCCGCAAGGACGCCCTCCGGCTCCTCTCCGCGCGGGGATTGCAGGTTACGAACGTCAACGAAGCAGGAACCGGCCCCGGATCCGCCCGGCGGGTGATCGCCCCCGACAAGAGCGTCATCACGCTCAACCGGAAACAACGGCTGCCCTTCCTGGAGGCGCTGCGCGATCTCGTCACCAGCGGCATGTCTGCCGGTGAGGCGGTGCGGCTCCTCTCGGTGCGGATCAAGGATCCCGGGCTGCGTTTGCTTTGCGCCGGGTTGTGGGAGCGCTTGAGCGAAGGCGCACCCCTCTCGCGCGCGATGGGGGCGTTTCCCACGGTGTTCGACGGCTCGACCATCAGCCTCATCCAGGCGGGCGAAGCCACCGGCTCGCTGCAGGACACGCTCGAGCGGCTGATCGCACACCTCAACGAACAGCGCGATCTGCGCACGCAGCTGCTGACGGCGCTCGCCTATCCCGCCCTATTGATGGTCGTGGCGGGCGGCCTGGTGCTCTTCTTCCTGTTTTTCCTGCTGCCGCGGCTGCAGGCACTCTTCAATTCGCTCCATGGCGAGCTCCCGCTTTCCACCCGGCTCCTCGTCGGCGGCTCCAGCTTCGCGCTGCACTACGGCGTGTTTTTCGTGATCGCCGCGGTGCTCGGCGCCATTGCGTTCTGGCGGTGGCGCCAGACGGACGCGGGACGCGAAGCTACTGACGCGTGGCTCTTGCGCCTGCCCCTCATCGGGCCGTTTGTCGTCTCGCAGACTGTCCTGGCATTCAGCCAGACCCTCGGTGTGCTGCTCGCCAATGGCATCACCGCGGCGGAGGCGCTGCGCATAACCGAGCGCCAGATCGGGAACCGCGTGCATCGGCGCGCATTTCATGGCGCGACCGACCGCGTGCTCGAAGGCGAGGCGCTTTCGGCGGCGCTGGCCCGCACCGGCTGTTTTCCCGACCTCGTGCTCGACCGGCTGGCGGTGGGTGAAAACACCGGCAACATCGTGCCAAGCCTCGGCGAGATCGCCCGCAACTACCGGCGCATCATTTCCAGCCAGCTGAACCTCTTCGTGAAGGTGATCGCGACCGTGGTCCTGCTCGCGGTGTTTGTGATCGTCGGCTTCATCGCCTTCGCGATCGTCAGCGCGGTCTTCAAGGTCAGCGCGAGTTTCAAGATGGGATGATCCGCCGTGGCACGGGTCGTCAGTCCCGTGATTCCGCCGGTGGCTCCGGCGTCCCCACCAGCTCAGGTCCGGAATGCAGGCGAGGACGCCTGCGCAACTCTGCAAACCATCACGGGTCCGGAGACCCGGGCCACGCCGGAACTCAATGCACGATCTCGACCGAAGAGACCCGCAAAGACGCGTTGAGCACGCCGGGGTTTGCCCGTTCGGACTGCAATGAGAACTGTTCGATCCCGATGTAGGGCGAGCGCTTCGTCAGCTCGAGGTAGAACTTTTTCAACCCCTCCCAATCCATCTTCAGCAAATTGAACTGCACCGTGTGCACCGCGAATTGGCCGCTTCGCTCCGTCCGCGGCGTGTCGCTCGTGAATCGGAGCCCCTGCGCGCGCGCGAGGCTGTTGAGCTCGCCGACCAGCTGGGTGTCGTCGAGGGTTTTCGCCGGATCGAGGTTCTTCACTGCCTTGCCCGCGCCCGCCTCGATGGTGGCCCGGTTGGCCAGCCACTGCGCCTGGTCCGCGAGCGTCACCGAGGTCGAGCGCTGCGTGCGCCAGGCGCGCGCCACCCGGCCGCTGAAATTCGACAGGAAGGTGAGGGCCACCAGCACCACGATGGTCACGAGCAGCAGCTTCTCGCGCAGCAACCGGCTGAGGAAAAAGGCCTTGAGGGAGTTCATGACGACGAGGCCGGCTTCAGCGCCTCGGGCCGAAAGGTGACGACGAGTGTAAACGTCATGAGGTTGTCCCGCGTGCGCTGGTCACGTACCTCGACTTTTTCGCAGGCGGGCAGCTCGCTCAGCGAGGTGCGGAAGGCCGCCACTTCATTGGGCGAGGCCGTCTGGGCGTCGATCGTCAGCGTGTAGAGCCCGCTGGTGGTCGCGCGCAAAAATTGGATGACCGCCGGCTTTTTCATGCCGACGATCGAAATCATTTCCAGCGGCAGGAGACGCTTGGTGGACAGCTCGTTGGTCCGCGTCGCAAGGCTTTGCGCCGTCATGATCTGGTCCACGACCGGCTGCTGTACCGCCACTTTCGCCTGGCGCGTCTTGTCCCATAGTCCCACGCCCACAAGCGCGACCAGGCCCAGCAGCATCAGCCCGATGGCCGCCAGACTGCCCGCAAATACGCGCCAGAGCATCACGTCCCGCCCCTGCGCCCGGCGCAGCGCCGCGAGTTCGGCCTTGTCGCGCACGTCCATCGCCGACGCCCGCACATCGGCCACGCGCGAGAGCTGGTTATCGCTGCGGAAAACATACTCATCCCCACCGCGAGCTGAGGCTTCCACCACGGGTGCCGCCGCCAGTTCGATCACTTGTTTGCTGCCGCCGGCCAGCCGCAGGAGCTCGTCCTTCAGCTTTGTTCGGTCAGCGTCGGTGGCTTCAGGCGGCAAAGGACGTGAAACCACCGCAGAGGGTACGGCTCCGTTGTCCCAGTGGATCGCAGTGAGTCCGGCAACCGACGGCACAACGAGCGTCGTTGCCGGCTTGACCTCGATTCCCAGCAATGCGGCGAAGGCCGGCAGCACCAGCGCTGCGCCCTCCCATTCGGCCAACTGTTCCCGCGTAAACCGGCGCCGGTAGGCCGCGAACACGAGCACGCGCTCGGCGCCGGGTACCCAGAAAAACCCATGATACAGCTGCGCGGCGGGAAACGGCGAGAGGCCCTCGAGCGCGAGCTCCGCCTGCACAGCCACTTCGGCCGGGGCCGCGCCCGTCGGGACCGGGACCGCCCGGGTGAAAAACAACTCGTCCGGCAACAGCACCACCTTCGGCGCCCGGGCGCCGGTGGGAAAGTTAAGGGACGTGCGGATCATGCGGCGGGAGGAACGGGCGGAACAGGTGACATCTCAGCATTTTCCTTAATTTCCAAGAGTGTAAATGGGTAGTTGAGCCGCGGCGCCGGTGTCGCAGCCGCCGCAGTCGACGTCGTGCCAGCGGCCGCCGCCGGGGCGGTTGCAGTGCCTGACGCAGCGGGGGTGGCCGAGGTTGCAGTGGAGGGCACAATTGTCGCACCGCCCTGCGGTGACACCACCGCCGTCAGCCGGAATTCCGACTTACCCTCGCGCAGGGTGATGTTCACCCGCAGCGCGCGGATCAGCACCCCGGACATCGCCGGCAACTCCGCAGAACCGAGCACGCTGGAAACCTCCCCGGGCGAAGTGAACCAGCGCGGGCCCTGGCCAGCGTAGCCGCCTGTGCCCGACACGTACTCACCCATGCGTTGCTGTTGCGACAGGTCGGTGAACCCGAGGGCCGCCAGCACGTCAGGTTTTGCGGCGTTGAGGTTGATCTGCTGGAAATTGTAGAGCGAAAACGTCGCGACAAACCGGCGCCAGAGATCGTTGGGCCGACCCTGTTCGTCGTAAAACACCTCGCGCGCATAATCGATCGCCGCCAGCTCCGTGAACGAGCGCAACGGCCGCGCGGGCGCAGCGTAGGGAATCGCCATCTGGTCATAGTCCGTCGGTCGACCCGACGCCGGCACGTAATCCTTGCGCATCCAGCCCAGCAACGCGTCCGTCAGCCGCTCGGCGTCCGCGGGCGGCATCTGCCACGCGTCAAACAGGTTCTTGAGCGTCGTCGCGTCCGCCCGGGACAACGGAATCTTGCCGCTCTCGTCTTCGAAAGTGACTTCCGCCGTGCAGCCATCGCGGGGTGTCCAACCGGCAAACGCCAGTGGGTCTTCCCAGCCCTCCGCCGGATGGTGCAGTCCACTGCCGGCCTGGCTGAAACTTTGCAGTGTCGCGAGCGTGACCTCGAGGGCCGAGTACGCCTCGACCCGCAGCCGCTTCGCCGCCGAGGCACGTGCCTCCACGAGCAGGTCGTTGCTCGCCTGCTCAATGAACGCGACCAGCGCCACCGACGTGAACAGGATCGTGACCAGCACGATGACGAGGACGGAGCCTGCATGTAGGGGCCTAGACTTGGTGGGCTCCATCCCATCCCTGATTCTGAGAACTTTGCGCGCGCGATTCATCTCAAAAATTGGGCAGCCCCTCCGTCGGCATTGGCAGGGCAATCACGCTTTCCCGCTTCAATTTGCCATAGGTGAACGTCAGCCGCAGCCGCTGCGGCGCCTGGAGCTGGCCGCCGGTATCCCGGCGGATGGCCGGCTCGGTTTTCCAAGTTTTGAAATCGGCGTCGTAATAATCGTAAGCCAGCGCGGTGACCAACGGGGTGATCACGGTCTCCCGCGGCGGGTCGTCGCTGAACTTCTGCTCCAGGCGCGAATGCCACAGCAGGACAAGACCCGTACCCTCGCGCGCCTGCAGCGAACAGACCACCTCCGGCAGCGGTCGGTCCGGCCAGACCAGCAACCGGCTGCCCGCCGGCAATTCGAAGGTGAGCAGGTTCTCCGTCGAGCCGGTGAGCGGTTTGATTTCCTGGGGCGCGATCGGCTTGGCACCGGCCCCGGCGGACGGCGGCAGTCCCGCCGTGCGCAGTTCCTGGTCGAGGTAGCGCGTGACCGCGCGAACATGCCGGTCAAAAAGTCGAAGGTCCGCGTTGCGTCCCCATAACTCACCCATCGAGAACACAAACGTGTTGAGCGAGAGCAGCACGAGCGCGGTGAGGGCGAGGGCGAGAAGGACTTCGAGGAGCGTGAAGCCGCGCTGGGAGTGCTCTGAAGGTGGGCGGACACGTCCCGTGCCCGCATTCTGCACCGTCACTGGCCGGAATGCCGCACCCGGACGTTTGGCGGCGCCTTCCCATGCGGGCACGGGACGTTTCCGCCCACCTTCGGTCGCCCGTCTACCAGGCGGGAGTTTCCGCAATGATTTGGTCTGCGGGCTCATGGCTGCTTCTCCTTCCCCTGCAGCTTCGCAATCCGATCCTGCGCGTCCTGCTTGAGCTTGGTGTTTTCCGTCGGGTCAGCCCAAGTCGGGCGCAATACGACGAAATTTTCCGCCACAGTCTGGGTGCCTCCGCCGCTTGCCGGATCGACTGCCAGCTCGCAGACAAACGTCACGGTGAACAGGTCCGCGGTCGTCGTGCTCGCGATGTTCGCGTACCACTTCACCTGACGACCGCCGGGCGAAACAAAGTCACCGCCTTGCTCGGCCTTGTCGCGGTCGGGCTCGGCCAGCAATTGCGCGCGGGCAAAACGCACATCCTCATCAGCCTGGTTGCCGCGCTGGACCGCTTCGTAGGCGGTGAGGACGTTCACATACGCCGACCCGAGCACGACCGCGGCCAGCGCAAAGATCGCGAGCGCCACGACGACCTCAAGCAACGTGAAAGCCCTGCCCGCCACGCCGTGGCCCAACCTAACACTATGTGGATGACCCTGCCTTCCGCAGGCTTGGCGCAGGAGGGGGCGGGCCAACGTTGAAAATCGATCGCGCATGTCAGGGGTTATTCTCCACGCGCGGGAGCACCTGCGCGCAGGTCCACGGATCAATCGCCAGCAACCGCGCGGGTCCGCCGGAACGGAACTGCGCGCGAAAGGCCGAGCACGTGCCGTCGGGATAGAAGGTCACGGCGGGCACGGTCTTGGTGTCGACAAGCTCGCCACCGATCAGGATCGAACTCTGGCCGGGCGCCGCCGACAAAAAATCCACCGTGAGCTCGCGTGACGGGGGCACGAGTAGGATCTGCGGCGCGACTCCGCCCTCGAGCACGAAGGCCTGCTGTTTGCCATCGTAGCTGAGCTGCACCTCGCGCTCGACCGAGAGCGCGGTGGCGCGCGCCTGCTGGACCGCCTTCCAAAACACCGCCTCGGGCGTGGCCGGTTTTTCGCTGAGTAAATTGACTCCGCCCGTGACCAGCACTGCGGCAAGCATCGCCATCAGGGCGATGGCCAAAAGAATCTCGAGCAGCGTGAATCCCTGGATGGGGCGGAGCGTGTTGCCCCTCACGCGCTGGTCTGGTTCGCGCCGCGGTCGCATTTCGATCCAACGCGTTGGAGGCAACGCGTTCCGCGTCGAGCCGGAAGACCCATCCGCCGAGGCTCTAGCAAAGGCGGACGCCATGGAGGCAACCCTTACCAATTCCCAATATCGTCCGCGGTGCCATCCGTCTTGTCGGGTCCCTTGGAATAGATGTCGTAGCCCTTGGGATTCTTCACGCCGGGATAACGGTACACGTACGGTTCGCCCCACGGATCGGTCGGGATTTTCGGATCGCTGAAATACGGGCCGCGCCAGGACTCCGCCTTGCTCGGCGGGGCGGTGATGAGTGCCTGCAATCCTTCCGTGGTCGAAGGGAAGTCTCCCATGGCAATACGGTAGCTGCTGAGCGGCAGTTTGATCGACTCGCTGACAAAGAGCTTGGCCGTGGTGCCCTGGGCGTTGCCGAAGATCGTGTCGAGATTGGTGACCGCGAGCCCGACCAGCAGCGCCAGGATGGCGAGGGCAATCATGATTTCCAGCAGCGTAAACGCGCTGCTGGCTACGCCGTAGCCCCGCCTCGCGGGGCGAAGGCGGGCGAGGCGGGTGGACCTAGGACAAAACCGTTTTGAAAGCATCATGACAGGCAAGAGGTTGGCGTCACCGCTCATGGATGTCGAGACGCCGCCCGCTGACCGAAGTTGCAGGCTTTGGAGCTGAACCCGCGAGTCTATGCACTCATCCGCAACAAATCCGGCAGCAATTCCCGCTCGGCCGTTTCCCAATAATCGCAGGCCAGATCGTGCTCCTGCAGCCGGGCCAATTCATCTGCGCGTCGCGCGATCCTCAGCTGCAACCGGACCAGGTCGTCCAAGGGAAAATCGATCATCTCCGTGGGATCGAGGGCAGGAGCGGATAGGTCCGTGGCGGCAGCGGTTGGCATTTCCCCAACGTGCGGCTTCCGCCCCCACCGGCAACCTGTCCCCGGTTAAGAACAGGCAACGAAATGCGGTCCCTCCGGGGCGCTCTGCCTTCTTCCCACCGCTCAAACAAAAAAACTGGCAATGATGAGCGGCACGCCGACGAGCCAGGTGAGGAGGAAGGGCTTTTTGGTGTCGGCCCAGTGCGTGAACACAAAAATCAACTGGCCGAACGGGATGAACAGCACAGCCAGGCCCCAAAGGATGGACGCGCGGAAGGCTTCGACGAGAATGACGATGGCGCAGACAACCATCAGACCCCAAGCCACGACGGCCAACAACAGGCCGAAGGCGGAATAGGGTTTGGCAAAGGGGTTCTTCGAATTCGTTGCGGCGGGTTCCGGCCGGTCCTGCGCCGTGGCCGGGGCGTGGCGGACGTTTGCCTTGGACGGCGCGAGCTGCCGGGCTTCCTGCTTGAGCACGTCCTCGTCCGTTGCTGCCGCCGGGGTGGCCGCGCCCATTTTGAATTCCACGACCACGCCACCCTGCAAGACGACTTTCGTGCCGTTGGGGTACATCCACGTTTGGTGGTCGCCCGAGTCGCGGGTCAAGGGCGGATTACCCAACGCCTTGATCACGGCCTCCTCCGTGTCGCCAACTTTCTGGGCATGGGCCACCGCAGTTGTCAGGGCCAACACCAGCAGACTCCGCCAAACGCACTTCATCGGACCAATTTACCGCTAGCCTCACCGGAGGCGACGGAGAATTTCAGGCTGCGCCGGTCTGATCGCGCGGGCGCAGCTATCTGCCATTGGGGGGAACCGCCATTGGCCGACCCCGGTCCAAACCGCGGGCCCACAGTCCGGCCCGCTTTCCATGAAAACGAACGAATCCTCCTCCGATCCCGCGGTTCATTCCGCCAACCTGCAGCAGGAAATCTCCCATTTGATCACCCATCTGCGCCAGGATATCGACCGGGTTTCCGAACCGCGCTTCCAAGCCTTGCTGGAAACGTCCGCCGAGATCCTGACCGGGCTCAAAACCGCCTTCCAGCACTACGGCGAGAAGAAGGAAAAAGCATGGGGTGGTCCGGCCGCCGCAAGTTAGGCGACCTGGAGGGCCGGCGGACGCGGGGATGGCGGCAAAATGCTCTTCGCTTGGCCGAATTGGTGCCCCCGTCCGGAATTGAACCGGAATATGCCGTTTAGGAAACGGCCGCTCTATCCATTTGAGCTACGGGGACGTACCACGGGTGAAGATGGGTCGAAAAACCCCGGTTTTGCATCCCAAAAATGCGGGTTGACACCCCCCTTCCAAATTCCACTCTCTCCCCTCCTTTTCCGACATGAGCACCACCGAAAACACTCAGCAGACTCCCACGCCCGCCGAACTCCCTTTCACGAACCCGCAGGCCATGAAGGCGTTCGTCACCGACACGGGTAAGATCCTCCCGCGCAAGTACACGCACCTGACGGCCCGTCACCAGCGCGCTATCACCAAGACCATCAAGCACTCGCGCAACATGCTGCTCGCGCAGTAATCGGCGCGCCTGGCTATTTTTTCCGGCCGGAGTCCTCAGACTCCGGCTTTTTTGTGCGCCGAAACTGCCGCCACGGCGGCAGTAGGTTGAATGTTGAGGGTTGAGAGTTGAAGTTCCACTCCAACAGCCCATCCCCCTCGCAGTCACGTCAGCCTTAAACCTCCACCTTCAACTTCAACCCATGCCCTCTTCCGCGCGCATCCTCCGCGGCACCCCCGCCACCCTCGCCCACCTCGCCCGCCGGTTGCGGGCCGGCGAACTCGTGGCCGTGCCGACCGAGACGGTTTATGGCCTCGCCGCCAACGCCCTTGATGCCCGCGCCTGCCGCCGGATTTTCACCGCCAAGGGCCGCCCCGCTAATGACCCGCTCATCGTTCACATTCATGCCCTCGCGCAGCTAGGCCAGGTCGCGGAGATCAACGCCGCCGCGCTCAAGCTGGCTCAAAAATTCTGGCCCGGTCCGCTGACGCTCGTCCTCCCCAAAAAATCCGTGATCCCCTCCGTGGTCTCCGCCGGGCTGCCCAGCGTCGCCGTGCGCATGCCGAGCCATCCGCTCTTTCGCCGTCTCCTCAAATTGGCCGGCGTTCCGCTGGCCGCGCCCAGCGCCAACGCGTTCGGTTATGTCAGTCCCACGTCTGCCGAACATGTGCGAGCCGGCTTGGGCAAAAAGATCCGCTATATCCTGGACGGTGGCCCGTGCACGATCGGCCTCGAATCCACCATCGTGGACCTGCGTGATCCCCGCCGCCCCCGGCTGCTGCGTCCCGGCGCGGTCACGCGGGCTGAACTCCAGCGTGTCCTCGGCGTCGGCGTCCAATCTGCCCCAAAGCAAGCGAAGACCGGTGCTCAACTCGCCCCCGGGCTCCTCGCCCGCCACTATAGCCCGCGTACGCCGGTCGTGCTGCACGCCAGATTTTCCGTCGCCGCCTTGGCCCGGAGCTCGGCTCGCGAAGCCTGGGTCTTCCTCGCGAAGCCCAAGCAGGTGACCGGCAAAAACATCTTTTGGCTCGACGCGCACGGCGAACTCCACGGAGTCGCCCGGCACCTTTTCGCCACGCTGCGCCTGGTGGACGGATTCCGTTTCACCCGCATCCACGTCGAGCTCGCCCGCGGGGCGGGACTCGCGGATGCGATCAATGACCGGCTGCGCCGGGCCGCTAGCCGGGGTTAATGCAGCGCCGCGAGCTCCTGCTCGATCTTCACCGCCAGACGCGAAACGCCTTCCCTGTTCGCCGTCACCAGTCCGAGGAATCGCAATAGCTCCGGATTCGCCGCGGCCCATCGGGGCTCGTCGAACGACTCGAAGATCCCGCCTGCCCCTCGCCCGATGATGGGGAGAAAGAGACGGTGGATGGAAATGATCCCGCCATTTTCGCCCCAGGAAAACGTGCCATCCACGGCGGTTTCGAAGAAAGCCCGGGCACGCCAGACGGACGCAATCTCCAGCACGCGCTCTTTCACGACCGGCCAGTCCTGCGTGATCACGTCGTCCGCCGTATCGAGTTCGAATACCTCGCGATACAAGGCATAGAACTCCGGCCGACCGTGTCGTGCAGTGAGATCCCGCAGTCTTGAATCCACGCGGTTATGGCTGCGCGGGAGTTCACCCAGCGACCAATGCAGCGCGAGCACCGCCTCATTCATCGCACTCCGCACCTCGCAAAGTGCCGCGCGGGGCCGGTCCGCGCTGGAAAGCGTACGAGCCCTCTCCAATCCCTGCCTGGCCTTGGTCACATGCTGCGCCCGCTTCAATCGCACGACCTTCGGCGAAAAGAGCTGCCGATCAAACTGCGCAACAAACTGGGTCAACAGGCCCGTGGGGTCGCTAATAACGCGCGCCTGATACATCTGGATGGGCCAGGCTGCCACCGCGCCTAGCTCACCACGTTCCACTTCGTCGAGCTGTTTGCTCAGCTCCGGTCCGACGAGTTGGATAATTTCGACTCCCCGGCGAGCATCCACGTTGAAATACGGGATCGCGGGGTCGGGGGCATCGACGAGTAGTCCTGCCTCCAGGTCAGAATGCGCCCATTGCTGGCCTCGAGCAATGCTCCCACCCAGCAACACGCCGCGTTTTCTGTCCTGGGACAGCCGTTCAAGATAACCCAGGGCCCACTGCTCGATCGGTGCCGGATCGAAGGCTGTCATGATTGTCTGATCCGTGTCTCTGCGTGTGATCCGTGGTAAAATTTCCGGACAGGCTCGTCTCAGCCGCGCATCGCCGCATCCAGCTCCGTCAGCAGCCGCTCATTCTGCGTCTTCGTACCCACTGTGATGCGCAGCCACTCGGGCATGCCGTAGGATTTCATCGGACGGACGATTACTCCGCGTCGCTGCAGCGTTTCGAAGAGCCGCGCCCCATCCCCCACCTTCACCAAGACAAAATTCGCCACGCTCGGCACCCACTCGAGCTTCCGGGCGGTAAAACCTTCCTCCAGTTGCTTCATGCCGGCGCGATTTTCCCGCACGCATTTTTCGGTGAACTCCTTGTCGTCCAGCGCCGCGACCGCCGCCGCCTGCGCGATGGCGTTCACGTTGAAGGGCTGGCGCATGCGGTTGAGCGCCGCGATGATGTCCGCTGTCGCGTAACCGTAACCCACGCGCAGCGAAGCCAGCCCGTAGATCTTCGAAAACGTCCGCAGGCAAATGACCTTGCGGCCTTCCTTGAGCAACGGACGGAGGTCCGGCGCATTCGGGTCGTACTCCGCGTATGCTTCATCGAACACGCCCACGACGTGGTCCGGCAGCGCGCGCGCGAAGGCCAGCAGGTCCTTCTCCGTATTTGCCGTGCCGGTCGGATTGTTCGGGCTGCATATGTAAACGAGCTTCGTCCGCGGCGTGATCGCCGCGGCGATTTGCTGGAGGTCATGGCGATGGTTGACGAGCGGGATCTCAATCGCCTTCGCGCCAAAGACCAGGGTCACCAGCTTGTAGACCACGAACGCCGGCGCGGCCATGACGACCTCGTCGCCCGGTCCAAGCAGCGCGTGGCCGATCAGCTCGATGACTTCGTTGGACCCGTTGCCGATGACAAACTGGTCGGCGCCGAGTCCGCGCACCGCCGCCAGTTTCTGGCGCAGCGCAAAGCAGCCACCGTCGGGATAAAGTTCGCCGTGTTCGAGCGCGTGTTTGGCCGCCGCCAACGCCTTGGGCGACGGGCCGAAGGGATTCTCGTTCGAAGCCAGCTTGATGATGCCTTCCGGCTTGAGCCCGAGCTCGCGCGCGACCTCCTCGATCGGCTTGCCCGGCTCATAGACGGGCTGCGTCAGGACGGCGGGTTTGACTAGGGCTTCGAACTTCATCGGGACAGCAGAACAGGAATTTGGGTCGCGGCGAAACCCTTAAATTCTTCCCAAATTTTCAAAACGACCACGGATAGCTCACCCGACACGGATTGATCTCAAGGCCCCGGGATTTTGACCGCGAATGGACGCGAATGAACGCGAATATGAAAGTTATCCGATCCCTCTGATTCGCGTCCATTCGCGTCCATCTGCGGTTACCCGACGGATCGATGCCTTGCGACTGATCCGTGTCTGCCCGTGCAATCCGTGGTCAAATTCAGACCTTCCGGCTCGGCACGCGGACCACTTTCATTCCGGCCGCCAGCGCGCCTTGGATGCCGGGCTCGGCATCCTCAAAGACGAGGCACTCCTGCGGAGCCACGCCGAGCTTTGAGGCCGCGAGCAGGAACATGTCCGGCGAAGGCTTGCCATGTTTCACGTCGTCGGCCGTCACGACCGAACGAAACAACGAACGCAATCCCGTGATCTCGAGTGAGCGCTCGACGATCACGCGGGGGCCGCCCGACGCGATGGCCAGCGGGTGGGTCGCCTGCATGCGCCGCGCGAATTCCACCACCGGTTCGATCAGCCGCACGTCCTTCTGCAGCTCGGTGAAGAGCGTTTCCTTGGCGTGGAAGACCTGGTCCGGGTCGAGCTTGAGCCCGTATTTCTCCCCAAACATCTCCGCCACCCGCCGCGTCGGCACCCCGCCCAGCGCGTAGAAATAATCCTCGTCGAGGGCATGCGGCAGCCCGGCGGCGCGCATCGCGGCATCCCACGCGCGGTAATGCAGCGGCATCGTGTCGATGAGCGTGCCGTCGAGGTCAAAGATGTACCCGGCAAACGCGCCGGTCGGGATGTCGAGTTGCATGAACTGTCCACGCCACGGAGAAACCGGCGGCATGACAACGGCAAATGTGGGTGGGCCGTGCGCTCCGCGCGCGGCATTCGACCTTGCGCCTTCCCGCAATCCCGCGCGCGGAGCGCACGGCCCACCTCATTCGCCGGACACGGATCAGTCTCGAAGTGGCCCTGGGATTGATCCGTGTCCGGAGCGCAATCCGTGGTAAATCTTTCGTTCAGCTCACGACCGCCCGGCCACGCTGCTCCGCCGCTCCAGCAGCACCGTATCGCGCCACTGGCCCGCAAAGGGACCATGCGTCATCTTGCCGATGCGCTCCCGACGGCCGACTTCCCGAAAACCATTCCGCACGTGCAGCGCGATGCTGGACTTGTTTTCCGGGAAAACTCCCGCCTGCAGCGTCCAGATCCCCAAAACTTCCGAGCGCGCGATCACCTCGCGCATCAGCATGTCGCCGACGCCGCGTCCCCGGGCCGCTTCCGCCACGTACACGCTCACCTCGGCGACCCCGACGTAAACGCACCGGTCCGAGGCGGGGGTCAGGCAGGCCCAGCCGGTCAGCTGACCCTTCTCATCGCGGGCGATCACGCTGCAGCCCACCACTTTGCCCTTGTTCCACTCGGCAAAGGTCGGAGGCGGTTCGCTGGCGAAGGTGGCATGCCCCGTGGCAATGCCTTCGCGGTAAATCTCCGCGACCACCGGCCAATCTCCTGCAGTCATGCTCACAATGCTGGTGCTCATTTCATGCCGGCGGGGTTAGCCGGTCGAAAGCACTCGTTACAAAGTTCCCCCCGCTTGTCCACCCGCCAGTGAAGCGCGTACGTAAACCTACACCTTTCCCCGCCGGCTCTTGCAACCACTTGGCGCTGGTTCAGTTCCCCGACGCCAGAATCGATTCAACAGCAGCCTTGTCCTTTGGATTCACCCGCACCGACACAGCAACCGGTTTCCGTCCCATCCGCGCAACGATCCCCGCCCTCCACCCCGCAGCGTTCGCGCGCGAGACAATCGGTGTGCTTCCGTCCTAGCTGCACATTCAGTTCCGCGCCACCAAAAGTGATTTCTTCCACCGGGAACTGGGAAATCACCCCGTCCTCATACTCCACCTCCACCGGCACGTCACCCGCGGGGAGGATACGATCCGCAAGGCCCAGGATGAATGCCAACTTGCCGGCGGTCAGGCGGTGGCCGTCGTCGTGCCCCGAGGAGGTCCACGTCTGGAGCACGCAGCTGTCGGACGCGCGGAACTTGCCGCCACAATCGACAAACTTTTTCGCCACGTGACCAACCTCAGTCACGTGAAAATGGCGCGGCACGATGCCGCCGGTGGGGAGGGAGACTACGACGTGGGCTTCAGGGTGGGCCCGGAGCTGGGATTTGAATTCGTTGAGGTTCATAAGTGGGAAGGACGGGAATTCTCGGGATTGAGTCGGGATCTTGAAATTCGGCGCGCAGGAGAGCTCAGGCCCGCTCAGGTCTTAATCGGGGTCTCGCCCGCCAGCTTGGCCTGCTCGCCGATGGCGCGCACCGCCGCGGTCTCGAACACCTTTTCGTCGGGAAACGCGCAAAACAGGTCGGCCCGACGCGCGATCTGCGACGCGACATTCACGAAGACTTTCCAGCACAGTGGGATCCGAAGCTTGGAATTCACGTGACTTGAAGTCGCGGCC
>JADMIO011814586.1_pt1 | contig 80092 bp, 71 predicted proteins | sample 8958161 | NCBI WGS metagenome assembly JADMIO01 (sample SAMN16585339, study PRJNA669376) | soil metagenome | isolation source: Crop rotation soil | place: USA: Cullars Rotation, Alabama | collected 2011 | reverse complement strand
GCCGCGACAACTTGTCCACGTGGAATTCTAAGCTTAGGATCCCAATGTGCTGGAATGGTGCAGGCAGAAACGGAGAAGCTCAGAAAGATGAGCACCGATATGAAGGACATGGTAATCGGGCAGGATGATGCAATTGTAAAAGTGGTGAAAGCTATTCAGCGTAACCGTGTGGGATTAAAAGATCCTAAGAAACCAATTGGTTCATTCATATTCCTTGGTCCTACCGGTGTTGGTAAAACAGAGTTGGCGAGATCGTTAGCGAGATACATGTTTGATTCTGAAGATGCGCTGATACGCATCGACATGAGTGAATACATGGAGAAATTTACCGTAAGCCGTTTGGTAGGCGCACCTCCGGGCTATGTGGGTTATGAAGAAGGCGGGCAACTGACAGAAAAAGTACGCCGCAAACCATACAGTGTTATTTTATTGGATGAAATAGAAAAAGCACACCCGGATATTTATAATATTCTGCTGCAGGTATTGGATGATGGGCAATTAACTGATGGACTTGGTCGTAAGATTGATTTCAAAAACAGTTTGATTATTATGACATCAAACATTGGTGCCCGTCAGTTAAAAGATTTTGGAGATGGAGTTGGTTTTGCTACACAGTCACGTACAGACAACCAGGAAGAGAATAATAAACTGGTTATTGAAAAAGCATTGAAGAGAACTTTCTCTCCGGAGTTTTTGAACCGTATTGATGATGTAATTATTTTCAACAGCCTTACGAAAGAGAATATCTTCAACATTATCGACATCCTGATGAAAGGAGTGTTGAAAAGATTGGCAATACTGGGCTTTAGCCTGGAGCTGACAGAAGCTGCTAAATCATTCCTGGCAGACAAAGGATACGATTCGCAATTCGGGGCAAGACCACTGCACAGGGCTATACAGAAATACCTGGAAGATCCATTGGCAGAAGAAATACTGAACCTGAATGTAAAAGCAGGCGATGTATTGATTGCTGATGAAGACACAGCCAATAGCAAGCTCTCGTTCACCTTTAAATCGAGAACGGAAGAGCCTTCGAAGGCATAAATAATTTTCAGAAATTTTAATAAAAGGAGTGCTTACAACAGCACTCCTTTTTTACTTTTGTACCTTCGGCACTTCAACACCTTTATAGATTTTCCGCATGGCAAAAAAGATAATTATAACAATAGATGGATGGTCGAGCTGTGGCAAGAGCACACTGGCAAAGCAGCTGGCAAAAGAATTGGGCTATGTGTATGTAGATAGTGGTGCTATGTACAGGGCAATTACTTTATACTTTTTGCGGAATAATATTGACCTGGCAGAAAAGAAAGAAATCAAAGAGGCATTAAAGAGCATCAACCTCGAATTTATTTTTAACCCGGCCAGCAACAGCAGCGAAATGCACCTGAACGAAGAAAATGTGGAATACGTAATCAGGGATTTGCTGATAGCAGAAAAAGTAAGCGATGTAGCCGCTATAAAAGAAGTAAGAGAATTTGCCGTGGCACAGCAACAACTGATGGGAAAGAAAAAGGGGATAGTAATGGATGGCCGTGATATTGGAACGGTAGTATTTCCCAAAGCAGAATTGAAAATTTTTATGACGGCCGACAATACAGTAAGGGTGGAACGACGTTTTAAAGAATTATACGAGAAAAATCCGAACATTACCATTGAAGAAGTAAAGAACAATTTAGAAATGCGGGATTATATAGATAGCCATCGTGAAGTAAGTCCCTTACGAAAAGCAAAAGATGCAATAGAATTAGACAATACCAATCTTACAGAAAAAGAACAGTTCAACAAAGCACTTACATGGGCCAGGGAAAGAAAAGCGGCAAAATAAATCTGGCTCATAAATTCGATTCTTTATAATTATACCAGCTTTTTAAGAATTCCTTCTTATTACAAGTTTACCCTGTTGCAATTTTATTATGTTGACTACGCCTGTCCAACCCATTAGACAGGATTTTGTATTATTCTTCTTTTGAAAAGCCCCACTACAGTCAATACCTAAATAAAGAGAGAAATTCTTCGTGGCGCAACGTAATCCTGATTGTAAGCGTCATAAGAAAAAAAATAAAAATGAAATTTAATATCTACAAGTGCTTTGCTATCTGCTTCCTTCTTTCTTTCCTTATTTCCTGTCAGAAAGAAATTAGCTATAGCGGAGGGGCAGCCCCTGTTACCGCAAAAAGTATAATGGATGTTTCTTACGGTACAGATGCTCTTCAAAAGATGGATGTGTATTTACCTGCCAACCGCAGTAAGGAAACTACCAGGGTAATTGTACTGATACATGGTGGAGCATGGAGCAGTGGCGACAAAACTGATTTTAGTACACTGTCTTATGGAATGGTTATTACAGATACATTAAAGGCAAGGTTTCCTGATTATGCCATCTTTAATATTAATTATCGCTTATCAACTGGTACCGCCAATCTATTTCCCACACAGGAAAATGATGTAAAAGCTGCATTGCAATTTATTTTTGATAAATCTGGCGAATACATGGTCGGCAATAAATATGTGCTACTTGGCTTAAGCTCAGGTGCTCATTTAGCTATGCTGCAAGGGTATAAATATTCTGTTCCCATAAAACCAAAAGCCATTGTATCATTTTTTGGCCCTGGCGATTTAACGGATATGTATTACAACCCTGCTGGCGGAAACCCCTTTTTATCGATGGCACTTGCGCAAGCAATTGGCACAACTCCTATGCAAGATCCTGTGCTTTATACTAATTCAAGCCCGGCAACTTTTATTGATGCCGGTTCCCCACCCACCATTTTATTCCATGGCGATGCCGATCCGCTGGTTAGTCCGTCCCAGTCTGTTGAGATAAAAAACAAATTATCTGCAGCAGGAATTACCAACCAGTATATTTTATATCCTGGCAAAGGACATGGTGATGACTGGGGAGCTGCGATCTATAACGATGCATTTAATAATGTACAGGCATTTTTAACTGCCAATGTGCATTAAGTGACAAATTTTGTTTTATTGAGACATAAGTATTGAACTATTTTAACTTTAATAAGGATTTATTCAAACAAAAACCGGAAGTGTTTAGCCAATAAAAAAAGCAGCCTGAACTATCAGGCTGCTTTTTTATACGTTAGAGTATAAAACTTATTGTTTCTTTTTTACATCCAGCAATTCCAAATCGAAAATAAGCATAGAACCGCCTGGTATTCCATTATAATCATATGCACCATAAGCTATATTATAAGGAACCCATATTTTGAATTTAGAGCCTACAGGCATCAACATTAAAGCTTCTGTCCATCCCGGAATAACCTGGTTCATTCCATAGGTTAATGGAACACCCCTTCTGCTTGAAGCATCAAACTCTTCGCCATTAATAAACGTTCCTCTGTAGTTGGCAACAAATGTATCTTCAATAGCAGGTTTTATGCCGGTGCCCTGCGTAATTATTTCGTATTGTAAACCACTGGCAGTAGTTTTTACGCCGGGTCTCAATTTGTTTTTCGCTAAAAATTTCTGACCTTCTTCGATGGTAGGTTTTGATTTTTCTGACTGTATTTTGGTCATGTAATTGTTCATCACCGTATTGGCAGTAGCATCATCCAATAAAGGTGTTTTGCCACTCAGTATATCATTCACTGCTTTAGAAAGAAGTGAAGTATTGATGGTTTTAATACCCTGTTGTTTGTAAAAATTGGCAACGCTTACACCTACTGCATAGCTGGCAGAGTCATTCAGGGTTTTCAATAGGGGAGCTGCTGGTTTCGCCACGGTAGGTTTTACAGGGGCTTTCACCGGCTGCTTGGTTGTTTGTGCACCAGCACTCAATCCGGCAAGCACTATAACAAATAGAGAAATTTTTTTCATATGTTTTTTTGATTAAGGGGCAAATTTACAGGTTGCAAGGCGATTTCTGCTATCTTCAATCATAAAATTTAAGCTTAAAAATTAACGATAAAATGGAAAATTTCATCATACCTGTTCAGGTTCGCTGGTCTGATTTGGATCCTAATTTTCATGTGAGACACTCCATTTTTTATGATTGGGGTGCTATGTGCCGCATAGAATTTTTACAACAATTAGGGCTTGGATGGAAAAAATTCGCCCAGCTTCAGATTGGCCCAATCATTTTCAGGGAGGAATGTATTTTCAGAAAAGAGATACGACCCGATGATATAGTAACGATTGATCTGAAATTACTAAAAGCAAGAAAAGATTTTTCCCGGTTTACTATACAACATGAAATAAAAAAAGAACCCGGTATTACTTCCGCTATCTTAACTGTTGACATTGCATGGCTTAATGGAGCTACCCGCAAACTGGCTGTATTGCCAGCTGAAGAAATTAAAATACTGGAGAGCAGTCCTGCAGTGCAAAATTTTCAATGGGAGGAGTAGTATGAGTCAGGAGTCAGGAGTCGTTAGTCGGGAGAAATACATTCAACACAGAGTTTATGAGTCAGGGAGTTTCACGGAGTTTTCTCTGCTTTACTCTATTTCTCTGTATCTCTGTGTTGCATGTATTTGATGAATAGCGAACAGAATTGTGGGAGTAGTACTGCAGCTGGTTACAAAAATATTTTACGCCAACACATTTTCGAAAAATATCACTTTCTCCGGAAACCTTGCTGCGTAGCCATGCACCAGGTTGCGGATATAACTGTTCTCTTTATAAGTAGTAAGATAGTCTTTCAGCATTTCTGCATTGGTAATTTGAGCATCGGCAGGAAGATAACCCATGCCATAAAAATTTCCTTCGCAAATTAAAATACAGGATTGATCGTCGCCATTCAACCCCTTATCAACTATTGCAAACGAAGGTTGGGAACGGAGAGAAGTAACTGCTTTCTTTATCCGTTCATTATAAATTTCAGCAGGTTCCAGCTGTTCGCAGGCACCATTGCAATACGCTTCCTTTATGCCTTCGCATTTGTCATTGTCTTTTTGCATAAAGCAAAGCTTGGGGCAAAGATTAAATTCCTGTATCAGTTTCCTGATGATAGCATGTCCATCTACGATATAATGAAAAGTATAAACAGGGTTCAGCCGCTTCCTGTTTTTATCAATTGCCAACCGATAATATCCATTCTGGTCTTCATACAAATAAATGCCGTAAGTATCTTCCCATCTTTTTTGTGATGAATTAAAAATGGGCCAGCGTTTTTTAATTTCCGCAGATTCCAGTATGCAAGCCATTAGTTCCGTAGCACAATCTGTAAAACTGATAGCATGGGTATGCTGTAAAAAATTTTGCTTTTGCCTGCTCTCAGAATTATTACTGAAATGACTGTTGATGCGGTAGCGGATATTGTTAGCCTTGCCTACATAAATAATTTTACCCTTCTCATTGTGAAAATAATACACACCCGGAGTGTAGGGGAGTTTATCAAAATGTTCTTTCGGTACGTTTGGCGGCAGTGTAGATTCTTTCGAATTTTTTTGCAAACTTTTTTTGATATGCTGCTCTTTATCATTTTGCAAAAGCAACTGAAATACTTTTACTGTAGCAGCAGTATCTCCACCGGCTCGGTGACGATCAGTAATAGTAATACCCAACGATTGGCAAAGTTTGCCAAGGCTGTAAGAAGGAAAACCCGGAAATATTTTACGGCTCAATCGTACTGTGCAGAGTTTTTTTATACCAAGTTCAAAACCGCTTCTTTTTAAATGTGCATTCACAAAAGAGTAATCGAAATTTACATTGTGCGCTACAAATATTTTACCAGATAGAATTGTATTTATTCTTTCTGCTACTTCTTCAAAGCGGGGAGCATCGGCCACCATCTTATCGGTAATGCCCGTCATACTTTGAATATAGTAAGGTATAGGTTGACCGGGGTTGATAAGTGTCTCATATATTTCTACTACATTCTCTCCATCAAATACATGAATAGAAATTTCTGTAATGCCATTAGCAGCCGCATATCCTCCCGTCGTTTCTATATCTACAATTGCGTACATAAAATAAATCGCCTGCTTAGAAGGTGAAATACGAATTTCGTGAATATTTTTAAGAGTATTATGATTGAGGATAAGTTAAATATGTTCCGGAACCGGCTCACAAAAGTGTTCCGGCACCTGGCAAAACAGGCTAAAAGACAGGCAGTGAGTTGCTACCGGGTATATGACCATGATTTACCGGAATTTCCATTATGCATTGAATTTTACGGAGATCGGTTATATGTGGCTGAGTATAAACGTCAGCACAATCTGTCGGAAGAGGCGCATGATATGTGGATGGAACAAAGCCTTTCAGTAATAATGGAAGTATTGTCTGTAGAAAAGGAAAACATTTTTCTCAAGCTCCGCCAGCGAAAGCCCGGCAGGCTGGGACAATACCAGAAATACGATGCAGAACAACATGAGTTTGAAGTAGAAGAAAACGGGTTGAAGTTTATAGTGAACCTTAGCGATTATCTTGACACAGGGCTTTTTCTCGATCATAGAATTACCCGGCAAATGGTGCGGGAACAAAGCAAGGGTAAAAAAATATTGAACCTTTTTGCCTATACCGGATCGTTTTCTGTGTACGCTGCTGCAGGTGGCGCAGAAGAAGTAGTAACAGTTGATCTTTCAAAGACTTATTTGCATTGGGCGGAAAGAAACTTACTTGTAAATGGATTCGCTGTTTCCAACTCCCCTTCACGGGTGGGGGGTAAAACTGTTCATGCAGATGTAATTCAATATTTAAAAACTATTCCTGCTGCCCGTTTTGATTTAATAGTAATGGATCCTCCCACATTCAGCAATAGCAAGCGAATGGATGACTTCCTGGATATACAGCGGGATCACGTTAGTTTAATTAATGATTGCCTGGCGGCATTAAAGCCGGGTGGTATTCTATATTTCAGCACCAACTTCCGGAAATTTGAAATGAATATGGCTGCGATCAACTCTTCTTCAATAAAAGATATTACAAAAGCTACCACGCCATTTGATTTTGAAGGAAAATTATTCAGATGGTGCTATCTTATTTCCAAATGAGTTCTTCGATGTAGCTAAGAAAAAAATTAAAATTCAAAAAAGACCCCGGATTACGGGTTCGCCTCAGGCGAGACAGCGTACAAAAATAAATTATACAACTATCACCATCTTTTAATTCTTTTCTTTAAAAATTCATATACCGGTTTTTCAATCAGCAAAAATCCGGTTATAGAAACCAGCCAGAGCAAAATAAAATTTCTGTCAGGAAACAGATGCCATTCTCTCAACGCTGCATTTACATAACCTATGTGGACAAGATAAAAAATAAAAGACGCATTGCCCAATAGCACCATCAGTTTTGTACTTAAGAAGCGTTGCAGCCATGTTCTCTCAGTAATCAATCCGTAAAGGAATAACGCTATTGCAAAGGCAAAAGCAATATTGCGCAGCAGTAAGCCTGCAATATGGTCTGTACCATGATTGTAAATAGTAGGCTCCAATAAACCCATTACATACACAATGAGAAGTGCAAGCAATCCGCCGGCTACTGTTTTGTATTTAATAGCACTAAATGCTTGCAGTTTACCACTAAGCAGATGTTGAGCTAATAATACCCCTGCAAAAAATTCTATAAACCTTCCCGGGAAAGTGGTATTCAAAATAAAAAACCATGGGTACACAAATTTATCAGGATTGCCATTGTACCAATGCCAGCCATAACCAATTAATGCTATAAGGGCTAATAACCCCAGCAGGTAAAAAAATGTTTTGGTGATATTCTTTTTTGTAAAAAAATAAATGACGGGTGCCAGTGTATAAAAACTCAACTCTACAGTAAGCGACCATGCCTGTGGCAATCCCGATAGATTGTATTTATCCGAAAGCCCGTGTAAAAGTGTGTAGGTTAGAAATGTTTCCTTGCTATTGGCAAATCCATCATCTATTCCCTTTAGTGTAAGTATTATCAGGTACACTGGGAAAATCCGAATCAATCTTATTAAAAGATATTGCGTATAATTTTTTTTAGATTGTAATGGATTGTCTCTGTAAGTATAGGCAATCAGAAAACCACTCAACACAAAAAACACAGACACTCCCGTGTGAAACTCATTCAGAAACCGAAGAGCAAGATCAGGTATGTCAGCCCGCCAGTATTTCCTGTTGTGATAGAGGAACACCATAATGGCAGCAATAGCCCTTACACCTGTTAATGCTTGTATGCGTTGCGGCTTCAATTCAAGATATTAAAATAAAAAACGGATAGACAAGTGCCTATCCGTTTGCAATATAAGTAATCAAATCAATTACAAAGTCTTCAACACATCATTCATATTCCTCACTGCATCTGCACTCTTATTAAATGCAGCCTGCTCTGTTTCATTCAACTTAAAATCAATAATTTTTTCCCAGCCATTTCTGCCAATGGTAACAGGCACACCGAGGCAAATATCTTTCTGTCCGTATTCACCTTCCAGTGCTACGCAGCAGGTAAATAATTTTTTCTCATCCCTTACAATAGCTTCTACCAATGCAGCTCCTGCAGCACCCGGTGCATACCATGCAGAAGTACCAATGAGTGCAGTTAATGTAGCACCACCCACCATGGTATCTTTTACAATTTTTTCTTGTTGCTCTGCACTTAAGAAATCAGTAACAGGAGCACTGTTCCAGGTAGCCAAACGAATCAATGGAATCATAGTAGTGTCACCATGTCCACCAACAACAACTGCATTCAAATCAGAAGGGCTGCAATTCAGGTGCTGGCTCAGTTGATATTTAAAACGGCTGCTATCCAATGTGCCGCCCATTCCTATAATCCTGTTTTTAGGAAGACCGGTAGAAGTCAATGCCAGGTAAGTCATTGTATCCATCGGGTTGCTGATAACAATAATGATTGCATTGGGAGAATGTTTCAGAATGTTTTCGCAAACACCTTTTACAATGCCGGCGTTAACACCAATCAGTTCTTCACGTGTCATACCCGGTTTACGTGGAAGGCCAGAAGTAATTACTACCACATCGCTGCCGGCAGTTTTTGAATAATCATTGGTACTGCCGGTAATCTTTGTATCAAAGCCAAGCAATGTTGCAGTCTGCATCATATCCTGGGCCTTACCTTCGGCCACACCTTCTTTAATGTCAAGTAAAACTAACTCAGTAGCCAGTTCTTTACGGGCAATATTATCAGCACAGGTAGCACCTACGGCACCAGCACCTACTACGGTAACTTTCATGAAAAATATTTAAAAATTGATAAATTCAGTAACCGTGTAAAGGTATTAGAAACTTGAATTGGAGGCCAATTTTTTTGATAATATGACGATTATCTGTCATGATTATATTGTTACCGCTGAATACAAGGTAACCGCAGAGACGGGGAGGCGCAGCCATTTTTTCTCTCCACCTCTGCATCTCTGCCGTAAAATTTCTTTATTCTGCGAAGCAGAAATCGCTATTAAAAGAACATATTTGCCTGCACCAAAATCTGCGTCGTTTCCGGCGAAACCCCATAAGTTCCTACCAGGGCCACTTTATTAAACGGTATGAGGATTAATCCGCCACCATAGCTGGTCCGGAATTTATTATTCAATTCTCCCGGTTGCCAGATGCGGCCATTATCTACAAATCCTAATAAGCCGATTTTGCCCGTAAAGAAAAAATTATGTGTATTCGTTACCCAGCGTATTTCATTATTGTTGTAGAAAATGCTTTTGGCATAAAAGCGTTCACGGGGATAGCCTCTGAAGTTTTGATTGCCACCCATAATATTCAAATGATAATAATCCGCTTCACCGCTCATAGTAGCACCGCCACCACGTACAGCCAATGTAAAAGATTTACTTAACGGAAGATAAAAAGATAAAGAAGATGCACCTTTAAAGAATGATCGATCATTGTCTTTGATATTCTGCGCATACCCACCATCAATCGTAAATCTTACACCTTTGGTAGGATAGATATTGCTGTTGGTATGATCAAAACTATATCCTGCTTCTGCACCTGCAAATTGTTTGCGGGTAAATATAGTCGGGTCAACTACTTTATCTATAAAACGGTCTTTGGTATCTTCTACCTTTACTGACTGGTAAAAACCACCAAACTGCAGGTAATGATATTTGTTGAAATCATGCACCACTCCAATTCCTCCATATATTCTTTCACTTTTAGCAGTATAATAGTTCAGCGCAGCTTTAGTATCATTTATACTTGAGTTGCCGGTACCAAAATAATTTTCCACTGCAGGAATATCTATTCTTGCTTTCAGCAACAGATCCATTTTGCCGATAGTATTATTAAACTTACCAACATACCCTGCATTAATGGCACCACGCATAAAACCATAATTAACGCTTATCAGGTGTGTCTGTTGGTACGCTTCTTTTCTCCAGGGCTTTGACATATACGTCATATTCGCACTGATGCGTATACCGGTAGAAGTAAATAAATCCAACGGATCGTTGTCAAACACTTTATATCCTGCCGGGCTTAATAATGGTAAGAGGAAGAAATCGAATTTTTTAGAAAAAGCTGTATCAAACATATACCTTTTACCAGCAGAAATTTTTGTACGGCCGTACTTGCCCGACTTCATGGGTATATTATTCAGCGAGTCAGTTGCTTCCGGATCGATGATCCTGATTTTTACTCCATCCCTGATTCCTTTAAATTCAAATACATCTTCTTTCTCCAATGAATAAATCCGGATTTCTTTTGTTTCATTTTCATGGAACAGCCTTGAATAATAAGGCTCTTTTTCTGTAACACCATTCTTATTTACACTAAAGATTTTTACACTTGTTTCTTCTGGTGATATCCTGTTTATTTCAAATTTCTCTCTTTTTTGAGAACCTACTATGTTAACGTGATGCGATAAATAATAATAATAGCTTTTGGCATCTTTTACTAAATCATTTCTATGAGATTTTAATTTGGCCGTTAGTAATTCGCCTCTTATTTTATATAATTCAGGAGGTAATTGTTTTACCGCATTCTCTATAACCGCATCGGTAAGTGATTGTTGTAATTCTTCAGCCGCTTTAATCCATTCATGCTCTTCCAGTTCGTTCAGAAATATTTTATCCAGCGGCCTGCCCGGCATGTTAAACTTCTTGGTATTGGTGATGTGATAATTATAAGACTCTAATTGTGTAGCCCCAAAAAGATTAGCGGCAATAGAAGGATAGAAACCGTCAAATCTTGTATAAGCCTGGTCACGGTCACGGGGAATAGGTTTGTATTCTGTAGTGCCATCTTTTTTAAAACTTGCCCATCGCCACTGGTCAGCATGGCGACCCCAGTCGCCAATCATCATATCAAACAAGCGGGCTTTTACAAAAGCTTTCTGATCCACCTTGTAATCATGATCCTCGTACACATGCTCGTATAATTTATCGGTGCCGATTACATTTTTCGATCTGCCGAAGTTGGGAGCATCTTCCTGGTTTTCGTCAGGCCGCTCTTCGAACATGTATAATTGATTGCCATATTTTTCATTGTATTCGCCCAATTCTTTTTGATAAGGCACAAATACAAAAACCGGTTTGGTGTGGTAGATTCCGGTGGCCTCAATCATTGGTGTAATGGTAGCTGCTGCAAATGGGTATCCGATAGAAGCCTGGTCTTTCGCAATCCTGGAAATAAAAGTTCCATGAAATTCATCAGGCAGGCCATTGCCAAAATCTTTGTCTACACTCCTCAGCACATACTCTTTCCCGTTTTTATCTTCCAGCCGTAGCCCCATCGATTGGCGGCTTCCGCCCGGCTTTGTAGCTTTCAATCCGCCTTTGGCAGTATCTAAATAAAAATTATTTACTCTAATCTGTGTGTTCCATTCCTTACGGTAATGTTTGCCGTATAGGAAATTATGATAGCCGCTTCTGTTATACTTTTTGCCGGGAATAACTACGGTAGTGCCGGGTATAGAATCGGCCGTACGTACTACAGTTGTCTGGGCGTTTGCTGTACTTGAAAGTAAAATTGCAATAAGCACAAAAGAAAAGGCTAAGAAAGAGCTAGGCCTTCCATTGCGGTTGGGTGGTTGGGGTGTCATATTATCAATATATTAAAAAATCATGCCATTGGGTTTAAAAGCCCGGTAAAGCATGCCCCAAAGTATAAAAATGCCTTTACTGCTCAAATAGAGGAATTAATGAAACACTTTTAATACCGACTCAATTGGCATAGAACCTTCATGAACTGAAATCAACTCTTTGTCTTTGTTATAAAAAGCCAGGAAAGGGAGGTTACTTAACATGAAATACGTAGGAAGAAAGTAATGGGTATCCTGTGCTACCGTAATGTTTTTGTATTTCGCCAGGCCGTACTTTTTGCTGAAAGCCATCATAGAATCAAAGGGCATAAAGGTGGTCATTACAATCTGTATTTTTTTAAACTCATCAATATGCGCTACGATCTGCTCTGTTTCGTGCTGGCAATGCTCGCATTGCGGATTAAAGAGCATTAGTATTACTGCCGATTTTTTAGGAAGATCAGCTTTGGTGAATAAGGTACTGCTATCAGCCATCAGCAATTTTACGGGAGGGTAGGTGGGAAATTGTAAATAGGGAGGCTTTCTTGTAGAGTCTGTTTGCGAAAAACCAACCTGTGCTAAAATCAATGCGCCGATAAACAACAAATATCTTTTCATATTCTTCAAAGGAACGGCAAATTTTTTAAATGGGGTGTTAATGGACAATACAAATCACGCAGAGCAAAATACAGCGGGCACAGAGAATATAATTATTCTCTGCGTTCTCAGCGTCCTCTGCGTGAAATGTATTTGATCATCTGTGTTAATATCGCTGGTAACCTAAAAACATCCGGTAGAGAGGGTAGAATTATTAATTATTAATTCTTAATTTTTAATTGAATTGCGACAAAAAGCATCCTTTATTTCCCTTTTGTCGTCAGCCCAGCCTCCCTTATCTTTGCCGCCCGATTGAGATTTCGGATTTTTTAATTTGTAACTATTTTTTATGGCAACAACAGCAGACATCAGCCGCGGCTTAATTATCAGCCTTGATGGCAGTCTTTACAGCGTAGTAGAATTTGGCGAAAACAAGACAGCCCGTGCGGCAGCGAAAGTGTGGGCAAAACTGAAAGGTGTGGACAACAACCGCTCTATAGAGAAAACATGGAACTCTGGTGATAATATTCACCCAGTAAGAGTAGAAAGACGTACTTACCAGTTTTTATATAAAGATGATACCGGCTACAACTTCATGGACAATGAAACATTTGAGCAGGTAGCATTACAGGAAACGTCTATTGACGCCCCTCAATATTTAAAAGAAGGACAGGAAGTAGGTGTGCTGATTAACACTGAAACAGACCAGATTTTAGGTGCTGAATTACCTGATAAAATAGTATTGCTGATTACTTATACAGAACCAGGCCTGAAAGGCGATACGGCTACCCGTACATTGAAACAGGCAACAGTAGAAACTGGTGCTACCGTAGGCGTTCCTTTGTTTGTAAACGAAGGTGAACTTATCCGTGTGAATACAAAAACGGGTGAGTATGTAGAAAGAGTTAAAGAATAAGCTCTATAATATTGAACAAAAATGGCCCAAAATATCCCTGTTTTAGGCCATTTTTATATCATTTTGCCCTTTTTTGGCCAAAAACCTTCAAAAAATCCTTGATATTCTCCTTTTGATTTCATTAACTTAGCCGTCCATACCAACCGGGAAAAGGCTTTTAAACCAAACTGTCTATTAAATTGAAAAACATGGACTTCAAACAAATTCAGGAGTTGATCAAGATGATCAACAAATCTAATATTGGTGAGCTAACCATTGAGCAGAAAGATTTCAAAGTTACTATCAAACAAAAAGAAGAGCATGTAGCACAAATAGTTTCTTCTTCTTTTCAACAGGCCCCGGTTTATGCGCCAGCCCCGCTACCTGTAGCATCAGCTCCCGCAGCAAGTGCTTTACCGGCAGCTGCTCCTGCAGCAACCCCTGCTCCGCCAGCTGCAAATACGATTACCATTAAGAGCCCGATGATTGGTACATTCTACCGCAAATCATCTCCCGATAAACCAAACCTTGTAGATGTAGGAAGTGAAGTAGGCCCGGGCAATGTAGTTTGCATTATAGAAGCAATGAAGCTTTTTAATGAAATAGAAAGCGAAGTGAAGGGTAAGATTGTAAAAGTGCTGGTAGAAGATGCTTCGCCGGTAGAATACGATCAGCCTTTGTTTTTGGTAGAACCTGCATAATAATTAAAAGCAAAAGCCAAAAGGTATAAACCTGCCGGTTGCATTATTAATTATTAATTATTAATTATTAATTATTTTCCAGTGTTTAAGAAAATACTAATTGCCAACAGAGGAGAGATTGCACTTCGAATCATCCGCACATGCCGCGAAATGGGCATTAAAACAGTTGCTGTTTATTCCACTGCCGATAGAGATAGCTTGCATGTAAAATTTGCTGATGAAGCAGTTTGCATAGGTAAGCCACAAAGCTCAGATTCTTATTTGAATGTAGCCCACCTGATGGCCGCTGCTGAAATTACCAATGCCGATGCTATACATCCCGGTTATGGTTTTTTGGCAGAGAATTCAAAATTTGCACAGATATGTAATGATCATGGAATAAAATTTATCGGGCCAACGCCGGATATGATTAACTCCATGGGTGATAAAATAACAGCGAAAGAAACCATGATAAAAGCCGGTGTACCCGTAGTACCCGGCGGTGAAGGTTTATTGCAAAGCCTGGATGAAGCAAAAGGATTAGCAAAAAACATGGGCTATCCTGTAATACTGAAAGCTACTGCCGGCGGCGGTGGTAAGGGAATGAGGATAGTGTGGGAAGATAGCGAGATGGAAAAAGCTTACGACACTGCAAAAGCCGAAGCAGCCGCATCTTTTAAAAATGATGGCATCTACATGGAAAAATTTGTAGAAGAGCCACGACATATTGAAATACAGGTAGCAGGTGACCAATACGGAACTGTTTGCCACCTTAGTGAAAGAGATTGCTCTATACAACGCCGTCACCAGAAACTGGTAGAAGAATCTCCTTCGCCATTTATGACAGATGAGCTTCGGTTTAAAATGGGGGAAGCTGCAAAGAAAGCTGCCGGTGCTATTAATTATGAAAGTGTAGGAACCATAGAGTTCCTGGTCGATAAAAACCGCAACTTCTACTTTATGGAAATGAACACCCGTATACAGGTGGAGCATTGCGTAACAGAAGAGGTTATCAATTTTGATTTGATAAAAGAGCAGATAAAAATTGCAATGGGAGAAAAAATCTCCGGCGATGATTATATACCCAACAACCATGCTATTGAATGCCGTATCAATGCAGAAGATCCGTATAATGATTTTCGTCCATCACCGGGAAGAATAACTGTATTGCACCAACCGGGCGGGCATGGTGTACGGGTAGATAGCCATGTATATGCAGGCTATGTAATACCTCCTTATTACGATTCTATGATTGGTAAACTTATAACTGTAGCGCAAACCCGCCAGGAAGCTATTAATACCATGCACCGTGCATTGAGCGAATATGTAATAGAAGGAGTAAAGACAACTATTCCCTTCCATCTTCAATTGATGAAAGATGAACGTTTCCGCAGCGGCGATTTTAATACAAAATTCCTCGAAGGATTTACGTTGAAATAAGAAATCAACTCGTTAAAATATTAATCCCGGCACTACCGCCGGGATTTTTTAATTTCAGGTAATAATTAACTGCTATGCGAAATAAATTGATCGCTTTTCTTTTCATCACTGCTATCGTTGCTGCCTGTTCCCCTTCCATCAGCAAGTTGCATTATAAAGCGGTGCTGGTAGATGGGCATAATGATATTCTTTCCTCTGCGGTACTCGATGGGATAGATATTTCCAACAGGGTTAAGGTAGGGCATAGCGATCTGGTAAGATGGAAAGAGGGCGGACTGGATGTGCAATTCTTTTCTGTATGGACAGGAGATAAAGCAAGAACTAAAGAAGGGTTTTACCAGGATGCTATTCAGGAAATTGACTCACTAGGCCGCTTATTGTTACGCAATCCAACAAAAATGGTATTGGCACACACATATAAAGAAGTAAAGAAAGGCATACGACAGCAGAAATTAGTTTCATTGATTGGTGTAGAGGGCGGCCACATGATAGAAGATGATATGGAGAAGTTGGAAAGTCTCGCTGCGCTCGGTATGAACTATATGACGCTTACCTGGAACAACAGCACCAGCTGGGCCAGCAGTGCGATGGACGAAACAACGCATCCGGAAAAACTAAAACAAAAAGGATTAACTGATTTTGGAAAGCAGGTGGTAAGGAAGATGAATGAGCTGGGGGTGATAGTTGATCTATCACACACCGGCGAACAAACATTTTATGATGCCATTGCAACTACTGCAAAACCAGTTATACTTTCTCATAGTTCTGTATGGAATATTTGTCCCGTATTCAGAAATGTAAAAGATGAACAGATAAAGGCAGTAGCAAAAAATGGCGGTGTTATTTGTATAAATTTTTATTCAGGCTTTATCAGTAAAGAATACGATCAGCGTTCCACTTACCTGAATGGCCCACGAAAAAAACAAATGCAGGATTCTATTCTCACAATAGTAAAGGATTCTGCTGCAATGAAAGCTACATGGGAGAAATATTATGATGGGGAGATGCAAAAAGTAAGACCAACACTTTCACAACTGGTAGATCATATCGACTACATTGTAAAATTGGTTGGCGATAGCTATGTTGGTATCGGTTCCGACTATGATGGCGTAGGTTCGCTGCCAATAGGATTGGAAGATGTAACCACCTACCCAAAAATAACAGCAGAGATGGTGCTCAGGGGTTATTCCAGTAAAAGAATTAAGAAGATACTTGGTGAGAACGTGTTAAGGGTAATGAAGGCGAATTTTAAATAATTGTTTTGTCAGCTGCATTATTACTCCCCACAATTCTGTGGGGACACGTATCATCGTCCCTTGCGCCTGCCCCCACAGAATTGTGCGGGGTCGCACACTTGTACGACATTAACCGGATGGGTATATGCGGGAAACTTAAAAAGGGTGGAAGACTATGAATAACATAGTTCAACAAAACTTCAGATAATGAAATTCTTTAGCTTACGAAAATGCCTGCAATATTATTTACCAGTGACATTTACTTTGTTTATGCTGGTTACAATAGAAAGAATTGTTGTGACTGACGGTGGATATGACCGACTTTATGGATTGCCATTTGCATATATATCAAGCAGCTATGCTTTTTCAATGAGCTATGATGTTTATATTTTAGCAATGGTTTCAAATATCGTATTCTACTTTGTATTGAGTATTATTTTGCTTAAGGTCATTGAAAAGATAGGGTTGCAGTTAAAGACACATTGGTCGCTTGTTTCGCTCGGTTTAATTATTAGCTTGTTTTGGGTCGTAATATTTTATCTGGCCACTAAAGACAGTTTCTTTTTCCTTAAAAATTATACAGCATACAAAACGACAAGTAATAAATTAGTAGTAGGCCTTAAACCCTAGAAGTTTAAGCTTACAATTTTTTATTGAAGTTCGAAAGTAGAAAATCCAGTAGGAGGATTTATGCAATGCCCAATAGAATTCCTGCAGTTGAAGAGTGCGACGCCCCGATATTCATCGGAATTCCGCTTCGCTTCACAAGGGACGATGATAGCAGCAATGCAGCCTGGTAAAAAATAATTAATTACAACTTCGCAGCAAAGTTCTTCAGCCGGAATTAATCCTGGTTGTCAAGCTTAGCCACATCTTCAGCGGCCTTATATATTTTCTTAACAATCACTTCCGGGTGTTCGCCAGATGCGGAAGCTTTCAGAGCAGCCAATTCACTTACAATAACAGAAAGTAATGCATCATGCATCGCTACTTTCTTTTTTACAGGAACCTGGTAGGTGGCTTCTGTTTCAGCAACGCTGGATTCCTGCGGAACGCTTGTTCCATATAAAATATAGTCCTGGTTTATGTGATAAGTAGCCACCAGCTTGGCCATTATATTCTCCGTAATAGGCAAAGTGCCCTTTTCAATTTTAAGGTATTGGCTCTGGTCTATTCCTGCTTTCATAGAAAATTGCCTTGGAGAAAGAGCTGTACCTTCTCTTATAATTTTTAGCCTTTTGCCTACGTCTTTATTTTTCAATATCCACATGTGGAAAACTTTTTTGGAATTTTAATTCCTATATTTGCACTTTTAGGAAGTATTATTCCATGATTTTGATTTTATAATTATACTACAATAGTAAATGTATGAAAATTAAAAAAGCAATACTCATTAAAGTCAATAATGTGAATTCACGGAAAAGGATATGTAATGATTTGAACATTAGCGACCAGATGCTTTATAAACACCTGAGTGCAAATAGAGAAAACGGACGCTTAACTAAAATGGATGCCTTAAAAGCAATTTCAAAGGAAACGGGCATAGGAATAGAAGATATAATTGTTGAAAGCGCTAACGTGGACGTAGAATAAAACTAATACTAAGCCCGGCATTTATCAATAGTAAAAGCACGGCATAAAAAAAATAGTTTATAAAAAATTGTATAACGGCGATGGATGAGGGATGATGAAATAAATGATGATCCCACGTCAATTCATTTAAATAATAATCCGTAAAACAACCCACAGTCCCATGAAACTAATAATTGACTATGGTCCGTATATTTTTACTTTTTTAGCAGGAATGTTCAGTGCATTACTACCCGTATTGATAATGAACCAGACTGATTTAAGAGAGGAAGTGAAAAGGAATTCGAACAGGAGCTTTCCCCGTGATAGTAAATGACGAAGTAGCAAACCCGTTACTAATAACGCGGCTGGCAGGCAAAATAAAAAAAACCGCCCTTTTGCAAAGGCGGTTTCTATAAAAGCAGAATAGATAATTATTATCTAAGGAACAACATTTCCCTGTACTTAGGTAAGTACCATTCTTTATCGTCGATCAGTAATTCAAGTTTGTCAACATTGTAACGGATCTCATCGAAGAACGCATCTTTTACCTGGCTTTGGTAAGCGATAGCTTTTGTTCTTGTACTGTCAATATTGTTACAAGCTTTTCTTGCTAAAATCATTTTCTCAACCAGGTCGCTTACTTTATTAATGTGCTCAGATATTTTTTCCAATATCTGTTTTTGATTGCTAAAGCTTGCTTCTGATAATCCTGCTTCTTTCAAACCACGGATATTGTTCGCTAACAGATTTTGATAACGGATAGCCGGTGGTAAAATATGGCTGGTTGCCAGCTCACCCATGATGCGGCTTTCAATCTGTACTTTCTTAATGTATTTTTCCAATTCTATTTCATGACGTGCTTCCAGCTCGCTGTGAGAATAGATATTGTTGCTTTCAAATAAATGCTTGGCTTTATCTGTAACCATTGCATCCAATGCAAGAGGAGTAGTTTTTACATTTGGTAAACCTCTCTTGTGTGCTTCATTAGCCCATGCTTCGCTGTAACCATCACCTTCAAACAATACTTTCTCGCTTGCAACAATGTATTGGCGGATTACATGCATGATGGCGATTTCTTTTTTCTCGCCCTTGCTGATTAATTCATCAACTTCTTTTTTGAATTGTTTCAGTGTATCAGCCATAATAGTGTTCAGCACTGTCATAGGATTAGCACAGTTAGCTGTAGAACCTACGGCACGGAATTCAAATTTATTTCCAGTAAAAGCAAATGGAGAAGTACGGTTACGATCCGTATTATCCATCAGCAATTCAGGAATGCTGCGGTGAATATCAATCTTCAGCATGCTCTCATCTGTTTCATCCATTTTATCAGAAACTCTTTCTTTTACATCCTGCAATACTTTAGAAAGGTATTGACCGGTAAATACTGAGATGATAGCCGGAGGAGCTTCGTTAGCACCCAAACGATGATCGTTAGGAGCAGAAGCAATAGATGCTCTTAATATATCAGAATAATCATGTACCGCTTTAATGGTGTTCACAAAGAAAGTAAGGAACATCAGGTTGGTCTTAGGCGTTTTACCAGGAGCCAATAAGTTTACACCTGTATCAGTTGCCATACTCCAGTTGTTGTGCTTACCGCTACCGTTAATTCCGGCAAATGGTTTTTCGTGTAACAATACACGAAGGCCGTGACGACGTGCAACTCTTTCCATTACATCCATCAGCAAAGAGTTATGGTCTACTGCTACGCTTACTTCTTCAAAGATAGGAGCACACTCATACTGACCAGGTGCTACTTCATTGTGACGGGTTCTTAAAGGAATACCCAGTTTGTAAGACTCTGTTTCAAAATCTCTCATGTAAGCATACACTCTTTCAGGAATAGAACCGAAGTACTGATCTTCCAGCTGTTGGTTTTTAGCTGAAGAGTGACCATATACAGTTCTGCCAGTCATAACAAGATCGGGTCTTGCATTGAACATAGCTTCATCTATTACAAAATATTCCTGCTCCCAACCCAATGTTGGAGTTACTCTTGTTACATTTTTGTCGAAGTAGTTACATACATCTACTGCGGCTTTATTTAATGCATCCAATGCTTTTAACAATGGAGCTTTATAGTCTAATGATTCACCAGTGTAAGAAACAAAGATGGTAGGGATGCATAAAGTTTTTCCCTGTCCTATTTCCATAATGAAAGGGGGAGAAGAAGGATCCCATGCAGTATAACCTCTTGCTTCAAAAGTGGCTCTTAATCCTCCGCTTGGAAAAGAAGAAGCATCAGGCTCTTGTTGTACCAATGCATCGCCTTCAAATTGTTCGATAGGAGTACCATCGCCTTTTAAAGTAAAAAACGAATCATGTTTTTCTGCTGTAGTACCAGTAAGAGGTTGAAACCAGTGTGTAAAATGGGTAACACCTTTTAACTCGGCCCATGCTCGCATACCTGTAGCAATTTGATTAGCTACAGCTCTGTCAATTTTTTGACCTGCTTTAATAGATCCCTGAAGACTTTTATACGCTTCATCGCTTAAAAATTCACGGGCGGCTTTTAATGTAAAAACATTACTGGCAAAAACAGCGGTGATTTTAGCGGATTTATCCACTACTACGGTTGGACTTGTGGTGAGATTGTTAATTGCATTAAAACGAAGTGACATGTTATTTTAGTTTTAAGCAAAAGAACTGAATTATGGCCTTTTAACCAATTAAATATTAAATAAATTAGTTTTTGAGGGTTTTTTGGGGAAAAACTTGTCTGAAAATGAATTTAATAGCTGTAAACGCTAACTATTGTTAACATTATTTTTATTTTTAATATTATTGGAGAAATAAGCTCCTATTCTTTGCCAATCAATCTGGGCTATCATTGGTATCACCAGTAATGGCATTATAATACTCCGGTATCTTACAATAGCACCAAGATTATTTACGCTAAATCCAATGGCAAGTAATAATGAAAAAGAAAAGAAAACACAGAAGTAAGCAAGGTTTTTAGATGTATGTCCATTACTCCGGAAGAAAATAAATAAAACAAATAGCAGCAATAACGCATTTATTTCTATTGCTGCAGCCAGCGAAAGAATATGTCTTACATCGCTTGGGTACGGTCTTATGGTAGATAGATTAATAGCCTGCGGTGTATTTTTTAAAAAACTGATAGCAGTAGGTTTTAATCGTTCAATGCTTACAGTAGAGTTACCACCTTTCAACTTCATAAACTCATCCTGCTTATTTACCACCGCCTGCGGAAAATTGAGATGCGGGTTAATATATCGGGCAGTAAAAAACACAATACCAAAAAACAAATACAGCAAACAGAAAATACGAAGCCCGTATTTTGGCCGGGCATTTGCCAGCAACCAGGCCGTAATTGCCGGAATGATAATGATGATAATAAAATTCCGGAGTACAAGTACCAGCAATAAACCAGCAACAAGTGCAAGTAATCTTTTTATCCCAAACTTTTTTTCCTTTGCAGTAAAATAAATTACATAAGTAATAAGACTGATGCCGGTGAAAATCAACCCTTCTTTATGAATGCCGCTTGTCCAATAAAGGAAAGAAGGAACAAGGAAAGTAGCCAGCAATATTGCCGTTTTTTTCTTTGGAAAAACATCTGCCATCACTCTATAGATAGCGAGGGTGCCAAATAAAGTGATAAACGAATAGAAAATTACATTCACATAATAATTACCGAAGCTGAGGATATTGAAGACAGAAAGAATTTTTATAAAAACATTTCCTTTCAAATCGTTCCAGTAAGAATCGTGAGAGTCCAGGAATTTGGAAACGCCACCGCCGTATGGGTCTGTAAAGAGGTTGGTAAAATATTCATTCGGGTTGTTGAACAGTAAGTGGTATTCCTGTATACTTTGTGTATGGTAGCTCCAGGTGTCCTGCATTTGTGCCAGGCCGCCATAGTACAATCCAATCCAGCCATAGAAAATGCCAGCCATTACTTTTAATAATAAAATAATGATCAGCTGGGGCTTGCTTAAACCTGTAAGGGTGAAAAATTTTATTTTAGTAACCAGCCAGGCAAACAATACGAGATATGCGACAAAAAGCAGGTATTCCAAATAATTAATTTATGGCGCAAAATAGAGATTATTACCGTGATTATCAGCACAAAGTTGAAAGGTTTTGTTGCAGGAAATAAATTATGTAACCAACTGTAGTACTACCTTCATCGCCCCTTGTGAAGCGAAGCGTAATCCCGATGAATATCGGGGCGTCGCACACTTCGGCTACAGTAACACGGATGGGCATATTCCAGGTGTCTTTTCAAATTCAAAAATTCATTCATTTCGAAATCCAAAATACAATTGTAACCACAGAGATGCAGCGGCGCAGGCAACTTCAATATTGCTGACATTTTCTCCCCACCTCCCCATCTCTGCGGTTAAATTAAATGCTGCGAAGCAGAATAATCTATACCGAAATAACTCCTTCTCCGTTACTTCCTTTAAATTTGCGGTCTGAAATACGAATGCAGGCCGGATTTTTAAAAAGCTCCTTCTCAACACAATACTTCAATGGAAATAACAGTAAAAACAGCACAGCAATTACGACTTACAGCAGATGAATTTGAACTGATAAAACAAAAACTGGGACGTACACCCAACTTCAATGAGCTCTGCGCCTTTTCCGGCATGTGGAGTGAGCATTGCAGTTATAAAAATTCCATCAAATGGTTGAAGACCTTGCCAAGAGAAGGCGGACGAATGCTGGTAAAAGCCGGTGAAGAAAATGCAGGCCTGATGGATATTGGCGATGGGCTAGGAGTAGTTTTTAAAATTGAATCACATAATCACCCATCTGCTATCGAACCATTTCAGGGAGCGGCTACAGGCGTGGGTGGAATTCACAGAGATATTTTTACTATGGGTGCAAGACCAATTGCTTCACTCAACTCCTTACGCTTTGGAAATTTAGAAGAAGATAAAACGCAGCATCTTTTATCCGGTGTTGTACATGGCATTGGGCATTATGGAAATTGTTTTGGTGTGCCTACCGTTGGTGGCGAAATATATTTTGATAAATGTTATCATACCAACCCACTGGTAAATGCCATGAGTGTAGGTATTGTAAAAGCAGGCGAAACTGTTTCTGCAACAGCACTCGGAAAAGGCAACCCCGTAATGTTTGTAGGAAGTGCAACCGGTAAAGATGGTATTGGTGGTGCATCATTCGCATCTGCTGATATTACTGCTGAAAGTACACAGGAATTGCCAGCTGTACAGGTAGGCGATCCTTTCCAGGAAAAGAAATTATTGGAAGCCTGCCTTGAAGTAATTCAAACCGGGGCTGTAGTTGGAATGCAGGATATGGGAGCAGCCGGAATTATTTGTTCTACTGCCGAAATGAGTGCAAAAGGAGAAGTAGGGATGCGTATAGATTTGGATAAAGTGCCAACCCGCCAGAGCAATATGAAAACATGGGAGCTGTTGCTAAGTGAAAGCCAGGAAAGAATGTTGCTCGTTGCCACCAAAGGAAGAGAAGAAGAAGTACTGAAAGTATTTACTAAATGGGATTTGCCTTGTTCCGTTATCGGAGAGGTTACAGATGATGGGGTATTGAATTTCTTCATGAACGGAGAACTCGAAGCCTCCTTACCAGCATACGAATTAGTATTAGGTGGCGGAGCCCCGCAATATGAAAGAGAATACAAAGAGCCAAAATATTTTGCACAGATAAATAATTTCGATCCGGCGGCAGTAGATATTCCCGAAGATTTAAAAGCTGTTGCCGAAACGTTAGTGCAATTACCATCTATTGCATCTAAACGTTGGATATACAATCAATATGACAGCATGGTAGGTACTAACAATACTTCTACCAACGCACCAACCGATGCACCATTGGTAATTGTAAAAGGAACTACCAAAGCACTGGCTGTTACTACAGATTGCAATAGCCGGTATGTTTTTGCAGACCCTTATGTGGGAACTATGATTGCCGTAAGTGAAGCTGCAAGAAATATTGTTTGCAGCGGTGGTCTTCCATTAGGCGTTACCAACTGTCTCAACTTTGGTAATCCTTACGATCCCGAAGTGTACTTTCAATTTGTACAGGCTATAAAAGGTATGGGAGAAGCTTGCCGCAAATTTGATACACCTGTTACGGGTGGCAACGTAAGTTTCTATAATCAAAATCCGGATGGTCCTGTATATCCAACGCCAACAATCGGCATGGTTGGTTTGCTGGAAAATATCAAAAATAAAATGACCCTTGATTTTAAAGCAAAGGGCGATAAAATAGTATTAATAGGAAAATCAAGTGATGATATTAATTCTTCACAATACCTGAGCAAAATTGCTGGTGTTGAATTTTCTCCTGCACCACATTTTGATTTAGAAGAAGAATTTGCATTGCAACAAAAAGTAGCTGAATTAATTAAAAGTGGTCTTATCCGATCTGCACACGATGTAAGTGAAGGTGGATTATTTGTTACCTTATTAGAAGCCGGGTTCCACCGCGGACTTGGTTTTGATGTTGTAGCTGATAACTATAATATCAGGAAAGATGCACAATGGTTTGGTGAAAAACAGAGCAGGGTAGTGGTAACGGTAAGTCACGATAAGTGGAAAGAATTAAAAACAGCATTAGGCGACCATCCATATGAAGAACTGGGTGAAGTTACCGATGGCTCTGTAGAAGTAGATGGAATGGAGTGGGGTGAGATTAACGAATGGAAAGAAAAATATGATACCGCTATCGAAAACTATTTAGCAAAAGAAGAAGCTGGTTCCGCATTGAGTTCAATATAATGGATAAGAATAGCACAATACTCCTTACCGGGGCAGCAGGCTTCATCGGAAGTTACCTGCTCGGTTATCTTAATAAAAAAGGCTTTGGCAATATCATCATTGCAGATGATTTTAGTGAGGAAGACAAATGGTTCAATTTCGATTCCAAACAATTTATTGCAAAAGTTGAAAGGGAGGAGTTATTTGATTGGTTAGCAAAAGAGAACCCAACTGTTGATTTTGTTTTTCATCTTGGTGCCAGAACAGATACTACCGAATTTGACTATTCCATTCATGAAAGATTGAACGTGGAGTATTCTAAACAGATATGGAATTATTGTTCTGAAAAAAACATTCCGCTTGTTTACGCTTCATCAGCGGCCACTTATGGCAGTGGGGAGCTTGGATATAAAGACGACCATGATATTGTAGATCAGTTGCAGCCATTGAACCCTTATGGTGTTTCCAAAAATGAATTTGATAAATGGGCACTACGGCAGGCAGCTATAGTCCGGGCCGATACTAACTATAACGCTGCTCCTCCCTTTTGGGCGGGTTTAAAATTTTTCAATGTCTATGGCCCCAACGAATATCATAAAGAAAGAATGGCCAGTGTAATATTTCATTCTTTCAACCAGATTAAAGCCAGCGGTAAAGTAAAACTCTTTAAATCCCATCGACCTGATTTTAAAGATGGACAGCAGCTTCGTGACTTTGTATATGTAGAAGATGTAGCCAGTGTCTGTTATTGGTTGATGGATAATCATCCTGCATCAGGCTTATACAATCTTGGTACTGGCAAAGCCCGATCCTTTGATGATTTGGTAAAAGCCACTTTCGCTGGTATGGGTAAAGAACCTGTTATTGAATACATCGATATGCCGGAAGACATCCGTGATAAATATCAATACTTCACCGAAGCGGATATGAGCAAGCTTCAAACTGCCGGTTATAATATTCCGTTTCATTCACTGGAGGATGGAGTAGGGGAGTATGTAAAGAATTACTTGTTGAAAAAAGAGTATTATTGAGCGAATATCGAACAGAGGAACAAGGACAGAGGAACAAGGAATTTCGAATGAAGAAGTTGATGCGGAAGGGCTACTGAAATTTTCAAAAGAAATATTGCGGAGAGGTATTACCCTGAAGGGGTAAAATTTGAATAGCCATGGGTGAAACCCATGGAAGAAATGCCAGCAAATGTATTAGAACCCCAATGGGGTTCAACAAAAAGTATTGCACAGAGGAAAAGAGTGTCTCGACCCCGATATTCATCGGGGCAGGCGCAATCTCCACAGTACTGTGGGGACTGATAGTAGCAATACAGCTCGTAACACAAAAAAAAGGAGCAACCTTCGTTACCCCTTCGCTGAAATATTCCACATGCTTTATCAGGAAAAATTATTTCTTCGGCATCAGTACTGCATCAATTACATAGGTAACACCATTGCTTGAAATTACATCGGCAATAGTGATGTTGGCCATTCCGCCTTTGGCATCATGCACCATCCATTTATTATCCATGTATTTTATAGTCAGTTCTTCGCCTTGTACAGTTTTTAATTTCTGTCCATCTTTCAGGTCAGTTGATTTTAATGCACCAGCTACTACATGGTAAGTAAGAATACCGGTAAGCGTAGCTTTGTTTTCTGGTTTCAATAAATTATCTACAGTGCCGGCAGGTAATTTTGCAAAGGCCTCGTTGGTTGGAGCAAATACGGTGAAAGGTCCGGCACTCTTTAAAGTTTCTACCAGGCCAGCCGCTTTTACAGCAGCTACCAATGTAGTATGGTCAGCAGAACCGGCTGCATTATCTACAATATCTTTTGAAGGCACCATGTTCGCACCGCCTACCATTACACCAGGTTCTTCAGCTGGTTTCATTGGTTCCGTTTTGGAAGCAGTGTCTTCCATTTTGGTTTCTGTGGTTGTTTTAGCGTCATTGTTGCAGGCAACAAATGTTACCATTGTAAAAGCTGCTGTTGCAAACAGCGATAAAAATTTCTTTTGCATAAAATATTATTTTTTGGTTTTAGTTGAATAAGCAACAGATACGATGCCGGAGAGTTTACAGATTTCAATAAATAAATTATTTTTTTCAATAGTGTGGAGTATTGGCTGCCGAAAGATCAATTATCGTTCAACAAAGAGTTATGCCGCTGCATTCTTATCTTTACAAAAAATGATAATATGAGCAGGAAAATTGCAATAATTGGTGGTGGTAATCTTGGTGCAGCTATTGCAGACGGATTAATCATGAGTGAATTCAGCCGGCCGGTAGAAATAACCATTACCCGCCGCAATCTTTCACAACTCAGCCGTTTTGCCGAAAGAGGTTGTATGGTGCATAGCGACAATAAAAAAGCAGTAAGAGATAGCGAGATTATTATACTGGCAGTAAAGCCCTATAATTATGCAGAGATAATGAAAGAACTGAAAGCTGTATTCAATCCAAAAAAGCATGTGGTGGTTTCTGTTATTACCGGTGCATGGATTGAACAATTGCAGGCTGCCATTGGCAAACCGGTTCCTGTTATCAGGGCTATGCCGAATACTGCTATTGCTATTCAGCAAAGCATGACATGTCTTGCACATTCAGGTGCTTCTGCTTCGCAGTTAAACTATATACAGCAATTGTTTGATCAATTGGGAAAAACAGTAATGATAGATGAAAAGCTGATGGATGCCGCTACCATTCTCGGGGCTTGCGGTACAGCTTATGCCATGCGTTATATCCGTGCCAACATTCAGGGCGGTATCGAAATTGGTTTTGATGCAACTACGGCTTCCTTAATTGCTGCACAAACTGTAAAAGGTGCTGCAGAATTATTGCTGCAAAAAAATACTCACCCGGAGCAGGAGATAGATAAAGTAACTACTCCAAAGGGATGCACTATTGCGGGTTTGAATGAAATGGAACACCAGGGTTTCAGTTCTTCGTTGATAAGAGGTATTGTTACCAGTTATAAGAAGATAGCGAAAGATTAATATTATTTAGTCAGCTGCATTGCTACTTTCATTTGTGGTTGCGTCGCACACTTGTGTTGCAGTAATTCTATTCAGCATTTTGCAGCACCCCGATGAATATTGGCGGTACGACATTAACACGTATGGGCATATGCGAAGCAGTCGTACATCTATCAAAAGATTACGAAGGACTGATATATTTTTTCTGATTCCATATCTAAAACGTATGGCTGCAAATCTTTTGTAGTTGTCTTAATAAAACTCATAATTCCCCTTACTCCTAACTCAATTGCAGCTCCGGTCATTCCTGCTCCACGTACAGTAGGTTGATAAGGATTAGCAGAATTGATTGCAAATGGTTTATTCGTTGAAATATTAGGATGTCCATAAAATTCGAAATTGTTTCCAATCTTGTAAAGTGGAAAAAAATTATAACCAATTCGTATAAACATTTTCGTGCCATCAGAAAATGCCCATGCATCAGAAATTACAGAATCTTCGAGGTTTTTCCCTTTTACATATAATAAGTCTGCTGCTTCAGATGAACTGATCTCAAAATTTCTATAGGATGGTTGGTTTTCTTTAAATTGATTCAGGGTTAAATAAATTCCACGTTGTACAGCTGCTTGTTTTAACAATGGAATATTTCTGGAAATATTATTGAATGAATCAATCTGTTGATAGGTCAGTGTGTTTTTTTTATCTGTTATGTAAATGGAAAGGTTTGATAACTTTTGCGTACTGCTGATGAATGCCTTGCTGATTTGTTCACTTAACTCTTCTTTTGAATTCCAGTTGTAAATGATTGTACTGTCAAATCGATACAGGGGATAATATCCGGTTCCTTTTTTTAAATAGAATTCAACTTTCAGGTAAAAATTATATTCTCGTTTTTTTTTGTCTTTTGGCTTTGCTTCTTTTCCAGGAATAGCCATCCTGTTAGAAATGTTTTTTATGCAGGCAAAAACCACATCATCGGTTTGTGAAAAATTAGGAGAAAAATAATTATTCAAAAATGTTGCCCCCTCTTCTATAAAATCTTTCTTTAGGCAGAGTTTGTAATACTTTGCCCATTCACTATCGTAGATATAACCAAGTTTTGAAGTGTCAAACCTATTGTCTGATAAAATTATTTTGCTAAACGGTAAAGCAGAAGTTGAGTTATTAATTATAGAAACAAACCTGGTATAATAACAATGCGAGGGTAATTCCCAATTTTTTTTCTTTTGTGAAAGAACATTGGAAGGTAGAGCCAATAAAAGTAAGGCTGTGACAAATAGTTTATATTTTTTCATACGGTTTTTTAAACGGTTACAACACCAGAGATTACTTCTAAGTGAAATTGAAAATTCTCAGAGTTTATGTTATCGATTCCGGCGAATATATTTAGTCGGGATGATTATCAGATAAAAATAAGGAGTTATTACAAAATGCTTATGTGTTACTGCAGTCCAGGTGTTGCTCTCATCTTTTCTTCCACTGGAAAAAACATTGCGAACTATCCGCTCAAAGGCGAATACAAGGGACGATGATACGTGTCCCCACAGAATTGTGGGGAGTAGCAATACAGTTGCAAAACAAAAATTCTATTGCTTATACACCACACCACCCTTCATAACAAAAACCACTTTCCCAAATACTTTTGCATCTTTCAATGGATCGCCGTCTACTGCAATTATATCAGCCCATTTGCCCACTTCTATACTGCCAAGCACATCTTTCTGTCCTAACAATTCAGCAGCACTGATGGTAGCAGCTTTTATAGCTTCCATCGCTGGCATGCCAGCTTCAATCATGTAGCCAAACTCCATCCAGTTTTTTCCGTGGGGGTACACACCGGCATCTGTGCCAAATGCAATTTTCACTCCGGCTTTGTATGCTTTCGCAAAAGTGGCTTGTATCTGCGGGCCTGTTGCCAGTGCCTTTGGCGTTACAATATCAGAATAGTAGCCCGGAATTTTTGCACTATCCGCAGTAGATTTTCCGGCAATAATAGTTGGCACCAGGAAAGTGCCATATTGTTTCATCAGTTGCATGGTTTCGTCATCCATAAAGGTTCCATGTTCTATTGAATTTACACCAGCACGAACAGCTCTTTTCATTCCTTCGGCACCATGGGCATGTGCAGCCACTTTAAATCCATAATCTTTGGCCGCCGCTACTATTGCTTTCGCTTCTTCTTCGGTAAACTGTGCATTGGCACCATCCTTTGCCTGGCTTAGCACACCGCCGGTAGCAGTTATTTTTATAAGGTCAGCACCTTCTTTATAACGTTCCCTTACTGCCTGGTAAGCATCGTCCGGTCCGTCCATTACACCATCTCTTGGTCCGGGGTTGCCCATTAAATCTTTTCGATAGCCATTAGTGGGGTCGCCATGACCACCAGTAGTAGAAATAATTTTTCCGGCGGTATAAATTCTTGGTCCGGTTACAAGCCCTTTATTAATAGCATTACGCAAAGAAATATTGACACCACTGCCACCCAAATCTCTCACGGTTGTAAAACCAGCCATCAGCGTAACATTCGCATACTTTATAGATTCAAAAGCTACATCCGCAGGATTATTAATAAACTTATCAGCCAATGCTCCTTTTTTCGTTTCACTCTCGAAGTGTACATGCATATCAATCCAGCCGGGAGTGACTGTTTTTGTTTTTAAGTCAACAGACTTATCACCAGCAGCAAGCTGTGTAAAACCAGTTTCTACTCCCACAATTTTATTTTTCTCCACTACAATAGTCATGTTCTTTTTTCCTTCATTGGAAACACCATCTATTAAAGTGCCGCACCAGATATAGGTTTTTTGAGAATAGCATGCAATTGACAATGCAAGACTTGTTAATGCGAGCAGAAATTTTTTCATGTTTGCTGTGGTTGAAATACTAATATACTTCAATCGGTAGTTTCTTTGTAATTTAAAGTATGAATTTCTCAAAGCCATCATTTCTTATAGTCATCCTTTTTTTTATCAGCAATGGCTGTTCCGATTCTACCGGCAGCTTCAGCGATAGGAAATTAATAATAGCCAGTAAGGAAACTGTAAAGGTGAAAGAACTTGATTTAGCTATCACTAATTATGGCTGTGGGCGACAATGGGAATCTGAAGATGGAAAAAATGGAATAGAAAGACCCTTTTGCAACCTCGAAATAAAATACAAAGACTCTATCATCAATGCAGGTAAGGACTTTAAGCCCATTTTTATCGGGAATGCCGAAATACAACTTGACAAAATAAACCCCTGGGGAACAGAGGAAGATAGCATACCACCGGGCGGTTGCCGGATATGGGTAAAAAAAGCTATACGTGATTGAATCCTTGGCTCTTATCTGATAGTTTACCCGTGCAAATTTTCTTTTCCACTACCATTTTGCAAACTGTGGATATGAAATTTTAACGACCCAAAAAATTCGTTTAGCTTTGCATGACCTCCCGGAATTTCTTCTTCATTAAAGTGCTGAGTTTGTCGAATGCATGAAGTCTCCGTTGGTCAATGGGTGGGGGAATTTTCATCTTGTTTATTGTTATTTAATTTAACGGCGGTATCAAAGCATGTCATGTTCCGGTTAATCCGGATAGGTAGCTTATTATTTCCGATTGTTCCTATTTAAAGAATAAATTAACCAGGTTATGGCTAAGTATATTTTTGTTACAGGTGGTGTTACATCTTCATTGGGAAAAGGCATTATAGCCGCTTCTTTGGCTAAACTGCTGCAGGCAAGAGGCCTTAGAGTTACTATTCAAAAATTTGATCCCTATATCAACGTAGATCCGGGAACGATGAACCCCTACGAACATGGAGAATGTTATGTAACAGAAGATGGTGCCGAAACAGATTTGGATCTTGGTCACTACGAACGCTTTTTAAACATATTTACTTCACAGGCCAACAACGTAACTACCGGAAGAATTTACCAAACCGTAATTAATAAAGAAAGAGAAGGGGCCTATCTCGGAAAAACGGTGCAGGTTGTACCTCACATTACAGATGAGATTAAAAGAAGGATGCTGCACCTGGGGCAAACAGGTGAGTTTGATATTGTAATTACAGAAATCGGCGGTACGGTGGGCGATATTGAGAGTTTGCCATTTGTAGAAGCAGTCCGCCAGTTACAATGGGAATTACCAGAAGAAGATTCTGTAGTTGTTCACCTTACCTTAATCCCTTATTTAAAAGCAGCAGGAGAATTAAAAACAAAACCAACCCAGCACAGCGTAAAAATGCTGAGCCAGGAAGGGGTGCATCCTGATATTATTGTATGCAGAACAGAAAGGCCATTAAATATGGAACTTCGCCGCAAGATTGCTCTTTTCTGTAATGTAAAACCAGAAGCGGTAATTGAAGCAGCGGATGCCCCAACCATCTACGAAGTACCGCTTACCATGATGCGGGAAAAACTAGATGTGATTTGCATGAAAAAATTAAAAATCACCAACGATAAAGAGCCAGAACTTACGAAATGGAAAGAGTTCCTGGACAAACTAAAATATCCAAAAGGAAAAGTAAATATTGGCCTTATCGGAAAGTACCTTGAACTGCAGGATGCTTACAAATCTATCCTCGAATCATTTATTCATGCAGGCGCAATGAACGAATGCCAGGTTGTTATTACCAATGTACATAGCGAATTTATTACCGATGATAATGTGGCCGAAAAATTTGCAGGTTTCGATGGATTGCTGGTAGCTCCGGGATTCGGTCATAGGGGAGTAGAAGGAAAAGTGGTGGCTGTAAAATATGCAAGGGAAAATAAATTGCCCTTCTTCGGAATCTGTCTTGGTATGCAAATGGCCGCTATTGAGTTTGCTAGAAACGTATTAGGGTTGAAAGAAGCTCACTCTACAGAAATGAACCCTGAAACAACGGAGCCGGTTATCGACCTGATGGAAGAACAAAAGAAAGTAACTGCCAAAGGAGGCACCATGCGTTTGGGCGCTTATCCCTGCGAAATAAAAGAAGCTTCGCTAGCAGAAAAAATTTATGGCAAAACTGCTATCAGCGAACGTCACCGTCACCGTTGGGAGTTCAATAATAAATACCTCGATCAATTTGAAAATGCTGGTATGATGGCCAGCGGTAAAAATCCCGGTACAGGACTGGTGGAAATTATTGAATTAGCAAACCATCCTTTCTTTATTGGTGTACAGTATCACCCCGAATTAAAAAGCACGGTAGAAAATCCGCAACCGATTTTTGTAAACTTTGTAAAAGCGGCAAAAGCTTATTCCGAAAGAAAGTCGGAGGTTAAAAACCCATTATTACAGAGCGAAATGATTTAAGACGCAGCTATTTTTTGGTTGACAAGCCGCGTTACTGCTATCAGTCCCCACAGTACTGTGGGGACCCAAAGAATGGGACAATAGCTTCAAAAAATGTATTCAAAATACGCAGCTCTCTTTTTCTCTTTTCCCCTTGGGCGACAAAAATTTCTTCGGATCCAGCCTTATTCCCACCGTCAAAATACGCCCTTTAAACCCCTGAACCCGCAACCCGGCGACTGCTCACAGAAACCCGCAACCAGATAGCCAAAACCTGCTATCTTTGCCCACTCCAAAAAAAGAAAGAATGAAGTTTGATCGTAATACCGGGTTAGGAATTGTGATATTGGCAGCACTTTTCATAGGTTATTTTTATTTTACCACGAAAGAACAAAATGCAGTTCGTAAAGAGAATGAAAAAAAGGCTGCAATAAAGAAAGCATATGATGATTCCGTGCTGAGGGTAAACAAGCCACAGCAGGACTCCAATGCCGTTAAATTAGATGCTGCCAGTGCGGATTCAATAAGTAAATTGACCAAAGCGGGTGAATTTAAAGACGCTGTTAACGGTACAGAACAATTAGTGGTTGTAGAAAATGAGTTGCTCAAAATAACCTTTACTACAAAAGGAGGCCAGCCTAAAAAAGTAGAACTTAAAAATTATAAAGGACAAGACAGTACTTTATTAAAATTGGCTTCTACCGATTTTGATAAAATCAGCTACCCGATAAATACATCATCTAATAATACTGCTGCACAAACAAGTGATTTGTTTTTCTCTAAAGTAGATCAAAAAACAAATGCTGATAAAAGCACTACTATTTCTTTCACACTTGTATCTTCAGATAGTACAGGCAATGGCCCATCAATCGTTCACGAATACACGATTAAGCCCAACGAATACATGATTGACTTCAATGTAAAGATGAAAGGCGCTGAACATTTACTTATAGGTGGTAATATGAATTTGTTATGGCAATATTCAGCTGCACAACAGGAGTCAGATATTTCTTTTGAGAAACAAAATACGCAGGTTGGTTATGTAGAAGATGGCGAATTCGATTATCATACAATCGCCAAAAAGAGCAGCAAAACCTTTGATGAAAATGTAAACTGGATTGGTATAAGACAACGTTTCTTCTTTACCATTCTGGTAGCAAAAAATAAATTTGCAAATGGCAGCATGGAATGGACAATACCTGCTGATACTGCAAAGACAATTGTAAAATCTACAGCCAATATGAAAGTGGCAGTACAGGGTTCTTCTCCTGTTATTCCTTTTTCAATCTATTATGGTCCTTCCGACTATCATACGCTGGCGAAATATGATATGAAGTTTGAAAAGCTGGTAAACCTTGGACAGGGGATGTACACATTCGTTCGTCCGCTTAACAGGTATGTTATCATGCCGATTTTCGATTTCATGCAGGGGCTTGTAAATAATTTTGGTATTGCCATTGCATTGCTTACGTTGTTCATTCGTTTAGTAATATCTCCGCTTACTTATAAAAGTTACCTGAGTGGTGCTAAAATGAAAGCACTCCGTCCGGAGATAGCTAAGCTGAAAGAAAAGCACGGGGAAGACAAACAGGCAATGAGCATGGATCAGATGAAACTGTTCCGTGAAGCAGGGGTAAACCCATTGGGTGGTTGTATACCAGCCTTATTACAGATTCCTATCTTCTTTGCCTTATTCAGTTTCTTTAACTCAGAAGTAGGGTTAAGAGGTGCCAGTTTCTTATGGTCGAACGATTTATCGGCCTTTGACACCTTCTTTAAATTCGGTGTCAATATCCCTTTGTTGGGCAGTCATTTAAGTCTCTTCAATATTACTGCAGTAATTACCAGCTTCCTTATTTCCTGGTATAGCATGAGTATGACACCAGACCAGAGCAACCCGGTAATGAAGTACATGCCGTACATTTTCCCGATATTCCTGTTATTTTTCTTCAACAGGCTTCCTTCGGCTCTTACATGGTACTATACTGTGTCTAATCTTGTTACATTAATACTTCAGTTTATTATTCAGAATTATATAATCGACCACGATAAGATACTGGTGAAAATAGAGGAGAACCGCAAAAAGCCAAAGACCAAATCCAAATGGCAGGAGCGGATGGAGCAGATGCAGGAACAGCAGAAAAAGCTGAAAGAGATGCAACAAAAAGGTAAAAAATAATTAAAATGCCGGACTTGGTTCCGGCATTTTAATTTACAGTTTTACTCCCCCTGTTCGTTAAAATATACTTAAGAAAGGTTTTTTTCAGCCGTAGTTTTGCCCGTACTTCCTGTTACGCAACTAATTAATTACTTTGGCACGTCTTTTATATATACTAAGCAAGCAAATGAAAAAGAATAAAACTATACCCGTAATTACAGCTTTATTGCTCCTGGTTTCTTCTACACAACTTTTGGCACAGAGAAGACTTACAGAGGCAACAATCTCTTATGATATTGTTATCAACACCAGCAATGCAAAGCCTCAGGCTGCGGATCTGCTGGATGGTGCTACCAGTGTCATTTACCTGAAAGGAAACTCCAGCCGTTCTGAAATGCTGAGTTCATTAGGTACACAATCCACTATTATTGATGGCAAGTCTGGAAACGTTACTGTATTAAAAGAATACGGTGAGCAGAAATATATGATCCAGATGACACCTGATAACTGGAAACAATCCAATAAAAAATACGAAGGCATATCATTTACTTATGTAGAGGAGTATAAAACCATTGCTGGTTATAATTGCCAGAAAGCGATTGGTAAGCTGGCAGATGGTAGTGTGTTTAATGTTTATTTCACCAAAGATTTGGTACCGGCCAATAAAGATTTTCAATATCTGAATAAAAATCTTCCTGGCCTTGCTTTACAGTATGAAGCATCGTTGGGAAAGATGATGGTTACGTATACTGTTTCAAGTATCAGTTTTAACCCGGTACCGCAAACAAAATTTGACCTGCCGAAATCAGGTTATAGAGTAATGACGTATGAAGAAAGTAAAGGGGGAAATTAATTTCTCTTAAGCTGCCTGTTGCTAAGGTCAAGTTTTACATTTGGTAGCAAAACTTTCTTCTTAAGAGGAACAATATAAGTAGTACTACCTTTTTGTACTGTTACAGTAGTATTGAGGCTGATATAGGTAGTTTGTGGTTTGGTATTAATAACCTGGTTACCACGGTAAGTATAGCCAGATTTAAGAGAAAAGGAACCTGGTGTAACTGTCTTAGTAGAAAACAATGATTTTTTTGGTAATTCTTTCTTCGCTTTACCATCGCCCAATGTGGCATATGCTCCTATAGCTGAAACAGCAAGCAGCAGGAGTACAGACATCTTTTTGCCCGTATTCATTTTGGCCATATTGAAAGTCAATTTTCTCATTGCTTTACAAAAATAACAACAAATGTGGATATAAAACAAACCGTTTGTCCAGAACTTTAATACTCTCTTAACGGTAATGGAAGCAAATTGTTACATTTGAACGGTAAAAATTGTAAACTATTTTGCACATATGGGGAAAACTAGGCCTTTACATCAAACATTTTTTTACCTTAACTTGTTGTAAATAAATACCTCAGGGGGCAAAGGGATTTTGCTGTCTGTCTGCTCTTTTAAAAGTTTTTGCTCACCAAATGTCCGGAACTAATGAAAGATAATCCACTCAGAGAAGATCGGGAACATATTAGGGAATTGCTTAAACAGTACGAAAATCTCAAAAACGGCCGCAGTAATTCATTTATAGAAGAGGAATCCTTCGAAAAAATAATCGATTATTACCAGGAAAAAGATGACCTGGTAAAGGCTATGGAAGCTGCCGAAAACGGAAGCGAACAATACCCTTACTCCTCACTTCTGCTTGTAAAAAAAGCTGATATTTTAATTGCCACACGCCAATATCAGCAGGCATTAGATGTATTGGAACAGGCTGCTTTATTAGACAGCAACGACATCAACTTATACATTCTAAGAACAGATGCTTACCTCGCATTGGATCAACAGGAAAAAGCAGTTGTATTGCTCGAAGAAGCATTGCTGCTTTTTGAAGGTGATGAAAAGCTGGAATTACTTTTTGAATTGGCAGATGTGTACGATGACTACGAAGAATTCGATAAAGTATTCGACTGTTTAAAAATGATCCTTGAGCAGGAACCTACCAACGAAGAAGCCCTTTATAAAATATGTTTCTGGACAGATTTCACCGGAAGAAACGAGGAAGGAATACGCCTTCATCAAAAAATTATTGATGAATATCCATACTGTGAACTCGCCTGGTTCAACCTCGCTGCTGCTTACCAGGGTTTAAAGTTGTATGAAAAATCTATTGATGCTTACCAGTATGCAATTACCATAGATGAAAAATTTGACTATGCATACCGCAATATGGGCGACGCATATATCCGTTTGCGTAAGTACAAAGAAGCAATTGAAGTACTGGAAAAAGTAATTGAATTAGCGAAACCCGAAGATGTGATATATGAAGCCATAGGCCATTGCTACGACAGGTTGAAAAACTATGCACAGGCAAGATTTCACTATAGAAAAGCATCGCACCTGCGGCAAGATGATAGCAAACTGATATACAAAGTAGCCTGTACTTATTTTAATGAGGGCCAGTGGGAGAGTTGCCTCAAGCAATTAGAAACTGCTATGAAAATGCAGCGCCTGCAACCAGAGTATAACCTGCTGGCAGGAGAATGTAAAATGAATCTGGGGCTGTTTAAAGATGCTATTCAATTTTTTACCAATGTAGTGCGCATACGGCCTAAGAATGCTGGTGGCTGGGAAGCATTGATACGCTGCCTTTACAAAGCATCCTACTTTGAAGAAGCTCTGGAGCAAACAACTGCTGCTATCAAAATTACCGGAGGAAAACCATTGTTTATTTTTTATAAAGCATGTGTATTATTTGCTTTGGGCAAAGGAAAAGAAGCAATTCTGCAACTGGAAGAAGCTATGCGTATTTCTCCCAAATTATTGAAAAAATTCATTGAGCTCAATCCTTCTATTTTGCAAAATCAACAAGTGGTAGATGTGATTGCACGATTTAAGAAAAACAGATCTATCTGAAGTAATTTTTATTTTATCAGCGAGATTACAAAATAAGCAAATACAACTCAACACCGGGATACAGAGGATTTGAGAAACACTGAGAAATCTCCATGAAACTCCCTAACCCCTAAACTCTGTGTTGAGTTAAAACAAATTTTGCTTGTTATATAATCCAGCCTTTCCCGGCAAGTTTAACCTATTTGTACTCAGCCCTTTTCTGCGGATTCTTCCCTATTTTTGCCCGCCTGACCGGAAGTGGCTATAACTCCCTGGTGAGGCAGCTATTAATCCAATACATTTTTTGAAATTTAAAAGATCAGCAATGAATTTTAACCTCTCGCAAATACCGGATCGTAAAATAAAACCACGTCAATCAGGACTTACTATGGTTATGGACAAGGGTTTAAGTATAAATGAAGCGAAAAATTTCATGAGTGTGTCACACCCCCATGTGGATATTGTAAAACTAGGCTTTGGTACTTCATTCGTTACACCAAACCTGCGGGAAAAACTGGAAGTATATCGTGGATATGATATACCTATTTATTTTGGCGGCACATTATTCGAAGCATTTTTAATACGTAATCAATTTGACGATTATATAAGTGTTTGCAAAGACTTTGGAATCAGTTATATGGAAGTTAGTGATGGATCCATCACCATCCCGCACGCAGAAAAATGCGGCTATATAGAGAAGCTAACGAAACATGGTATTGTATTAAGCGAAGTAGGAAGTAAAGATGCAGCGCATATCATTCCTCCATACAAGTGGATAGAACTAATGAGAGCAGAGCTGGAAGCCGGAGCTACTTATGTAATTGCCGAAGCAAGAGAAGCTGGTAACGTGGGAATTTACAGGGGGAGTGGTGAGGTAAGAGAAGGGTTGGTACAGGAAATATTGACACAGATACCTGCAGAAAAAATTATTTGGGAAGCACCACAGAAAGCACAGCAATTATATTTTATTGAATTGGTTGGTTGCAACGTAAACCTTGGAAATATTGCCCCTACAGAAGTAATACCATTGGAAACAATGCGTATTGGTCTTAGAGGGGATACATTTAGTTTATACCTTGATAAAAAAGAAAATGCCTGATGCCGCTCTACGGACTCATTGGCTACCCGTTGTCTCATTCCTTTTCTAAAAAATATTTCAATGAAAAATTTGAAAGAGAAGGACTGAAGGAATACAGGTATGAAAATTTTCCTATTGCTTCTATTAAGGAATTAGAAGAAGTTCTTAATTCCAATCCTGATTTGGCGGGACTTAATGTTACTATTCCTTATAAAGAACAGGTGTTGCCATTTCTGCATGAGCAGTCGGAAGCTGTAAAGCAGGTGGGTGCCTGTAACTGTATTAAAATTATTTCGGGTAAGCTATATGGATTTAATACGGATGTTATTGGATTTGAGCAAACATTGAATAGTAAACTTGCACCCCATCATAAAAAAGCATTGGTGCTGGGAAGCGGAGGGGCTTCGAAGGCAATACAATTTGTGCTGAAAAAGAAGAATATTGATTTCCTGGTAGTTTCCAGGGAAGAAAACCCCTTGTATATTTCCTATAATCGTTTGACAGAAGACTTACTACAAGAATATACATTGATTATCAATACCACACCTCTTGGTATGCAACCTAATACAGGCTTTTACCCGTCAATACCCTACATGGCAATAACATCCGGGCATTATTTTTACGATTTGATTTATAATCCTCCAAAAACTCTTTTCCTGCAAAAAGGAGAAGAACAGGGAGCCGTGATACAAAATGGTGCAGAAATGCTGGTAATTCAGGCGGATGAGAGCTGGAAAATCTGGAATACGCCGAAATAAATTTGCACCAATATCCTCTCAATATCATATTGTAGAGTATCTTTTCGAACACCTCATTTAGCATGAACAAAATAAGATTGACCCTATTTTTTCTTTTTATTCTTCCCAGCTATATAATAGCACAGGAAACCGCCGAAGATTTATACAATAAGGCGGTAGAATATAAGAAAGAGAATAATTGCAACCAGGCATTGATATTATTAGAAAGGGCTATAAAACTGAAGCCGGATTTTGGTGAAGCGTGGTTTGAAGCGGGTTGGTGCAATAATGAACTTGGTCTTTACAGGGTAGCAATAGAACAGCTGCAAAAGGCCTCCTTGCTGCTAAAAAATAACTTTAAGATTAGTTATGAATTAGGCCATGCTTATTTTTATCTGGATAGCGTTACTGCCAGCCTTAAATGCTTTCGGGAGTCCATCAGGCTAAAACCAGATTATAGTTTGCCTTATGTTGGACTTGGCGATTTGTATAGGGATAAGTTAAGCAATACCAGTGATGCCCTCAGCTTTTATCTGAAAGCTTACGCCATTGATAGTAGCCATAAAAAAACAAACTACTGGATTGGTTGGTGTTATAACGATTTGGAAAAATATAGTAAGGCCATTCCTTATCTTGAAAAAGTGATAGCAGGCGACCCAGTCAATATTCTTGCAACTATTGAACTGGCTTTTTCGCAATATTCACTTGCAAAATATGATGAAGCACTGATTACACTGGAGAAAGTATTAAGTCTGCAGCCAAAACCAGCGTTAGCTTTATATTATGCAGGTCTCTGTAATATAAAAAAAGGCAGAAAGACAGCTGCAGTAAATATGTATAATGATTTGGTGATTCTCAACAGCGAATATGCATTGGAACTATTTGCAGAAATTAAGAAAATGAAATAGTGCCTGGTAATTTTTAGTTTAATTTTTCTACTGTCATGACAAAAATGAGATGTTTAGCGGCTAAATTTATTTTTATAGCTATAATTTCCTGTATTGGTTATTCCTGCGTTAGCCAGCAAAAGGTCAGGGCTTATAAGGCTGTGATTGCTGAAGCAAAGACTATTTCCCAGGAGTCTTTACATAACCTTAATAAAGCAGATAGTATTCGTGCTGCTAAATTTTCGGCTGGAGTTCTTGATACAATGTCCAATGAAATGCTGAATCGCTATATTGATTCATTGAAAAGAGTTTCAATGAATCATCTAAAGGATGATTCTATTATGAGTAAAACAAAATTGATACCTCATAACAAACAGTTCATCACTGCGAAAGCATATCGTCTTATTCAGGAAGCAAAAACTCATTTAGATAATGTAAATCTGGTGAATGAACTTCTTTCTACCAATACATTTACCCAATTAAGCATGTCATCTCTTTTTGAACCTGGTCAATATATTCTGGATGGTGATAGTAAACTGAAAGCAATAAGTGCTTTTCAACCGGTTATAAATGATTTATTGAAATTTGCTGAAAAATTTCCTGGTAAAAGGCTTACGGCAACTATTGTAGTAATTGGCTATGCAGATGAAATGCCTGTTGATCCTTCGAGTGAATTAGTGACTACTCTAATGGCGAAAATGACCAAAACAGATGTAACCCGCCAGGAGCTTAATAAGGAGCTCTCAAGACTAAGGGCCGGATCAGCTTCAATAATTCTCCGGCAGATTTTTATTACCGAAAAAAATGCTTCCGATAAGTTTCAGCAACTTTCTATGGAAATGCTTACACAGGGAAGGGGAGAGGATTTCCCTGATGCTTCAATAACAGATTACAAAGCAGATGACGAACGCCGCCGGGTAGTAAATGTTTTCTGGACATTGCTGCCAGTTCTTTAACCTTTTTATTTACCAGCTACACCTGCCTGCCGGTAAGAGCCTTTTAAATCGAACTTAGTTTTTCTATTACTTCTTCATTAAGACTGGAAACTTTTTTTGCTGTATAGTCAAAACATACCATGGCTGTTTTAACTTTTGCTACCAGAACAGTTTTTCCTTCTTGTTGTTTCTCCAGTTTATAAAAAAGATCGAAACTTATTTTAGAGAAATTCATTGCCTTTACAGATATGGTAACGGTTTCGCCGTAAAACAATTCCTGTTTAAATACAATTGCTGCATCAGACATTATTAAGCCTTTGCCACCACAATTCATTTCTGTATAGCCTATACTGTTCAAAAATTGCATTCGGCTTTCATGAATAAGTGATAGGATGGTATCGTTGCCGGCATGACCACCATAGTTAATATCCGTAATGCGGATAGCTATATTGGTGGAGAAGTGAAAGTTTGCAGGAAGATCTATAGCTATTCGTGACATTTTTTTATTTCAAAAATAAGTAGCTGTCAGCTTAGTTCTAAAGTTTTTATTGAAAAGATTAAATGATGCAATAAAGATTCTTAAATAAAGCCGGAGATATTGCAATATGCTCAATAGCGATATACAGTAGAAGAGTGCGACGCCCCGATATTCATCGGGATTACGTTTCGCTTCACAAGGGACACGTAATACAACTGGTAAACTAATATTATTTTAGTACTTCAATTAGTTCCAGGGGATTGGAAGAAGATTGTAAAGAAGAATTTGCCATTTTTTCCTGCCAGTATTTTAACTGGCCATTGCACTCAGAAGCATCTAATTTGGCAAGGGATTCCTGGCTTACGCTTCCTTCTTTGGTATAAATACATTTTAGATCAGCGAGCTTTTTAGACAGTTTCACCATTTCTCCCTGCTCTGTAAGGTAAACAAGATAGCGGGGCTCTGTTTTGTTATCGCCAGATTGTGTTGCTGGTTTATTTTTCTTGTGTATGTTTTTACCTGAAACGGCAAATTCTTCAGAAGTTGCGTGGGTATCTGTCTCAGGTATAGCAACAATATTTTTACCCTGCTTATTTATCGGGTCTTTTGTAATTTTTTGTTTTTGGGGTACAGGATTTACAAATGCTAATTGATTACCAGTTCCGGTTGTAGGTTGATCATTATTTATGTCTTCTGTGGGGGATGGCTTATTAGGAGTAACAACTGGTGTAGTAGGTTGTTGTGTAGTTTTAGGGTCATTGCCTGCAAGGCTATTATCATTATTTGTTTTACCATTTTCTAAAACACTGAAACCAATCCAGGCTATTATTCCGATAATGGCAGCGGCTGCGGTTATACGAAGTATTTTCGTATAGGGTTTGCGGAGAGGAACTACAGGTACATTTTTTTCATCGGTATCTAAAACAGCTGTAATCTTTTCCCAGGCTTGTACCGGAGGTGTTACCTCATATTCCAGTATCTTTTTTGAAATACTATCTTGCTGCTGATCGTCTAATGCGGCTGCAATTTTATTCCAGGTAAACGGTGGGGGAGCTACTTCCTGATCCAGAACATCATTTTTGAATTTTGTTTCCTGAAATTCTGTATCCAGTGTGTTTGAAATGTTGTTCCAGGTATTGGCTGGAGGAACTTCTTCCTGGTTGTAAATCTCTGTAACCGTTGATTTTTTTAATAGTGACTGTTCATTCAGCGACAATAAAATTTTTTCCCATGCAGATGCAGGAGGTGTTTCCTCATAATTGTAAAGTTTATTTTTTAAAATGTCGCTCATACTATGTACTACAGTAGAAAATTACGATTCTATATATTTTTTTACAAGGCCTTGCAAAATTGCTTTAGCTCTTGATAATTGTGATTTGCTGGTTCCTTCACTTATATTCAATATGTCAGATATTTCTTTATGAGTATAACCATCTATTACATACATATTGAAGATAGTTCTATATCCGGGTGATAATTCTTTAATCAATACTACAATATCTTTTACAGCCATTTTATCAAGTACTGAAATATCGTTACCGCCTATGGTATTTTCTTCTTTCTCAGATATGGTTTGCAAATAACGCTTTCTTCTAAAATGTTCAATAGCCGTATTCACAAAAACCCGCCGTATCCATCCTTCAAAGGAACCCTCGCTGCGAAAGCTATTCAACTTCTTAAATATCTTGAGAAACCCTTCCTGTAATACATCTTCTGCGTCTTCCGGGGTTCCTGCATAACGTAAACATACTGCATACATTCTCGGCGCAAAGCGGCGATAAAGTTCTTCCTGCATACGACGATCTTCATCTAAACATCCTTTAATGAGGTCGTTTTCGGTAATACTATGGTTGCTTTCTGATATCAATTTCTAAGCTTTCTTTATTAAATTGTTTAAATAAGCTACAAGTTTATAAGTAGCCTTTGCCCTATGACTATACAGGGCCTTTTCTTTCATGCTCATTTCTGCAAATGTTTTAGTGCTGCCGGTGGGTACAAAGACAGGATCGTAACCAAATCCATGTGTACCTTTTCTTTCGTGGGTAATTATGCCTTCGCATATTCCTTCAAAAAGAGTTTCTTTCCCATCCAGAATCAGGGAAATAATAGTTCGAAATCGGGCAGTTCGGTGAGTTAGCCCAGCCAAATTATCTAAAAGTTTGTCAATATTCAAATCAAAAGATCTATTTTCTCCTGCATAACGGGCACTTTTTACTCCAGGCTCCCCATTTAGAGCATCTACCTCTAAACCGGTGTCCTCGCTAAAGCAGTTCAGTCCCGTCAATTGAAAAATAGTGATAGATTTACCTGAAGCGTTCGCTTCTAAGGTGTTATAAGGCTCTGGTATATCAATATCAATACCAGCTTCCTGAAGTGTAATTAATTCAAAAATATCCGTCAGCATAGAACGTATCTCTTCTATTTTATGCTGGTTATTGGTAGCAAAAACGAGTTTCAATATGTGATTTCTATTTTATAAAATAAAATCTTGTTTAAGTGTTTCGTTTGCTTTGAGGGGTGTTTTAAATAATACTTTAAGTATATGTAGTGTCTTGATTTATTGCAAATTAAACAATCTTTTCAGACTTATCCATAATTTACTTTTCTCAATTTTATCATTTTCCAAATCTTTTAATGAAACTGAATATAAAAATGAACTGCCGGCAAAAGATTGGATCTGGTAATGTGGAAAACTCATAGGCAATCCAAACGAGGCTGGCTCAATGTCAAAAAGAAAAACGATTTTACTTTTAAAATAATTAGTCAGCTCTTTATAAGTAGCTTCCTGGTAATTATAATGGTTAACAATTGCCACATCGGCCATATTTAGTTTGCAGGCTCCTAATATGCCGGTAAGAAAACTTAATTCGTTATCTGCAATATGCACAGAACCCGGGCTACTGATTATTATCAGAATATTTTTTCGGTTGTCACCAAGCGATTTCCATGCCACCACTTGTTCCGTAGCAGGTTCAATTTCTATTGGTTTTGCTGCAATTTTTGATGCAGGTAATATTGAACCTGCTACTGAAAGTGAATTTTGGTACAATTCCACTACAACAGAGGCTGGTAATTCAATATTATTTAATTCCATAAAGTTTATGCCTTTTTAAGCAAATGGGTGTTAGTTTTTTTCGTTTCTTTGACCTGTCAAAAATATACCTTTATGACTGTAGATATGGACATTTCAATTATCAAAGCAGAAACGAGCAAATTACAGAGTTTGGACCTTGAAAACATAGCCTTCGGTAAATATTTTACCGATCATATGCTGGAAGCAGATTATGAGAATGGCGAATGGCGAAACATAGAAATAAAACCTTACCAACCACTCTTACTCAGCCCTTCTCTTGCAGCACTTCATTATGGGCAAGCCATCTTTGAAGGAATAAAAGCATACAAAGATGAAGATGGTAATGCTTTTATTTTTCGCCCGGAAGACAATTTCAGACGCTTTAATGCCTCTGCTGAAAGAATGCAGATGCCAACAGTGCCTGAAGAGTTGTTTATAGATGGTATGAAGCAGTTGATTGCCCTTGACAAAAACTGGATTCCTACCAAACCGGATCATTCGTTGTATATAAGGCCATTTATGTTCTCGTCAGATGAAATGATTGGGGTTCGGCCATCAGAGTCATACAAGTTCATGATTATTTTAAGCCCTACGGGACCATATTATGCAGCACCCATGCGTATTTATGTAGAAGAGAAATATGTAAGGGCTGTACCCGGTGGAATTGGTTATGCAAAAGCTGCCGGCAACTATGGTGCTGCCATGTATGCTACGGCAGAAGCAAAGAAAAAAGGTTACGACCAGGTATTGTGGATGGATGCCCTGGAACATAAGTATGTACAGGAGTGTGGCACTATGAACGTCTTTTTCATTTTTGGTAATACAGCTGTTACACCGGATCTGAATGACGGAACCATTCTTGACGGGGTGACAAGGCAAAGTGTAATAACCTTGTTGAAAGAAATGGGACTAACAGTAGAAGAAAGGGCATTAAGTATAGACGAAATAATTGCCGGCTATAAAAGCGGCGAATTGAAAGAAGTATTTGGCACAGGCACAGCGGCTACTATTTCCACCATAAAGGAATTGGGGTACAAGGATTTTGAAATGAAATTCGATGTAGAAAGCTGGAAAGTATGTCCAACCATCAAAAAGTGGGTTACTGATATCCGTGAGGGCAGAAGAGAAGATAAATATAACTGGATGCAGAAAATTTAAGGCTTGATTTTTAACGAGTTCGACATAATTTAATAGCCCGAAACAGGATTTCGGGCTATTTTATTCACAAAACTTCAAAACTCCCAAAAATCAACCTTCATTTTTTTGGAGATTAAACCTTACCCCGTTACCTTTGCCCTCCCAAAAATAAGGGTCAAGAATGCCTACAATTCAACAATTAGTAAGAAAAGGAAGACAGATTATCAGAGCTAAGAGCAAATCAAGAGCTTTGGATCAGTGTCCACAGCGCCGTGGCGTATGTACAAGGGTTTATACTACAACCCCTAAAAAACCAAACTCTGCGTTACGTAAAGTAGCAAAGGTTCGTTTAACTAATAAAATTGAGGTTATCGCCTATATTCCGGGTGAAGGTCACAACCTGCAAGAGCACTCTATCGTGTTAATCCGCGGTGGAAGGGTAAAAGATTTACCGGGTGTACGTTACCACATCGTTCGTGGTTCATTGGATACTGCAGGTGTAAAAGACCGTAAGCAAAGCCGTTCTAAATACGGAACCAAGAAAGAAAAAGCGAAAAAATAATTCAATTATAATTTGTACTGAGTAAAGTTTTAATACTTGAAGAAATTCAGCTACAGCAGATACTTTAAAAATTAACATTCATGCGGAAAGCACAAGCCAAGAAACTCCCTTTAGCGCCAGACCCTAAGTTTAACGACAAACTGGTAACACGTTTTGTCAACAACCTTATGTGGCAAGGAAAGAAAAGCGGAGCTTTTAATATTTTTTACGATGCACTGGACAAAGTAGCAAAGCAAACAAGCGAAGATGGATACGAAGTTTGGAAAAGAGCTTTAGCTAACGTAACTCCGGGTGTTGAGGTTCGTAGCCGCCGTATTGGTGGTGCTACCTTCCAGATTCCTGCTGAGGTTCGCCAGGATAGAAAAATATCTTTGAGCATCAAATGGCTTATCCGTTACAGCCGCGACAGAAATGGTCGTAGCATGGCTGATAAATTAGCTGGTGAAATCGTAGCAGCAAGCAAAGGAGAAGGCGCAGCATTCAAGAAAAAAGAAGATACCCATCGTATGGCTGAAGCGAACAAAGCTTTTGCTCACTTTAGGATCTAAAAGATACAAGTACAACACAATTCCACAGAACCATTCGTTGAAAAGCGGATGGTTTTTTGTTTTTAAGAAGAATTATAATAGTGACTTTTATAGCAACATGCAAGACTCATGACCAGCGACTACTTACTCCCGATTCCATGTTACGCCAATTTCAAATAATACTCCCTTTGTTTCTTATCAAACTTCTCAATGCAATTGCGAAGCAATACACGGGGCATAGCGGCAGCATATTTATTCAGAAAGGCAACTAATCTTTTCTTATCCTTATCCCCTGCAAAGCGAAGCATCCACCCGGTGGCTTTATGTACAAGGTCTTCTTTATCTTTTAATAACATTCCAGCAATTTTATAAGTATCATCTAAATCGCCTTGTCGTATAAAGTAACAGGTACTTAGTATAGCTGTTCTTCTTTCCCATTGGTTTTTTGATTTTGCCAGTTTATACAAAACTTTCCTGGGCTTATCGAATAAATAACTGCCAGTCATATACAGGCAACCAAGGTCTACAAGGTCCCAGTTGTTGATCCTGTCATGGCGTTTCATATATAAATCATAAAACTCTTTCTTGCGGGCTTCACTAATTTTTTTGTTACGGCTTGCTTTGTCCATTATGCTTACTGCGCCAGCCCTTACTTCATGAATTTTACTTTCCAATAATTTTTCAATTTCATCAATCGACATATCGCCATATTGTTTTGCCAATGTGAATAGCTGCCCCATTTTCACACCAATAAAAATATCGCCTTCGCTATATTCACCTTCGCCGGTTTTGAAGTAGCGTTGTATTTTCTTTGCTTCAGCATCAGATTGATATTTTTTCAGTTGCTCAATGAAATTTTTTGCAGTTAGAGTAGGGGTGGTTCCTTTTTTTGTCATTGATAAAATGCTTAGTTGGTGTCCTCTAATTTAATGAAAAAGTATAATGAAATTCCAATCTCTAAGTATTTGCATCTTTGCGTGGAAAAAATTGTCACGCAAAGATGCAAAGGGTTATAGTACAAATATTCTTTAAAGAAAGATAATATATATATATAAAGTAAGAATTTCTAAAAGTATAATGAATTTATAATCTCTATGTCTTTGCGGCTTTGCGTGCAAAAAATAATTACGCAAAGTTGCAAGAAGAAAAACCATAAAGCAATACAGGGTATTGCCCCGAATAAGTTCAGGGTCTTCGGCAAATGCTGAATAGCGAAAGGGACGCTGTATCAAAAAAAATACTCCAACTTTCGCCGGAGTATTTTTAATTATTGAAACGATTTTATTTTATCCCAATTTCTTTTTCAGGTTATCGTTGATAGCCTCTAAAAATTCTTCGGTATATAAATAATGGTCGCCGTGTTTTACTTTATTACCATGTATACAAACGGCAAGGTCTTTTGTCATTTTACCTTCTTCTACGGTTTCTATACAAACTTCTTCCAGCTTGTTACAGAAATCAATCAAGGGTTGGTTCCCGTCCAGTTTTCCACGGAAAGCTAAACCTCTTGTCCATGCAAAAATGCTGGCAATAGGATTGGTAGAAGTTGGTTTACCCGCCTGGTGGTCGCGGTAGTGACGTGTAACAGTACCATGCGCTGCTTCTGCTTCCATTGTTTTGCCATCGGGTGTAATGAGTACAGAAGTCATAAGACCCAGAGAACCGAAGCCTTGCGCCACAGTATCGCTCTGTACATCTCCGTCATAGTTTTTACAAGCCCATACAAAATTGCCATTCCATTTTAAGGCACTGGCTACCATATCATCAATAAGGCGGTGCTCGTAAGTAATACCGGCTGCATCAAATTTTGCTTTGAATTCATTTTGATAAATGTCTTCGAAGATGTCTTTGAAACGGCCATCGTATTTTTTAAGAATCGTATTTTTTGTAGAAAGATATAAAGGCCATTTTTTGCTGAGTGCCATATTGAAACAGCTGCGTGCAAAACCCATTATACTTTCGTCGGTATTGTACATACTCATCGCTACACCGTCGCCTTTAAAGTTGAACACTTCAAAAGTTTGTGGCTCGCCTCCGCCTTCCGGAGTAAAAGTCATAGTCAGCTTTCCTTTTCCTTTTATTACCGTATCAGTTGCACGGTATTGGTCACCAAATGCGTGACGGCCTACAATGATTGGGGCTGTCCAGTTAGTAACCAACCTTGGTACATTGCTGATAACAATTGGCTCACGAAAAACAGTACCATCCAGGATATTGCGGATAGTGCCATTCGGGCTCTTCCACATTTGTTTCAGTTTAAATTCTGTTACACGTTGCTCATCGGGAGTAATAGTAGCGCATTTAATACCCACGCCATATTCTTTTATTGCATTGGCTGCATCAATGGTTACCTGGTCGTTCGTCTGGTCACGGTATTCCACACCAAGGTCAAAATATTTTATATCCACTGTCAGGTAAGGTAAAATGAGTTTGTCTTTAATGAATTTCCAGATAATCCTGGTCATTTCGTCGCCATCCAGCTCCACCACCGGGTTAGCTACCGTAATTTTTTGCGCCATAGTGCTTCTTGTTTTTTAAAGGTTAATATTCAACGAAGTGCAAAATTAGGGGTTTATGATGAGCCTGTTTTTGCGAGATTTTAAATCGGAGGAGAACAAATTATTAAAAAAATGGGGTCGACTTGATTTGAATCAATTGTTTTTCGTAACTTTTTGCTTGCAAAGAAAGTAATGGAAACTATTAAATATTTTCAAACTTACCTTCAAAAATTCATCCCTCTCAGCGATGAGGAGTTCAACACTATTTTAGCACCTGTAATAAAAGTTCGACGCTTCGGAAAAAAGGATGTACTTACAAAGGCAGGTGAGATAGAGAATAATTTCAATTTCATTGTAAAAGGACTTGCCCGTAAATATTATAAAAAAGGGGTGCATGAAATCAACACCCAAATATCTCATGAAGGCCACCTGATAGTAAGCCAGGAATCTTTTCACAGCCGTCAGCCTTCAGAATATTTCATCGAAACAATAGAGCCCACCACGGTCGTTACTATAACCTACGATGATTTGGAAAAAGTATATGCCTCTTCTCACCAGATGGAACACCTGGCCCGTTTGTTAATTACTTATGCTATGGTAATTAAAGACCGCTGGCAAATGCAGCTGGTAAAAATGACACCAAGGGAAAGGTTCCTGAATTTTGTAACAAAGAATCCTCAGCTGATGCAACGGGTGCCGCAAAAATTTTTAGCTTCTTACCTCAATATAAAACCGGAAACATTCAGCCGCTTTAAGCATCTACTCAAAGGACATGTGAAGACTGTTCATAATTAAGCTTATATCTCCTAATAATTTTGCTACAGGCTGCATTGCTACTATCAGGTTAACACAGATGAGCAATTTGCAAAACCTCCTGCAATCTTTAAGAGTTTTTAATTCATCACGCCAAACCAGCAACTAAAAACCAGCAACTATTTGCTCAGACAAAAGACTTCCGACTTTCTTACACATTCACCACCAACACCGGAATTTTCAGCTCATGACGAACCGCATCAATAGTTTGCCCGAATAACAAATCTTTAATACCACTATGACCATGCGCCCCAATCACAAGCATTTCAGCATTATTTTCTTTTACCAGTCGTACAATTTCTTTAACCCTGTCATTAAAACCCAATAAGCCAACAGCGTTAATGTTTTTTTCTTTCAATTGCTGAACATAAGTGTCGAGATGTTCTTTGTCTATCCTTGTTTCCAGATCATCCGTATCTTTTTCCATTAATCTTGAAGCTGCACTTTCTACCACATGTATCAAAATGTAAGTGGTGTTATTGTTCCCCTGTCCGATGGAATGTGTGATGAGCTTTAAATCATTATGACTGAAATCGAGTGCCACCGCAATTTTATTATATACCGGAATTGCAATTTTTTTCAGGTCTGCTGCATCAGGATGAAGTTGTACTGGTGTAGCAACTATTTTTTTCTTCACCAAAGGATAGAAAATAGCAATAACTAAAAGCGAAACATAAAATAATCCGCCCAAAACAATAATTATTTTCCATATCACATTTCCGGAAGTTGAAAAGAAAGAAGATGCTTGCCCGATAACCATACTAAGGTTAAGATATACCAGCACAGCAGCTATAAGTGATGCAAGAAAAATGACAAATGGTTTGATAACAAACTTTCCCATTGTCTTTTTATCACTCGTAAAATGTATTAAAGGAATAATGGCGAAACCCAGCTGTAAACTTAGAATTACCTGGCTAAGGATTAAAAGACTATCAATATTTTCTTCACCATTAATCAGGATAACGATGACGGCTGGTATAATTGCAATAAGCCTTGTCATTAACCGGCGTATCCATGGGGCAATACGCAATTTAAGATAGCCTTCCATTACAATTTGCCCGGCAAGTGTACCAGTGATGGTGGAACTTTGTCCGGCGGCTATTAATGCAACAGCAAAAAGGATAGGGGCAGTAGAGCCCAGCACAGGCAATAGTTCATAAGCTTGTTTTATTTCTGCCACGTCTGTTCTTCCCGTTTTAAAAAAGACTGTTGCTGCCAATACAAGAATCGCAGCATTGACAAAAAATGCAAGGTTCAAGGCAATGGCACTATCAATAAAATTTAGTTTGAGTGCCCTTTTTATTCCGGCATCATCCCGTTTTATTTTGCGTGTTTGCACCAGCGCTGAATGCAGATAGAGATTGTGAGGCATAACGGTGGCTCCAATAATTCCTATGGCAATATATAACTCGGAGTTGCCTAGATGGGTTGGAATAAATCCTGTTACCACTTCACCCATTGGAGGATTAGCCAATACTATATTTATCAGGAATGAAATACCTATAATAGCAACGAGTGCAATAATAAAGGCCTCCATCTTACGCATTCCCAAACGCTGAAGTAAAAGGAAAAGAAAAGTATCTAACACAGTAATAGATACACCCCAGATAAGTGGAAGACCTGTGAGTAATTGAATACCGATGGCCATACCCAGAATTTCTGCCAGGTCAGTAGCTGCAATGGCGATTTCTGCCAACCCATACAATGCGTAGTTGATGTATTTGGGATAGGTTTCCCTGTTTGCCTGTGCCAAATCCCTGCCTCGTACAATGCCTAATCTTGCAGATAAGCTTTGCAATAAGAGAGCCATCAGGTTGCTCATCAGCAATACCCAAATGAGTTTATAGCCGAATTGGCTACCACCCGCAAGATCGGTTGCCCAGTTGCCGGGATCCATATATCCTACACTTACCAGGTAAGCCGGCCCGAAGAAAGCGAGTATTCTTCTCCAGCCTGTTCTTTTAAGACTGGTGGTGTCTACACTCTGATGTACTTCGCTTAAGGAGGTGTCGTCATGTAATTTATGATCCATGTGTTACAAATATGTTTTCAGCTAACAGCCTGCTGATAGCAAAAGCTGGTTGTTGACGGATTTTTATTTCCATTGAGTTATCAAAATCAAATATTTTTTTTATTTCCAGTTTGGTTCCGATAGCAATTTTTTTATGTTCAAGCAACTCAAGAATCTGGCTGGATTGATCACTTACACTGCTTACGGTGGCCATTGTATTTAAAGGCAATTCTGTTAAGCAAATTTTCCTGCTTACTTCAATTTTTCCATTGGCATCTGGTATAGGATCGCCATGTGGATCCACTCTTGGAAAACCAAGGTATTCATCCAGTTTGTCGATTAGTTTTCTGTTGGATACATGTTCCAGTTCTTCCGCTACTTCGTGCACTTCATCCCAGGTAAATTTCAGTTTTTCTGCTAAAAAATACTCCCACAGCCGGTGCCGGCGGATAATTCCTAAAGCAACTTTACTGCCTTCGCTGGTAAGACGAAACCCCTGGTAAGGCTGGTAATTAATTAGCTTTTTAGTTTTCAGCTTCTTCATCATATCTGTAACAGAAGCTGGTTTGGTCTTTAATTCATGCGCCAGTTCATTGGTGGTTACATTATCTACGCTGCCCTGCAGATGGAAAATGGCTTTAATGTAGTTCTCTTCGCTGGTCGAATAATTCAGCATAACTAAAAATTAATTTAGACAAATCTAAATTAATTAATCTGAATATGGAAATTAACTATTGACAGACAGGTGAGAATCGCTTACATTCGGACATCAATTATCCGGAATGACTATAAGAAAAATCATTGTTTTTGTATTTGCCATAGTGTTTATTGCTTCTTGTAAAGACAAAAAGAAAGTATCACTTTCTGGTGAAGAACCTGTTGAAGTAGGCGATTTTATTGGCTTTTTTCAACCCCTTACACTGCCCCTTCAGTTTACCGATAGTGTTCTTCAGAAAAAAGAGAAAGATTCGTTGCTGATTGGATACAAGGTGTTTACTCAATTTGTTCCCGATTCGCTTATTATTAAAACTTTTGGCAAGGGTGTCAAAACTAAAATTTATCCACTTGGAAAAGTAGAGGTGTCAAAAGCAGAAACTTATCTTTTTTCTAAAATAGTTTCCGGAGATAAGAAGTCTATTTTTCTTCTCTGCTTTGATAATAAGCAACAGTTTATAGCAGGAATGCCTGTACTACGACCGGATCAATTATCTACGACGATGCAATCGGTATCGATGGATAAAAGATATACTATTACTAAAACCATAATGAGAAAAAATGCAGATGCTAGTTTTAGTGAGGGGAAAGATGTGTACATTCTAAATAATGAAGCAAAGAGTTTTATGCTGATAATGACAGATGCACTGGGTGATAAAGTGACTGAACTGATTAATCCTATTGATACTTTTCCGAGGAAGAATAAATATTCAGCTGATTATGGTACAGGAAAAACAAATCTCGTGTCTGTCCGTGACGGGCGCAAAGCTGATCGTATTACTTTCTATATCCATTTTGAAAAGAATAATGGTGAGTGTACGGGTGAGTTGAAGGGAGAAGCAATAATGAAATCATCTACAGTAGCTGAATATAAGGAAGATGGCGATCCATGCGTATTGAAATTTGGATTTTCTTCAGGTGCAGTTACCCTTACTGAAACATCCTGCGGTTCCCGCAGGGGGCTAAAATGTTCCTTTGATGGAAGTTTTCCTAAAAGAAAATATGTAAAGCCTGCAGGGGAGACTAAGAAAACGGTAAAGAAGAATTGAGTCATTGGTTGCTGGTTGCCAGTCACTGGTTTTGCGTGATGAATTAAATACTCCTTACTATTACAGGAGACTTAGTAATATGCTCATCTGTGTTAACCTGCCGGCAGGCAGGTGTCGTTGTAGAGCGTCTCGACCCAGATTTTCATCGGGCAGGGCAAGGGACGATGATAGTAGTAATGCAGATGGTATCCAAAATATTTTATCCCATTACTCTCCACTAATTATCTTCCAAAAAACAAGAGTGTACTACCCTTAAAATTTAATCTTAATATTGCATTTCCGTGTAAAAAAAACACATTATGAGTTTTACCCAATTTTCTGTACCGTACCCGATAGAAGAGCGTTATTCAAAAAAGATTGCATACTTCTCTATGGAGTTTGCAACGCACCAGCCGTTAAAAATTTATAGTGGAGGCCTTGGCTTTTTGGCAGGTTCGCATTTGCGTAGTGCGTATGAACTAAGGCAAAATTTAGTGGGTATTGGTATACTGTGGAAGTATGGTTATTACGACCAGGAACGCCATCAGGATCAGACATTGGATGTAGCCTGGAATGAAAAACAATATAGTTTCCTGGAGGATACTGGTATAAGATTCCAGATTAATATTCATGAACATCCTGTTTGGGTAAAAGTGCTTTACCTGAATCCTGAAACATTTAAGACAGCTCCTTTATTTTTATTATCTACGGATGTACCCGAGAATGATTATGTATCTCAGACAATCACCCATCGTTTATATGATGCGAATGTAGCAACCAAGGTGGCCCAGTTTATTTTATTGGGGGTTGGTGGTGCCAAGTTGATGGATGTATTGGGTTTCAATCCGGAATTATATCATTTGAATGAGGCGCATGGTTTGTCGGCTGCATTTTATTTGTATAAAAAATTCAAGAACAATATTCTTGAAGTAAGAAAGCGTCTTGTATTTACAACGCATACACCAGAGGAAGCTGGTAATGAGAAACATGATATTTATCTCTGCCATAAAATGAGTTACTTCTGTGGCTTATCTGTAGACGAGGTAAAAAAATTATATAACCACGATAGCGATCAGTTTAATCATTCACTGGCAGCATTAAGGTTTGCAAAATTGGCCAATGGCGTATCGCAATTACATGGCCATGTATCAAGGGCAATGTGGGAGAAATATGCTGGTATCTGCCCGATTATATCCATCACTAATGCGCAAAACTGGCGGTATTGGGCCGATAAGCAATTATACCGTTTCATGGAAGCAGGGGATGATTACGGCATTGATGACAGAAAAAAATACCTGAAGAAAAGGGCATTTGAAATAGTAGCTGATCAAACAGGAAAAATATTTAACCCGGATATATTTACGATTGTTTGGGCAAGACGTTTTGCGGGTTATAAAAGAGCTGGCTTGCTTACAACAGATGAGAGAAGGTTTGAAAGATTACTGGCCAGTTCAAAATATCCTGTACAGATCATCTGGGCAGGTAAGCCATATCCAATGGATCATCCTGCCATAAGTGAGTTCAACCAGTTGGTACACCTTAGTAAAAGATATAAAAATGTAGCGGTACTTACAGGATATGAGTTAGGGCTTTCTAAAAGAATGAAACAGGCTGCTGACTGCTGGCTGAATAATCCCCGTGTGCCACGGGAAGCTTCTGGCACCAGTGGAATGACAGCTGCCATGAATGGCGCCATTAATTTTTCTACTGATGATGGATGGATACCGGAATTTATTAATCATGGTCATAATGGATTTGTAGTGCCAAAAGCTGATTATCAGAATATGGCTACACATGAACAAGACCAGTACGACCTTAATAAGCTATACGACATACTGGAGAATGAAATTTTGCCTTTGTATTATACCAGCTACAGCACCTGGAGGCAGGTGATGAAAAATGGTATGCAGGACGTTCGTTTTCAATTTGATAGCAACAGAATGGTGCATGAGTATTATGAGTTATTGTATAAGTAATGAGGCTGCCTGAATTTCTGCATTAATTTTTGAACCCGGCGGTATTGCTATAATCATCGTCTCCGGTTTATGTGCTGCTAAAATTTGTAATTCACCAGGCAATAGCCTGGTGTTTTAATGCTTTTTTTGCTGTAACTTTAGTGATAACAATTCATTTAAACCATTTTGTATGAAAAGAATAGCCACTTTTATTGCATTGGTATTTTGCTGCCAATCTGCATTTGCTCAAAACAGTATGGTAGATGTAAGCGGAGTTAGTTTAACCTCCGGTAGTTTTTTTCTCGAATATCTGCGGGATGAAAAATCTGCAGACCTTCCCAAAGCAAATCCTTATGCTGGCGTAGAAGGTACCCCTTACTTAAATGATCAATGGGCATATGCAAGAATAAAACTGGATGATGGTAGAAGATTTGATAGTGTGCTGATAAAAGTGAATTTATATGAAAAGAAAGTTCATTTTAAAGATCAGAATGGCAATGAAAAAATGATAGGAGCTGATGTAAGAGAAATTGAAATAAGAGATCAATCATCAAAACTGAATGGCACAATGTATGTCTCCGGATATGGCAGTGATAAAAGCGAATTTTACCAGGTAGTGAGTGATGGTAAGAAAGCAGCCTTGATAAAGAAGCTTACTACCATAATTAAAGAGACGAAGGTTTTTAATGCACCTAATCAAAGAACATTTGAATTACAGGACAGATTTTACATTTACTCAAAAGGCACTATGTACGAAGCCAATAAAAATTGCTCCTCTGTAATGCTGGCTTTTGCTAATGACAGTAAAATAGCAAAGTATGCTTCAACCAACGATTTGAAATGTAATAAGGAAAAAGACTTAATAGCACTTGTTGAACAGTATAACTCGTACTAGAAGAATTTATTCAAACTGTTTTAATAACTCATCGAAAGTGGCTGTGACCGGAAAGTACGCAGCCACTTTTTTTATTACTCCTTCCACCATTGCATCGGGGCAGGAAGCACCGCTGGTAATTAAAATCTTTACAGGGTTTTTAGCAGGCAGGTAGTTAGCTGTCAGCAATTCCTGTTTTGTATGAAAATTATAATGAAGGATTTCTGTTGAAGAAATTATTTTGTCTTCGCTGTTAATAAAATAGGAAGGCAGCTTTTCTTCGCATAGTTCTACCAGGTGCGAAGTGTTGGAGGAATTATACCCTCCGACTATTATGGCGAGATCAGCAGCTGTTTCCAGCATACCGGTAACTGCAGTCTGGTTATCATTGGTAGCATAGCATAGTGTATCCCTGGTTTCTGCAAAGCGTTCTTCTATTGTTTCTTTTACCAGTTTGTATTTGGCAATCATGGTCTGCTTTAAAAAATCTGCAATGGCCTGTGTGTCGCTGGCAAGCATAGTGGTTTGATTCACCACACCAATTTTTTCGAAATCTTTTTCTACATCAAAATTTTCAGAGTATTGATTTTTGAAAGCAGTATAAAAATCTGCCGCAGGCCTTTCACCGGTTATAAATTTTGCTAATTCTATTGCTTCCTTCATATCCTTTACTACAACAGAAGGTGCATTATGTGCCGCATGCGAAAATGTAGCCCTTGTTTCTTCATGGTTCGGTTTGCCATGAATGATGATGGTATAATTTTTCTTTGCAATAGCCTCACTGCGGTTCCATACTTTTTCTACAAAGGGACAGGTGGTGTCGTATTTCCTGGTTTCTATTCCTATGTCTGTTAATTTTTTTTCTATTTCCAGTGTTGTGCCAAAGGCAGGTATTAAAACTATATCATCGGCAGTAATGGAGGAGAATGGAATTATTTGTTTGCCATAAGTATCTTGTAAAAATTGTATGCCATGCGCCTGCAGATCGGCATTTACCTGCGGGTTATGAATCATCTCACTCAGTAAATAAATTTTTTTGCCGGCATTTTCTTCAACGGTCCGGAAAGCAATATCAATGGCATTTTCTACACCATAACAAAATCCGAAATGACGGGCAAGATATATCTGCAATGGGCCAAAATCCAGCAGGGTGGGACTGAAATCTTTTTTCATTTTGTCCAGCTCTTTCCGCTTCTTCTTGATGGCAGAAATTAACGGGCTACGATAGAAAACAGGTACATCGAAACTCTTCATGGGTGCAAAGATAAGAAGGAGTCTTGAGTCGGTGGTCGGTAGTCCTGAGTTGCTGGTTGTTGGTTGCTGGTTTGGCGTGATGAATTACAGACTCTTTATAGATTTGAGGAAACTGTACAAAATGCCGGATAGAATTACTGCTGTACAAGTGTGCGACGCATGGGACGATGATACGTGTCCCCACAGAATTGTGGGGAGTAGCAATACAGCTGGTTAAATAATGTTATTGATTGAGGAATATTTCTTCCTGACTTTTCGTCTTACGGTCTTCCTGACTTTCCCTCCTTTTGATTTCCCTCCCTTAACTTCGCTTATGCGATATTTTCTGCTAGCCATATGTTTTTCAGCAGTGCTTACATCGTGTAAGCTGATGCCCAAAGAGGATAAGAAAAAAAGTAAAAGTAAACCAACAACTATGATGAACAGATTTAAACCGGTGGAATGGGCACATACTACCAACGTGTACGAAGTAAATGTGCGGCAGTATACTACAGAAGGTACTTTTAATGCATTTGCAAAAGAATTGCCACGGCTAAAAGAAATGGGGGTCCAAACACTTTGGTTTATGCCGATAACCCCTATTGCGCAAAAGAATAAGAAAGGTACAATGGGCAGCTATTATGCCTGTTCGGATTATGTTTCTATTAATCCCGAATTTGGAACGCTGGATGATTTCAAACAACTAGTAAAGCAAGCTCATGCGCAAGGTTTTAAAGTTATTATTGATTGGGTGGCCAATCATACTGGTTGGGATCATGTGTGGACGAAAACACATCCTGAGTATTTTGAAAAAGATACTGCTACCAACGATTTCAAAATTGCATCCGGCATGGATGATATTATTGAACTTGATTTCAATAATCCTGCTTTGCGGAGAGCAATGATAGATGCCATGAAGTTCTGGATAACTGAATGCGATATTGATGGCTTCCGTTGCGATTTAGCTTTTTGGGTGGAGTTGCCTTTCTGGAAAGAAGCAAGAAAAGAACTGGATGCAGTTAAACCATTATTCTGGCTGGGCGAATTTGATGAGTTGGATACTCCCGAATATGGTGAAGCATTTGATGCAAGCTATAGCTGGACATGGATGCATAAAACAAAAGAATTTTACCAGGAGAAAAAATCATTGGATTCATTATATACGGTGTTGAAAAAGTATGATGATTTAGGCGATAGCACCATGCGGGCATGGTTTACCACTAATCACGATGAGAATAGCTGGAATGGAACAGAATATGAAAAGTACGGCGACATGGCAAAAGCGTTGGCAGTTTTCAGTGCTACATGGAATGGAGTACCGCTTTTGTATTCCGGTCAGGAACTGCCGAATAAAAAACGTATTGAGTTTTTTGAGAAAGATGTGATTGCGTGGAAAGGGAATTATGAATTGCAATCATTTTATAAAACTTTGTTGGGCCTGCATACAACTCATCCTGCACTGCGTGGTGGCGATGCTACGGTACAAACTTTTCGTATAAAAACAGATGCTGCGAAAAATGTGTTTGCTTACCTGCGCAAGAAGGATGATAAAGAAGTACTCGTCATTCTTAATTTATCACCAGAAAATTTAAAAGCAGAACTGATAGATGAAATGGTTAAGGGTTCATTTAAAAATGTATTTAGCGGAGTAGCGCATGATTTTTCAAGTGAGAGAAAATTATCAATGAAAGCATGGGAATACCTGGTGTTTGAGAAATAGGTTTTTGTAGTGATATTCCTTTTTGCGAAAACGTACTTAGCCAAAATAAAAAATGTCCCGTTAATCGGGACATTTTTTATGCGTTCTTATTTTTCAATAATTCTTATTCTAAATTCAATGGGTATCTGTACACTCCTTCATATCCCGGATATATACCTTCTAACTGGATGCTTTGTCCGCTCAGGCTTGCAATAGCCTTACTTAATTCTTCGAGAGAAGTAATATCTGTACCATTCACACTTGTAATGATAAAGCCATCCTGCATTCTTGTTTTGCTGAAAGCTCCGGTGCTGCTTATTTTCTTTACTACTACACCACCTTCTATTTCATACGATTGAGCTTTCTTCTTATCAAGATTCTCCAATTCAGCACCAAGTATTTCATTCAGGTTAGAGGCAGCAGCTACTTCAATTTTACCTGCTGATTCTTTTAAGGTAATAGAAGCATTGTACTCTTTATTGTTTCTATAATAAACCAATGGCACTTTATCGCCTGGTTTAAAGCTGGCTATTTGTGCACTCATTTCTAATCCTGAAGCTACGGTGTTGCCATTTACTTTAAGGATAACATCACCCTTTTTCAAACCAGCCTGTGCAGCAGCACCATCAGAAGGTACTTGTTGTACATATACACCTTGACCATCTGTAAGACCAGCCAATTTTACCAGTCTTTCATTTTCACTTTCCTGGGATGCATAGCTGATGCCGATAAAGCCTCTTTTTACATCACCATATTGTATCAGGTCATTCACAATCTTCTTTACAATGTTTACAGGTATGGCAAATGAATAACCGGCATAGGTACCTGTAGGAGCATAAATAGCAGAGTTAATACCAATCAATTCTCCATTCGTATTAATCAACGATCCACCACTATTGCCCTGGTTCACCGCAGCATCGGTTTGAATAAATGATTCAATTGGTGTCTGGCTTTGACGTGCATTAATACCGATAGACCTTCCTTTTGCACTAACTATACCAGCTGTTACTGTTGTTTCCAATGTAAGCGGATACCCAACGGCCAATACCCACTGGCCTAATTGTACAGCATCAGAATTGCCATACAACATAAATGGAAATCCTTTACCATCAATTTTTAATACAGCCAGGTCACTGCTCGGGTCTCTTCCTATTACTCTTGCCTTAAACACTTTTTTGTTGTGCATGGTAACAGTAATCTCTTCTGCCACACCATCACCACCATCACTTACAACGTGGTTGTTGGTAACGATATAACCATCATCACTGATTATTACACCACTGCCAGATGCTCTTTGCTCCGGTTGTATCTGTGGGCCAAAACCAGAACCTGGTCCGAAAAATTGTTCAAACAAATCTTCCATACCACCGCCGTTGCCTCTGTTACCAGGCAGTTTGTTGTTTATTTTCTTCGCCGGAATTTTTGTTTTGATGTGTACTACTGCAGGTACAGCTGCATTGGCAGCTTTGGTAAAGTCTACCGGATCTGCGCCACCTGTAGCAGCATTATTATTATCTAAAAAGCCAGCATAGTTAATTGGTAATTTGCCATCGCTTGTTGTTTGAGAGAAGGCAACATTTTTGTTTGATAGCTTGTTGTACAGGGCCACACTGCTTACTGCTGATACGGCACTTACTACTACAACCAGCAAGGTTTGTTTCCATTTCATAGTTTAATACTGCTTATTTTAATTCTGAATTAATGAGGTTTCTTTTTTCTATAACACAAAGTAACGAAGAGAGTTGGCGATTGTCTTACCACTGCTTTAGTTTAACAAATCGTTTACCAAGACCTTCGTACTTCTATGACCCTGTAAATTTAGTACGATTTACGAAGAAATAGAAACAAGGTTTCCTACAAAGCTGTTAAGAATGCCAGGGTGTCTATTCCATCGGCATAGTCGGTAATGGAGGGCGACTGGCTCTTCCCGAAAGGGATAAACTCCTTGCCAACAACACATTGTAAATCATTATGATTGGAAAGGGACGCTTTTAGTTCATTTTTATCTGTATAAAACTCATAATTGAGCTGACTGATAGGGGAGAAAAGGCGGGTATCTTCTATCAACAGGACAGAATTATTCGTCATGTAATACACCTTGTTCAGCAGGTGCAGGGCAAGGTTATAATCGTAGTTGTTTTTGTACTTGTGATGGTCGGCCAGGTAATTGTATTTTCTGAAAGCTTCCAGCAGCGGCACAAAATCATAATCCTGCGGAATGTAAATTTTGGTAACATTCCGGCAGCCTAACCCAAAATACATGTAAACATCATCAGCTATTTTTTCTAATTCATCAGCAGTTTCATCGCCATTAAGTACAGCTACAGAAGTTCTGTTGCGGCGGATAATGTGCGGGTATTTTTTAAAATAATATTCAAAATATCTTGACGAGTTGTTGCTGCCTGTTGCTATGTACGCATCGCATCCTTTCAGCATTTCAGAAAATTCAGTAAAAGTGGCCGCATCACCATTCCATTCACTTACTTTATTCACCAGGTGTTTTATCAATACCTGGTCTTTCGATGATGGTTTGATAAGTGCCTTATGCCCCGATATAAAAATGCACATCCAATCATGAAAGCCTACCAGTGGAATATTACCAGCCATTACCAGTCCTATTGTCTTTGGATTTTTATTCTCAGCAGGCAATTGATACGAAGCCGCCCAATTGTTCAAAATATCTTTTTGCAGAAATGATTCAGCAATACTTTTACAGGCACTATCTATAAATTCGGGAACGAACCAACCATTTTCCCTGCTTGCCCTTTCTTTGGCAGCTACCCATTCATCAGCATCCGATAAAATATATTGCCCCAGGCGAATTAATAAATCAATCCTATGTTGTAAATTCATTCTTATCAATTAAATTTGTCCAGCAAAAATAACTACCAACAACCTTAATTAAACGATTATGGCAATTAAGATTACTGAAGAATGTATTAACTGCGGTGCCTGCGAACCAGAATGTCCGAACAATGCTATTTATGAAGGTGGCGTAGAATGGGCCATTGCCGATGGCACTTCTGTAAAAGGAACTTTTACTTTACTCGATGGTTCTACAGTAGATGCAGAACAGAAAAATGCACCTGTAGCTGTAGATACTTACTATATTACCCCAAATAAGTGTACCGAATGCCAGGGTTTTCATGAAGAGCCCCAGTGTGCTGCTGTATGCCCGGTTGATTGCTGTGTGCCTGACGAAATGTACCAGGAGACTGTGGATCAACTGATGGCGAAAAAAGCCAGCCTGCATATTTAATCTATTTTACTTATGTGCATAATTTCGTGCCCGGAATATTGATTCTGGCTCGTTTTTTATCTATCTTACTAATGTATCTAAGGATATACGGCAGCGCAAACTGCCCAAGCAGTGGCGGGTGATATTTCCCGTCGTAAAAAGGTGAAGAAGAAACGGTCTTCACCTTTTCTATTTTCTTGCGATCCGCCAAAGGCGGAGAAGCAACCTCCTCAATTTTATTTATTTTACCAGCTGTAGTGCTACTCCCCACAATTCTGTGGGGATACGTATCATCGTCCCTTGCGTCGCACACTTGTACGACATTAACACGGATGGGCATATTAAAACTATTCCGCTATTTTTTTATAGCTTCCTTTATTCGGTTTTCCCTAATTCAGATTTAGTCTATTAAGTAAAATGCCATTCGATATCTTTAAAGATGGTATCGCAAAATGCGATACCATGTAACTGCTGAAAGATTTATTTAAATTTGAAATACAAATACCTAAAACATCATCAAAGTAGCTTTAAACTATATATTCTATAAAAGTTAAATGAAAAAAGGACAACTAATAGCTTTGATTGTGCTTATCTCTTTTATAATTTGGGTAATTATTGGAAGACAAATAGATCAAAAGGAGTTAATTAGAAATGGAGAAATAATTAATGCAAAAATTATTTCTTGGGTTACTCCTTCAAAAGGTTCCACCAAGGGAAGTTTGTATTGTGAATTTACTTATAAAGCTAAAAGGTATAAATTATTTTCCACGACTAGCTATGATGGTGGACTACATCATTTAGTTGGCAAAACATTTCCAGGAGTTTTTTCTGAGAAAAATGAAATTGTTGAAATTTTAATTATGCCAAACGACTTTAAGAAATTCAATATCCCCTTTCCAGATAGCCTAAAATGGGTAACAGGTTTCTGATAAATCTGTAATTTGAACCGTACAACATAAATTACGTGATAATTACTTATGTTCTTTACAATATGCTGAATAGCGATATGTAGTCGAAGTGTGCGACCCCAACACTTCTGTTGGGGCATGCGCAAGAACGATGCTAGTAGTACTGCAGCCCGTCACCCAAAAATCCCCTTCAAAACACCGGAAAATACCCAAATGGTAAAGCTTTTTTAAACTTATTGCCACATCGTTGGGCATGTTAGAAATTTCAGCAATATTTGCACCGTCTAACCACACTATTAACCCAGTATGAAGAAAAACATAGCCCTTGTTACCGGAGGCTTTTCCGGTGAGGCCGTAATATCCTATCGCAGTGCTACTACTATTGATAATAACCTCGACAGGAACCTTTTCAATGTTTATAAAATTGATGTAAATACCACAGGATGGTTTTACGAACAAGCCGATGGCAGCAAGGTGGAGATTGATAAAAACGATTTTTCCCTGAAACAAGGAGCGGAGAAAATTACTTTCGATGCGGTGTTTATCGGTATGCACGGTACACCGGGTGAAGATGGAAAACTGCAAGGCTATTTTGATACATTGAAAATTCCTTACACCGGTTGTGATGCCGGCACTTCTGCCATTACTTTCAATAAACGATATGCAGTAGCCGTGGCGGCTATGGCTGGCGTGAATGTTGCTAAATCGGTATTGCTGATTAAAAACAGTTTTGGCAGTGCGGAAGAGGTGGTGTCGAAATTGCAATTCCCGGTATTTGTAAAGCCAAACAATGGTGGCTCCAGTATTGGTATGTCGAAGGTAGATACAGCCAGCGAAGAATTGGGGGCTGCTATTGAAAAAGCATTTAACGAAGACGACCAGGTACTGGTGGAAGAAATGATACAGGGCCGTGAGTTTACGGTTGGTGTTTTTAAAACCAAAGGGAATATAATTGTGTTGCCGATTACAGAAGTAAAAGCACATGATGATAAAGCATTTTTTGATTTTGAAGCCAAGTACCAGGGCAAATCATCTGAAACTACACCTGCCATAGTAGACGAAGTGGTGGCCGATAAAATAAGAGAGGCGGCTAAGAAAGTGTACACTGCTTTTAATTGCAAAGGAGTGGTGCGTATTGATTTTATTTACAATGAAAAAGCTGGTGCGCCCTATATGCTGGAAGTAAATACCATACCGGGACAAAGCGCAGCGAGTATTGTGCCGCAGCAGGTACAGGTAATGGGGTGGAGCTTAAAAGAGTTTTATACTAAATTGGTAGAAGAGGCATTATAGTTTGATAAACCGGTTAAGTGAGATTGGAAAATATTAAAATATAAAAAGTGTTTAAATTCATTACACATCGTCCATTGTGGGTTAATATTATCGCAGCCATTTTGCTGGCATTGGGCATTTTTGCGTTATTCATTCTTTCGCTCAACTGGATGACGGGGCATGGTAAATCTGCCACCGTTCCTTCTGTAGCAGGAAAGAAATACGAGGATGCAAAATCCATATTGAAGAAAGCAGGATTTGATTACGATATACAGGATTCTATTTATATAGATACCTTACCGCCGATGACGGTTATAAAACAAATTCCGGAGGCTGATGAAGTGGTAAAATCCAATCGTACTGTTTACCTGATTCTTAACCGTTCTGTACCGCCATTTGTAGAAATGCCGAACCTGGTTGGTTATAGTTTCCGTAATGCAGAGATGGTATTGAAAAATATGGATCTTAGAATTGGTGACACTTCTTACAAGCCTGACTTTGCAAAGAATGCTATATTGGAACAATTGTATAACGGTTCTGCTATTACACCGGGCACAAAAATCAGGAAGGGGAGTGTTATTTCGCTGGTAATGGGCGATGGTGTGGGGAAGAGAGATTTTGTAGTGCCGAATATCATAGGATGGACATATGCTAAAGCAAAAGAAGAATTGGAAGCCGTTGGAATAGGTATTGGTGCTATTGTGCCTAATACAGATGTAACGGATACTTTGAATGCCTATATCTATAAGCAAAACCCAACCCGCTTTGATGACGAAAAACATATTCAACGGATACGTTCCGGTCAGCTGATGGATGTATGGTTACAGGTAGGTAAACCTGTAGCAGATACCACGAAGGGTGATATAGAAATACCAGAAAAGGATAAAGAAGACAATTAAAACCACAATAAACAATAACATGCAGAACATAACTGTAGAAGAACTAAAAGCCCGGATGGATGCCGGTGAAAAATTAAACTTATTTGATTGCCGTGAACCACATGAGTATGCTGAATTTAATATTGGTGCTACATTAATACCATTGGGAAGAATACAATCTATGCAGATTGATGAGCTGGAAGATTTGAAAGAGGAAGAAGTTATCATCCATTGCCGCAGTGGCAACCGCAGCGGACAAGCTTGCTTGTTTTTAGATGCAATGGGTTTTAAAAATACCTGGAATGTAACAGGTGGTATGCTGGCGTGGCAGGAAAAATTCGTTAAGTAAAGAAAAGACCTAAAGTCAGAAAGTCCGGAAGTCGGAAGAAATATTCATTTATTTCGAACCGTCTTTCGGACTTTCCGTCTTTACTGACTTTCGGACTTATAATCTCACATTAAGTCCAACCATAAAATTCGTTCCAGCCATAGGGAAATAGAAATTCTCGGTTACAGTTTCTCCACCCACAAAATAGCTGTAGGTATAGCCATTCGGCTCATACTTCTTTCCGAAAATATTATTTACCTGTGCAATGATGTTTATTTCTTTTAAACATTTGCTTTTAATAGTATAGATAGCCCTTACTTCCTGCACATAAAAAGCATTTAAAGAGCGACTATTATCTTCAGTATTATCAAGGTATTGCTTGCTTACATATTTGCTTAACAAACTAAACTCAGCATTTTCGAAAGGAAGGAAGTTGATACTTCCGCCAGCAACCACAGCTGGTGAAAATGCAATATCAGATGATGAATATTGATTTGTTTTCTGTCCGCCATTATCATAATCATCAATGTACTCAGTAAAATTTTTAACCTTGTTGGTACTTAATGCAAGGTTAGCTGCTGCATTTACCCAGCTCGCCAATTTTATTCCGCCCTGCAGCTCTACACCCATACGATAACTTTTCGGGATATTGGTTCTTGTATAAGCACCAACATCATTTATCTGCCCGGTAAGAACTAACTGGTTTTTATAATTCATGTAATAGAAAGTAGCACCTATATTATAGTTTGCTTTTCTTTTTTCAATACCTAATTCAATATCGTGCAATCTTTCAGGCTTTGGTTGTTGTGCAGTGCCTGATTCAAAATCATCACGGTTGGGTTCTTTGGCAGCTGCTCCATAAGACAGGTAGGCATTCAAGCCATTTTTTGTATAGCTTATACCTGCTTTTGGGTTGAAAAAATTATAGTTATTGTCAACAGCTAATCCCGGGTTATCCCTGAAGCCATCAATGCTATAACCCACGTGGCGGTATTGCGCATCTGCAAACAGGTTCCAGTATTTGCAAAAGCCTTGCTGCCACTTTGTATAAATATTGAAATCTTTTTTTACAGCTTCATGGTTGTACCATTCGTAGTTTGGCTGTGGCAGCCCGCCTTTGGATGACCAGATTAACCTGCCATAATGTTCCCCGTCATATTTTGTATAAGAGCCCCCAAAAATCAGGCTGGTATTATTTTTCTTATACTGCAGTGAAAAAATATTTCCATAAAAATAATTATCCAGCCAAAGCTGACGGATAAAATCCGACTTTGTAATTGTAGTGGCTCCGACTACAAGATTTGGCAGACCAAAGTCTACATATTTCTTACCAGCTTTATAGTTTTCGTAATAGCCTTTACCTCTTGTAAGAAAGAGCGCAGTATTAAACAACAGGTTCTTACTTAATTCTTGTGTAAAAAATAATTGATAATGTGTCTGGTTGTAATTATCAACTTCATTGTCATAAGGAGTCCCGGGTTTTTCCATACCAGCATAGTTAATGCTGCGGTTGCCACTTTTCAAATCAGCTTCAGAAATACCATTCCATGCCTGGTAGGTTTTTTCTTTACCCGTAAAAATATTCAAACGCAAACTTGTTTTATTGCCCAGGTAAGCTGTTGATAAATACGCCGATTGAAGATTGGATTTAGCTCTGTCTATAAATCCATTGCTACTGATATGCGAGAGCCGTGCATCAACAGTAAAATGATCATTTAATAAACCACTCCCTGTTTTAATAGTATTCTTCCAGGTATCGAAAGAGCCGTAAGTGTTATTAATTTCTGCATAGGCGGCTTTATTTACTTCGTTTGTGCTCATATTAATGCTGGCACCAAATGCCCCGGCACCGTTGGAAGAAGTACCTGCACCCCGCTGAATCTGAATTGAATTAACAGAAGAACCAAAATCGGGCAGGTTTACAAAAAATGTTCCCTGGCTTTCTGCATCATTGTACGGAATGCCATTCAGGGTTACATTAATTCTTGTAGCATCGGTACCGCGGATGCGGATGCCAGTGTAACCAACACCATTGCCTGCATCTGAATTAATAACTACGGATGGTGTCTGGTTTAACAGGAAGGGAACATCCTGGCCTAAGTTGGTTTTGGCGATCTCTTTTTTGTTGAGGTTGGTTTTGCTGAACGGGGCATTCTCATTTGCCCTGATAGCCCTGACCTCTGCCGGGGTTAATAAATAAAAACTGTCTTTTGGAGTGTCCTGTACGGACGGAACTTGTTGTGCATTCATCTGAACACACAAGAGTGATGAAATGACGGAAATTACAATCCTCTTCATTTTTTAAAGTTTGTGCTGCCTTTTGGCGGCGGGTTAAAAAATAAGAGGGAAACGCTGTTGGAGAAAGGTAAATACTGATATCCTTCCCTACGCAGGCATTACCCTGACCAGGTTTTCGGGTATAATCTCAGATTCTGGCTAAAAGCCGGAAACACCCCGGGAACACTGAAAAACTAAAGCCTTTTAAATCAAAGGCTAAGAGCTGGCGCAAAAATAAGGAATAAAATAATTGGGCAAGCCTGTAACTTTTCTACGCCACTCTTCGTACCACTCTAAACCAACAAATTATGACCAAATTATTTTTATCCTTCCTCGCTATTGCTTTTGTAACTACGGCCGGTTTTGCTCAAAAAACCATTAATGATGCCAATGCAGAAAAAAGAACGGTTGGCAGTTTTCATGGTATAGAAGTATCAACAGGTATTGAGCTTACCCTTACCAATGGAAGCACAGAAGAAGTAGCCGTGAGTGCAGCAAGTACAGAATTCCGTGATAAAATAGTTACTGAAGTAAAGAATGGCATTCTTAAAATTCATTACGAAACAAAAACAGGTTCTGTTAATAAGGTAAAACAAACAAAAGCATTAAAAGCTTATGTGTCTTACAAAACACTTGATCTGCTTTATGTAAATACAGGTGCAGAAGTAAAAATTATTGGTGTGCTTTCATCCTCTTCATTGGACTTAAATGCAAATACAGGCGGCACAGTAAATGGTGAAATAGCTATTACTACACTTAAAGTAAAACAGAACACAGGTTCCAGGGTTACCTTATCCGGTAAGGCTGATAACCTGGAGGTAGACGGAGATACAGGAAGTAAATTTAACGGCGAAGGGCTAAGTGCTGCAAACTGCAGTGCTAAAGTAAGCACAGGTGCAGGCATCTCTATTTCTGTGCAAAAAGAACTGAATGTAAAAGCCAATACAGGCGGTTATGTTAAGTATAAAGGTGAGGGTGTCGTTCGTGATGTAAAAACACATACCGGAGGTTCTGTTTCCAGGATTAAATAATAAACCAACCAACTAAAAGTATAGCCATGAAAAAAGTATTGTTGATAGTAATTGCAGCAGCTTTTTGTGCAGCACTTAATGCGCAAAAAATAAATGATGCGAATGCAGAAAAAAGAACAGCCAGCGGTTACCATGCAGTGGAAGTTTCCGGCGGTATTGATTTGTACTTATCCGAAGGCGAGGAGTCGGTAGCAGTAAGTGCTTCAGAAACCAAATTTCGTGACCGCATAAAAACTGAGGTAAAAAATGGTGTGTTGAAAATATGGTACGATTATAAGAATCCCAATGTTCAGATAGAATGGGGCAATAGAAAAATGAAAGCTTATGTATCTTACAAAACATTGGATAAAGTAGGTGGAAGCGGAGGCTCTGATATATTGGTGTACGGCACTATAAAATCCCCGTCATTAAACATTGATGTATCAGGCGGTTCCGACTTTGAAGGAAAAATAGAAGTAACCGATTTGAAAATAGATGCCAGCGGGGGAAGTGATGTAAACATTTCCGGAACAGTAAAGAAAGCAGATATAGATGCAAGTGGCGGAAGCGATTTTAAAGGCTATGAATTGGCTGCTGATATTTGTAACTTACAGGCCAGCTGCGGAAGCGATGTGTATATTACTATCAATAAAGAACTGACGGCAGATGCAAGCGGCGGAAGTGATGTTCATTATAAAGGTGCAGGTTTGATTCGTGATGTAAAATCGAGTGGATCTTCCAGTGTGAAGAAAGTGAGTAAATGATTAGTCAGTAGTCTTTAGCCAGGAGTCGTAAGTGATGGTTGCTGGTTATTGGTTACTGGTTGTGCGTGATGAATTTTAGATGTCGAATGTATGCCGAACGGAGAAGACGATAAATAAAAATTGTTATTCAGAATATTTTTTAAAACAAGTTGTATGAAAAAGTTAAGTGTACTGTTGATCGGTTTAATTATAACTGCAGGTGTATTTGCACAGCAGGTAAATGATCCTAATGCAGAAGTAAGAGCTGCCAAAAATTATCATGGTATAAATGTATCTAATGCATTTGATGTGTATCTCTCACAAAGCAGTGAAGAAGCTGTAGCCGTAAGTGCCGCTACTGATAAAGACAAGGCAATGATTACAGTGGAAGTAAAAGATGGTATTTTGTATGTGGGCCTTGAAAAAGGTTTTAAATGGAACAATGGTAATAAAAAATTGAAGGCTTATATTTCTTTCAAACAAATTGACAAGCTGAATGTAAGTGGTGCCTGCGACGTATATATATCAGGTACGCTGAAAGCTGATAAACTTTCTATTCATCAATCTGGTGCCAGCGATTTAAAAGGAAAGCTGGATGTAAAAGAATTGATAGTTGATATCAGTGGCGCATCCGACATATTGGTTAGTGGAACTGCTTCTAAACTGAATGTAGAAGCAAGTGGTGCCAGCGATTTCAAGGGTTTTGATTTGGTAACCGATTATTGCGATGCAAGAGCCAGTGGTGCCAGCGGCATACGCATTACCGTTAATAAAGAATTAAGTGCACATGCAAGTGGTGCCAGCGATGTAAAATATAAAGGCGAAGGCCTTATCCGTGATTTGAAAACTGGCGGTGCCAGCAGTGTTTCCCGTAGCAGGTCTTGATAGTTAAGGATATATAGATAGAAAGAAGCTTCCGTATGGAGGCTTTTTTCTTTTTGATACCAGCTACATTGCTACTCCCCACAATTCTGTGGGGACACGTATCATCGTCCCTTGTGAAGCGAAGCGGAATCCCGATGAATATCGGGGCTTCGCACACTTCAGCTTCAGTAATTCTATTCAGTATACTGCAATACCCTGATTAGCATCCGATATTTCACTTTAAAAATAGAAGTAACCCTGATTTTTAATAAATATTATTGAAATAAGATAGCAATAAGAACCATTTTGGTTTGGAAAATAACCTTCATACGGCTACCTTTGCACCGCGAAGTAGAGCAGCGGTAGCTCGTTGGGCTCATAACCCAAAGGTCGGGAGTTCGAACCTCCCCTTCGCAACTAAAAAGATAAGCCATTTGCCCTTGGTGAATGGCTTATTTAATTTTCCGGAACAGTTGCACTTCAACTGGCAAGGATTGACTACCTCCTTCTTTTCTTGTAGCCCCGTATTCCGGGGTAGGTGAAGTATGCAGCTTTAACCATTCATCGAATGAAATCAGGTTTTGTAAACATATTTGGACGACCCAATGCGGGCAAAAGCACTTTGCTGAATGCGCTGATGGGAGAGAAGCTGGCAATTGTTTCGCATAAAGTGCAAACGACAAGGCATCGTATTAAAGGAATACTGACAGAAAAAGATTACCAGGTAATTTTTTCTGATACTCCCGGCATCATTGAACCAAAATACAAACTGCATGAAAAAATGATGGCAGCTGTAAAAGGTGCACTGGAAGATGCTGATGTAGCCATGCTGATTGTAGATGTAAAAGAAAACCTGGAAGAATGTGATGCTATTTTTTCTGCATTGAAATTGAGAGTGCCGGCAATTGTAGCAATAAATAAAATTGATCTTGCCAGCGAAGCCACCATAAAAGAAGCGGTAGATTTTTTTGCAGCAAAACCCTATTGCAAAAAGGTAGTTACCATCTCTGCATTATCTGGTATTAATAAAAAGAAGCTTGTAAATGCCATCCTTGAATTTTTACCGGAAGGCGAACCATTTTATGATGGTGATGATATTTCTGATTTAAACACTAAGTTTTTTGTTAGTGAAATCATCCGGGAAAAAATTTATGAACTGGCACATGATGAATTGCCTTATCATACTGCCGTGCTGGTAAGAGAATACAAAGAGAAAACAACACTGGTAAAGATTGTAGCCGACATCATCGTGCACCGGGAAACACAGAAGGCAATATTGATTGGTGATAAAGGTTCGATGATAAAAAGATTAGGAACAGAAGCAAGAAAAGATATAGAAGCATTCATACAACAAAAAGTATTTCTGGAACTATTTGTAAAAGTGAAGCCGAAGTGGAGAGAGAATGATTTGCAATTAAAAGAATACGGATATTAATTAAATAAAGTTATGTCGTTTACAGTAGCCATAGTAGGAAGACCGAATGTAGGAAAGAGTACATTCTTTAATCGTTTGCTTGAAGAACGTAAAGCCATCGTAGATGATGAAAGCGGTGTTACCCGTGACCGTCAGTATGGCGTCAGCGATTGGAATGGAAAAACATTCAACGTAATAGATACCGGCGGATTTGTGTCCGGCAGTGAAGATGTATTTGAAAAAGAAATAGCCAAACAGGTATTGATAGCAGTGGAAGAAGCCAATGCTATCATATTTATGGTAGATGCTATCACTGGTATGACAAACCTGGATGATGCCATGGCAAGTGTATTGCGCCGCAGCACCAAGCCTGTTTTTCTTACAGTTAATAAAGTAGATAGTAATGATCGCTTATTAGAGGCATCAGAATTTTATAGCCTTGGCTTTGAACATATTTTCTTTATAGCCGCTGCGAGTGGCAGCGGAACCGGCGAAATACTGGATGCAGTAGCAGATTTAATTACTGAAGATGCATCAGAAGAAACAAAAGCAATTAACGCTTTACCAAAGTTTGCAATTATCGGTCAGCCCAACGTTGGTAAATCATCTTTATTGAATGCATTGGTGGGCGAAGAAAGAACCATTGTAAGTGATATAGCCGGCACCACAAGAGATTCTATACACACACACTATAATCTTTTTCAAAAAGAATTTGTGCTGATTGATACAGCTGGTATCCGCCGTAAAGCAAAAGTGCATGAAGACTTGGAGTTTTATTCTGTTATCCGCGCCATTAAAGCATTGGATGAAGCAGATGTTTGTTTGTTTATGGTAGATGCAGAGAAAGGATTAGCAGCACAGGATTTGAACATCTTTAGCCTTGCCGAGAAAAAAGGAAAAGGAATTGTAGTGTTGGTTAATAAATGGGATACCGTAAAAAAAGAAACAAATACTGCCAAAGAATTTGAAATAGAACTGAAGAAAAAACTGGCACCATTTTCTGATGTGCCTATTCTCTTTATTTCTGCCAAAGAGAAAACAAGAATTTTTAAAGCTATTGAGATAGGGCTGGAAGTGTATGAAAACCGTCAGCAAAAAATTCCAACATCACAGTTGAATGAAGTAATGCTGAAAGCGGTAGAAGCCTACCGTGCACCTGTTGTTCGTGGACATGCAATTAAAATTAAGTATGTAACTCAGCTGCCAACAGCAGTACCATCTTTTGCCTTCTTTGCTAATTTTCCGGATGACATTAAAAACCCCTATAAAAATTACCTGGAAAATAAGCTCCGGGAAAATTTCAACCTGAAAGGTATTCCTGTCCGCATTTTCTTCCGGAAAAAATAAAACTGACTCATAATTTAATAAAACTCCTCCTGTACTGTACCAGGAGGAGTTTTAAGTTTTATCGTATATCTACGATCTTTAATATATTTTCCTGAATATTTGTATTATCAGGTTTCAATGATTATTTTGTTGCTTGAAACTTACACCACGGCTTTACGGTGTTCCCCCGAAATCTATCCTTCAGAAGCCCACCATTTATCTTACAATATTTTTTATGAAAAGCAATTAACCGGTTATTCCTGTTAGTATTTCTTTCCTCTATTCCTATTGACGAACCTCAACGTTTATAAAACCACCCGTCAATATGAAACTGAAATTATTAATTGCCGTATTGCTTTTCTCTCTCGCCGCACAAGCACAGCCTAAACCATACAAGCAGCCTGAAAAATGGCATATGGATCGTAATAAATGGACTACGGGAAGCCTGGTATTTATAGCAGGTGCCAGCAAAGGATTTAATGAAACACTGATGTTTCATTGGAAAGCATTCCGTCATACTTTTCCCAAGGCTAATCCACAATGGTTTAATCCTTCTGAAAGCTGGAGAAATAAATACAAGAATAATGACCCTAATGCAGGTGCTAAATTTCCTTTGTCAACTTCAGTGCTGGTGATGGCAACCGATCAATACCACCTCAATAATTTCATTAATAAGATGGCGTGGACTTCAGCCTTTGTTGTAAAGATTGGAGAAGGTAAAAAGCCATTGAAACAATACCTGCTGGATTTTTTGTATTACAATCTTTGCCACCAGGCAGGTTTTGCAATAACATATTATCCGTTTAAGGGTTATACAGGGAAGTAAAGTGAATTAATAATTCTATCCGAGCATACTGATAATATTATTCACCTGTTTAGTAAACAGTATCGTTTCCTCTTTTTGCTGATTGATGAAACTGTTGTCTGAAAGTTTACCAATTACTTTCTCCATTTCCTGCTGCGTTTCATATACCATCAGGCGGTAAGGATTTTTATAATCTTTAGCTCTCGATTCATAAATACCATTTGCAATCCATTCCTTTGTAATAAGGGCTTGCTGCAACAGGCTTATAAATTTCTTTTTGGTGAGTTGTTTGGATGTAAGATTCAGGATTTCCAGTAAAGATGCATAGGCATGCTGAAATTTATCTGCAGTATAAGTATTACTTTTTTTAGTATAGAAATCATGCACTTCATCCCAGCTGTTTATTTTGGCAGAACGGATATTGCGGATAAGTGTATTTACGGCTGGTTCAGGCATTAGTTGCCCCCCGATATTTTTCCATCCTGTGCGCAATGGGCTTGCAGGTAATAGCTGTTGCAATTTTTGCCATGATGGGATTTTTTTCCGCTCTATAAAATTGATCAGCTGGGTAATGCCATAGTAAACAACCAGATCTTTGAATAATTCGTATGCCTGTGGCACTTTTATTAATTCCACTTTCCGGCTGCTGTTTTCAAAACCTTCGGCCAGTACTTCTAGTTTTCCAGCTTCCTTTTTTTCTAAAATGGCTTCACCATTTTTTTGTAAATCTTTTTCTGCAATAGTTTTTTTATTTTTTGCGGCATAAGCTTTTGCAGTAAACTTTTTTATTAGCTGCAGCGCATCAAATATTTCGTTTACTGTATCCGGAGCCAGTATATCATATTCTATACGTTGTGTTTTATCAACTCTTTTATCCCTGCCCAGGTATTTGCCTTCATTACGTGCCAGCGCATACATGTTATACATAAACCAATAGCCCGGCATTATCACCAGTTTATTGTTGCTGATGTCATTACTAACAAGTGAAAAAGGTATAGGAATGTTTAATTCTGTCTGAAAGTCTCCTTTGGCAATCAATGTGAAGGATGCAAATTTTGAATTATGTTTAAGGCTTACACATAACCCCGGCCAGAAGCCGCGACCAGCTATTATCTCTCCATCAGCTCCTCTCGAATTGTGGTTGGAACCAATGGTAGCACCCGCTGCCATATTGCTCTGTCCCATTATGGTAGCAGCACATAAAAAAGAATTGTTATGATGCTGCTCATGTGCCGGAAAAATAAGTGAGTTCAATACTTCGCAACAGGAGATGGTAGAATTGTCGCCGAGATAAGAATTGATAAGCCTTGCTCCATATTTTAATTGCGAATTGGAACCCATCATAAACCGTACAGCTTTTACGCCATAGAAAATGCGGCAGCCAAAACCAATGATTCCATTCACCAATTCACATCCTTCACCTATTTGCGATTTAGCATTGGCTGAAGAACTGATGGTTAGATTTTTTAATTTATTAGCCCCTTTAATGTATGCGTCACTTCCAATCCATACATCTTTTATTATCCTGCAGTTTTTGATAACTGTACGGTCCCCGATTTTACCGTAGTAACCCCGTTGGGTATCAAATTTTTTGTCAGTAAACTCTTTGAATTGTTGCAACAGTTTTTCATCGTCCCTGTACTTAGACCATAGCCAGGCATCGCTTGCCAGCATTCCATTAAATGGTAATATGCTGCGGCCAGCATTTTCATTACATACTTCCATCCAGATGCGGACAGCTTCTTTTTCGCCATCTTTTAAAACACCATTACCAAATTTGGAATGATCAGTAGTAGCCAATTCATTTATATTAACCAGTATTACATCATTACCCAGAATGTAATGACTCATAAAATTTACATTGTCAATAACAGGGTTGTCGCCAATATCGCAACTGATGATGGTACTGTTGTATAAACCAACCGGCATCCGCAGGTTATTGAATTCAACAAAGTAGGGTTCCAGCTTGCCAATACGAATCAATCCATAAAACTTACATCTCTTTACCAGTTCAGGATTAAATGCATCGGATACTAAAACTTTATCCCAATTGTCAGAACTGTTTCCATTGCGGACAAGTGTTTCTGTTTCGGTAGTTCTTAGTTTACGGTATTTTATGCCGCTACGATTTTGAATATTGCGGAGATGATATTCGTTTTTCCCTTTTGGAATATACGCAGGTTGAATAAAGCCGTAGCCAAGCGATGAAATTGGTTTTTTGTTGATTTGATTCATGAGAAATGGTTGCTGGTTACCGGTTACAAGTTGCTGGTTAAGCGTGATAATTCAGGGTTACTGATTGAGTGCTGACTTTCTGATAAACTAAATTTCCATTACCAAAGATTTATTAATCCGATAAAGAATTTATAAACTAAAGAAAACAGCAACTGGCTTTACTCCACGGTTACACTCTTTGCCAGGTTTCTCGGTTTATCTACATCGCAACCCTTAGCTACACCAATATAGTAAGCCAGTAGTTGCAGCGGTATTACACTCAGCATCGGTGCCAGTATTTCATCAGCTTCAGGAACTACCATCACATCATCAGAAAGTTCTGTGGAAACAGTATCGCCTTCGGTAATAACAGAAATTACTTTACCTTTTCTTGCTTTTATTTCCTGCATGTTGCTTACAATTTTTTCGTGGTAAGCATCTTTCGTTGCAACAAATACAACGGGAAGATTTTCATCCACCAGTGCGATTGGCCCATGTTTCATTTCAGCAGCAGGGTAGCCCTCTGCATGTATATAAGAGATTTCTTTCAGCTTTAATGCGCCTTCCAATGCTACCGGGAAATTGTAACCACGGCCCAAATAAAGAAAATCATGGGCATCTTTATATTTCTCTGCCAGTGCTTTTATGTTTTCGCTGTGCTTTAAAGTCCAGGCTACTTTTTCTGGTATTTCTTCCAATTCTTTTAACAAGTGCATATAGCGCTCCTGCGAAATAGTTCCTTTTATAAAGCCAATCTTCAAAGCGATCATGGTAAGCACGGCCAACTGACCAGTAAACGCTTTGGTACTTGCTACTCCTATTTCTGGTCCTGCGTGTGTGTAAGCACCACCATGACTTAACCTGGCAATAGACGAACCAACCACATTTACTACACCTAAAATGATAGCACCTTTTTCTTTAGCATTTTCAATGGCCACCAATGTATCTGCTGTTTCGCCACTCTGTGAAATGGCAATAATAACATCACCTTTATTAATGATAGGATTTCTATACCTGAACTCCGAGGCATATTCTACTTCTACATTTATGCGGGTCAGCTCTTCAAATATATATTCTGCCGCCAGCCCTGCATGCCAGCTGGTACCACAGGCCACCATAATAATGCGGTTGGCACTTACAATCTGCTCTGCATATTGCTGAATACCGCTCATAGTAATCGTTCCTTCCCCGGCATTCAATCTTCCGCGAAGGCAATCATAAATAGTTTGTGGTTGTTCAAATACTTCCTTCAGCATAAAATGATCATAGCCGCCTTTTTCAATAGCTGCTAATTCCAAATCGAGCTTTTGAACATAAGGGGTTATCTTTTCATTACCGAGGTTTTTTAAAATCAGTTCATCCGGTTTTATAATCGCCAGTTCATAATCGTTTACATATACCACTTCTTTGGTGTACTCCAGCATGGGCGAGGCATCTGATCCTAAAAAATGTTCGCCTTTGCCAACGCCGATCACCAACGGACTTCCTTTTCTTGCTGCTATAATTGTTTCAGGATTATCCTCGTCGAGCAATAAAATAACATAAGCCCCCGTCACTCTTTTCAATGCTATGCGTACAGCTTCTTCCAATCCGCATTGATTATTTTTCTTAATCTCTTCAATAAAGTTCAGCAACACTTCCGTATCGGTATCGCTGGTAAAAGTGTAGCCTTTGCTTACCAGTTCTTTTTTTATCTGCGAGTAATTTTCGATAATACCATTATGTATCATGGCCAACTTTCCGCTGGCAGATTGATGGGGGTGTGCATTGCGGTCGCTTGGCTCACCATGGGTAGCCCAGCGGGTATGCCCGATGCCTACATGGGCGTGAAGGTTTTTGCCAACAATGGCATCTTCCAGTTCGGCCACTTTTCCTTTCTTTTTATAGACTTTCAGGCCGCCATTTTGTAAAGCCACACCAGTGCTATCGTAGCCACGATATTCAAGGCGTTTAAGACCTTTAATAATGATGGGGTAAGCTTCCCTGGGGCCGGTATATCCTACTATTCCACACATAAGTATAAATTATAAATTTTGCGGCAAAGGTATTGGTTTTTAAACACGCAAACGGTTGAGTGGTTGCAATATCTAAAATCCAAAAAAAAGCCCGGATCGCCAAGTTTTAGAGGATTAGTTTAAAATGCAATATTAGCCCGGCTGAGATGCTACTATCGTGGTCCCGCTCGCTATTTAGCAGATCTTTCCAGCACAGTGGGATCCGAAGCTTGGAATTCACGTGACTTGAAGTCGCGGC